>Ga0134128_10004122_pt1 | contig 17833 bp, 5 predicted proteins | sample KB31754_FD_96462 | JGI IMG/M metagenome (GOLD analysis project Ga0134128, IMG submission 96462) | Terrestrial soil microbial communities with excess Nitrogen fertilizer from Kellogg Biological Station, Michigan, USA - KB3-175-4 | ecosystem: Environmental > Terrestrial > Soil > Unclassified ... | reverse complement strand
TTCCTCACCAGCGCCACCAGCGGCAATCAAATGATCTCGGCTGTGCCGCCGAGCACGCCGCCTTTGCTGCCGGGGCAGACTTACTATCTGGCGGTGCGCAACAACGGCACAGTGCCTTCGACGGTCGTGGTGCGCGTGGATTTCAACATGACCACGTTGACCAACGGCGTTCCTTTCACGAGCACGCTCGGGACGAATGATCTGGAGCGACCATTCCTATTCAATGTTTCCTCGAACGCGTCCGAGGCGACCTTCCAGTTGCTGAAAATGAGCGGCAACGCGGATTTGGTCCTGCGAAAGGGCCTGCCGTTGCCGACGTTGATCGATTCGGATTATGGCAGCTTCGTGGGAAGCAATGCGGATGAAACGATTTACGTTTTGACAAATTCCCTGCCAGTGCCGCTCTCAGCGGGACCGTGGTACCTGGACGTGGTCAAACGCGCGCTGGCGAACAATCCGACCGGTTCGAATGCTGTGACCTACAGCGTGCTGGCAAAACAACTGACCAACGCGCCCACGATTATTACGTTGGCGAATCGCGTGCCCCTGAATTACACCGCTGGACCGGGCGCGGCATTGACGAACTTCTTCAAGTTTTCCGTGACGAACTTCCCGCTGGCCACGGTGACGAACGTAGGCCTGCGTTTTGAGCTGTTCAACCAATCGGGCAACGGCGATTTGACGGTGCAGACGAATTTGCTGCCGCTCGCGCCGCCGTTCTTGCAGAGCAGCCGGCTGCCGTTCAACAACGCGGAGATTGTTTTGATCCGAACGAACGTGTCGTCCACGACAAACCTGAATGCGGATTGGTACTTGGGCGTTCCGAACAATGAGACGAACCCAATCAACTTCACGATCCTGGCTGAGCTCGAAACGAATTCGTTCCCGGCCTTCCCGACCGCGGAAGGTTCGGGCGCGTATACTCGCGGCGGCGCGTTAAGCACGAACGTTTATCACGTCACCACCATGGCCGACTCCATCCCCGGCAGTTTGCGATACGGTATCAATATTTTGACCAACGGCGGTACGATTGTCTTTGATCGCTATGGCACGAATACTTTGACTACGCCACTGATCATTACGAATTCGAATCTCACCATCGCGGGCCAGACCGCGCCCGGTAGCGGTGTTGTGGTAGGCGGTGCTCCGGTTGTGGTGCGGGACGCGCATGATTTGATTATCCGTTATCTTCGTTTCCGGCCGGATTCGAGTAGCAGCGTCGATATTAATGGCAGTTTTGAAAGCCCGCCGGGATCGGTTACGTATTCTGCAGGTCAGACGTTCGGTGGATGGGCGGTTGTCAGCGGATCCATAGATGATTACACGGCGAGTAGCGGAGCATTTCAAGCTGCTGATGGCGACCATTCTATTGATATGAACGGCCTTACCACGGGAGCCATCTCCCGGGCTGTGCCGACGGTTTCCGGCAAGACTTATAATTTGAGATTTGCCTACTCCGCCAATCCTGATGGCGGTGTAAATCCCAAGACGATGCAAGTGCTCTGGAACGGAGCCGCGCTGGGTACCATATCGGCTTTTACCAACGGCGTGACCTTCGCCAATATGCATTGGATTTATACCAATTTCACTGTTGTCGGGACTGGGAGTGATCAATTGGAATTCGCCAGCACAACCACTACGGGTCCCACCCAATTTGGCCCGGCGCTGGATGCGGTCAGCTTGACGTCGAGTCCGGGCGATTCATTACAAGTCACGAATGCATCGAATGTGATTTTTGACCATGTTTCCACGGAGTTTGGAGCGACGAATGACATTTCAGTTTTGAATTCATCGAATGTGACGGTGCAGTGGTCCATGGTAGCCGGAAGCCAGGGTCAGGCCGATGCTGCCTCAGGCGGTTCAGTGGTCCGCTATGGGGCGGGCGATGTGACGTTCCATCACAATCTTTATGCTGACAATTACAGCGGGAACCCGACTATTGGTGAAGACGTATCACTGGATTTCGAAAACAACGTCATCTTCAATTGGGGACTTTTCGCTGGCTTCTCGACGAATGATTTGGCGAATAATCCGGGCGGCCTGACGAATTTCCTGAACTACTCGGCGAATTACCTGATTGCCGGCGCGAATTCGGTGTTCACGAACGTTGCCTTCTGGGGCGGCACGCCGAACACCTGGATATTCCAGACGAACAACTTCATTGATACAAATAAGAACAGTATTCTGGACGGTGCGAACACCAGTTGGGGAATGTTCTCCAATCAATACGTGCCCTTCAGCCACGCCTTTGACATTCCACCGCCGACTGCTCCGGACGAAGCCTTCATCGCATATGAGCGCGTTCTTGATTTCGCCGGCGCGTCGTTGGAGAAACGTGATCTTTTTGATCGTGGTGTGGTGCAAAGGGCGCGATTGCAGCCGGCCGGAGCCAACGGTCCTGCGATGTTGTCGGGGATGAGCGCCTGGTGGAAGGCGGAGAACAACGCGAATGATAGTGTTGGGGCGAATAATGGTGTGTTGAATGGAAATGTCTCTTATGTAAACGGTGAAGTGGGGAAAGCATTTAATTTTGACGGAACCAGCTATATTCGCATTCCTGATAGCCCAGACCTGCGTTTCACAAATACGATGACTGTCGAGGCGTGGATAAATCTCTCCTCTTTTAACGGCCATTATAACGAAATACTTTCAAAGTTTGGTGATCCTGGTCTTAATCAGAACGCTTATACTTTCACGATTGAGCCGGGTGGCCATCTGCGTTTAAATGTTGTTTCCACAAGTTATCCTTTGAATGAGGAGGTTCTAAGCGCTACAACTATTCCGATTAACCAATGGGTTCATGTTGCTGGTGTGGATGATGGAACAGCTCTTAAAGTATATGTGAATGGTCAACTTTCGGGATCGGTTCCTTGGAATGGGGGCATTTTCCCGGGCACTCAACCTGTGACCATTGGGTGCACCTATCCAGGAACTCCTACTTCTTTCTTCAATGGTCAAATCGACGAAGTCAGCCTTTACAAACGCGCACTTTCCGATTGCGAAATCGCCGCCATTTACAACTCGGGCACCAACGGTAAAGTGCCGATCCTGGTCACCGCTACAAACGGTCCGGCGATCGATCCGTTTACTTATGTGGATGTTGATCGTGACGGCGTTCCGGATTTCTGGGAGATTACTCTGAATGAGAATCCTACTAATTTCGATTCATACCTGGATCGCGACGGGGATGGCTACACCGATCTTGAAGAATACATGAATTGGTTGGGCGCACCGCATGCGCTCACGGTCACGAACCAATCGACCAACGTTGACCTATATGTGCTCTCAGGCAATACCGGTAATCTCCGCTTCGGCGTGGCTAACGGAACCAACGGCACGGTTTACCTCACCAACAGTAATCCTTGCGCTGTCTCAGGCAATGGCAGCGTCGCCGTCTTCACGCCCACTACCGATTTCAGTGGTTTTGGTTCGTTCACCTACATGGTCACCAATACCGACACGTTGGCTTACTTCGGCCCCGTAACCGTGAGCGTGTTCGTCAGTGCGGTTCCAATTACCAACGCGGGATTATCCACGAACATCATTATTTTTACGAACCCGCCGCCGCCCCAGGCGACCTTCGAGATGGAGCCTTACAGCATAACCAATGGCGCCGTGGATTCCGACTCCAGCGCATTACTGACTTACACCATCACAACGGTCATTGATACCAATGCGATGATCGCCAACGGCTGGCCGATCGCGAATCTTACCTTGATTCCGTCGCCAACGATCGATACCAACGGCATCATTACTTGGGACCCGACGGAAGCCCAGGGGCCAGGCGTATACACCATCACAACGGTCGTCACGGATAACGGCCTGCCGCCGGCGCACGCCACGAACACGTTCACGCTCACAGTCAACGAAGTGAATCGCCCGCCGGTGTTTGTCGGCACACCGCCGAATCAAACCAACACCGCCCTCACCACGTTCACAATATCCGATCCAGCGACGGATCCGGACATCCCGGTCAATCCGTTGACATACGCCGTATTGAATCCGCCCGCCGGCATGACCGAAGATCCGGTGACCGGCGTCATTACTTGGACGCCTACGATCGGTCAGTCGGGCACGTTTGTCATCACGAACGTCGTGACGGACACGAATGCCTATGCGCTGTCCACCAACACACTCAGCGCCACGAACTTCTTCACCATCGTGGTCAATCCCGCCATCTTGCCGTATGTATTCACACAGCCGGCGCAAGCGGTGACCGGCTCGAGCGCGAAACTGAACGGCATGGCAACGCCGAACGGCTTGCCGGCTACCGCCTGGTTCGAGTGGGGCACGAACACGCTTTACGGAAATTCCACCGCGCCGGTGAACATCGGGAATGGCAACAACGTCGTGTACGTTCCGGCTACCATCAGCAGTCTGTCCTCGAACGTGCCATATCACTATCGGCTCGTGTCGAGCAACGCGGTCGGAATCGCTCACGGCTTTGACCAAATCTTTGACGAGGCCAACGTCGTCGCGTGGGGCGCCGATTATGTCAAACAAGTTGAAGTGCCGCCGGGCTTGAGCAACGTGGTCGCCATCGCGGGCGCGTATGACCACAGTCTCGCTTTGAAGAATACCGGCACGGTGGTGGCCTGGGGCGACAATACCTTCAGCCAAACCAATGTGCCTCCTGGCTTGAACAACATTCTGGCAGTTGCCGGCGGCCAGTATTCCAGCATGGCGCTGAAGAACGGCGGCACGGTCGCTGCCTGGGGCGGCAATATCCTTTCCGTTACCAACGTGCCTCCGGGCCTGAATAACGTCATCATGATCGCCGGTGGCACTTATGCGAGTCTCGCGCTTCGGAATAACGGCTCCGTGGTCAGTTGGGGTGCGAACTTCTTCAACCTGACAAATCTCCCCGCCGGTCTGAACAACGTCGTCGAAGTCGCGGGTGGCAGTTATCACAGCCTGGCGATCAGAAATGACGGAACGGTGGTTGCTTGGGGCGACAACAGCGCCGGCCAGACCAATGTCCCGCCGGATGCGACCAATATTGTCGCCATCGCCGGGGGCAATTATCACAGCCTCGCCTTGCGCGGGGATGGCACAGTCGTGTCGTGGGGCGACAACAGCGCGGGCCAGACCAATGTTCCGCCGGGATTGAGCAACGTCGTGGCGGTTGCCGCCGGCGGATTCCATAGTTTGGCATTGAAGAGCGACGGAACGATCGTCGGCTGGGGCGATAATACCGCTGGTCAAGCCAGGATTCCGGTCGGCTTGAGCAATGTCGTCGCCATTTCGAGCGGCTATTTCCACAGCCTCGCGTTGACGCCAACGTTGCCTCCGACGAACGTGGTGTTGAATATCACCAACGGGGTGCCGGATACCAACAGCATCCTGGCTGGCTCGCTCACCTTCTACCGGGTGGATGTGCCGATCGATGCCGATGCCGCGACCAACGGTTTGCTCTTCGCGCTGAACGGGCCGTTGAACATCTGGTACACGACCAACGTACCGCCCACCGTCGGCTCGGCGACCGACTTCGAATTGTTGACCAACGTGTTCACGGGAACGTCGGTGGTTGACACGGCCACCTCGCCACAACTCCTGGCCGGGAAGACCTATTACCTTGGTTTGGAAAACACGAATGCCTTCGCGGTGAGCTATGTCGTCGAGGTGGATTTCCATCTCGTGCCGATCCTGCCGCTGACCAACGGCGTGCCCGAGTCGAATTCCATTCCGTCGGGAGGCTTGACGTTCTACGAAGTCGACGTGCCGACCAACGCGGATTTCGCGACGAACCTGCTGACCTCCGGGACCGGTCCGTTGGATGTCTGGTTCAGCACCAACGTGCCGCCCACCATCACGAATTTGGACGACATCCTGTTGATTGGAAATGCGCCGAGTGGCAGCGCCGTTTTGAGCACGAACGGCACGCCGCAACTGGTGCCGGGAACAACTTATTATCTCGGCGTCCATAATACGAATTCGACTGCCGTGACCTATGACATCGGCGTGAATTTCCACTTCCCGGGAACGGTCACGCCGCCGTCCACGAATGCGATTCCGATCACGAGCATCACCAAGACCAATATCAATGGCACCAACGGCTTCCTGCTGGTGTGGTTCGCGCCGACCAATGATTTGTTCCAGGTGCAATGGAGCCCGGGCCTGCTGCAGCCGTGGAACACGTTCACGAACATCATCGGGTTCCATACATTCCAGAGCCCGACGAACAGCGAGTTCGAGTTCTTCGACGACGGCTCGCAAACGGGCGGCACGCTCGGCTCGGGTCGCATCTATCGGCTTATCCTGCTGAACCCGGGTGCGGTAGTGCCGACGCTCCCTGGAGGTACGCCGGTGACCAACACGGCAGCGCCCGGAACGGTCACGTTCTACCAGGTCAATACGCCGACCAACGCCGACTTCGCGACCAACGCGCTGATCACGGCGACGTTGCCAGTGAACATGTGGATCACCACCAACGTGCCGCCGACTATTACCAACGCCAATGACTTGATATTAATTCCGAACGCTACGACCGGCTCATTCACTACCACCGCCGGCAGTGTCTTCCCGCAATTCGTGCCGGGCAGCACGTATTATCTCGGTATCGAAAATACCAACGCCTCTACGTCGACCTACACCATCCAGGTGGACTTCCACCTCCTCACGACCCCGCCGTCGACCAACCCGATCCCGATCTCGACCATCACGCACACGAACATCAACAGCACGAACGGCTTCCTGCTCGTGTGGTTCGCGCCGGCCAGCGACTTGTTCCAGGTGCAATGGAGCCCGGGTCTGTTCCAGCCATGGAACACCTTCACGAACATTGTCGGCGTTCACACGGTCCTCAGTCCGACCAACAGCGAATTCGAATTCTTCGACGACGGCTCGCAAACGGGTGGGTTCGGCTCGGGCCGCATCTATCGGCTGATCCTGTTGAACACCTCGGCGCCCGCGATACCGCCGTTGACCAACGGAGTGCCGGCGAACGGTTCGGTGCCGTCCGGCTCCGTGACGTACTATCAAGTCAATGTGCCGACGAATGCGGATTACGATACGAACCTGCTGCTCTCAGGCACGGCGCCGTTGAATGTCTGGTTCAGCACCAACAATCCGCCTAGCGTCGGTGCCGGGAATGATTCATTGTTGATTCCAAACGCGACGAGCGGGTCTGCCACGCTGAACCCAAGCGGATCGCCGAAGCTGGTTCCGGGTGGCACCTATTATCTGGGCCTCCAAAATTCGGGCGCCTCGTCGGCCAACTATTCAGTGCGAGTGGATTTCCACCTCGTCAGCGGTGGCGGCGCCTCCACCAATCCGATCCCGATCTCCAGCCTCACGGTCACGAACATCAATGGCACAAACGACTTCTTGCTCGTTTGGTTCGCGCCCACGAACGACCTCTTCCAGGTCCAATGGAGTCCAACGTTCCCGCCAAGCTGGTTTACTTTCACGAACATCATCGGGTTCCATAACTTAATCAGCCCGACGAACAGCGAATTCGAGTTCCTGGATGACGGCTCGCAATCAGGCGGCCTCGGAGCTTTGCGGTATTACCGCCTCCTCCTTTACAACCCGTCATCGCCGAGCCTCACCATCACACCCTTGGCGAACGGCGTGCCGGTCAATTTCACCACCGGCGCCGGCCAGACGAATTTCTTCTCGTTCGACATCACCGACACGAATGCCTCCGTGCTGTTCGAGTTATATAACCTGAACGGCAACGGCGATTTAACATTGCAGAAGGGTAGCCTGCCGGTCTCGACGCCATATTTCGCCAATAGTGCAAACCTTGGAACGAATTTCGAGCAGATCGTCCTGCGCACGAACGCCGGATTGCCGAATCTAAACCAGGTGTCCTGGTTCCTCGGCGTTCCGAACCAGAGCGGGAGTCCAATCAACTACACCATCCGCGCCGTGCTCCCGACGAACGGCATCCTCGTGAGCGGCCAGCCCATCGGCACGACCTCCACGCCGCAAGGCGGCACCAATGTGGTGATTAATTGGGGACCGACCGTGCTTGGCGAAAAATACGAAATCCGCACCAACGCCAACCTGGTCGGGGGAAGTTGGGGCGCGCTGACGGATATTGTGGCCGCGAGCACCTCGATGACTTTCACCGACCCGATTCGCCCATCCGGTCCATTGTATTACCGCGTCGTTCAAGTGCCGTAAGGCTCAAAGCCGAAGCGCTCCTTGCGCTGGATTGAGTCGAGAGCACTCGAGTTTTCAAGAAGTGCGACACAGTTTCTCCCTCTCCCCAAGGGAGAGGGCCGGGGTGAGGGGGAAGGGAGCATTACGAATCCAGACGCTTTCGAATTCAAACCAAATTTCCCGCAGTTTTGAACGGTTCTCCTTTGCTTCTTTCCGAATCTCGATTAAATTTTTCGATTGTTTGAATCGGAGAATTTGCGGCTGTGAGCAAAGAATTCATCAAAATAGGCGGCGCCCGTGAGCACAATCTCAAGAATCTCACGCTGCAAATCCCCCGCGACAAGCTGGTCGTCATCACCGGCTTGAGCGGCTCCGGAAAATCTTCGCTCGCCTTCGATACCATTTATGCCGAGGGCCACCGCAAATACGTCGAGTCGCTCTCCGCCTACGCCCGGCAATTCCTCGACCAGATGCAAAAGCCGGACGTCGATTTCATCGAAGGCCTCTCGCCGGCCATTGCCATCGAGCAGCGCAGTTCCGGCTCGGGTCCGCGATCAATTATCGCGACCACGACCGAAATTTACGATTACCTCCGCCTGTTATACGCGCATATCGGCCAGCCGTTCTGTCCTGAAACCGGAGTTCCGATCGTCACTCAGACGACGACTGATATCGTCGACAAAATTCTGGCCCTCCCCCCGCGCACCCGCGTGATGGTGCTCGCGCCGGTTGTGCGCGACCAAAAAGGCGAGTTCCGTGACGTCATTGAGCGCCTGGGCCGCGAAGGTTTCGTTCGCGCGCGCGTCGATGGAAACATTGTTGAGCTGGCCGAAAACGCTCGCGTGAAACTCGATCCCAAGGAGCGTCACACCATTGAAGCAGTCGTGGATCGCCTGGTCATCGACGACAAAATCCGCGTCCGTTTGTCCGATTCCGTCGAAACCGCACTCAAGTGGGGCGAAGGAATCCTCATCACGCTGCATCAGCTTGCCGACGGTGGTAGGGCGGGCAGTCCTGTGCCCGCCGCGGCTGCGCAATCACCCGGCGGCGCGCACGGAGTGACGCGCCCTACCAGTGACGAATGGATCGAAACGCTCCACTCCAATCGCAATTTCAGCCCCGCCACCGGAAAAAGCTACGAGCCGCTGACGCCAAAACATTTTTCCTTCAATGCACCCAACGGCGCGTGCCCCGTTTGCCACGGGCTCGGCCAGAAAATGGTTTTTGACGAGCACCTGGTCGTGCCCGACGCGGAGAAATCGCTGGAGCAGGGGGCCGTCCTCCCGTGGCGCCGCGGCGGCAAGCGCATGGTCGTTTACTACAAGGCGATGCTGCGCGCGGTCGCCGGCCATTACCACATCAACATGGAAACTCCGTACCAGGATTTGCCGGAGGATTTCAAGCGCGCGCTGATTTGGGGCACCGGCGCGACGGAAATTGAATTCAGCTTCTGGCGCGCGGGCAAGCAAAGCAAAATCACGCGGCCATTCGAAGGCGTGATTCCGAATCTCGACCGCCTCTATCACGAAAGCGAAAGCGAGTTCACCAAGAACCGGCTGAAAGCGTTCATGTCCCCGCAATTTTGCGACGCCTGCGGCGGCCAGCGGCTAAAACCGGAGATTCTCGCCGTTCGGCTTGGGGCCGATAGTCCACAGTCCACAGTCCACAGTCCACAGTCTTCTGACTCGAAACCATCGGGGTTAAAACTGAAATTGCCCGGCCTCTCGATCATGGATGTCTGCGAATTGTCCGTGGACAAAGCGGACAAATTTTTCGCCACACTCAAACTCACCGAGTTCCAGGAAAAAATCGCGCGCGACGTCATCAAGGAAATCCGCGCCCGGCTCGGGTTCCTGCACAACGTTGGCCTCGGCTATCTCACGCTCAATCGCGAAAGCGGCACGCTGAGCGGCGGGGAAGCCCAGCGCATTCGCCTCGCCACGCAGATTGGCGCCGGCCTCGTGGGCGTGTTGTATATTTTGGACGAACCCAGCATCGGCCTGCATCAACGCGACAACGATCGCCTCCTCCGCACGCTCGTCGGTCTGCGCAACCTCGGCAATTCCGTGCTCGTCGTGGAGCACGACGCTGACACGATTCGCCATGCGGACTACATTCTCGATCTCGGTCCCGGTGCCGGCGTGCGCGGCGGCGAATTGGTGGCCGCGGGCACGCTGGAGAAAATTCTCACTAATACTCATTCGCTCACCGCAAAATATCTCACCGGCGAACTGACGATTCCCGTTCCGAAACAGCGCGTCAAACCCTCGCCGGAAAAAGGCTGGCTCGAAGTGCTCGGCGCCCGCGAAAATAATTTGAAAGACGTTGATGCCCGCATTCCCTTCGGCACGCTGACCTGCGTCACCGGCGTGAGCGGTTCGGGCAAGAGCACGCTGGTGGATGACATTTTGCGCCGCGCCTTGTTCCGCAAATTTTTCGGCTCGAAAGAACGCCCCGGCGCGCATCGTGCGCTGAAGGGTTTCGAGAGCCTCGACAAAGTGATCGTCATCGACCAGACGCCGATTGGCCGCACGCCGCGGAGCAATCCCGCGACCTACACCGGCATGTTCAACGCCATTCGCGATTTGTTTTCGCGCCTGCCCGCGGCGCGCGTGCGCGGCTACGATGCTGGCCGTTTCAGTTTCAACGTCAAAGGCGGCCGCTGCGAAAAATGCGAAGGCGATGGCCTCATTAAAATTGAGATGCATTTCCTGCCGCCGGTGTACGTCACGTGCGAGGCCTGCAATGGCCGCCGCTACAATCGCGAGACGCTCGAAATCACCTACAAAGGCCAGAACATCGCCGACGTGCTCGATATGACCGTGGATGAAGGCGTCTCGTTTTTCCGCGCCGTGCCGCAAATTTATGATCCTCTGCTGACGCTCGCGGAAGTCGGGCTCGGTTACATCCGGCTTGGCCAGCAAGCCACGACCTTGAGCGGCGGGGAAGCCCAACGCGTGAAGCTCGCCTCCGAGTTGAGCCGCAAAGCCACTGGCCGCACCTTGTATATTCTGGACGAGCCCACGACCGGCTTGCACTTCCACGACGTCGCCAAGTTGCTCGAAGTGCTGTTCAAACTGCGCGCGTCAGGAAACACGCTGCTGGTCATCGAGCACAACCTCGATGTCATCAAGACTGCCGATTGGGTCATCGACATGGGTCCGGGAGGCGGCGATGGCGGCGGACAGATCGTGGCGCAAGGACCGCCGGAGAAAATCGCCGAATGCGAGCGCAGCCACACGGGGAAATATTTGCGCTCCGTGCTGGAAGGTGCGCCAGTCCCCGCGACTGTTTGATTGCGGCGGCGGAGCGCCGAGCACCTGCTCGGCAAGTTGGCAGATTTAGGTTCCTGCCGAGCAGGCGCTCGGCGCTCCGTGGATTCGCCTCAACTCGCATTTCCCCTTTTCGCCGCCGCCTCCATTCCGCTACAATTCGCGCGCATGGTCCGCTTGAGTCGATTCATCTTTATTCTGCTGGCGCTGGGTTTCGGCGCACGGCTGGCATTCGCCGCGGACACGCGCGAGCCGAGCGCGTTCGACACGGCCATCCGGACTTTCAACATTTCTCCGGAACTGTCGGAACAGGATTTTGCCGATTTCATCCGCAAATATCCCACCTCGATTCGCGTTCCCGAAGCGATTCTATATGAGGCGCGGGCGATGTTGTCCGGGGGCGATGCGACCAACGCCATCCATTTGCTCTCCACCAATCACGCGGACACGCTGGCGCCGAAATATCTCTACTGGCTCGGCCAGGCGTACTTTCAAAACGGGGACTATACCAATGCCGCCAGCACGCTCGGCCAGATGATTGAGAAATTTCCGCACGCTCCCGATGCGCTTGAGGCGACGGTTCGGCAGGCCAGCGCGTTTGTGCGTTCCGAGCGATGGCCGCTCGCGGTGCAGTTGCTTTCGGCGACAAACAAGCCTTTCCAGGAGGCGGTTCGCCTCGGGGCGGTGAGCGAAACCGTCGCCTCCGGTTTTCTATTATTGGGCGAGGCGCAATTGGCGCTGGGCAATAACGCCGGCGTGGAGAGCACGCTGCGCTCGCTCGAAAAGCAAAAGCCAAAGCTCACCATGCTGTTGAAATGGCAGCGGGATTATCTCGCCGCCCGGTTCCAGCGCGCCTCCGGGCGTTTGGACGAGGCATTGCAGACATCGGAAAATCTGCTGGGCGCCCTGGACCCGACCAATCGCGCCGAAGGCGTCGCCTTCCGCGGCGGTGTGCTCGAGCAAATGGGAAACCTTACGAACCTTCTGGCGGCGGCGGACATTTACACCAACAACCTCGCTGCCGATGCTCCGGCTGACCAGCAGCGCCGCGCGATTTTGAAAATTGCCGAACTCGATTTGAAACTCGGCAAGCTGCCGGACGCGGTGGAAAACCTGACGAAATATCTCGCGTTGAAACCCGCGCCGGAAGCGTCCGACCTCGCCTTGCTCACGCTCGGCGAAGCGCGAATGAAGCAGGCGGCCGACGGCGAAACCAATTTGTTTGATAACGCGCTCGCGCAATTCGCCAGGTTGACCAACTCGTACCCGAACAGCCCGGTTATCGGCAAGGCATTGCTGGACCAGGGCTGGTGTTTGTGGAGCCAGGGCAAAATTGCGGCGAGCCAGGAATCCTTTCGCAGCGCGGCGGAGCGCCTGCCGTTTTCAATGGATCAGGCGGAGGCGCGTTTTAAATGGGCGGATACCCAATTCGCCGCCAAAGAATTTGCGGCGGCAGTAACGAACTACAATTCTGTGGCGGAAAAATATTCCTCGTTGCCCGAGGCCAAGGAGCGACGATTGATCGAGCGCGCGCTGTATCAATCCGCGCGCGCGGCATTGAACGAAAATGATCTCGTGGCGGCTTCTGCCGCGTTAAAAAATATCCTCACGTCGTATCCGAACGGTCTTGTCGGCCCTTCCGTCTTGTTGCTCACCGGCCAGGAGATGGTAGACCAAAAAGACCCCGCCGGCGCGCGGAATTTATTTGAGAAATTCCAGGAGCTGTATCCCGACAACCCGTTGCGCGCCGAAGTGCGGCTGGCGATTGGCCGCTCTTTCGAGTCGGAAGGAAATTGGGACGCGGCGATCACGAATTACACCTCATGGCTGGGCGCATTCACCAATACTTACCTCATGCCGCAGGCGCAGTTTCGCATCGCCTGGGATCAATACATGGCGGGACGCGAAACCAACGCCTTGATGTTGTTCACGAATTTCGTCGCGCATTATCCCACCAACGAACTTTCCCAGCGCGCGCAATTCTGGGTGGGCGACTATTATTTTCGCCAGGGTGACGTGCAAGCTGCGGAACTCAACTACCAGCTCGTATTTCAGAATACCAACTGGCCGGTTTCCGAACTGACCTATGAAGCCAAGATGCGCGCCGGCCGTTCGGCCATGGATCATTACGCCTACAAACAGGCGATTATTTATTTCACCAACCTGTTCACGCCGGATTGCCCGCAAGACTTGCAGGTGCAGGCCAATATCGCTTTTGCGGACGCGACCATCAACGAGGATTCCACCAACAAAATGGCTGATCTGAATAACGCGATCAGCAGCTTGCAGTTGGTTCTGCAAAGCAGCAGCAACACCTGGCAAGCCGCCCAGGCCTGGGGGAAAATTGGCGATTGTTATTTCGAGCTGGGAACCAAGGACCCCGATAAACTGAACGACGCGACCAACGCGTACCGGAACGTGATTGAGGCGCCGGCCGCCCGCATCGCCGCCAAACATGAAGCCCGGTTCAAGCTGGCCGCCACCATCGAAAGGCAGGCCGCGCTCAAAACCGGCGGCGACCAAACTGATTTGCTTAAGGAAGCGCTGCATCAATACCTGAAGGTTTTTAACGGCGCGCAGGATGATCCCGGAGGAGGTTCCCCGCTCTGGGTCAAAAAAGCGGGCGTCGAGGCCGGGCGGCTCGCGGAATCATTGCAGGAGTGGAAGGTCGCGATAAATGTCTACACCGAGCTTAAGAAATTGCTGCCGGGATCGGCGCCGATTTTCGACAGGAGAATCGCCAAAGTCAACGAGCATCAATAGAGTTGGCGACGGATGGACACCCGTGCTATAACACCAGCAGAAGGAGTGTTGAGCGGGTATGAAGAAGGAGATAAAGTTGGCCAGAGTTCAGACGGAAACTGTTTTCAGGCGTGTACGCATGAACACCGGTGCTCGCAGCCATCACCTTGATTCACTTTTAGAAAACCCCTCCAATCTCAAACTGAATCACACCAAAACAAAGTGAAACAAAGTGAAACAAAGTGAAACAAAGTGAAACAAAGTGAAACAAAGTGAAACAAAGTATGGGGGGCGGCATTCGAAAATGCGCATCCACGGCCGCTCGTTTGACACACATTGATGCTGCTGCTAAGTTCCTTTGAAAAGTATGGAAGTCACCGCCGCAACTGAGCCCGTCATTTCGCTGACACCTTCCGCCGCGGAAGAAGTGAAAAGCATGCTCACGCAGCCGGAAAACGCCGGCAAAATCCTGCGCGTTTATGTGGAGCAGGGCGGCTGTTCGGGAATGCAATACTCCATGGTCTTCGATGAAAAACGCCCCGATGATTTTTCCGTGGAGATGCACGGCGTGTCAGTGCTCGTGGATCCATTCAGCGCAAAATATTTGAAGGGGACCGTGGTGGATTTCAGCAATGCCCTGACCGGCGGCGGATTCAAGCTTTCGAACCCGAACGCCAAGCAAAGTTGTGGTTGCGGCAAATCCTTTGAAGCCTGACTGGCCGGTAAGCCGCAGGCTTAAAAACGCCGTTCCGTGCGATGCGGAACGGCTTTTTATTTCACAAATACTTGGCCAATATCGGCGCCAATTCACGCTTGGTTTTGGCGGGCCAGACTTTTTTGTCGGTCATGATGGCGTTGCGCAGGGAATCGTGGCAAGGCCACGAAGGCGCGGCGGGAATTTGCGGAATGGTCTTCGCAATGATGGCTTTCGCCATCTCCGCGTTGCGCCGCAAATTGTCGATGACCATTTCCACCGTCACGTGCGCCTCGTCCGTCTTCCACGAATCGTAATCGGTGATCATCGCGATAGTCGCGTAGGCGATCTCTGCTTCGCGCGCGCATTTGGCTTCGCCGAGATTGGTCATGCCGATGACGTCGTAGCCGAGTTTGTGATTGGTTTGCGATTCGGCGCGCGTGCTGAAAGCCGGGCCTTCCATGTTCACGTAGGTGCCGCCGTCGTGAACGCGGGCTTTGAGCGCGCGCGCGTTCTTCAAGAGCAACTGGCGCAATTCCTCCGCAATCGGCTCCGCAAAGGCAATGTGCCCGACGATGCCGCGTCCAAAAAACGTGTGCTCGAAATCGCGCTTGGTGCGATCGAGGAATTGATCGATGAGCACGAGATCGCAGGGCTTGTATTTGGCCTGCAACGATCCGACCGCGCTGGCGCTGATGATCCAGGCGACACCGAGTTTTTTCATCGCCCAAATATTCGCGCGATGATTCAGTTCGCTGGGCATGACGCGATGGCCGCGTCCGTGCCGGGGAAGAAAGACCACGTCGCGCCCGCCGAGTTTGCCCGTGAGAAAATCGTCCGACGGCGCGCCGAACGGGGTTTTGACCTTAACCCATTTTTGGTTGGTGAAGCCTTCGATGTGATACAGCCCGCTGCCGCCGATAATGCCGATGCGATGACTAGACATGGGGCGGTGTTATAGCCGGAGTGAGAGGGCAGGGCGAGCTTTTAAGCTGGTAAAATCGTGGCTCGTCAATTAACCGGCGGAGAGTAAAATGGCGGGCGTGTTCTGGAGAAAAACTGAACAATCGCATTTTGTGCGCCTCGCGCTCAATTCCGATCTCGATGAGGAAACTGCTTACACCATTTGCCAGCTGATAAATGCAGTGGGATGGAAGATAAGAAAGAAGTGGGATTGGAACTGGCTAGAAAAGGGACGTGGCAATTTTCGATCGTTAATCAGTCATTCACTCGCCGTTCCTGCCTGGCGTGTGCTGGCAGAAACGGATTGGTTTAGCCTGCAAACGACCGACGATGAAACGCGGCGCATCACGACTGTCGCCCCGCTTGAGGGAATGACTAGCCTCCGGTCACTGATTCTCCAGAATAATGAAGTATCTGATCTTCAGCCGCTCGCGAAGATGTCGAAATTGAAGCACCTGAGTATTTGCAGAAATAAAGTCTCTGATCTCTCTCCGCTGGTTCATTTGCAATCTCTTGAGGAATTAACTTTGGCACACAATCCCATCGAGTCATTTGATGTCCTTGAGCAACTTCCCAAGCTTCGCTCGCTCGCGCTTTCGAATGATCAAGTGTCCTCTCTCGCACGATGCAAATGCCTGCCATCAATCCAAGTAATGGAGATCACCGGCGAGGCATTGGTGGACAATCTTACCAATTTTCCAGAGATGCCATCATTGAAGGTTCTTAAAATCTACGGATTAAAAGAGACCGCTGGAATTGAACGCTTTGCTTCACTCAGCACTCTGGAACTGATTTACGGGGAGTTGTCGCGTTTGGATGGATTGGAGAAACTCAAAGGATTAACGCATCTGGAAGCATGGAGTTCACATCCATTGAGCTTGCGGCCGTTGAGCACCGTCTACGCTCTAAGGCGTGTAGAAATCCTGGCGCCGGAGGTTGCCGATGTGCCGGCATTGTCGCGGTTGCCGGTGCTGCACGAGTTTAGTGCGGGCGACAAGAACGACAGTGAAAAAATCACGTGTAATCAAGCCGAGCTTGAGGCGCTGTGCAAAAGCCTGACGCCGTGGGCAGACGAGTTCAAAGCGCCCGACAGAAAGACCAGCCCGCGCCTTCATGTTGAGATTGTCAGCCAGGAAACCTTTGACATCTACGACTCCAAGGAATCGTTCGGCATCAAGCCGGGCGAATGCGAAGACGGGATGTTCAAGAGCGAGCGACAATGGTTGGAGAGCGAGCTTCGCAGCACGCTCGAAGGCAACTTCAAGGAGGATTTGGACGGCGACTTTTTTCTGCCGGGCATGACGGGCTTTCGTCGTTCTGATCGGCTGGTCTTGTACAGCCTGCGCGCGTACGAGTCGGTTCGTGAAATCATTACTGCTGTCCAAGGGGTCCTTTGCGAGGCTCGCAACGAATGGATCATTTATTTTCAAGCGCTGTTGAGCGAGGGTGCTGATTTCGAGAAATTGCCTGATGACGCACAGGATTTTACTGTGTGGATTTATCCCGACAAGATCATGGCCACCAAGGAGAACGCTGCCGCGTTTCTCGAAGCGATGGACTGAATGCAGTTGCTTTGCATCAACGAGCCGATATCTCCAACATCCGCTCAATCGGCAATCGCGCGCGTTTGAGGATGTGCTCGGGGAGTTCGATGCGGGGGGCGAGGTTTTTCATGCAGTCGCGCACTTTTTGAAGCGTATTCATCTTCATGTATTTGCATTCGCTGCAGCGGCAATTGTCCGTGGGCATTCGCATGACGTCGAAGGTGGGGGCGCAGATGAATTCCTTGCCGGGGCATTCTTTTTGCATGCGATGAATGATGCCGGACTCGGTCACGATGACGAACTGCTTCGCGGGATCGGTTTTGCAGTAAGTGATCATCTTCTCGGTCGAGGCAACGGCGTCGGCGAGGTCGCGGACTTCGCGGTGGCTTTCGGGGTGCACCACGATATTCGCGTTGGGAAATTGTTTGCGCAGGCGAAGGAGCGCGTCGCGGCGGAAGTCCACGTGCGCGTAACAGTTGCCTTTCCAGAGAGTCATCGGACGGCCGGTT
>Ga0134128_10004121_pt1 | contig 17836 bp, 13 predicted proteins | sample KB31754_FD_96462 | JGI IMG/M metagenome (GOLD analysis project Ga0134128, IMG submission 96462) | Terrestrial soil microbial communities with excess Nitrogen fertilizer from Kellogg Biological Station, Michigan, USA - KB3-175-4 | ecosystem: Environmental > Terrestrial > Soil > Unclassified ... | reverse complement strand
CTGGCCGGTAGCTCCGTGGCGCTTCTGGTTTTGGCCTGGCGAAGGGTGGGTGCTCGCCAATCGGCGGTGTCGAGCAGCGATCAGGGACGATCGCGAGACGACCGTTCGCGTGTTGCCGCGAATGTCACCGCAGGCGCGCGCTCCTGCGCCAGTTGCAGATTGACGCGCGTCGGCGCGAGATATACCAGCTCGCCGGCGGCGTCCAGCGCCAGGTTCATCGCGTTCTTCTCGCGGAATTCCTCCAGCTTCTTCGCATCCGCGCAGTGGATCCAGCGCGCGATCGCGACAGTCACCGGCTCGAAGGCGGCATCCACGCCATATTCGTCCTTCAGCCGATAAGCCACCACTTCGAACTGCAACACGCCGACTGCGCCAAGAATGAGATCGTTGCTCATCAACGGCCGGAAGAATTGGGTCGCACCTTCCTCCGAAAGTTGTTCCAGCCCTTTCTGCAGTGCCTTCATCTTCAGCGGATCGCGCAGGCGCGCGCGGCGGAACAGTTCCGGCGCGAAATTGGGGATGCCGGTGAACGACAGTGCTTCGCCTTCGCTGAAAGTGTCGCCGATCGCGATGGTGCCGTGGTTGTGCAGGCCGATAACATCGCCGGGGTAGGCGACCTCCACGATCTCGCGATCGGAGGCCATGAAGGTCAAGGCATTGGCGAGCTTGGTTTCCTTCGCGGTGCGCACTTGCAGCGCTTTCATGTTGTTGCGATAGCTGCCCGAACACACGCGCATGAATGCGACGCGATCGCGGTGCTGCGGGTCCATGTTCGCCTGGATCTTGAAGACAAAGCCGGAGAGCTTCTCTTCGTCCGGCGACACCGTGCGCGATGTGGTGGCGCGCGCTCTTGGCGGCGGCGCGTGCCGCACGAAGAAATCCAGCAGTGGCTGCACCCCGAAGTTGTTGACCGCCGAACCGAAGAACACAGGTGTTTGCTTGCCGGAAAGATAGGCTTGCGCATCGAATGGATGCGAGGCGCCGCGCACCAACTCCAGTTCCTCGCGCAGTTCCGCCATGGATGCTGCGTCAACGCGCTCGCCGAGCTGCGGATCGCCGAGCCCCTTGAAGATCGTCGAATCCTGGCGCGTGAAATTGCGCCCCGGCTCGTACAGGTGCACCTCGTCGTCAAGCAGGTGATAGACGCCGCGCAGGCGCGAACCCATGCCGATCGGCCAAGTGATCGGCGCACAGCGGATTTTCAGCACCGACTCCACTTCGTCCAGCAGTTCGATCGGCGCGCGTCCCTCGCGGTCGAGCTTGTTGATGAAGGTGATGATCGGGGTGTCGCGCAATCGGCATACGTCCATCAACTTGATCGTGCGTTCTTCCACGCCCTTGGCGCAATCGATCACCATCAACGCGGAATCCACCGCAGTCAGCACGCGATAGGTGTCTTCGGAAAAATCCGCGTGGCCCGGCGTATCCAGCAGGTTGACGATGCAGCCCTCGTAGGGAAACTGCATTACCGAGGAAGTCACCGAGATGCCGCGCTCCTTTTCCAGCGCCATCCAGTCGGACGTGGCGTGCCTTGCGGCCTTGCGCGATTTCACGCTGCCCGCCATCTGGATCGCACCGCCGAACAGCAGCAGCTTTTCGGTGAGCGTGGTCTTGCCGGCATCCGGGTGCGAAATGATCGCGAAGGTACGCCGGCGCAAGGTTTCGTGTTGATGGATGGACATGGCTACGACGGCTGAAGGCAAGCCCGCGATTATAGCGAGCAAACCGCATTGCCCAGAGGCGGCCATGGATGGCCGTGTCGAAGTGAGCTTCCGCGCTGTCGCGATGCCGCAGCGACGATGCCGAGCGCGCGAGCAAGGGCGAACCGGAACTTTAGCCAGATGCAATGAATCGCATCCCGCGCCGGTGAGCGCACGCACATGGATATGCGGGCGGGAAATGCCTCATCGGATGCTGCTTGCGTGATCAGCCCGCGCGCGCGGCAAGGAGCAAGGGCGGTCGAGCCGAGACGATGCCGGCGAGACTGGCGCGTCCAGCGCGAATGGCTTTGATTACTTTCCCCGAAAGGAAAGTAATCCGCGTCGCGGGACGGCACGGAAAAGTCATCGATGCCATGTTTAGACTGGCAATAACAAATTTACATATAGACATATAGACGTCTATACGGCCATTGACATGAAACCAACTAGGCGATAAAGTCTGTTCACGCAACCCATCAAGACCGGCGGAGGGACAGGCCCTTTGATGCCGGGGCAACCCGCGAAGACCTCTTCGCAAGGTGCCAAGTCCTGCGGGGATTCCACGTGGAGTCGCCGGGAGATGGGTCGAAGCGCGGCCACGCGGGCAGCCTCCCCCGCGTGGCCGCGCCGAGACTCCGCCTCGGGACGCAGGGATCACGAGACGGAGAATCGCAATGGCCCTTGAATATCGTTTCGCCCTCGACCGCGCCGCACCGGGCGGCTGTACCCGCGCCGTGCGGGCCGGCATCGACTGCGATGCGCACCACGGCGCGGTGACGCCGCCGCTGCACCTGTCCAGCAACTTTGCCTTCGCTGGCTTCAATGGCAAACGCGCCTACGACTACACGCGCAGCGGCAATCCGACCCGCGATCTGCTTGCCGACGCCTTGCGCGAACTGGAGGGTGGCGCGGGCGCGGTGATTACTTCCAGCGGCATGGCTGCGGTCGCGCTGGTGCTGGAACTGGTGCCTGCCGGTGCAACGATCGTCGCCGCGCACGATTGTTACGGCGGCACCTGGAGGCTGCTGGATGCGTGGTCGAGGAAGGCGCGCTTCGCCGTGCACTTCATCGATCTCACCGACCCGCTCGCGCTGGCGGCGGCACTCAACCACAAACCCGCATTGGTGTGGGTGGAAACGCCGTCCAATCCACTGCTGCGCATCACCGATATCCGGCATGTTGCGCAAGCCGCGCACGCCGCGGGTGCCTTGTGCGTGGTGGACAACACGTTCTTGTCGCCGGCGCTGCAGCAGCCGCTGCGGTTGGGCGCCGACATCGTGGTGCATTCGACTACCAAATACATCAACGGCCACAGCGATGTGGTCGGCGGCGCGGTGATCGCCAAGGATGCCGCGCTCGCCGAACAACTGAAATGGTGGAGCAATTGCCTGGGCCTGAGCGGTGCGCCGTTCGACAGTTGGTTGACGTTGCGCGGCTTGCGCACCCTGTCAGCGCGATTGCGCGCGCACCAGGAGAATACGGAGATCATCGCGGCGTTGCTGCAGGCGCACCCGGCAGTGGCGCAGGTGTACTGGCCGGGGTTGCCGACCCACCCCGGCCATGGCCGCGCCGCGCGTCAGCAATCCGGGTTCGGGGCGATGCTGAGTTTCGAATTGCATGGCGGCGAGCTTGGCGTTCGCGCCTTCCTCGATGGATTGCAATGCATCACGTTGGCCGAGTCGCTGGGCGGTGTGGAAAGCCTGATCGCGCACCCGGCGACGATGACGCATGCCTCGATGAGCGCGGAGGCGCGACACGCGGCCGGCATTTCCGACGCGCTGCTGCGGCTGTCGGTTGGCATTGAGGATGTCGACGACTTGTGCGCCGATCTGGGCGCGGCGCTGGAACGCGCGGCATGCGTTGCCGAATGCAAGGCCGCAAGCGAGGCCACGCCATGAACGCGCCGATCTCTTTCGCGACCGCGCCGCGCATCGGCGTGGTATTGCTCGGCACCGGTGCGGTTGGCCATGCGCTGTTGCAGCAGTTGGGACCGGCCAGCCGGATCGGTATCGCATTGGTCGGCGTGGCGAATTCGCGCGTGCAGGTTGCCGACGAAAATGGATTGAGCGTGGCGAATGCGCGCTCGCGGCTGGATTCGGATGGCAAGGTCCGCGACGACGCCGTGCTGCTGGCAGCACTGGATGCATTCGGTTGCGATCGCCGCGTTGTCATCGACGCCACCGCGTCACCCCTGGTGGCTGGCAGGCATGCGGAATGGTTGCGCGCCGGCTACGACGTAGTCACAGCCAACAAGCTTGGCGTGGGCGGCGCGCTGGTCGCATGGCAGTCGGTGCATGCCGCCACCCGCGCGGGCGCCAGCGTTTATGGCGATTCCGCCTCGGTCGGTGCGGGCTTGCCGGTGCTGTCCACGTTGCGTCGTCTGCGCGGTGCGGGCGATCGGCTGCTGGCGCTGGAAGGAGTGTTCTCGGGGTCGCTGTCATGGTTGTTCAATCATTTTGACGGCACGCGTTTGTTCTCCGCCTTACTGGCCGAGGCGCGCGCCTGGGGCTACACGGAACCCGATTCGCGCGCGGATCTTGCAGGCAGCGACGCCGCGCGCAAATTGCTGATCCTGGCGCGCGCCTCGGGGTTTGCGCTGGATGAGCACGAAGTGGAAATAGAAAATCTGGTGCCGCCGCAATTGCGCGGCGTGGATGCGGAGGATTTCCGCATGCGTGCTTGCGAGCTCGATGAAGAGTTGGCGGCACGATTGCACGCGGCGCGCGCGCGCGGCAAGGTGCTGCGCTATCTCGCGCGGCTGGATGCGCGCGGCAAGGCCCGGGTTGGCCTGTGTGAAGTGGAAACGACACATCCGGCGGCGCGGCTGAACGGTTGCGATAACCTGTTCGCGTTGACCACCGCGCGTTATCACGCGCAGCCGCTGGTAATCCAGGGCGCGGGCGCCGGCCCCGAGGTTACCGCCCAGGCATTGCTCGCGGACGTGCTGGCATTGCGCGAGCGCGTGACGGCGCCGCTGGCCTTGGCGGTGTAGGAACCTGCTTGCAAAGCGACCGGTTTGGCAGACCTCTGTCGCCTGAAAGCAGGCGCCGACAAAGGCGGCTTGTAGGAGCTTGTTCGCAAGCATAGTGTTCGCAAGGAGCCGTCCTTGGCGGCGTTTTCGATCGGCATCCATGCCTTACCCTCACACGCAGCGCGATCTGCCGTTCAAGGCAGATCGCTAACGCTGCATGTTCGACCAGCAAGCTGGTTCCTACACGACGCCCGCAGCAGGCGTTCATGGTGCGACTCAATCCTTGATCGCCGCGTGTTGCGCGGTGGCCTGTTCCACATCCGGGGTGCGCCAGCCGCAGGCCAGGCCCCAGGCGAAGAACACCACGCCGAAGATCGCAACCACCAGCAGATCCCAGCCGAACGTGAGGTAATTCCGGCCGCCGAATTTTTCGCTGCCGGCCCACGACAGCGCGGCGATCACCGGCAGATAGAAGATCAGCCACGCCGCGCCGCGCAATTGCTGCGTGAAGTGCATCCGTCCGCGCCTGACTGCGTAGTACAACCAGATCGGCAGCGCGACCACCATCAACAAAATGATTTCACCCGTACGCGGCCAGCGTGCCCAATACAACAGTTCGGTGGAGAACACGAATGCAAGGCAGGCGATCAATCGCAACGCCGGCACCCGCAGCGGGCGATGCAGGTCGGGTGCCGTGCGTCGAAGCACCGACACGCTGACCGGCCCGGTGAGATAGGAAATGATGGTCGCCACGGAAATCACTTCGGCCAGCGTTGCCCAGCCACGGAAGAAGAACAAAAAAATGAACGCGACGACCAGGTTCAGCCACATCGCCGGGCGCGGAATGCCGTAACGCGGGTGCACCTTGCCGAACACGGCCGGTAGTGTGCCGTTGCGTTCCATGCCGTAGAGCATGCGCGCGGTGGTCGCGGTATACGTTGCACCGGTGCCGCTCGGGCTGATGAAGGCATCGGAATACAGCAGCAGCGCCAACCAGTTGAGGTTCAACGCCAGCGCGAGCTGTGCGAACGGCGAGCTGTACGCCAGCGATGCCCAGCCACCTTGCGCCAGTTGCGCCGGATCCACCGCACCCAGAAACGCGACCTGCAACAGCAGATACACAACCGTTGCCAGCAGGATCGAACCTATCACCGCAAACGGCACGCTGCGGCCGGGGTTGCGCGCCTCGCCGGCAAGATTCACCGGGCTCTGGAAGCCGTTGAAGCTGAACACGATGCCGCTGATGGCGACCGCCGTCAGCACCGCCGAGATGCTGATCGCGTGCACGCCGCCGTGCGCGCCGATATGGAAATTTTCCGGATGAAACGATGTCGCCATCAATGCGATCGCGGTCAATGCCGGCACCACCAGCTTGTAGAGCGTGATTGCCGTGTTGGTCTTGGCAAAAAGTTTCACGCTCCAGAAGTTCAGCAGGAAATATGCGATCACCAGCACGGCGGCGATCGCGAGGCCGGTGGTGCTCAATTGTCCGGCGCCGCCGGGCGCGCGGTGGAACAGATCCTGCGCCCACGCCCACGGCCATGACGACATGTATTGCACCGAGGCTTCCGCTTCGACCGGAATTACCGAGGCGATCGCGATCCAGTTGGCCCACGCGGCAATGAAGCCGACCAGGCTTCCGTGCGAATAATGGCCATAGCGAACCATGCCGCCGGACTCCGGAAACATCGCGCCGAGTTCGGCGTAGGTGATCGCGATGAACAGGATAACCACCGCGCCGATGATCCATGCCCAGATCGCGCCGGGGCCGGCCAGTTCCGCCGCGCGCCAGGCGCCGAATAACCACCCCGAGCCGATGATCGAGCCCAGGCCGGTGAGCATCAGCGCGAAGCCGCCGACATGGCGGCGGATGGCGAATTCGTTGGACATGGATGCAACCCCTCGTACGTGAACCATCCATGGTACGAATCCGCGGATGATCGCAGATCACGCGCTGCGCGTCTGCGTGGCGGCGGCCATCGCGCCGGCCGCGACAACTTTCATTCGCCATCCCGGCGAAAGCCGGGAGCCAGTGTCTTTGTTCTGATTTGGCAGTTGGAAATCCCTGTCCTTTTCCGCGCCGTCCCGAGGCGCGGGCTACTTTTGTCTCGGCAAAAGTAGCCAAGACCATTTGCGCTGGAAGCGCCGGTCTCGCCGGCTCGGCTCGGTTGCCCTTGCTCCTGCCGCGCGCGCGCCGGTGCGAATTGATCACGCAAGCAACCATTGGTGATGGGCATTTCCCGCCCGCACATCCTTGCGTGCGCTCACCGGCGCGAGCTGCGGTCCAACGCACCCAGCGAAAGCCCCGGTTCGCCCTTGCTCGCGCTCGGCTTCGTCGCTGCAGCATCGCGGCAGCGCGCAAAGCTCACCTCGACACGGCCTGTCCTTCGAGTCGAGAGAAACCTGAGCGGCCTACACCGACGCAAACGCCTCGCGCGTCAGGTTGATCGGCTCACCCTGCGTGCACACCACATCATCCTCGATGCGGATGCCGCCGTAAACGCGGAACGCATCCACTTTCTTCCAGTTCACGTCGCGCGCAGCGGGCTTGCCGCGCAGTTCATCAAGCAGCATGTCGATGAAATACAGCCCCGGCTCGATGGTGGTGACCATGCCCGGTTGCAGTTCGCGGGTGAGGCGCAGAAACGGATGACCTTCCGGCTTGGCGATACTGCCGCCGCGCTGGTCGCGCTGGAAGCCGGCGACGTCGTGTACCTGGATACCGAGCAGGTGGCCCAGACCGTGTGGGAAAAAAGTGCCGGAAATGCCGTTCGCCACCGCGGCTTCCGCGCTGCAGGTGATGAAGCCCTGTGCATGCATGGCCTGCATCAGCACATGATGCGCGCGGATGTGCAGTTCCGGATAACTCCGGCCGGCGCGGACGCCATCGCAGAAGCCCTGCTGCGCGCGTTCCACCGCGTCGATCAATGCCTGGAATTCGCGTGCATCCGGCGCCGCGTAACTGCGGGTGATATCCGAGTTGTAACCGTGGAACGCGCCGCCGGCATCAATCAGGAACGAATGCGCATGTGTGGGTGGATTACGGTCGAAATGCGTGTAATGCAGTACCGCGCCGTGGCGATCCAGCGCGATGATGTTGTCGTAGGGCAACTGGTGTTCGGCCAGATGCGTGGCGGACAGATACGCCATATGGATCTCGAATTCGGATGCGCCGGCGCGGAACGCCGCTTCCGCCGCAACGTGCCCGCGCGCGCCGATGCGGCTGGCCACGCGCAGCATGGAAAGTTCGTATTCGGTCTTGAACGAGCGCTGCCAGTGCAGATAGTCCATCAAGGCTTGCGGATTTTCCGGCGCGTAGCCGTTCAGCGCCGCGCTGGCGTCGCCGACGATCGCGCAGCGCGCGGCATCCCTGGGCAGATGCTTGGGGGCTTCGTCCGCGTTGCGGATGGTGACGATCTCGAAATGCTCGACCCAGTAACCCGCGGGCGCGGCCGGCACCACGTGCCAGTAATCGCGCGGTTGCAGGAAGATCAGTTTCGGTTTCGCGCCCGGCGTGTAGACGATCCAGCTTCCCGGCGCATCGGTCAGCGGCAGCCAGTGCAGGAAATGCGGGTTGGGGCGGAACGGGTAATACGAATCGTCAAGAAATCGCAGCACCGGACGGCCGGCGGCGATCACCAGATGATCGCGTTGCGCCAGCCCGAGCGCGGCTTCGGCGCGGCGCTTCAGTTCGGAGAGGTGCGAGGGATACAGACCTGCGAGATTGTCTTGAGGCGCGGCGGTCATGGCGGCTTGTTCTGTGCGGAAAGCGCCATGGTGACGCGAAGTCCGGCACGGTGCAAAGAGCTACGGCGGGGGCCCGTTTGCGCGACCGTGCCGAGAGGCCAGGCCGCGCGACCGCGCTGTTCGCGCGCGTTCCCGATGCGCGCAGCAAGGCAGATCGCAGACGCTGCCCACGAACCTGGAAGCGGGTTCCTACATGCCTTCCGGGCCATCCAGCCATTCAGCGAGCACGGTTTCGTCGGCATCCGACAGTGCGATGATGCGAAGCCCGGCCCAGTGCTGGCCCGGCACCGCGGCCGGTTCGCTCCATTGTTCATGGACGCCGGCTTCGAGCAGCCGCATGCGGCCCTCGCGGTCGGGCAGATGGAAGCGCACCTGATACAGCGCGTCGGCGTTGAGCATGCGCCGGCTGATCAGCATCATGCCGTTGCGGGACAGGTTGCCGATGCGGCCGATGTTCTCGCCGGTGAGTGCGTCGCTGACCTCGATCGGAGCGAGCGGAGGCTTGCGCGAGGCGCGGCGTTGCTCGGAGGTGCTCATTGATCAGTCCCGTTGTGGAGAAGCACTTGGCATCTCGCTCTTACCCACATGGTCATACTTCCGCAATCCATCAAACCCCCGGGGTTTGATGGCCCCTTTGCCAAGGGGGCTGAACACAACGTGTGTCCAGGCAGCTTCATGTCGCGGTGGCATTCTTGTCGCGTTGCGGCTTTCCACCGAATTGGTGGAGATTTGCAACCAGCGCATTCCATGCCCGATCGATCAACGTCTCGGATTGCTGCGGCAGCAGACGCGCCTGCTCCAGCACCATCAGGCGCGCAACCTGTTCCAGTCTGCGTTCCGGTGCGGCGGCGCCGCGTGCACTGACCAGCAGGCAGCGATTGGTGGCAAGCGTGTACCAGGCCAGTTTGCGTTGCACGCGCAGGCCTTGCTGATTGACGATGAACTCGAACCATGTGCCGAACGGCAGCGACCGCAGCCGCGTCAATGCGCGCTGCTCCTCGGCGTTGAGCGGTGTGCGCGGCGCGGACTCGCGTTCCGGTTTCGGCACGTCGTCGTCGCCGAGCCGTTGACGCGTTTTCAGGCGCACCGCAAGTTCGGTCTGGGTGGGCGGATCTTCGCGCGTGGATTGCGCGGGGGGCAGATCGAGCACACGTTGTGCCAGTTGCGCGGCTTCCGGGCCTTGCAGGCCGACCTGCGCCAGGCCGGCTTCCAGTTCCGCGCAGAGACGATCGTTGTCGCGATGTTCCGGTTCGCGCAGCAATTCGTCGGCGGCGGCGAGGCGGCGATGGAACGCTTCGCTGCCTTCACCGTGGCGCAGGATCGACAGTGCGAGCACGTCGCACCACGCCTGTTCCAGCAGTGCGCGGGTCAGCGGCGCAGCCTTGCGCCCGGCCAGCCGCTCGCGGATCGCAGCGGACGCCTGCGCGCGCGCCTGTTCCAGCCGATTGCGACCTTGCGCGGCTTCGATCTGGCGGCGTTCGGCGATTTCGGCGCGACGGCGTAACGCGTTGACGTGCGCCTCCAACTCATCCACCAGCTTCTCGAACAGCGCCAGGTCGCCGGTGAACTCGCCCAGCACGCGCTCCACCGCGCGTTGCAGCTTCTCGGCCAGCGAGTTGTCGATCTCGCCGTCGCTGGCGTCCATCCACAGGTTGGCGGTTTCGGCGACGGTGTTCAGCAGGCGCCGCGCCGGATGCGCGCGGCGGGTGAAGAAGCTGCGATCAGCCAGCGCGACACGCAGCAGCGGCACCTGCAAGCGCGACAGCAGTTGCTGCGCAGCGCCGCCGCTGCGGGTTTCATCGAGCAGGCGGTCGAACAACAGCGAGACCAGTTCCAGCACGTCGCGATGCTCGGCGGCGAAATGCGGTGGCCGTCCGTCCGGTGCGAAGCGGCGCAATTCGGCCAGCATGTCCTGACGCAGATGCTGCACGGTGCGCTGGACACCGCGCCCGCCCATTTGCACCGGCGCCGGCGCACGGGTTTGCAACGCGCCCAGTACTGCCTGCAGTTCCTCCGCGGAGGCGACATAGCCGCCGCTCGATTCCTCCGGTGCTGACGGCTGGGCCGCGCGGCGTTGTTCCAGCAGCTCGCGCAGATTGCCGAGCGCCGCATCGGCTGGCGCGGCTGCCACGGGAGCGGAGGCAGCCGCAGCGGCGGCAACCGGAGCGACGGGCGCATGGGCTTCGCGCTTGGCCGGCCTTGCTTCCGGACTGCGGCGCGGCAGGAATGCCCGCAAATTGGGCAGGATGCCGCGCGCGACCAGATGGTCGTTGAGCCCACTGTAAAAAGATTCCACGCCACCCATCACGCGGCGGTCGCACAAACGGTAGAACAGCATGCGATGTTCGCGCGGCAATGACATGCCGACGGCAATTTCGCGCAGGCCGTGCGCCAGGGCATGCGGGCCGAACGGCAGCGCTTCGGCGTCCAGCAGCGGCGAGGCAATCAACACGCCGTAGCGATGACCCAGTTCAAACAGGATCGGGCTGATCCGCAATTCGGTGCGGGTGGCGATGTCGTCCAGCGCGATCGCTTCGTCGAATTCGTCGTGATCCACCAGCGCCAGGTTGAAACGCGCGAGCGGTGCATCCGCCGCACGCAGGCCCAGCGCGGCGAGCCGGCGCTCCAGCGTAAGCAACAGCCGCGGCGCGGCATCAACCCGGTTGCGCTTGACTTCACGCAGGCTTTCGAACGCGGTTTGCTGTTCGGCGTTGTTGCGCGCCTGTTCGGCTTGCTTGAACAACTGCTGCTCGAGCTCGGTGAGGCTGGCGCGCAGCGTGGGTTCCAGGCGCGCGCCGCATTCGGCGAGCTGTTCTTCCAGCAGCGTGCGCACGCGCGAAGGCAGGTCAGTGCGCTCGGCAAGCGTGTGCGGTAATTGCTCTGTCGACATGCGTCCCCCCAGACGAGGCCCGCATTGAAGCGGGCCCGAGGCACATTCTATGCCTGCGCGGCCCCGTGTGCGACTCGTTACAGGACTTTCAGGACTTCGCCTTCGCCGAGCCAGGCGTTCAGCACCGCGGCGTCTGCGTCGGACAGCGACACGATGCGCAGCCCTGCCCAGTATTGTCCCGGCACTGCCGCGGGCTCGCTCCACATCTCGTGCAGGCCGGCTTCGACCGCGCGCGGCTTGCCTTGTGCATCCGGCAGCTGGAAGCGGGTCTGATACAGCGCGCCGTCGCCCAGCTTGCGCCTGCCGATCAACATCATGCCGTCCCGCGACAGATTGGCGATACGGCCGAGACTCTCGCCGCTGAGCACGTCGATCACCTCGACCGGCTCGGGAATGCGCTTGCGCCGCGCGCGACGCTGTTCAGAGGTGCTCATGGCGAAACGCTCGCGTCGGCACGCGCGAACTGGCGCAAGCTGGCGATCACGGTATGCCAGGCGCGATCGATCATGGATTCTTCCTGCCTCGGCAACAGCCGCGTACGCCCGGCCGCCATCTGGCGCGCCAATTGTTGCAGTGTGCATTCGGCCGCCGCCGTGCCGCGCGCATTGACCAGCAGACAGCGACCGCTGTCTGCATACCAGATCAATTTTCGCTGCACGCGCTGGCCTTGCTCGTTGATCATGCATTCGAACCAGGTGTTGAACGGCAGGCCGCGCAGGCGCGCAAGATGGCGCTGTTCTTCCTCGTTCAGCGCAGCGGCAGCCGCCGCCTCGCCGCCGTCCTGTTCGCCGAGGCGCGGACGGTTCTTCAGCTTTACCAGCAGTTCGGTCTGGGTGGCCTTCTCGTCGGCACCGGGCGCCTCGCGATCCAGTACACGATGGGCCAATTGTGTCGCCTCGCTGGCATGCAACCCGACCTGCACCAGACCCGCTTCAAGCTCGCCCAGCAGTCGCGTGTCGTCGCGCTCGCCAGGCTCGCGCAGCAGCGCGGCGGCTACTTCAAGCGCGCGTGCGAATTCATCGCTGCCTTCGCCGTGACGCAGGATTGCGAGGGCCAGTGCATCCGTCCACGCCTGCTCCAGCAGCGCGCGCGTCAACGTCGCAAGCTTGCGTCCGGAAACTTGCGCCGCAATCGCAGCGCCCGCCTGCGCGCGCGCCTGCTCGAGACGTTCGCGGCCTTGCGCGGCATCGCGCTGCCGGCGTTCGGCCACCTCCGCACGCCGACGCAATGCATGCACGTGATTTTCGAGTTCGACCGCCTGCTGCTGGAACAGCGCCGGGTCGCCGGCGAATGTTGCCAGCGTGTGCTCGACGGTGTGGCGCAGCTTGTCGAGCAGGGCGTTGTCGATTTCACCTTCGCTGCCGTCGATCCACAGGTCGGCGGTTTCCACCACGTTGTTGAGCAGACGCCGCGCGGGATGCGTGCGCACGCCGAACACGCCGGGATCCGCCAGTGCCGCGCGCAGCAGCGGCAATTGCAGACGTGCCAGCAGGCGTTGCGCCGCGCCGCCATTGCGGGTTTCGTCCAGCAGACGTTCGAACAGCAGCGAGACGAGATCCAGTACATCGCGCTGCTCGGAAGTGAGCCGCAAGCCTTTCGCATCGGGTGCGAAACGCCGCAGCTCCGCCAGCAGATCCTCCTGCAGATGTTGCACCGCGCGCTGCACGCCACGTGCATCGGGCTGCGCGCCGCCAGCCGTCCGTTGCTGCAGGGTCGCGAGCGCGGCCTGCACCGTTTCCGCGGACGCGGGTTGCGCATCGGCGCATTCACTGTCGAGTTTCAGCAGTTCGCGCCGGCGCGCCAGCAAGCCGCGCAGCGATTGCAGGGCGGCATCGTTGCCCTGTGCATCCGGCGAGCCGGATTTGCCAGCCGGCTCATCCGGCTTGCCGCCGCGCGTGCGCGGCGCACTGCCGCGGCGCGGCAGATAGGGACGCAAGCTGGGCAGGATGCCTTCCGGAATCAATTGTTCGTTGAGCGCCGCGTAGACTTCATCCGCTGCGTTCACCAGCGATGTGTCACAGAGGCCGTACCAGAACATCCGGTGCTCGCGCGAAAACCCCGCCGCGCGCGCGATCTCGCTCAAGCCGCGCAACAGGGCCCGGGGACCGAGCGCCAACTCCTCGGCCTCGAACGGCGCCTTTGCAGCCAACACACCGTGCCGATAGCCCAATTCGAACAGTTGCCGGCTGGCGCGCATTTCGGCGCGTGTGGCGATGTCGTCCAGCAGCACCGATTCCTCGAACTCCTGATTGTCGATCAGGCTCAAACCGCTCTCGAGCGCGGCCTTGTGCGCAGGCGCTGCCAGCGGCCGATCGAAAGCCGCGAGTCTGGATTCAAAGGTATGCCGGAAACGATCCATGATTTCGCCGTCGAGGCGCTTGGCCTGCTGCATGCCATACAGCGCGGTCTGCTCGTCGGTGTTGTTGCGCGAACGCTCGCCCTGCTTGCCGAGCTGGTGCCGGAACGCGATCAGGCTGCCGTGCAGCAGCGGTTCCAGGCGCGCGCCGAATTCCGCCAACTGCTGCGCGAGCAATTCGCGCACGCGCGGCGGCAGATCGGTGCGGTCGGCGATGCTTTGCGATGATTCCGGCATGGCTTTCCCGGCGCAACATGCGTTGGCCGGGATTCTATGCGCTTTTGCGCGTTCGGGTGCGTGGCGGTTTCGCGGCGATGCTCAGGGAGACCAGGCGATTTCGACCCAGCCCGATCGTCCCGGCGTGTTGAAACCGCGAGCGAGGAAATAGCTGCGGTCGGCCAGATTCTCCGCGCGCAGATGCAATTGCCACGCAGGCGACAACACCACGTTCACGCGTGCGTTGATCAATGCATATCCGGCCAGCGGGCCACCGATGTCGGGTCGTGGGCCTTCGGCATACAACTCCAGACCGGCGTTCACGCGCTCGCTGAAGGCGCGCGTCAACAGCAGATCGCCTTTGCGTGAAGCGCGCCGCAGCAGGTGTTCGCCGGTCTGCGGATCGCGCGCGTCCTGCCAGGTGGCATTGCCGACAAATGTCCAGCCGTCGCGTTGCCAATGCGTTTCAAGCTCGGCGCCATCGATCTTGGCGCGCGCGGTGTTCTCGGCCTGGAACAGGGGTCCGGTGAAATCGATCAGATTGTCGATCCGGGTGTGATAGGCGGAAAGCCGGAACGACAGTTGCGCGGTCGGCGTCCATTCCGCACCGAGTTCGCGGCTTTGCGAACGCTCCGGTTGCAGCGCGGGATTGCCGGCGAACAACCCGCCGAAGCCCGGCGAAAATTGCTCGTTCAAGCTCGGCGCGCGGAAGCCCTGCCCGAAACTTGCCGTGAAACGCAAACTCGGCAGCACGCGCCAGCCGAACGCTCCGGAACCAGTGCTTGCGCCGCCGAACACGCTGTTGTGGTCGTGACGCGCGGCCAGCTCCCAATCGAAACTTTGCACGTGTCCGTTCCAGCCTGCGAACGCGGCGGTGTTGTCGCGGCTTTGATTGAACATGTCCGCGCCGGCGAAGGTATCCACGTTCTCGCCGCTCTCGTGCACGCGCTCAACGCCGGCGGTGAGGGATTGGTCGGGCGTGAGCGTGAAAATGTTCAACCAGGTCGCGCTCTGCCGGCGCGAGCGGAACAACTCGAAGAAATCCGGCGTGTCGAGATCATCGCGCGCGCTGCCGAGGCTCAGGCGCTGAAACCAGCGCGGCGAAATATCGCCGGCGAGCGCCGCGCCCAGATCCTGCTCGATCGTGTGCGAGGTGCCCTGGTCGAATTCGTTCACCGAATCGCTGTAGAGCGCATTGGCCGACAGCGTTTGCGTGCCGAGTTTCAGATCACCGGATGCCGCGAGATTGCGATTGCGCAGGCCGTCGTCATCCGGATTGAAACCGAAACCTTGCGGATTCTCGGCCGAGAATCCGCGCACATGCCGGATGCCGGCCTGCACGCTGAAATCGCCGCGCTCACCCTGCTGGCCGATGCCGGCGCTGGCCGAAGCATCGTCATAGCTACCGTAACGCACCGCCGCGTGCGGACCGCTCAACTTGCGCGTGAAAATCTGCACCACGCCGCCGATCGCATCCGAGCCCCAGTACGCCGCGCGTGGGCCGCGCACGATCTCGATGCGTTGGACGGCATCCAGCGGCAGCAGCGAGAAATCCACGCCGCCGGTGCCGGTCGAGGCGATGCGCACGCCATCCACCAGCACCAGCACGTGATTTGAATTGCTGCCACGCAGGAACAGCGATGCCTGTTCGCCGGGGCCGCCGGTGCGCGCGACATCCACGCCGGCCTGCGTGCGCAACAGATCGAAAACATCCGGTGCACCGCTGGCCTCGATATCGGCGCGCGTGATCACGGTGACATCGGCAAGCGAGGCATCCACTGTTTGCGCCATGCGCGTGGCGGTGACCTGGATGGTCGGCTCGGTGACGACCGATTGATCGTTGGTCTGCGCTTGCGCGCCGACACTCGCGATCGACAAGGCACCCAAAAGTAAATTGGAAATCGCGAACAGGGATGTCCGCTTGTTGATCCTGGCGATCAGGGACGATCGCAATACCGTGGCCTTCATTGCATTCTCCGTTCGCACACCCGCGTGGAGCGCAACGGAGAACGAGGGCAGGGCACGGCACGGCCGTTCCCGACCGCCGCCCGCCGCGACGCTTTAGGATCACGGCGCGTGCGAGGATCGCTCGCGTACGCCGCGGCAGCAGGCCGGTCTCCGGGCTCGCGGGTTGAGAAGTGCGGCCAGGAACGACCGCTTTTGATTCGCGATCATGGCGATCGCAAAAACAACTTCCCCGACCGGATCGCCTTCCCACGCTCATCGCGCAGTGGCTGCATGATCCGATTCGACTCGCTTACCGTTGCGGGGGCAGCGCCGGTCTCTCACCGGCTTCCCGTTTCACCCATGACATGGGCACCTGCAAGCGGGCAGTGTAAGTGTGCAGATTGCACACGGCAAGATTTGGCGGTTGGGAAGATGACATCCATGTCCTTTCCCGCGCGCCCGGCTGCGATGCTTGGCGTCCGGCGGCGGCGCCGAGTGCGCTCGAGACGGCACCCATGGGCTTCATGGCCTGTGCAGTCATTCGTCGCTCCGCCGCGCATCAATCTGCGTGATCGCGTCGCGCGCATCCACGCTGACGCGGATCTCGATGGGTTTGCAGCACACCTGGCAATCCTCGACGTAGTGCGTAGAGCCTGTCGAAGCGTCCACGCCGGTCTCGAACGATTCGCCGCAGTACGGGCAGGTGATTTCCACGAATTCCAGCATGGCGCCGTCTCCTTCACGCGGCCACGACCATCCGCGCGCGAAAAGGGTACGACGTAAGTAGTGCAATTTGACAGTGCAGCGAGGGATGGCTGCTTTCACACGCCAGGGAGAGCCCACAATGATTGTCGAGCGCAGGAGCGGCCTTTCCCACGCGCAGTTCGTGCGTGAATACGTCTTGCCGCGCAAGCCGGTGATCATCACCGACGCCCTGGACGACTGTCCCGCGCGGCGCAAGTGGACTCCCGATTATTTTCTCGAGCGCTTCGGTGAGCGGCGGCTGCGCGCCGAATCGGGCGAGATGTCCATGCGCGAAATCATCGACGGCGTGCTGCATCCGAGCGGTGAACGCACGCCGTTTCTGCGCGAGTCGCCGATCTCGTGGTGGCTGCCGGAAGCCATGGCGGATCTGGCGCCGTTTCCTGCTTATGTGACTCCGAACTGGTTGAGTTATCCGTTCGCGCGCTGGCCGGATTTCCGCCACAGCGGACACGCCAGCCGGCTGGCGCGCACCGCGCAGACCGAAATCAACCTCACCGGCGCCAATATGCGGTTCGGTGCGCTGCATCTGGATCTGTTCTGGACGCATGCGATGGTGATGCAATGGTATGGCGCCAAGAAATTTTTCATCTTCCCGCTTTCGGATACCAAGCATCTTTACCGCAAGCCCGACATCTGGATTTCGCAGATCACCGATGTCGAGCATCCCGATTTCGCGAAATTCCCCGACTTCGCCAACGCGCACATGATCGAGTTCACCCTGCAACCGGGTGAGGCCTATTTCAATCCGACCGGCTGGTGGCACACCACCCGTACGCTGGATGTCTCGATCGCGACGGTGGTGAGTTTCGCCAACGCCAGCAACTGGAAAGAAGTGACGGAACACTTGTTGATGCCGAATGCGCCGTTGAAATCACGGCTGGCGGCGGTTCCCTACCAGGCGTATCTGCGCGCGCTGGGCTGGTGGACGCTGCCGCATTACCCCTTTCCGGAAGCGACTGATCCGGCCTGGTGCAGCGATTCGCTCAAGCATTACCAGCGCACGTCCGGCCGCTGGGCGGGCGCCGCGCTGGGTGGTGTGCCGGAAGGGGCGATGGCATCGCGGTATTAGGGCGCTACGGGCGGGGCCGGAGAGCACACCAGGGGCGTCCGCGCGCAACCTCACTCAGCCCATGAACAATGCAATGACATCGTTGAGGAAACGCTGGCCGAGCTCCGTGGTACGCAATGTGGTTTCGTCGTCGCGCAACCAGCCGCGCGCAATCGCGGTGCGCAGTGGCAAATGG
>Ga0134128_10004119_pt1 | contig 17838 bp, 15 predicted proteins | sample KB31754_FD_96462 | JGI IMG/M metagenome (GOLD analysis project Ga0134128, IMG submission 96462) | Terrestrial soil microbial communities with excess Nitrogen fertilizer from Kellogg Biological Station, Michigan, USA - KB3-175-4 | ecosystem: Environmental > Terrestrial > Soil > Unclassified ... | reverse complement strand
GGGGTGGCAGCAGCCCCGGTCCTGAGATCCACGGCGGTATGTACGGTGTCGTGCATATCACCGGCTGGCATCTCATAGAACGTACGGTGCTCCAGGAGCGCGTACGCGCCGCGCACTTCCAGGACGTCCGTCTCGCCCGATGCCGATATGGCCGGGTCCTGCGGCGCTTCATCCTGAGGGCCGAGCGGCGTCGCATCGGGATATGCACGAGCGTGATGGGCTGCCATCGTCAGAACTGCGGTGTCGTCGTACACCAGGGTCGAATCGTTCGACTGGAGGTCGCGCACGTAGACGCGCTCGCCAGTGAACACGGCATCGTCGAACGATCGGTCGACATCCGCGATGAACACTTCGTGGAAGCGCCCACCAAAGTGGGCGAGGGTCATCGGCACTGCCTTGACGTGGATGCCAGTCGCGCCGCTCCGTACCCAGAACGTCGAATCGGCGGTCGCAACGAGGAATTCGGCGTCCGGAGGATCCGGTGCGCGCGCAGCGCACGCCGAGAATCCCGCTGCGGCAGCGAGTGCCAGAACGCAAAATACGGCCGGTGTGGGCCGGGATGCGCGAATGCGCGTGTACCCTGACATCGCGCTGAATATACTCTGGGTGCCGTCAACGCCGTAGATTTCCCGATCCCGTCCCTCCCTGTCCGCGCCACACCGTACCGTATGCGATTTCTCGCTCTTCTCTTGATCCCGATGCTTGCCTGCGGGCAGGCCGCGTCGAAGTCCGCGGATTCTTCGGGTCGCAGTGCCACGCCGACGACAACGGGGACGACTGCTGCGGTGGCAACGACAGTTGCGGACACAACCCGGGGCATGTCGCCGGTTGCTGCAACCGGAACCGCGGAAGTGATAGCGCTGCAGAAGGAGCCGCGTCCGATCCGTGCGTTGTACATCAACCGGTTCGCGGCGCAGAGCCCCACGAAGATGAAGCATCTGATCGCGGTCGCGGATTCGACGGAGATCAACGCATTCGTCATCGACATCAAGGACGAATTCGGGCTCAACTGGCACTCATCCGACCCACTGCTGCAGCGTAACGAGGGGAGGATGAACAAGGTTGCGAATCTCCCCGCGCTTGTCGACACGTTGCGCGCGCACGGAATTCTGCCGATTGCAAGGATGGTGGTGTTCAAGGATTCTGTCGCGGCTCGCAACAATCCCGAGCATGTGATTCGCAACGCCGATGGCACACCGTGGCGCGACAAGAAGGGCGTCATGTGGGTGAATCCGTACTCGCGCGCGATATGGGATTACAACTTCCGCGTCGCCGACGAAGCGGTGAAGATGGGCTTTGGTGAGATCCAGTTTGATTACGTACGCTTCCCGGAGCCGTACAAGTCGCTTCCGGCGCAGGTCTTTCCGGAAGCCGCGGGCCGCAGCAAGGCGGACGCGCTGAACGATCTTCTCAGGATCGCGCGAGCGCGGTACAACAAGATGGGCGTGCGTATGACAGCGGACATATTCGGGCTCGTCACCACGGTGCGCGGTCCGCTCGAAGTGGGCCAGGATTGGGAGAAAATATCTCCCGTGGTGGACGTGGTGCTGCCAATGGTATATCCGTCACTCTATCCGCACGGATCGTTCGGAATCCGGCTCCCGAATGCGGAGCCCCACAAAACCGTCTTCATCGCCATCACCAGCGCGCGAACACGCGACGCCACGCTCGGCATCACCACACCGGAACACGTGCGTCCGTGGCTGCAGGCATTCACGCTTGGTGCGCCACATTACGGACCTGCGGACGTCGATGCGCAGAAGCAGGCAGTGTACGATGCGGGCTACGACGGCTGGGTGCTCTGGAACCCGGGGTCGAAGTACGACGAAATTCTTCCAGCACTCGAGAAGAAGTTCGAGTCGCACAAAAAATCGCCGCCGCTGCCATTGCCGCCGCACACGCCACTTGACTAAGTTGCGCTCAGTATGAGAACGGTTGTAACTATTGCCGGAATGCGCGGAGAGCACTGCAAGCGCGCGCTCTTCACGGCACTGACGCCGATTGCGGGAATCTACTCTGCGGACGTCACATTGGGCCGCATCACCGTCGAACATGATGGTACGGTGACAGAGGCGGAATTGCGCGAGGCCATCTCAGTAACCGGCTACGTCATAGCCGAGGTGGTGGAAGAGCGCAGGGTGCTCCCCGTAATGGACCCGTCACTGGAAGCGCACCGAATCTAGCGTTCGTTCGGAGAACGCTGCGAGAGCGGCACTCGCAGGAAGAAGTACATCCCCGCCACCGCGATGATCGCAAACGAGAACCACTGAATCGCATAGCTCCTGTGCGGGCCTTCGTCCAGCGGCGGAGGGGGAACGCGCGGCGGGATGTTCCCATTCGCAGCAGTACTTCCTTCCAGAACGATCACGAATGGATAGACCGGGTATGGCATGCGCGATTTGAGCGCGCTCAGATCCAGCCAGCGGAAGGAATCCGGGCGCCCCGGCAAGACTGGAGATCCCGGAAATGGCTTGAAGAGTGGACGCGCATAACCGGTCGAATTAACTGAATCGCCCTCGCGCCAGCGTGCCAGATCCACCGTCAGGCCATCAGGGGCGTACACCCAGCCTCGGTTCACCAGCACCGCTGTGTCGGTCCCGGCGATGCGAAGCGGTGTGACGATGTTGATGCCTGGAGACCCAAGCCGCGTGCGGTCCGCGATCTTGATCTCGTGCGCGTAGTCGTAGGCACCGTGCAGCACCACTCGCCGATAATGCAGCGCTGCCGAGTCATGGCTGAGTTGTCGAACGGGGATCGGCGGATTGGCCAGACGCGCGATCACCTCGGCGTTCTGCGCACGTCGCTGCGCCAATCGCCGCAGCTGCCAGAATCCGAGTGACGTGGTGAGTATCACGAACGCAATGGCAAGCGCCGACAGGACGTAATCGCGAGCGGGGCGATGCATCATCTTCCGAAAGTAGCGGCGCGGCGCCGCGGCCGCACCGCCGCTCGGCAGGAAACTGCCAGGATGCCAGTCACAGAAGGCGCATCTGCTCGCCCAGCATGTCCGGATCTATCGATTCAAGTCCGAGCATCTCCTGCAGATCTCGCGCGGAACGTGGTGCGTGACCGGCGAAGTAATTGCTCATGTATCCATAAATATCCGTGACGCTGTCCGGAACGAACTGGATCGCATCGACCCACTTCCCCAGTTCGCGTGTGCGATCCACCTGTATGCGGGAGTGGTCCACAAGATTTCTGTTGGGTCCCATCCATCTGATGTAATGAAACGTCGCGGTCGGTCGCGCGAGTAGCTCTATCATCCAGCGACGCGGGATCCACGGCCCGTCCACGAGTGCGACTGCTACTCCATAGTCCCGCAGAAATGCGAGCACACCCGGAGTCATCCATCCACGCATGCGGAATTCGATTGCGATGCGAATGTCCCGCGGCAGCCGCGGAATGAAGCCCACGAGCGCTGGAAGCTCTTCGGGTCCGAAGTCGGGGCCGAGCTGGACCAGCACGGCGCCAAGCTTCTCACGTAATTCGCGTGCACGCTCGATGAAGAGATCGATCGTGCCATCGACATCGCGCAGCCGCGCCTCGTGCGTCACCACCTGTGGAAATTTGAGCGCGAATGTGAAGTCGGCAGGCGTACGATCGTACCAACCTCGCACTGTCGTAGCGGGCGGCACGGCGTAGAAAGTCGAATCGACCTCGACGGTTGAGAAGGCGCGAGCATAGGTCGGAAGAAAATCTGCCGGCCGCGTCCCATCAGGATAGAACACACCGGCCCACGCCGAGTAGTTCCATCCCTGAGTTCCAATGTGTAACGCGGTCGTCATGTATTGAATCGGCGCTGTAATCGAATCGCTGTCAAGATGAACAAGCGTCGTATGGCACCCACCTTGCCCACATATACGGATACCGACGCCCGTCGTCATGATCGGACGTCATTCCCATCGGAGGTAGTATGACCAGCAGGCAAGATAATCCGGATAAGCACAACCCCGTTCCGAAAGACCCATCCCGGGTCGCGGGCGATGAGATTGGCGAAGCCGCCGGCGGCATATCGGGTGTCGTGGTTGGCGCGGCGATCGGCTCGGTAGGTGGCCCGATTGGTACGCTCATTGGCGGAATCGCAGGCGCCGTCGGCGGATGGTGGGCAGGGCATTCGGTGGCGGAGGCGGCGCAGCAATACACCGTGGGTGACGACGCAGTTTATCGCAATCACTATGACAACTCGCCAAACCGGCTCGGGGATCGAGATTACGATTCTGTGAGCCCCGCGTACCGGCTGGGCCATCTGGCTGCGCATAATCCCGACTACCGCGGCCGGCCATTCAACGACATCGAAGACGAGCTGCGGCGCGGTTGGAATGGTGGTGCAAGACAGAGTTACGGCGAGTGGGATTCCGTGCGAGGCTACGTCAATGACGCATACGATCGTAGCGCGAGCGGCATCGACCAGCAGCGTCGTCGCGAGGAGGCGAACAATGCCGCGGAAGAAGCCGACAAGCGCCTGGAAGAGTCAGGCGACATGAACATCTTTTAGAGCGGAGTACACGAAGGCCAGGAACATTCGTCATTCCCGCGAAAGCCGCCCCCTGACTCGTCATTCCCGCGAAAGCGGGAACCCATTTGTTGCCGATCCGCTCTCTGCTGTCATCGCATCCGGAGATCGATAACATGGGTTCCCGCTTTCGCGGGAATGACAATCGCTGTCAGTCTTCTATCTCGCCACCGCCCTCGGCCCAGCCCCGGAATCCACCCTTGAGCGACGTGACGTGCTGGTATCCCATCTGCTGCAGCGTATCGGCAGCGAGCGCCGAGCGGGATCCGCCGGCGCAGTACACGACCACGTTCTTGTCCCGCCCCAGAACGCCCTCCACCTTCCCTTCGAGCTGACCGCGCGGAATGTGGATCGCACCGGGCACGTGCCCCAGGTTCCATTCGTTCGGCTCCCGAACGTCCAGAAAGACCGTCTCCGGCTTCTGCTTCTCCATGATCGCGTTCGCCGCATCGATTTCCTTTACTCGTGCCTTTGCTTCCGCAACGAGATCGTTTCCGCTTTTCGTCATGATTGCTCCACGCTGAGGGTTGGTAAATCGGTATCGAGTATTGCAATTGCACCGAGCGGAATGGTCCACTGATCGTCGACGTGTCCCATCGGTATTCCCGCGATGCAAGGGATGTTCAGGGAGTTTGCAAATTCAGCGAGGACATCGTCGAGTGTACGCGACTGGCGCGTGTCCCCGGGCGATTCATCCGCGTCACAGGATGTGCAGTACCCGAATGCGATTCCGCTGAGGCCGGACAGTTCACCCGCGAGCGACAGCTGAGTGAGCATGCGGTCGATGCGGTACAGTCCTTCGTTGGTATCTTCGATTACGAGAATCGCACCGTCGAGATCTGGAAAATACGGAGTACCTGCGAGAGAGGATATGAGAGAGAGATTTCCTCCCGCAAGTCTTCCGCGCGCGCGACCAGCGCGCACCACGCGCGCACCGGGCGCCGCGCCGCACGGATCACCACCCTGAATGAGTGCGCGCTCGAACGACGCACGCGCAAACGGTGTGAGCTGCGTCCGCGCATTCGGCGAATGGTATGTGACGATCTCGCACGCGCGGCCAATTGCCGCGTGCAGTCCGGAAATGTCGGAGTATCCCATGACCGGCCTGGGATGTCGGCGCGCAGCGTCGTAGTCGAGATGCTCCAGAATGCGCATCACGCCATAACCGCCACGCAGACACCATATCGCATCGACGGAATCATCACGCAACGCAGCATTGAAGTCGGCGATGCGGTCCGCATCTGTCGCCGCAAAGTAGCTGTAGCGCGCAAGAACGTGCTCGCCGACTGTCGTTTCCCAGCCGAATGATCGCGCGGTAGCGAGCGCTGTTTCTACATCATGCTGGTCCTTTAACGGACCAGATGGTGCTACAAGCGCCACCCTCGCGCCTGCACCGGTCGTCTGAACGTGTGAAAACCCTCGAAGTGGCATGTGAATATCTGAATGCTGGATGGCGAACACCCGACTGTACAACAGTAATCTGGCACATGCGTTGCCGGTTTTCACGGAAACGGCAAAACATCTTGCGTCACCACGGAGGAATTCTTATGGCAGGAAGAGACAGGCACGATAATGATTCGAACGACCGGAACAGCAGGTCTCGCAAATCCAAACCGAAGACCAGCTCGAACGGCGGAATGAGCGCCTCGACTGGCTCGACGCAGGACAGAGAGCCAAGCATGGGCGGCTCGCAGGGAACCAGGGAGGAAGACCGCGAGCGGACCCGCGATCGGGAGCGCGACGAGGCGAGGAGAAACGCATCGTCGAGCAGCTCTCGTGACGAGGGTGGATACGGCGCCGACTCCGGATACAGCGACGCATCGGGCAGTTCCCGCGACCGGAGCTCGTCCGACGAGAACGCGCGGCGCGCGAGCGGCAGCTCCGACACGCGATCTACAGGCGACAGAGATTCTTCCAGCTCGCGCGATTCGGGGAATGATGCATCCCGACGCGGCCCGGGTGGTTCCGGAAGCGGACGAACCTGATCGATTTCGCCGAGCCATTCACGAGAGGCGCGCCATCAGCGGCGCGCCTCTCGTGCGTTCACCGCCCGGATAGCGGTACCTTTCGCGCATGCCTCTTGCGGACGACTCGACGAGAACCGCCATCGCCGCGACGATTCCGTGGATCCTCACGCCGATAGTCGCCTCACTGCGCATGGCACGCTCCAAATCTCTGGACGCCGAGTCGGTTCGACCTCCATCCGAGCCGCCGAGTGTCACGGTAATAGTTCCCGCCCGCAACGAGTCGCGAAACATCGCTGCGTGTCTCCGATCGATACTCGCGTCGTCGTACCCCCGACTGCAAGTGATCGCTGTCAGCGATCACTCGGACGACGACACCGCGGCGATCGCACGCTCCATCGCCACCACCGATCCACGTCTCACCGTGCTGGATAATCCGGATTTGCCGGCAGACTGGTTTGGGAAGCAGTGGGCCTGCCAGACCGGCGCCAACGCCACGTCAGGCGAGATCCTCGTGTTCATGGATGCAGATGCGCGCGCCGCACCGGACCTGCTCGTGCGATCGGTGAATGGCATGCTGCGGACACGAGCGGACTTTTATTCCGTGCTGGGACGGCAGGAGATGGTGACGTTCTGGGAGCGCCTGCTTCAGATGCAGGTGTTCACCGTGCTGGTCACCCGGTTCGGCGGGACCGAGATCGTGAATCGTTCAACAAGGGCATCCGCAAAAATCGCGAACGGACAGTATCTCATGGTGCGCCGCGCAATCTATGACGAATTCGGCGGGCATGGACTCGTGCGCGGATACGTTGCCGAGGACCTGATGCTCGCACAGCGTTACTTCGAGCTTGGGAAAAAGACGGTTCTCGTCGAAGGGCTCGATCAACTATCTACACGCATGTACACATCGCTCCGGGAACTGATGGGCGGATGGCGCAAGAACCTCTTCGCGGGTGGCCGCCATTCGATGCCATTCGGAGACCGCGCTGCATGGCTCGCTCCGTTATTGCTGCCACTTCCGTTCCTCATGCAGCTTGCGCCGCCCGTGCTGCTTGTAGTCGCTATTCTGTTCCGGATTCCTGCACTGGAACTCTGGGGGGCGATTACAACAGGTGTCACCCTGCTTACGTGGCTCGCGTACTACCGCATCGCCCGCGTACCGGTGTTGTACGCGTTACTCTTTCCGCTCGGCGCAGCGGTCACACTTTACATCACCCTATCGGCGGTGCTGCGCGGCAGCCGCGTCGAGTGGAAGGGTCGGGAGTACCAGAGCGTCCATCCCGCGAGCTCCTCATGACGCGCGGAAGCTACTTTCCCCTCTGACCCGATTTCGCCGACGTAGCCTGCGGCTTGGGGCGAGGTGCCGAAACGTTTACTGTCCGCGACTTGACTGGCGGAAGCGTGTTCGGAGCCCCTCCGGACTTCGGACGCGATGGCTTGCGTGAAAAATCCGGAATTTCACGCGTCGATTTCTTTTTCATAAACCCCCCAGAGTGTGATGACTCGGGCTCCGGAGACCGGACGCCGAACTTCTCCGCCTTTTCCCGAAACGTGAACGTCGTGCCACACTGCGTACAGACGTAGTTTCCCGTGCGCTTTCCCAGATCGTACTCCTTCGCGAGCGCAGGATGCTCACAGGGCTTCTCGCCCCATTCCTGTTTCATCGCCGCGGCCCGCTTTTTCTGCATGATGTAAGATAACCACCTATTGCTCTCGGCTGCTGTCGACGGCAAATACGTGCGTGACGGCCGCCTCGATCTGGTCCGGCGTGTAGAAGCCGATGCTCAACTCGCGCCCCGAGAGTTCGATAAGCGAGCTGAGCGCCGGGATGTCGGCAGAAGTAGCGGCGCGAAGAACGGTCACACGCGGTCAGCGCTCGCCCGTCTCTACCACGATCAACCTGGCATCATCCGTCGCGATCTTGCGCATCCATTCGAGCATTGTCTTGAGTTGATCCGGTGCGTAGTTGCCACCCGCTCCGGTGATCGTGCGCTTCATGACCAGATCACGTCCTGACTGCGTGTACTCACTGTGGTATTTGCCGAACTCGCTCGATGCGTCGACATCGCGCGGCAATTGAGCGTGCCAGCCCTGCGGCATCGTGACGCGGAATTCCATTGTCGTAACGCCGTATCCGAATATCTTGCCCGCCGCGATCGGAAACAGCCTCGGCCCAGCGGTTTCAATTTCCTGTGCCGCGGACGAAAATCCGCTCATCGTGCCGAACGGATTTGTGAGAATCGCGTTGGTCCCCGCCATCGATGCAGCCCGTCCGTTCCGAACGACCACCGACACCCTCGGTTTCGCCGCGAGATCCTTCCCGGCGAATCCGGTAAGACTGTCGCCCTCGGCGCCCTCGAAAATATTACCCGCAATGGCGTTGGCCGCCTTGGCCCGTTGGACGGAATCCAGTGGGTTCTCGAAAGCAGTCCGCAACGAATACTGACGCGCGCCGAGTCCGCTCTCTTCGTACTTCCCTGTGAACTGCCCGTCGACTGAAAGCGTACCCACGATGCGGCGCGAGCCGGAATTATCCGCGATGGACGCCTTGGGGAACGTTATCTCCTCGATGCTCCCATCCGGATGAACGACCATTCCAAATGCTCCCTGATAATCGAACGGCAACTCACCGAGCGGCGTGAGCGATGCGGTGAGGTCGGCAAATTCGTATGTCTTGGCACCAGGCCGTTTGAACGCCGCGATTACATGATCGAGCTGCGAGATGGACGGCATCGTCCGCTGCACGCCACCGCTCGAATTCAGAATTACGGGGAACGCAGTTACTCCCAGTCGCTTGAGAGCAACGATGAAAAGCGTTGCCTTGTCCTTGCAGTCGCCGAATCCCGTGCGAACCACCTCGTCGGGTGACCTCGGCTGATAGCCGCCCAGTCCAAGCGCTATGCTGACGTACCGGATGTCCTGCGCCACCCAGCGATGCACCGCGCGAATCGAGTCGTCCAGTGTCCTTGCACCCTTCACAGCCTGCGTGATGGCCGAATCGACGGACGGAGAAGCAACATACCGATCCCGCGCATTTCCGGCGTACCACTTGCCAATCGCGGCCCACGTGATCGGCGAGGAGATCATGATGGACATGTACACGCCATTCGAATCGGACTCGAATGCCTCAGACCTGACGCTCTTGATGTCGGTCGTGGCCCACGTATACGTGTGGCGGCCGTTCGCCGATTTCTCCGTACGCGCGAAGTTGAGATTGTCCTCGCGGATGCGTGGCGTGAATCCAGCCGGCACGTCGACGATGTAACGCGAACGCATCACCTGCGGTCCGCTGCTCACGTTCCATGAGTCGAAGAAGTCACCAGAAAGAAACGGTTTGAGCTCCGTCGTTGTGTAGCTCACGTCGACGATGGTGCCAGGCGCAACTCCCGAGAGTGACACTCGTATGACCTTCTGGTCCGAATATGTCGGATCGCCGAACTGCGCGGGTACATCCGACTCCTGCACGTGCGATGGCGCCGCGCTCACGACCGTACCGTCCGGCTTGACTACGCGAATCCAGTTGAGCGTGAATCGCTGGTGTTTTGGCGCATACGAAAACTGCTGCTCGCTATACCGATCGACAGCCTCGGGACGCAGTATCTCCGTGATCTGCCGATACGTAGATTCTTCCTGCCCATCGGCCTGAATGCGCAGCACGCCGTCGTCCAGAAGCAGGATTCCGGATTCTTGCGGAAAATCCTCCGGCTTGACCGCGAGCCGGTAGATCGTGTCAGCGTTGACCGATGGATCTCCCGCTGGCGTAATGCGGGGAGCTTGCGCCTGCGCAAGCGAAGCTACGATGGTGAGTGCAATCGCGGGCACTGACATGCGCATGAGCAAGAGGTTCTCCGGGCGTCGCGAACGCCGGCTGCTCGCGGCGTTCACGACACACAATTGGGTGATGATACCAAACTGACTGCTACGTACTCTGGCGGGCTTGTCGCGTCGCGCGTAACTCCATACGATGTAAGATCACATCCGCAATCGGTAAAACACGAACGCGCGCCTGTTACTTAAATGTCGGACGCAATGACGCTCGCCGCCAGTTCTCGACGCAGGCCGCAACAGCGACAGGACCGCGGGGGAACCAGCCCCCCGGTACGGAACGATCAACGATGAGCCAGGCGCCGGGTCGCGTACCGGATAGATATTTGATCGCGTCCGTCTAGACCTGCTCAGCGTCGCCATCTCGGCCGCACATACTGTGGGTGGGTGGATTCTCTTACTCATGCCGCCCGCATCATCAACGCCACCGCACAGCCCGGTGGTATCAACGCGCTACTCGCGACGCTGGGGTTTACAGACCCCCCGCACCCGCTCGACGAGGTGTCGCGGGATCGGCTCGGACTGCCCTCCGCTGTACTCTCAGCCCGCATAAGCTCCGCCGAGGGATCGTTACGCGCCCTGAGCGTCGAGATCGAACAACAAGCAGGCTTGCGCGAATGCATCACCGCAATCGCGCGCCAGCTGACGATGCATGCGCCGCATCTGCTTTGGCTCGTCATCGTCACTCATCGTGATGGATCGGCCCTCGGTGTGGCGACGTGGCGCTGTGCCCGCTCCGGCCCGCACATCGCTGCAATGATCACCGAGCGCGGCAGCGTGGTGGACAGCGACGCGGAGACGTTGTGCGCGCTCTCGGCGGCGACAGAACGCCATGCCGGCGAAATGCGTCACATGCGCTGGCTCGACATACTCGGGCGCGATGCGGTGACCCGCCGCTTCTTTCACGCTCTCACAGATTCGATCGGCTCACTTGCTGAATCACTTCCCGCTCGAGTAGCGGCGACAGATGCGCGGGAGATCGCTATCCTGACTGCGAGCCGGCTTCTGTTCCTTGCCTTTCTCGAGACCAAGGGATGGCTCGACACCGATTTCGGCTTTCTCGTCAACGGATTCACGGACTGCATCGCGAGCGGAGGCGCGTACCAGCGACGCGTGCTGGAGCCGCTCTTCTTCGGAACCCTGAACACGCGCGTCTCCGAGCGCGCACCGCGAGCTCGCACATTTGGACGCATCCCGTTCCTCAACGGTGGACTCTTCGCCCGCACGACCGTCGAGCGCATCCATCGCCATTCGCGCTTCTCCGATGACGCGCTCGGCGCACTTTTCGGCGATGTCCTCGCCCGTTACCGCTTCACCGCGCGCGAAGATGCGACCACGTGGTCCCAGGCCGCGATCGACCCGGAGATGCTCGGCAAGGTATTTGAGTCACTCATGGAATCTGGCGAACGAAAGCGCGCCGGAGTGTTCTACACGCCGCAACGCTTTGTGGAGCGACTCACGACTCTCACACTTCAGGCGACCCTCGAGCGCAGCGGCCTGACGCGTGCGAGTGTGGAACCGCTGCTCAAAGACGAAACCCAGGACGTGCATTGCGATCTCCGCGCTCTGGAAGATGTAAGAGCACTGCGTATCCTCGATCCTGCGTGTGGCTCCGGCGCATTTCTGGTTTATGCTCTGGAGCGCCTGGCACGACTCCGACTCGCGCTCGGTGATACGGACTCGCCGAGCAACGTGCGCCGCTCGGTGCTCCGGCGATCGATTTTCGGAGTGGACTCCAGCCCCACCGCCGTGTGGCTGTGCGAATTGCGGCTGTGGCTGTCCGCCGTGATCGACAGTGATGAGCACGACCCGATGCGCGTGGCCCCACTCCCCAACCTGGATCGTCAGATCCGGGTCGGCAATTCTCTCAGCGGTGATGCATTCGGGCGCCGGGCGTTGCCCGCGATCACGCCGCGGCGAACGTCCGTGTTGCGAGACAGGTACACGCGCTCCAACGGGCCGAGAAAGCTGTCCCTCGGAAGGCAGCTCGACGTTGTCGAGCGACTGCATGCTGTCGATGCAATCGACGTCCGCATCACCGCGGCGCGATTCGAGCGGCAGGAGATCGTCCGTGCCGTACGATCGCGCGATCTGTTCGACCGACGTACGCCACCGGATCCCAGGCAGCGTGCCAGACTGCTCGAGCTGCGCTCCATCATGCGTGCGCTCCGGCGAAAGCGCATCGCAATCAAGCGCGGGGCGACGCCCGCCTTCGCATATCCGGTGCACTTTGCCGACGTCGCCGAATCTGGCGGATTCGATGTCGTGATCGGCAATCCACCCTGGGTCCGCGTGCACAACATGCACGTCGAGGATCGCGCCAGATACCGCGAGGCATTCAGTGTATTCCGTCGTGGCGCATGGTCCGAGGGAGCACGCGGCGCAAGCGCCGGCCAGGGTTTCGCGGGCCAGACCGATCTCGCAGCCCTGTTTGTCGAGCGGTCGGTGGACCTGCTCGCACCGCGCGGCATCATGGGGCTGCTCCTGCCGTCCAAGCTGTGGAGCTCGCTCGCCGGAGGCGGAGCACGTCAGTTGGTGCTCGAGCGAACGCGAATCCTTGCGCTCGAAGATTGCTCCGACGCACCCGATTTGTTCGATGCCGCAGTGTACCCGTCGATGCTCGTTGCAACAAGGCTCGCCGAAAACGCGAAGCAGCTGGATTGCCCCGTACACGTCACGCTGCAACGCCGGAGCGAGATTTCGGACTGGGCCGTCACTCCAGCGAATCTCTCGCTAGATCGTTCGCCCGGAAGCCCGTGGTTGTTGCTTCCGCCAGGCCCTCGCATGTCCTTCGATCTGCTGACAGCCGCCGGTGTCCCACTATTTACCACCGCCCTGGGACGCCCCCACCTCGGGGTCAAGACCGGCTGCAATGACGCATTCGTCGTTCGCGCGGGCGAGGCCGGCTGCGACGTTACGAACGTTGCGTGCGACGGAAAACGCGGCCAAGTCGAAACGCAGCTGCTACGCCCGCTCGTTCGTGGAGAGACCCTGACTCGATGGCGACTCGCGCCAGACCACGAACGAATCATCTGGACCCACGACGATACTGCCGCGCCACTCCGTACGTTGCCGCCGCACGCACACAGGTGGCTTGCGCGCTCCCGGCGCGCACTCGAGCGACGAAGCGACTCGCGCACCGATCGCTGGTGGTCGCTCTTTCGTGTCGAGAGCGCGTGTGCCCGATCACCGCGCGTGATCTGGGCGGATTTCGGGCGTACACCCAGAGCGGCTGTTCTGGACGTCGGTGATCCGACGGTTCCGCTCAATACGTGTTATTCCGTGACGTGCCCCGACATCGCCGACGCACTCGCATTCGCTGCGATTCTGAATTCGCGGATCGCCGCCGCGTGGCTCGCCGCGATTGCCGAGCCGGCGCGCGGCGGTTACCACAGGTACCTCGGCTGGACGATCGCGCGACTGCCGGTTCCGCACGACTGGTCGCGCGCCGTGGGCCTGCTTGCACCTGTCGCAGAATGCGCGCGAAGCGGAAACGAACCAGCCAACGATGATCTCGACGCTCTGGTACTGGCTGCATACAACGTGAATCACTCCGCCGTTGAGCCTCTTCTCGAGTGGACGTATGTTCGCAAGAACGACTGACCCGGTCCAATCCGACATCGCGCCGGGCATCGTCTCCGTCGCTGACGCGCGAGCCACGATCGCTGCATGCATGCTCGGTGACGAACCCCGGCAACTTCGCATTGGCGATATCAGTCTTCATGCACACCAGCGGTCCGCAGTCGCACGGCTTCAGCGCACGATCGTCGACCACGGCGGCGCGCTGCTATGCGACACCGTGGGTCTTGGCAAGACGTATGTCGCGCTCGCACTCGCGGTTCGTTATGAAGCCGTTACCATAATCGCTCCAGCGTCGCTCGCAGAGATGTGGTTGCACGCGCTCTCCGTGACCCACGTCCACGCGGAGTTCGTCTCTATCGAATCCCTGGGTCGGACCGGTGCGCCGGAGAAAAGGCGCGATCTGATCATCGTCGATGAAGCGCACAACTTTCGGAACATCTGCACACGCCGGTATGCCGCGCTCGCGCGTCTCTGCACGCTTACCCCCGTTCTTTTGTTGACCGCGACGCCGCTGCACAACTCGCATGATGACGTGGCGGCGCTCGCGGCGCTGTTCATCGGATCGCGCGCGTACAGCATGCCTGATTCGGAATTGGTGACGCTGATCGTGCGGCGCGACATCACGACCTGCGCGGGCGCCAGCGATGTCCCGATCGTGGAGCATGTCACTCCAGTCGTGATTGTGACGGATACAGCGATACTCGACACTATTCTCGCCCTGCCGCCGCCGGTTCCACCGAGTGACGGAAGCGTCGCGACGCGGCTGGTCGTGCACGGACTCGTGCGGCAGTGGGCGTCCAGCAATGCCGCGCTCGTTGGCGCGGTCAAGCGAAGAATCGCCCGATCTCACGGATTGCTCGCATCGCTCGATGCCGGCCGCTACCCCACCGGCGCCGAGCTGTCGGCGTGGGTGTACAACGACGACTCGGTGCAGCTCGCATTCGCGGAGTTGCTGGTTCCCGCGACCGCTCCGCTCGCAGCGCTCAGCTCCGCGTTGCGTGGCCACGTATCAGCACTCGAAAAGCTGATCGCTGACGCGCGATCGGCCGATGACGATGCTCTCGCGGGGTTCGTGCGGCGCGTCGTACAAGCCCATCCCGACGAGAAGATCGTTGCATTCTCGTGCTACGCCGAGACCGCCGAAACAGTTTATCGCCTCGTCAGGCGAGACGGCCATGCCGCGCTCCTCACCGCGCGCGGCGCGATGATAGCCAGCGGACCTGTCACCCGCGCGGAAGTGCTCGGCCAGTTCGCGCCGGAAAGCCGACGCTGTCAGACCGATGATCATGCGACGATCAACCTCCTCATCGCAACGGATCTACTGAGTGAAGGAGTGAACCTGCAGCGCGCATCCGTCGTGATCCACCTCGATCTTCCGTGGACTGCCGCGCGCGTCGAGCAGCGTATCGGTCGCCTCGCGCGCATGGGTTCACAACATCCGCGCGTGCTGTCGTACACGGTGAGTCCCCCGCCGCGCGCGGAGGCTTTCCTCCACGAGCTGGAGATACTCGCGCGTAAATCGGATCGCTCCGCGAGAATCTTCGGTGAGTCTGCGATCGCAACTCCGCCGGCGCGATCGCAGGGACGAGCGGCGATCCAGCCTCGCGAACAAATCCGCGCGACCATCGAAAGGTGGCGACGATCGAATTTCGAGTCGGATGATCCAGCGCGTGATAGCCATGTCGTCGCATTTGCCCGGGCGAGCCGGCCGGCCACGCTCGGTGTCTGGGTCGTCGACGGAACTCCGACACTGCTGGCATGGGATGAGACGGCTGGGACGACCTCCGACCCGCACGTCGTACAGGCTGCAATCGAGCTTGCCGACCGAGCCGAACCCGCAACTTTACAACCGGAGTCCGCGGTACGGCTGCCATCCGTTCTCCACTCCGCCGAGTCGTGGTATCAGCAGCGCTGCGCGTGGCGTGCACTGGGTGCGCCTGACGGCAATTCAGCGGTTCCCGGCGTGCATGACGCGCGACGTTCCCTCGCGCGCGTTGCGGATGCGGCGAGCGCCAACGCGAACTTTGCGCGAAGGGCACACTCCGCCGCCATCGCCACACGTCTTCGAAGTGCGGCGACAACCCCGCTTCCACTCGCGGTCGAGTGGTCCCTCGAAAGCCTCACTGGCTCGCCCGATGAAGCCGCCGTGGACACCATTCTGGAACTCGTCGACAGCGCGCGGCGCTTCTCCGGCCAGGTCCACGAAACTGGTCTCCGCCTCGTCGCGCTCATCTTCGTGACCCCGAATAGCGCGCTGTGACTACCTCGAACGCCCGTTCGAATCGCATCCAGCCGAAGCTGCCGATGCGTTACATTCGCCATATGGCTCAACCGAACACCGCTGCGCCCGGAGCGCAGCCTCGTACACGTCCAATCGCCGTCCTTTTCGACCTGGATGGCACTCTCATCGACTCCATCGGGCTCCTGCTCGCCAGTGTCAAACACGCATTCGAGGGCTTCGCAGGACGCTCCCCGACCGAGGAGGAGTGGGTCGCTGGAATCGGCACCCCGCTCGCCAGGCAGCTAAAAGCCTACTGCGAGACCGACCAGCAGCTGGAGGCCGTCACGACCCGCTACCGCGTTTTCCAGCGCGCCGCGCACGACCGTCTGACGACCGTCTTCCCGGGAACCATGGAAGTCCTCGGAAGCCTCGCGGCCTCGGGCCATCCAATGGCGATAGTTACGAGCAAGTCCAACGAGATGATGGACCGCGCGCTCGATCTCACCGGCATCGCCCCCTACATGCAGTCGAAAATCGGCTGCGACTCCTGTTCCACCCACAAGCCCGATCCATTCCCGGTCCGTATGGCCCTCGGCGAGCTGGGCTACGAAGCGAGCGACGCGGTTTTCGTCGGCGACTCGCCGCATGACATCAATGCCGGCAACGCGGCGGGCGTGGTATCGATAGCCGCGCTCTGGGGCCCCTTTCGGCGCGATCAGCTCGAGAGCGCCGGCCCGGACCATTTCCTGACCGACATTGCCGATCTTCCTGCGCTCGTGGAACGAATCCAGAACCGTTCCGCGGTGTAATATTGTTGCAGTCTCTTCCCCTCAATCGGAGCCTTTGATGGGTTTCTCACTTCCCGTCACTTCCGGTCTTGTCCGGACCGGCGAGGAGCGCGCGCAGCTCGTCCGCCGTACGTATTCGCTCGTTTTCGTCAGCGTGCTGGTCACGGTGGTTGGCGCGACGTACACGATGTCGAACCAGTACATCATGGGCCAGATTCACGCCCATCCATGGTTGTCGATGGCGGCAGTGTTCGTGCCGCTTTTCGCCGCCCAGGGTGCCCGCAACCGATTTCCGCTGAACATCGCGCTAGTGCTGCTTTTCTCGTTTGCGATGGGGGCGCTCATAGGTCCGGCGATCGCCATGCACTCAGGCGGCGGCACCGAGCTTGTAACGCAGGCCGCGACGATCACCATCGGCGCCTTCGGGATACTCACCCTCTACGCCTTTGTCAGCCGGCGTGATTTCTCCGCCTGGGGAAGTTTCTTCATCGTTGGACTCTTCGTATTGATCGCCACGTCGCTGCTGAACATGTTCTTTGGCAACGCGACAGCAGATCTCTGGCTTGCAGGTGGAACTGTTCTCGTGTTCAGCGGCCTGCTCGTATTCGATACATGGCGCCTGCGTAATGTTTACGGACCCGAAGATTACGTCATGGCGGCCCTACAGATCTATCTCGATCTGCTCAACATGTTCCTGGCGGTTCTCCGCTTGCTTGGCGGCGGCCGGCGCAGCTAGACCGCCGGCTCCGTACACAAAAGGCGCGTCCAGCTGGACGCGCCTTTTTGCGTGGGGAACTTCCCTGTCGTCATTCCCGCGAAAGCGGGAATCCATCTGCTGCCGACCGTCTTCCTGCTATGATCATACTCAGAGATCGATAACATGGATTCCCGCTTTCGCGGGAATGACGAGTCCCGAAGTTCCCGCTTTCGCGGGAATGACGACAT
>Ga0134128_10004118_pt1 | contig 17839 bp, 18 predicted proteins | sample KB31754_FD_96462 | JGI IMG/M metagenome (GOLD analysis project Ga0134128, IMG submission 96462) | Terrestrial soil microbial communities with excess Nitrogen fertilizer from Kellogg Biological Station, Michigan, USA - KB3-175-4 | ecosystem: Environmental > Terrestrial > Soil > Unclassified ... | reverse complement strand
GCTCCAGGGCAAGCGACTTGTCACCGCTGCGCACGATGCGCCCCTTCACCAGCACGTGCACGTGATCCGGGACGATGTAATCGAGCAGCCGCTGATAATGCGTCACGAGCACCAGCGAGCGTTCCGGCGAGCGCAGGGTGTTGACGCCGTGGGCGACGATCTTCAGCGCATCGATGTCGAGGCCGGAGTCGGTCTCGTCCAGGATCGCGAGCCGCGGCTCGAGGACCAGCATCTGCAGGATCTCGTTGCGCTTCTTCTCGCCGCCGGAGAAGCCCTCGTTGACTCCGCGGGAGAGCATGCTCTCCTCCATGCGCATCAGGCGCATTTTCTCCCGCACGAGCGTCAGGAACTCGAATGCGTCGACCTCCTCGAGCCCGCGGTGCTTGCGCGAGGCATTCACCGCCGCTTTGAGGAGATAGACATTGTTGACCCCGGGAATCTCCACCGGGTACTGGAAGCCGAGGAACACTCCCTCGCGTGCCCGCTCCTCGGGCGCTAGCGCCAGCAGGTCGCGGCCCTGGAACGTCACGGAGCCCGCGGTGACCTCGTACCCCGGACGCCCCGCGAGCACGTTGGCGAGCGTGCTCTTGCCCGAGCCGTTCGGTCCCATGACGGCATGCACCTCGCCGGTCGGAACCGCGAGCGTCAGACCCTTCAGGATTTCCTTGCCGTCGACTCTGACGTGCAGATTCTCGATCTTCAGCATCTCGCTCTCTTTCGTCTAACCGACCGCGCCTTCGAGGGTGACGGCGAGGAGGTTCTGCGCCTCGACCGCGAACTCCATCGGCAGCTCCTTGAAGACGGACTTGCAAAAGCCGCTGACGATCAGGTTCACCGCATCCTCCCCGGAGATACCCCGAGAGAGGCAGTAGAAGAGCTGATCGTCACTGATCTTGGACGTGCTCGCCTCATGCTCCACGGTCGCCGAGGGGTTCTTCACCTCCACGTAGGGAAACGTGTGCGCGCCGCACCTGCCGCCCATGAGGAGCGAGTCGCACTGCGTGAAATTGCGCGCCCCGTGGGCGCTCGGCAGGATCTTCACCAGGCCGCGGTAGGTGTTCTGTCCCCGCCCGGCGGAGATGCCCTTGGAAATGATGGTGCTGCGGGTATCCCGGCCGATGTGGATCATCTTCGTCCCGGTGTCGGCCTGCTGGCGATTGTTGACCGTCGCGACGGAGTAGAACTCGCCGCTCGAGCCGTCGCCGCGCAGCACGCAGCTCGGGTACTTCCAGGTGATCGCCGACCCCGTCTCCACCTGCGTCCAGGAAATGTGGGAGTTCCTGCCCCGGCACTCGCCGCGCTTGGTGACGAAGTTGTAAATGCCGCCCACGCCCTCGGCATCGCCGGGATACCAGTTCTGCACCGTGGAATACTTTATATACGCATCATCCAATGCAACCAACTCAACAACCGCCGCGTGAAGCTGGTTCTCGTCGCGCATCGGCGCGGTACAACCTTCGAGATATGACACGTGCGCTCCCTCGTCCGCGATGATCAGCGTGCGCTCGAACTGTCCGGTCTTGGCCGCATTGATGCGGAAGTAGGTCGACAGCTCCATCGGGCAGCGCACGCCCTTTGGCACATAGACGAAGGAGCCGTCGGAGAACACGGCGGAGTTGAGCGAGGCGAAGAAGTTGTCGCTGATGGGCACGACGCTGCCCAGATACCGCTCGACCAGCTCCGGATGCTTCTGCACCGCTTCCGAAAAGGGGCAGAACACCACGCCGGCTTCGTGCAGGCGCTCCTTGAAGGTGGTCGCGACCGAGACACTGTCGAACACGGCATCGACCGCCACGCCCGCGAGGCGCGCGCGCTCGTGCAGCGGCACGCCCAGCTTCTCGTACGTTTCCAGGAGCTTCGGATCCACCTCATCCAGGCTCTTCGGCCCGTCGGTCTTTGCCCTCGGCGCGGAGTAGTAGGAGATCGCCTGATAGTCGATCGGTGGGTAATGGGTGTGCGACCAGTGCGGCTCGCTCATGGTGAGCCAGTGCCGCAGCGCCTTCAGGCGCCACTCGGTGAGGAATGCCGGCTCACCCTTCTTGCGGGAAATGAGCCGCACCACGTCCTCGTCCAGACCGGGCGGGACCGTATCGGAGTCGATGTCGGTGACGAACCCGTGCTTGTAGCGGCGGGCGAGCAGGCTTTGGAGCTGGTTTGCGCTTTCACTCATGATCGGCTCTAGGAGCGGACAGTCGTTCGCGAGGCGGCGGCCTTCATATCGCGCTCCAGCGCCGGCAGGACGACCTGCGTGGTGTCGATGCCGGCGAGCTGCGCGAGGCTGACGTCATACAATGAGCGCCGGATGGCGAGGTTCAGCCGCTGCCATACCCGCCCCACCCGGCAGGTCTCCTCGATATCGCATTGGCCGGCGCCTACCGAGCAGTCGGTGAGCGCCACCGGCCCTTCCATGGCATCGAGAATGGCCGCGGCGCTGATCTCGGTTGCTGGACGCGCGAGCTGGTAACCGCCGTGCAGGCCCAGCGTCGAGGCCACGAGGCCGGCGCGCTGCAGCTGCTTCAGCAGCTTGCTCACCGTCGGTGCCGCGATGCGGGTCTGCTCCGCCAGCGCCGCTGCGGTTTGCACGCGCGCCGGCTGCTCGGCCAGCACCGCGAGCAGGACAGTGGCGTAATCTGTGAGTCGGCTGATACGGACCATAGGGTTGTGCCCGGAAGCAGGGAGCCATCGAAGTAGGACCATTTTAGTACTGATTGCGCCTCAAACCAAGCGCTGGCCCGGCGCTGGCTGGTGCCGCCTCGGGAGGGGCGTCATCGGCCGCCTTGCGGGGCGGTGCTATTTGGTATCCTTCGCCCTTCCATTCACGCGAACGACCCGGGGGCGGACCGGCGGCACGATTTACGTGCCCGCAGGAAGCCGCGCCATTGCTGGAGGAAAGATAAAGATGAACCGCAATGAGCTTGCCCGCATCGCCCAGGCGATGGTTGCCAAGGGCAAGGGGATTTTGGCCGCGGACGAGAGCGGCGGCACCATCAAGAAGCGCTTCGACGCCATCCGGCTGGACTCCACCGAGGAGCACCGCCGCAGTTACCGCGAGCTGCTCTTCACCGCCGCGGGCGCGGAAGAGGCGATCAGCGGTGTGATCCTCTACGACGAGACGATCCGGCAGAAGACGCGCGATGGCACTCCGTTCCCGCAGTACCTGACGCAGCACGGCATCGTCCCGGGCATCAAAGTCGACCTCGGCGCGAAGCCGCTGGCGGGCTTCCCCGGCGAGACGATCACCGAGGGGCTCGACGGCCTGCGCGAGCGGCTCATCGAATACCGCTCGCTCGGGGCGCGGTTCGCGAAGTGGCGCGCGGTGATCGACATCTCCGAGACCATCCCGACTTCGTTCGGCATCGAAGCCAACGCCCACGCGCTCGCGCGCTACGCCGCGCTCTGCCAGGAGAACGATATCGTCCCCATCGTGGAGCCGGAAGTGCTGATGGACGGCGCCCACTCCATCGACCGCTGCGAGGAAGTGACCAACGTTACGCTCGAGGCGGTGTTCAACCAGCTCTTCGAGCACCGCATCTACCTCGAGGGCATGGTCCTCAAGCCCAACATGGTCATCTCCGGCAAGAAGGCTGCGAATCGCGCATCGCCCGAAGCGGTAGCGGAGGCGACCGTGCGGACGCTGAAGCGCCACGTGCCTCCGGCCGTGCCCGGTATCGCGTTCCTCTCGGGCGGCCAGTCCTCGACCGAGGCTACGCTGCACCTCTCGCTGATGAACCGCATGGGCCCGCTGCCCTGGTCGCTGACCTTCAGCTACGGCCGCGCCCTGCAGGACACGGCGCTCAAGGCCTGGGGCGGCAAAACGGAGACCTTCGCCGCCGGGCAGAAGGAGTTCGCCCGCCGCGCCAGGCTCAACGGGCTGGCGACCACCGGCCGCTACAACTCCGAGATGGAAAGTCAGGCTGCTTGAGCGGCTCCGGGACCGAAGCGCCCAGGATGAGCGGCTCAGAGATCCAGGACGCGCCGTCCGCTCCGGCAGACGACGTGGTCATCGACGTGCGCGATGTGCATTACGCCATCGATGGCCGGCCGATCTTCGCCGGACTGGACATCTGCGTGCGCCGGGGCCTCATTACGGCCGTGATGGGACCGAGCGGCACGGGAAAGACGACGCTCCTGCGCCTCATCACCGGGCAGCTGTTCGCCGACCGCGGCCAGGTGTTGGTGTTCGGACGCGACATCGCCACCCTCTCGGGCTCGGAGATCTACGCGGCCCGCAAGCGCATGGGCATGCTGTTCCAGAACGGCGCGCTGCTCACCGACATCAGTGTCTTCGACAATGTCGCTTTCCCGGTGCGCGAGCACACCGACCTCCCGGAATCCGTGATCCGCAAGCTGGTGCTCACCAAGCTGGAGGCGGTGGGATTGCGCGGGGCAGCGGATCTGATGCCGGCGGAGCTCTCGGGCGGCATGGCACGGCGCGTGGCGCTGGCGCGCGCGATCGTGATGGACCCCGAGGTGCTGCTCTACGACGAGCCGTTCGTCGGTCTCGACCCGATCTCGCTCGGCGTGATCCTGCGCCTGATCAAGCACATGAACCAGGCGCTGGGCATCACGAGCGTCGTGGTCTCCCACGACGTGCAGGAGCTGGCGACGATCGCCGATCAGAGTTATCTCCTTTCCGGCGGCTGCGTCGTCGCCTCGGGCACGCCGCGGGAGCTTGCGAGCAGCGACGCAGAGACGGTGCACCAGTTCATGACCGGCAGCGCCGAGGGCCCGGTCAAGTTTCATTACCCGGCGCCCGATTACGCGAGCCAACTCCTCGGAGAGCAGGAGCAATGAGCAACGGAGTCCGGCGCGGCGCGGCTCTCGAGGGGGTGCGCAGGTTCGGGGTCACCAGCATATTCTTCGTGCGGCTGCTGGCCGCCTGCCTGCCGGCGCTCGCGCGGCCGCGGCTCATCGTCGCCCAGATATTCAACGCCGGCGGCCGCTCGCTCATCATCATCATGCTGTCGGGCCTCTTTACCGGAATGGTGCTGGGCCTCCTGGGACAGAGTGTGCTCGAGCGCTTCGGCGCGGAGACGGCGCTCGGGACGCTCGCTGCGCTCGCGTTGCTCAAGGAGCTCGGCCCGGTGCTGACGGCGCTGCTCTTCGCCGGCCGCGCGGGCACCGCGCTGACTTCCGAGATCGGCCTGATGCGGGCGACGGACCAGCTTACCGCCATGGAGGTAATGGCTGTCGACCCGATGAGCTATGTCGCTGCGCCGCGGTTCCTGGGCGGCATCATCGCCATGCCGCTGCTCGCCGCGATCTTCGACGTCATCGGACTCTACGGCGCACAGCTCATCGGTGTGCAGCTCCTGGGCGTTGACCGCGGCACCTTCTGGTCGCAGATGCAGAGCGCCGTGGGGATGCATGACGTGACCGAGGGGATCGTCAAGAGCTTGGTATTCGGCGTGGTGGTCAGTCTCATAGCCGTCAACGAGGGCTATCAGTCCGAGCCGACGGCCGAAGGAGTCGGCCTGGCCACCACGCGCACCGTGGTTGCCGCGTCCGTGCTGACGCTGCTCTTCGACTATGTGCTGACCGCCGCTGTCATGTAAGAGGATCGCCACCACCATGCGCGCTACTCGCTCCCTCGAGATCGGAACCGGGCTCTTCGTGATTCTGGGCCTGGCCGCGCTCGTCTTTTTGACGACCCAGCTCCCCAACAGCGGGCTCAAGCTCGGCTTCGGCCAGGCTCCCGGCTACGCGGTGACCGCGGAATTCGACAACATCGGGGACCTCAAGGTTGGCGCGCCGGTTAGGATGGCAGGAGTGCGGATCGGCGACGTGACGGCGGTCGGCTTCGATAACCAGAGCTACCGGGCGGACGTCCATCTGCGCATTTATCCCCAGTTCAGCCAGATTCCGGAAGATAGCTATGCCAGCATCGAGACCGAGGGCCTGCTGGGCGGCCAGTACGTCGGCATCAGTCCGGGCGGCATGACCACTTATCTGAAGAACGGCAGCCAGATCCTGCAAACCCAGTCCGCCATCGTCCTGGAGAACCTCATCAACAAGTTCTTCGCCAACTTCTCGAGCGGCGGCAGCGGCAGCAGCGGCAATGGCGCCAAGACCCCGAATCAGAGCCAGAATCCGCAGGAGCCCCACCCATGAGTAGATTCTTCATGAGACGGTCCTTCCTTCCCTTCGCCGCGGCAGCCCTGATCGCTGCGGGATGCCTGCTGCCGGCCGCGCCGGCCGCGGCGGCCACCAGCGCCGCGCAGGATTCGCAGCAGCCCTCGCAGGTCGTGGAGACGGCCGCCAACGGGCTGCTGAAGGCGCTCGATGCCGACCGGCAGGCTTACGAGCACAATCCGGCGAAGGTCCAGGCGCTGGTCGACCAGTACATCCTGCCCCATCTCGACACGGAATTCTCGGCGCAGCTCGTGCTGGGCAAATACTGGCGCAGCGCCACGCCGCAGCAGCGGCAGCGCTTCATCGACGCTTTCTATCATTCGATGCTCAACAACTACGGCGCCGCGATCGTCCAGTTCACCTCGAACATGCTCAAGGTCTATCCGACCCGTGTGAGCCCTGGCACGCAGAACGCCACCGTGCGCACGGAGATGATGCGCAGCAGCGGCGCGCCGGTCTCTGTGAACTACTACATGCACATGACGCCGCAGGGCTGGAAGGCCTGGGATGTGGTCATCGACGGCGTCAGCTACGTCATGAGCTATCGGCAGGACTTCGGCTCGCAGATCGCCCAGCAGGGCATCGACGCGGTGATCAACCGCCTCGAGCGGGGCGAGAAGCCCGCCCAGATCGGCAAAACGACCGGCGGCGCGTCGTGAGCGGAACTGCGGCCGCCGCCGGCGCGGCCGGGGCGGCATCGTTCGAGATCGTCGTGACCTCTCCCGGCCGGTTCGCCGCGCGCGGGGCATTGACCTTCGCGAACGCGCGTCGCGCCCGCAGCGAAGGCCTGCACGTGCTGCACACCGCCAGCGCACGCGACCTGGAGGTCGACTGTGGCGGGATCGCTCACTCGGACAGCGCCGGCCTCGCCGTCCTGCTCGACTGGCTGGCCGCCATGAAGAAGGAAGGGCGGCCGCTCTGCTTCGTCAACCTGCCGCCCGGGCTCCTCGCCGTGGCGCGCATCAGCGGCGTCGAGGAGATGCTGCAGAAAGGCGTGTGAGCGCCTACTGCTGCTGCAGCTCCTTCAGCTCCTGCTCCGCGCTGCCCTCCTGGGGCCCCTTGACCATGAAAGCGCGTTGTTGCAGGTAGGCGTTGCGGGCGAGTCCGTACGGGTCGTAGGCCTTCAGGTCCAGCCGCAGCACCGGCAGGAGCCCGACCCCGGTATCCAGCACGTCCAGGCTGTCCACTCCCAGTCTCACGGCCAGCTGCCCCGAGTAGTGTCCGTAGCCCAGCGGGCTCGCGACCGCATAATCGGGCACGAGTCCGAGCGCATCACGGACGTCCGAGGGGCCGAGGAAGGGCAGCACCAGATAGGGGCCTGCCGGAACGCCCCATTTGCCGAAAGTCTGGCCGAAATCCCGGTCCTCGTAAGTCAGTCCGACCCGCGTGGCTGGATCCAGCAACCCGCCGATCCCCACGGTGGTGTTGACGACGAATCGGCCCAGATCGCGGGCAAACGGCCGGATCTGGCCCTGCAGCAGGGCGTTGGCGATCACGGTGGGATAGAAAAGATTGGTGACGAAGTTGTGGATACCCGTGCGGATCGGGTCCGGCGTAATCCGGATGTAGTCCGTGACCACGGGTATGGCGACGTGTTTGTAGAACCCGAGGTCGAAGCCGAAGGTCGCGCGGTTCACCCGCTGCCAGGGGTCGCGCCGGTCGTGCTGCGAGGGCGGTACCGAGGCGCAGGAGACGAGCGCGAGCGCGAGCAACGAGGTCGCGGCCATCCGGAGGATTGCCGGGCGGATTCTTGTTGGCATTACAGCTCCGTGCAGTGTCCCAAACTGACATTGTAGCAGCCGTGGGCCCGGCGTCGCCCCCGCCGTTGTCGGAGAACGGCGACGGCTCCCAGCGCGCTATGCTGCGTGCGCTCGCCGGTCGCTACTCGGCGCTCTGATGCTGCTGGTGCATGCTCGCCAGGTAATCGTCGACTTCGTGCAGGCTGGCGGTGATCCGCGCGCGCTGCACGTGGGTCAGGTGCGGAGTGGCGAGCGCGAGCCGGTATTGCTGGGCGGCGAGCGGCAGATTGCCCGTCTCGGTCTGATATACGCCCATGTAATAGTAGGCATCGCCCTGATCGCCCGCGGCGCTCGCCGCGCGCGCCGTGAGCTGGATTTGATCCGGAGTCGGATCGACGTTGTTGAAGAGGTCCAGCAATGTTTGGTGGGCCAGCGCGTTCTCGCCGGCGGCCATCAGCGTCTGGGCGTAACGCACCGTGACTGGCACGTTGCGCGGGAAGAGCTCGATCGCAAGGCGGAAGGTCGCGAGCGCCTGGTGCATCTCGCCCGCCTGCGCCTGCGCCTGACCGAGAGCCGAGTAGAGCAGGTGCAGATCGCCATGTTGCGCGATCAGGCTCTTCAGGATCGGCACCGCCTTTGCCGCCCTGTTGTCCTGCATCAGTGCCAGCGCGTCGCCGTACATCGTGGCGAGGCTGTGATCGCCGCGCGCGATCTTCTGCGCGTATTGGCGCTGGATGTCCTCATCGCCCGGCGCGAGCAGCACCCGCACCCGCTCCCTGATCAGGTAATAGTCCGGCGAGCTCGTGTCCGGCACCGGCGGGTAGAGCGCCGCGCGCGCGCGCGCGGCCGCAATGCGCTCGGTATCCACCGGGTGGTCTTGCAGCATCGCCGGCACCCAGCTGTTCTGGATACCTTCCTCGCGACTCATCCTCTCGAAGGAGTCGGCCATCCCCTCGGGGTCGAAGCCTGCCGCGGCCAGGTATGAGATGCCGACCCGGTCGGCTTCCTCTTCCACGCTGCGGCTGAAGCCGATCTCCTGCTGCTCCGCGAGTCCCTGCGAGGCAACGATACCGCCCTCGATGGCATCGCCGCCGCCGCCGCCGAGCGCCCCGAGCACGATTGCGCCCAGCATCGCCGCCAGCGACGCCATGGTTGCCTTCTTGGCATCCTCGAGCTTTCTCGCCAGGTGATTCTGGGTGATGTGCGCGGTCTCGTGCGCCATCACGGCCGCAAGCTCCGACTCCGTGCGCGTGAAGGCGATCAGACCGGTAAAGATGAAGACCCAACCACCGGTCACCGCGAACGAGTTGACCTCGTCACTCTTCATCACGACGTAATGGAAGTTCTCGCCACCGTCATTGCTCTGGGAGGCGAGCCGTTGACCGATCTGCTGGATGTACTCCTGCGTCTCCGGATCATCGAAAACCGCGTTCTGCTGGCGCGCCTGCAGCATGACGGAGTAGCCGAGCTCGTATTGCTCCTGCTTGGAGATCATGAGGTTCGCCGGACTGCTGAGGTCCGGCAGCTCCGAATTGATGGCCGACGGCAAATCCGTCGTGAGCGGATTGCTGTAAGGCTGGGCCGCCACCGCGACCGACAGGGTGGTGGCGTTCAGGAACACGGCGACGAGGATCAGGACGAACGCGCGCATCTTGTGTTCGACCGCGGCCGTGGAGGCCAGTTTCCTTGCATTAACAGAAGCTTACAATCCGGGCGGGGGTCCCAGCCGGGATGTCGCCCGCCGGCCAGGGCAGCTTACAGGATATCGGAGGCGAAGTCCGCCAGCCGGGAGCGCTCCCCCCGGACGAGGGTGATGTGCCCGGAATGTGGCCAGCCGCGGAAGCGGTTCACCGCATAGGTGAGGCCGGAAGTCGTCTCCGTGAGGTAGGGGGTATCGATCTGCGCCACGTTGCCGAGGCAGGCGAGCTTGGTGCCGGGCCCGGCCCGGGTGATGAGGGCCTTCATCTGCTTCGGCGTCAGGTTCTGTGCCTCGTCCAGGATGACGAAGCGGTTGAGGAACGTGCGCCCGCGCATGAAATTGAGCGAGCGGATCTTGATGCGGTTGCGCAGCAGGTCGTTGGTCGCCGCGCGGCCCCAGTTGCCGCCTTCCTGCCCACCGGTCAGGACCTCGAGGTTGTCCATGAGCGCCCCCATCCAGGGCTCCATCTTCTCCTCCTCCGTGCCCGGCAGGAAGCCGATGTCCTCCCCGAGCGGGATGGTGACGCGGGTCATGATGATCTCGGCGAAGCGGTTGCTCTCGAGGGTCTGCATGAGGCCGGCGGCGAGGGCGAGCAGGGTCTTGCCGGTGCCCGCGGGCCCGAGAACCGTTACGAAGTCGATCTCCGGGTCCATCAGCAGGTTCAGCGCGAAGTTCTGCTCGCGATTGCGCGCGGTGATGCCCCAGACGTTGTGGCGCTCGTTGCGGTGATCCCGCGTGAGCTCGATCACCGCGGTGTCGCCGCTCAAGCGGCGCACGATACCCTCGATGCCCTCGGCGCTGTCCTCGTAGAGGCACTGATTCGGCTGCCACTCCCGCACGGCAGGGCCGGTGATCTCGTAGTACGTGCGCTCGCCTTCCTTCCAGGAGCGCATGTTCTGCCCATGCCGCTCCCAGAAATCCGGTGCGAGCGCGGTCATGCCGCTGTAGAGGACGTCTGTGTCCTCCAGCGTCTTGTCGCTGTAGTAGTCCTCCGCATGCACCCCCAACACGGCGGCTTTGATGCGCAGGTTGATGTCCTTGGAGACCAGGATCACGCGCGCATCGGGCCGCTCGTTCTGCAGAGCGAGGGTATGCGCGAGGATGACGTTGTCGTTGCCCTGGCCCGGCAGGCTCTGCGGGAGCGACGTCGAGAGCTGACGGGTCTGGAAGAAGAGACGCCCCGAGGAGGGCTTCTTGCCGTGATTGCCGGAGTAGCCGCTCGGAAGCTTGAGGCCCCGGTCGATCGCCTCCTTGGTCGCATCGCGCATCATGTCGTCGAGGAAGCGACTCACCTGGCGCACGTTGCGCGAGGCCTCGGAAAGGCCCTTTTTGTGCGCATCGAGCTCTTCCAGCACGACCATGGGGAGATAAACGTCGTGCTCCTCGAAGCGGAAGATGGCGGTCGGGTCATGCATCAACACGTTGGTGTCGAGCACGAACAGGCGGCGGCCGTCGCGCGGCCGCGCCCGGGTTTCCGCCTGCGCGCTGGCCGGACCGGGATCAGAGAGACTTCGCTGCTTCAAGCACTTCCTCCGCGTGTCCCGGAACCTTCACCTTGCGCCATTCCTGCCGCAGCATGCCTTTGGCGTCGAGGAGGAAGGTGCTGCGCTCGATGCCGAGATACTTGCGGCCATAGAGGCTCTTCTCCCGGATGACATCGAACAGCTTGCAGGCCTCCTCCTTCTCGTCCGCGAGCAGGAGGAAGGGCAGCGACTCCTTGACCTTGAATTTCTCATGTGAGGCGACACTGTCGCGCGAGATGCCGACGATTTCCGCGCCGGCCCTGCGAAAGGCAGCGTGCAGGTCGCGAAAGTCCTGCGACTCGCGCGTGCATCCCGAGGTCATGTCCTTGGGGTAGAAGTAGATCACCAGCGCGCGGCCGGCCGCGTCCTTCAGGCGCCAGCTGCCCCCGCCGGTCGCCGGCAGGGAGAATGGGGGCACTTTAGCCCCGGGCTCGACTTTGGGCATCGCTCAGGATTTTACCGGTTCCAGGATGGCATCGAGGTTGAGGGAATCGCAGAACTCCATGAACTCCTCGCGCAGATGCGCCACCTGGATACGGCTCGGCACATTCACGATCATCTGCACGGAAAACATGGGCGCGCCCGTGTGGGCGGCCGGATAGCTGCGGGTCGAGACCTCCGCGATGTCGATGCTGCGGCTCGAGAAGAAGCCCGAAAGACCGGAGACGATGCCGGTCTGATCGAGGCATACGACATCGATCGAGTACGGCAGCATATCCGTGCGAGCGGCACGGGGCTCCGTACGCTTCAGGTGCACGCTGAGGCTGGTGGTCTCGGCCAGCCGCTTCAGCTCTGTTTCGAGCTTGGCGAGCGCATGCCAGTTGCCGGAGACCAGCAGCAGCATGGCGAACTCAGTGCCCAGGGCGACCATCCGGCTCTCGGTGATATTGCCGCCGCACTCGCTGATCACCCGGGTCAGCTCGTGCACCATGCCGGTGCGGTCGCTGCCGATCGCCGAAACCGCCAGGTGCTGCTTCATCGTGTCAATGGGCTCGGTACTTCCGGGGTGCTTGCGGGAAGTGTACCGGGTGAGCGGTGCGCTGGCGACCTGCCTGAGACTTCGTATGAAGCGCTGGATCCGGGCTCCTGCCCGGGCGAACGCTTCGTCTCAAGCGTAATGCCCCGTATACTTGCCGGCTTACCCGCTCCATTACGGCTCTCCTCAGTATATCTTTGGCCAGGCTCTGCATGTTCTCAGGCAGTCTCGTCGCGATCGTCACTCCCATGCGGAGCGACGGCTCCATTGACCTCGATGCGTGGGGACGCCTCATCGATTGGCACATCGAGAGCGGAAGCAGCGGAATCGTCGTCGGCGGCACGACGGGGGAGTCCGCGACCCTGACCGATCCGGAGCTTTGGGATCTCACCCAGCGCGCCTGCGATCGGGCGCACCATCGCGTTGCCGTCGTGGTGGGCGTGGGCTCTAGCAGTACCGCCGCGACCGTGGAGCGGGCGCGTCGATTCTCTCAATTGCCGGTCGAGGGCATCCTGGTCGTCACGCCGGCCTATAACCGCCCCACGCAGGAAGGGCTCTACCGCCACTTCGCGGCGGTCGCAGAGGCGTCCTTGAAACCTGTGGTTCTCTACAACGTTCCCTCGCGGACGGCCGTGGACATGCTTCCGGCCACCATCGCGCGCCTGACGCAACTCGGGCGGATCAGCGCGGTCAAAGAGGCGGTGCCGGGGCCGGAGCGGGTGCGCGAGCTGCTCGCAGCCTGCCGACAGGAGTTCGCGGTGCTGAGCGGCGACGATGCCACCGCGCGGGAAGCCATTCTCGCCGGCGCGCGCGGGGTGATCTCGGTGACGGCCAATGTGGCGCCGGGCGCCATGGCGGCCATGGTGGCCGCGGCGATGCGCGGCGACCGGGAGTCCGCGGCGCGCCTGGATGGGCCGCTCGCGGCACTCCATCGGGACCTGTTTCTCGAGGGGAATCCGATACCGGTCAAATGGGCGCTGGCGCAGGCTGGCAGGATCGAGCGCGGCATTCGCCTGCCGCTGACGGAGCTGTCCGCGGCTCACCAGCCGGCGGTTCTCGCAGCGCTGCGGCAAGCGATCGCGCTCCAGTAGATTTGAAAAGGGGTCCGTAAATGACGTCCAGAGCCGCCTTGGCTCTCTCCGCCGCCGTGCTGCTTGCGCTCGGAGGCTGCAAAACGCTCCACCACCTCGCCAGCGGCGAGAGCTGCAACAAGCCGCAGCCCTATCAGCGCGCGACGAGCATTCCACCGCTCGCGATTCCCCAGGGACTCGATGCGCCCGATACCAGCCACGCGCTGGAGGTGCCGCAGCTCAACGAGCCGGCGCCGCCGCCGCGCGGTCCGAATGACCCGTGCCTGAGCACGCCGCCTTCCTTCAACGTGCCACAGCCGAACGCCAGGCCGGGGGAATAGGCCCGGGCGCTCATTGGCCCTGCAGTGCCGGGTATCGGCCCGGGTCGTCGTCCCCGGTTGCAGGTAGTATCATGCGCGCCTGCGCGGCCAGGGCGCCGCGCTGAATCGTCTCGAATGCGGAGAGGTGGCCGAGCGGTCGAAGGCGCTGGACTGGAATTCCAGTAACATCTCAACGGGTGTTCGTGGGTTCGAATCCCACCCTCTCCGCCAATCGTGTCTTGCGCTGCCCTGTCCAGGGTGGGGTTCGAACCCACGAACGATATACAATCGGGTTCGACAAACGCGCAGGAGCGCGTTTGAACGGCGCGAAGCGCCGGCCCCGAAGGGGCGAGGCCCAGGAGGGGCCGAGTAATCCCACCCTCTCCGCCAATCGTGTCTTGCCCGGCCGTACCGGCTCAAGGACTCATGTCGCGAGCCATCATGTCGGCGATTTCCGAACGCTGTTCACGCGAGATCTGGCGCGTCGCATACAGAGCCTTCAGATAGTCCCGATCCCAACCCGTCATGCCGCCCGGCGCGAGCTTCGTATCGCCGCCGGCGGAAGGCGCGAACATACTGAGGACGGTGGGCGCGCCACCGTAATTCGAGTTCAGGTTGATCTGAGACAGCCCGACTACCGCGATGTAATCCGACAATGGGTCGAGACTGAAGCCGGCGACACGCTGGGTGTCGACGACGACGATCACCGAGGTAAAGCTCTGTACCTCGTCAAAGTTGAAAAAGGAGTAATCCCGCGCCGAATCGACGGCGGCGGTGACGCCGGTGGTCGCTGTCGTGCCGGTCATCGACCCGGCGGAACCGCCCGACGCTTCATCGGAACCACCCGGCGTCTCGGTCGGCATGGGGTTTTCGCTATACTGCCCGGTATTCACAGCTCCTGGTGGCGGCCGCGCGGCGATGGTGTTGTACCAGACGCGCACTGGCCGGGACGCATCGAGAAATTCGTCAATCGACTGCCGTGAGGCCCCGGCAAACAGGAGACGATCGCGCTTTCCCCAGGCAGTCAGCAGGCGTTTGGGATAAGGCGTGGCGATGACGAAGAGGTTGGCCTGGCAAGGCTTCTGCTTGATCGCGACACCTGCTGCAGCGGCGATCTGTAACAGGCGGGCCAGGATTCGCGCGGCTTGAGGCGGCGGAGGCCCTACGACCACCGGACAGATCGGTTCGTTCCAGCGCACCAGCGAATCCGCATAATTCCGCGGGGTGGCCGCTGCAATGAATGCCCGTAGCCGCTTCTCGAGGCCGCGACCGTGCGCCGTGATGTCGACCTGGGGCAATGCCTGTGTATCGCGCAAAGGGGGCTTGGTTCCCGCTGGAGCAGGCGTCTGCGCGCCGACGCGGGTTGCGCAGGCCAGCAGGATCGAGCCGGCCGCGGCGATGGCGGCTGCGCGGGCCCGTTGGAACGAGACAATCTTGCGCGGTGGATCGAGCATACTGCCCAGAGTATCCCGCATGGAAAAGCTTCCCCTGCAGAGGCCGCAATTCGTACCGAGGTCAGGTCATTTTGCCTTCCCTGAAGCAGTTAGTCACCTATGACTCAAAAGGGTCAAAGCCGTGAACGAGATACTCAAGCGCCTGCGCCGCGCGCTGCCCGCGGGCGCGGTGCTGTCGAGTCCCGAAGAGCTCAAGCCGTACGAATGCGATGCCCTGACGCTCTACCGTCGGCCGCCGCTCGCCGTGGCTCTTCCCGCGGACGAGTCAGAGGTCGCTGCCGTTCTTCGTCTCTGCCACGAGCTGAATGTCCCCGTAATCGCGCGCGGCGCCGGCACTGGACTCTCCGGCGGCGCGACGCCCCGGGGAGACGCCGTGCTGCTGTCCCTGGCGCGATTGAATCGCATCATCGGGATCGACCCGCTAGCGCGCACCGCGCGGCTCCAGCCGGGGGTGCGCAATCTCGCCATCTCCGAGGCGGCCGCGCCGTACAACCTTCATTACGCCCCCGATCCTTCCAGCCAGATCGCCTGCACGATCGGCGGCAATGTCGCCGAGAACTCGGGCGGCGTGCACTGCCTGAAGTACGGCCTCACCGTCCATAACCTGCTGGCGCTGCGGGTCGTTACCATCGGGGGCGAGCGGCTCGAGATCGGCTCCGCGGCGCCCGATGCGCCCGGCTACGACCTGCTTGCGCTCCTTACAGGCTCCGAAGGACTGCTCGGCGTCATCACCGAGGTCACGGTGCGCCTGATTCCCCGGCCCGATTGCGCGCGGGTGGTGCTCGGCGTCTTCGGCGATCTGGCCAAGGCAGGCGGGGCCGTGGCGGATGTGATTGCCGCGGGCCTCATCCCCGCGGGACTCGAGATGATGGATCGCCCCACCATCGCGGCCGTCGAGCCCTTCGTCCACGCGGGCTATCCGCTCGATGCGGAAGCGATCCTGCTGTGCGAGTCTGACGGCACACCCGAGGAGGTCGAGGAGGAGATCGCGCGCATGGAGGCCGTGATGCGCAACGCCGGTGCCACGGAGTGCCGCGTATCGCGAGATGAAGCCGAGCGGCTGCGCTTCTGGGCCGGCCGCAAGGCCGCTTTTCCGGCCATGGGCGCGTTGTCGCCCGATTACTACTGCATGGATGGCTCCATTCCACGCCGGCGGCTGGCGGCGGTGCTGCAGGCGATCCGGCAGATGGAGGGGCGGTACGGCCTGCGCTGCACCAACGTGTTCCACGCCGGCGACGGCAATCTGCATCCGCTCATCCTCTTCGATTCCAACATCGCGGACGAGGTGGCGCGGGCGGAAGCGTTCGGCGGCGAGATCCTCGAGCTGTGCGTGCGCGAGGGCGGCAGTATCACCGGCGAGCACGGGGTGGGGTTGGAGAAGATCGACCACATGTGCGTGCAGTTCGGTCGCGGCGAGCTCGAGGTCTTTCATGCCGTGAAGCGCGCGTTCGACGAAGGGGGGCTGCTCAACCCGGGCAAGGCGGTGCCGACATTGCATCGCTGCGCGGAGCTCGGCCGCCTGCACGTGCGGGCTGGCCATCTCCCGCATCCTGAGTTGCCGCGCTTTTAGGGGTCCGGACGGACATGAGCGCGCGCATGACCGATCCACACCCGTTGCAGGAGCAGATTCGCGCCGCCGCCGCGGCGCGCCGTCCGCTGCGCATCCGCGCCGGCGGCAGCAAGGACTTCTACGGCGGCCCGCTCGAGGGCGAGCTGCTGGACGTCAGTACGCTCTCGGGCATCACGCACTGCGAGCCCACCGAGCTCGTGATCTCGGCGCGCGCCGGCACGCCGCTCGGAGACCTCGAGCGCGAGCTCGCCGCGCACGGCCAGATGCTGGCGTTCGAGCCCCCGCGCTTCAGTGGGCGGGCGACCCTCGGAGGCGCCGTGGCGAGCGGCCTATCCGGACCGCGCCGTGCCTATGGCGGGGCGCTGCGCGACTTCGTGCTCGGCCTCGAGATGATCGATGGACGGGGCGAGCGGCTGCGCTTCGGCGGCAGGGTCATCAAGAACGTCGCCGGGTTCGATGTCTCTCGGTTGATGGCAGGCAGCCTCGGCACGTTGGGAGTGATCACCGAGGTCACGCTGAAGACCGTTCCGCAGCCACGCGCGGAGCTCACGCTGCGCTTCGAGATGGATGAGGCGAAGGCGCTGGAGTCGATGACGCTCTGGGCGACTCGATCGCTGCCGCTCTCCGCGACCGCCTGGCACGGCGGCCTCCTGTCGGTGCGCCTCTCCGGTGCCGAGAGTGCGGTGCGCGCCGCGCGCGAGCGGCTGTGCGGCGAGACCCTCAGCGACGCTGAGTCCTATTGGGAGCGGGTGCGGGAACAGCAGCTCGAGCCCTTTGCGGCGGCAGGGGAGATCTGGCGTCTCGCGCTGCCGGCGCACTCGCCGCCGCTGCCAGTGCCGGGGACGAGCCTGATCGAATGGGGCGGCTCATTGAGATGGCTCCCGGGCCGGCAGGACGGCGATGCCTTGCGCGCCCTTGCCGCACGGTCCGGCGGCCATGCCACGCTGTATCGGGCACCCGTGAAGCCCCCCGAAGGACCGTTCCAGCCTCTGGCTCCCGCCATGCTTTCGGTCCAGAAGCGCCTGAAGGCGGCGTTCGACCCGCAGGGCATCTTCAACCGCGGACGCCTGTATCCTGACCTGTAGCCATGCAAACCCGATTCAGTGCCGCCTTCCTCGAGACTCCCGCGGGCCGCGAGGCCGATGCCATCCTGCGCAAATGCGTGCACTGCGGGTTTTGCACGGCAACCTGTCCGACCTATCAGCTCCTGGGAGATGAGCTCGACGGCCCTCGCGGCCGCATCTATCTCATCAAGGAGATGCTCGAGGGCGCCGAGCCTTCCCGCGCCACTCAATTGCACCTGGATCGCTGTCTCACTTGTCGCGCTTGCGAGACAACATGCCCGTCGGGTGTCCG
>Ga0134128_10004117_pt1 | contig 17841 bp, 17 predicted proteins | sample KB31754_FD_96462 | JGI IMG/M metagenome (GOLD analysis project Ga0134128, IMG submission 96462) | Terrestrial soil microbial communities with excess Nitrogen fertilizer from Kellogg Biological Station, Michigan, USA - KB3-175-4 | ecosystem: Environmental > Terrestrial > Soil > Unclassified ... | reverse complement strand
CGCTTTCCCGTGTCGGAGGCGCTCGCGCGGCTGCAGGGCGAAGGCCTCGTCGATATCCAGCCGCAGCGCGGCTCGACCGTGTCACTGGTCCGGCTTGCCGATGTGACCGAATACATGCTGATCCGCAAAGCGCTCGAATGCGAGGCGGTGCGGGTGCTGATCGGCAACCACACGCCCGACCTGATCGAGGCGCTGAGCAGCAATCTCGAAGCGCAGCGCGACGCCGTGGAGCGCGACGATCGCGAAACCTTCCACGGTCACGATCTCGATTTCCACGACATGCTGTTCGCCAGCATGCGCTTCGCCAAGATCAAGGCGGTGATCGAAGCCGCCCGCGCCAATCTCGACCGCGCCCGGCGTCTCATCATCACGCCCCGGCGGCTGGCCTTTTCCCTGAGCGAACATCAGGCCGTGCTCGACGGCATCAAAGCCGGCGACGCTGGCCGCGCAGCGGCCGCCATGCGTGCCCACATCGATTCGGTGATGCACGAAGTCTTCGCCCTAGCCCGCGACCGCCCCGAACTCTTCGCCGACGGAAACGATGTTCCGGCGGCCGACCACAACGATTTTCCATTCGGGTGAATGGTTCGAAGTTCCAGCGTCGCCTCCAACACCGGGTCATTCCCGCGAAAGCGGGAATCTCTGTTAGGACAGGCATAAGCCGACAAACGAAGATTCCCGCCTGCGCGGGAATGACACTGCCAACAAACGCAAAAACTAGGGGACCAAAAGAATGCTCAAGGGAATTCCGCCGATCGTCGGCCCGGACCTGCTGTATGTGCTGCAGGCGATGGGGCATGGCGATGAACTCACTATCGTCGATGCCAACTACCCGGGCGACAGCGCCGGCCCCGAACTGGTCCGCATGGATGGCCATTCGGCGACCGACGTGCTTGAGGCGATCCTGACGCTGCTGCCGCTCGATGATTTTGTCGACGATCCCGCCATCTGCATGCAGGTCGTCGGCGATGCCAGCAAGCGCGAGCCGATCATGGATGAATTCGAGAAAATCGTGAAAAAGCACGAGCCGAAAATGGCCATTACGACGCTCGAGCGCTTTGCCTTCTACAAACGCGCCAACGCCGGCTACGCCATCGTCCAGACCGGCGAACGGCGGCTCTATGGAAACATCACGCTGAAGAAGGGAGTCATTCGGCCGTAGTTTTTGAGGCCCCCCTCATTCGCCCTTCGGGCACCTTCTCCCACAAGAGGAGAAGGAAGAATGGTGGCGCGGCGTCCTTTCCTTCTCCCCTTGTGGGAGAAGGTGGATCGGCCGAAGGCCGAGACGGATGAGGGGTGGCCGGATACACAAACGTTGCCGCCGAACGCTTTCGACCAAGGTCGGCCTCGACTCGCGCAGTGTCCGGAGCGTAAAGCCTGCCGAAACTGAAGAGGGAATGGATTTATGAAACTGCTGCGTGTTGGTGCCCCCGGCGCCGAAAAGCCCGCCCTGCTTGCCGAGGACGGCAGCTATCGCGACCTGTCGAGCATCGTCCCCGATCTCGCCGGCGCCGCGCTGACGCCCGAAGGCATCGCCAAAATCCGCGCCGCCGATTGGAAATCGCTGCCATCCCTCGACAAGAAGTCGCGCATCGGCCCCTGCGTCGGCCAGGTTGGCAAGTTCATGTGCATCGGCCTCAATTACGCCGACCACGCTGCCGAAACCGGCGCGGCGATCCCCAAGGAGCCGATCCTTTTCATGAAGGCGACCAGCGCCATCATCGGCCCCAATGACGACGTGATCCTGCCCAAGACCACGCTGAAGCCGGACTGGGAAGTCGAACTCGGCGTCGTCATCGGCAAGAAGGCCACCAACATCTCCGAGAAAGACGCCCTCAGCCATATCGCCGGCTATTGCGTCATCAACGACCTCTCCGAGCGCCATTACCAGCAGGAGCGCGGGGGTCAATGGACGAAGGGCAAATCCTGCGACACATTTGGGCCGATCGGCCCCTGGCTGGTGACGCCCGACGAGGTGCCCGATCCGCAGAACCTGCCGATGTGGCTCGAGGTCGATGGCCACCGCTACCAGAACGGCAACACCAAAACGATGATCTTCGGCGTCGCCCACATCGTCGCGTATCTGAGCGAGTTCATGAGCCTGCTGCCGGGCGACGTTATCTCGACGGGCACGCCGCCGGGCGTCGGCATGGGGATCAAGCCGAATCCGGTGTGGTTGAAGCCGAACCAGACCATGCACCTCGGCATCCAGGGCCTCGGCGAACAGACGCAGCGGACAAAAGCCTACGCTGCGTAGCCCCTTACTGCCGGCGCGCCACGAGGTCGATTTCGACCAGCGCGCCGACCGCCAGCGCCGTCACCCCGATGGTGGTCCGGGCCGGCAGCTTCCCAGGCTCGAAAAAACTCGGCCAGAGCGCATTGAGCGCGGCATAGTCGCGCTCGAATGCCGTGAGATAGATGCGTGCCATGGTGATGTGCTCCAGCCCGAGCCCGACGCCGCCGAGCACGATCTTCAGATTATCGAACACCCGGCGCGTCTGCGCCTCGATGCCCGCCGGCAGCGGCGCGTCGGGTGCCCCCGGGTCGGTCGGCATCTGACCCGTGACGAACACCCAGCCATCGGCTTCGACCGCATGCGAAAACGGCGCAACCGGCCGGGGTCCGGCGGCAATGACATGATGGATCGGCAGCGACATCGGCGGCTCCGTTCTGACGTTAGACCGATCTTCAACGGCCACCGGGGGAAGTCAACCGGGGGCCGCGTTCAGCGCAAAAGACAGGGCCTCAGCGTTCGCTCCCTTCTCATCCCGCCGCCCATGCCAACCTAAGGTTGGTCATTTGGCGATTCCGTCATATGCATGGATCGTAACCCATGTTCGGGGCGCCGTCGCAGCGGCCCGCCCGAGCCTAGAACTGACGCCGAAAGCGAGATGGGAGTCCGATGTTCGATACTTTCCACCAATTGTCGGAATGGCTCAATGTCTTGCTGACGAGCATCTCCGACAATTTCTGGCTGTCGATGCTCTTCATCTTCCTCGTGTCGATCGGCGAGTGCGTCTTCCTGCTGGGGCTGTTCGTGCCCTCGACGCCGGTGCTGCTGCTTACCGGCTCGCTGATGGCGCTCGGCAAGTTGCCGTTCTGGCCGATCTATCTCATCGCCGTGCTCGGCGCGGTGATCGGCGACACCATCTCCTACTGGTTCGGCCGCCTCCTCGAACATCGGATCAAGGAGATCTGGCCGTTCCGCAACTACAAGGACCAGATCGTCAAGGGCGAAGCGTTCTTCCAGCGCCATGGCGGCAAGAGTATCTTCATCGGCCGCTTCATCCCCGGCGTGAAGGCCGTGGTACCGGGCGTCGCCGGCATGCTCGGCATGCACTGGCCGCGCTTTTTCATCATCAACGTGGTCTCGGCCTTTGCCTGGGCGGCCGCCCACATCCTGCCCGGCCTGCTGCTCAGCAACTGGCTCAGATCGATTGGCCTCTCGATCGAATTCGTCATCGTCTGGGGCACGCTGGCGCTGATCGGCCTTTACCTGCTCTTTCACTTCCGCCGGAAAATCCTGCTGTTCTTCGCGCCGTTTCTCGGCAGCTTCGGCAAGTCGATGGAAGCGCGCATCCGCAAGGCTGATGCGAGACGCCAAAGCGAAAGCGCCCACTAAGACGCACCGCCCACTTCACGAAATGATGTATTGCCCCGGCAGCTCCCCGAGCCGAGACTGCCTCCACCATGCGAAGGTCGAGACGCTTTGACGGTCTGGCCATCGCGGCGCTTGCCGCGTTGCTGGGGTTTTCTGTTCTCTCGATCCCCGTTCGCGCCGATGACGCCGCCGACAAGGCGGCCATCGACAAGCTCTTCGCCCAATTGAAGGCAGCACCCGATGCCGAGACGGCTCATGCCATCGACCAGCAGATCTGGCGCATATGGATCGCCCCATCCGATCCCGATCTGGCCGGCAGGATGGCTGCCCTGCTTGCCACCGAGCAAACCGGCAATTTGCCGATGGCGATGATGCTGGCCGGCAAGATTATTGCCCAGTACCCCACCTATGCCGAAGGCTGGAACCAGCGCGCCACGATGGAATATCAGCTTCGCGACTATGATGACTCGCTGGCCGATATCGATAAGGTATTGGCGATCGAGCCGCGCCATTTCGGCGCTCTCAGCGGCCGCGTGCTGGTCTATCTCGCCAAGGACGACCGGCCCAGGGCGCTCAAAGCCATGATCAAGGCGTTGGAAGTCGATCCCTTCCTCGCCGAAAAGGCGCTGTTCCCCGAGCTCAGCGTGGCCAAAACTCAGGTCTAAAGGCAGCGCCGGCGCCTTCCCTTTTCGGTTCCCGCATCCCATATGTTTGTTGATGCCGCTGCCTGTTGGCGCGGCGCGGGAATAACAGATGCCAGACCAGAATTACGCCGTCGAGCGGGAAGAAAACGATGTCGGCGGGCGCTATGTCGTCCATATCGAGCCGGGCGCCGAGGGTGAACTGACCTTCCGCAAGACCGGCGCCAACGTCATCACCATCGACCATACCGGCGTGCCGCGCGAGTTCCGTGGCTCGGGCATCGCCCAACGGCTGGTCGACAGGATGATCGCCGATGCTGAAGCAACCGGCACCAAGATCGTGCCGCTCTGCTCCTACGTCGTCGCCCAGTTCCGCCGCCACCCCGAATGGTCGGATTTGCTGGCGGAGTAGCGTCGCCTACTGCTGAAAATCCTTCGCCTTGGGCCCGAGCAACGCGGTGAGGTCGGTCCAGGGAATCGTCACCGTCGGCGCGCCGACCGCATAGGCGGCGACTTCATACGGCTCGAACTGCAGGATCAGCCCATCCTTGGAAAAGTCCCAGCGCGCCGGATCGATGACGAGATCGTTGATCGACTTCGGATCGTCGAGCATGAGGTCCTCGCCCTCCTGCTTCGTCAGCGCCGCCAGCGCGATGGCCTGAAACTTGGCCTGCCAGCCCTCGCCGGCAAAAATATCGCTCGCCAGCAGCCGGCGATTTTCGCCCCGCAGAAAGTGCACGAAGGTCGTGGCGTAGTTCGGATGCGCCGCGCCATGCCCGTAGGAGCTGAAATCCACGGTCATCGTGATCCGCACCGGATTAACGGTGGTGACGAGCATCGAACCGGTATCGTCCTCGCTGCCGTCATCCGGCTTAAGGCCGGTGACCAGCGCCGGATTGAGATCATTGCTGGTGCCGGTCTCGATGAAGTGGTTGAAGGCCACGGCTTCCGCATCCGTGCCATCGATCCGTGGCGTCGAAATCTGCTTCAAACCGACCGTACCGCCGAAATCCGGCGGCTGCGGGTCCTTCAGCGCGGCATAGAGGTCGATATAATAGAAGCGCAGGCCGCCAATCGTTTTGCTGTTGGCGAGTTGCCCGGTACGATCGGTGAACAGCCCTTTGAGGCAGGTGATGCCATCGGCGTCATAGGGCTTTTTGGGCAGTCTGGCGTCCTTGGTGCAGGCGATGTTGGCATACTTCACCCAGGCGTCCTGCGCCGACGACACCTCCGCCTTGGCCGGCGCCGAAAGACCGCTGAGCACCCCCTTGAAGGCCGCCGCCAATGTGTCGTCCGCCTTGGATAGGTCGGGATGGGTGCAGATCGCCTTGGCGAACGGCGTCCGCGCTTTACCGCAGTCGAAACTCGCTGCACGCGCCGTCGCAGGGACGAGCAACACCGCAAGAATCAGGCTCAAAATAATCTTGCCGAGCATCGTTTCCCCCTCCCAGCGTCGCGCCGAATTACCTAGCACAGCAGCAATCGGTCGACGACCTGCTGTCCGCGATCACCCGTAATTTCATTAAACTGTAACCATGTCGCGTATTTGAACGCAGAAGCACGAAACCTTCGGGCCGTTCGGGATTTATTCAGGCAGAAGTTGAAAGAACGAGTGCCATGCCCTTCAGTTTTGCCGATGCCTATGCCCGTCAGGTGCGCCAGCGGCTCGAGCAGGAAAAGCCTCCTGGGCGGCAGCCTTCGCCCCCGCCCGAAGCAAACGAAAACCTCCCCCGGGTTTCCCCGAAGAAGGCCTCGGGTGCCTCAAAGTCGTCGTCGCGGGTCAAAAAAGGCTGACCGCCTCAGCCCACTGTGGTCCGTGCGAAAAACGCCTGCGCCGCCGCAAACTCCTCCTGCCGCAGTTCGTGCCCACCCGGATGCCAGTGTGTTTCGACCACGGCTCCCTGCTTCTCGAAATAGCTCGCCAGTCTTTGCGTGCCTTCCGCCGGCGCGATCGGGTCGTGGCGGCCGGCGGTAATGAGCACATGCTTGCCCTTGAGGCCCGCGGCGGCCGGTGGATCGAACGGAATAAGCGGATGCATCAGCACCGCCCCATTGAACACCTCCGGCTTTTCGAACAGCACCGAGGCTAAAATGTTGGCGCCGTTCGAATAGCCCAAGCCATAGACCGCCGACGGCTGTTTCTCGCCGACATGCGCCGCGATGAAGGCCGCCATGCTGTCCGTTCGCCGAACCAGGTCCGCCATGTCGTACCGGCCCTCCCCGGTGCGCTTGAAATAGCGCAGTGCGCCGTGCTCGGAGACATCGCCCCGCACCGCGATCAGATGCGCGCCTGGGAAGAGCTCCCCGCCGATGTCGAAGAACTGGTCCTCATCGCCGCCGGTGCCATGGAACAGGAAGAGCAGCGGCGCCCCCGCACCGTTCCCGATCTTCTCGCGATAGATATAGCCGTCCCTACTCATCTCAGGCCTCCAGCGGTTTGAGCGTCTTTTCGAGCTGCGCAAGTAAATGCGCATGCTGGCTCGGCAGTTTCAGGGCCTCGCCGAGATGTGCGGTGTCCTCGTCGATATTGAAGCCCGGCTCGTTGGTCGCGACCTCGAACAGCACCCCGCCCGGCGTGCGGAAATAGATCGACCAGAAATAGTCACGATCGATCACCGGCGTTACCGCAAGGCCGGCATCGGCGAGCGCCTTGCGCACCTCGAGCTGCGCCGCCCGATCCGGCACCGCATAGGCGATGTGATGCACCGACCCCGCGCCGAGGCCAGCCCGCTCGACCGTCGGCAGCGTCTCGATATCGATGAAATCGGCACCATTGCCGCCCGGCAGCACGAAGCGCTTGATGCCCTGATGCTGCTCGGCCTCCTCGTAGCCCATATATTTGAGCAGCCCTTCCGTCGCGCCGCCATCCTTGAGCCGCAGCGAGGCCGAGTGGAAGCCACGGATCGCTTCGTCGTTGCCAACATCGCCGCCGGTCCACGGCGCGCGGTTGTCGCCGGCTACTTCAACCAGCGCCAGCCCGTCGCCATCCGGCCCACGGAACGTCAGCCGCTTTTGCCCAAAGCTCTCGCCGCGCTCGACATTGCCGACGTTCTGCGCGTTGAGCCGCTGTTCCCAGAAGCCGAGCGAACCTTCCGGCACGGCAAATACCGTCGTACCGACCTCGCCCGTCCCCGGCCGGCCGCGCCCCATATCGGGGAACGGAAAATAAGTCATGACCGACCCCGGCGTGCCGAGTTCATCGCCGTAGTAGAGGTGATAGACGCTCGGCTCGTCGAAATTGACCGTCTTCTTCACCCGGCGCAGGCCGAGCGTGTTGGTATAAAAGGCGTTGTTGTCGGCCGCATCGCGCGCCATCGCGGTCACGTGGTGTAGGCCCTTGATCTGGTTCAGCATGGTCGTCTCCAAAACTCGCAGCGGAGCGCGATAAGCAAAAGTGGGTACCGCTTTTGCGGTTCGATCGCGCGACAACTAAGTAGACTGGAATATGGGGTTTAAGGTTGTTCAACAAACTGGCAGCCACGCTTCGATCTGTTGCCGAATATCGAACGATGCCCGAGGAAGAATGCATGACCGATCGAATGGAACTAAAAGCCCGCCTCGCCGCAGGTGAGCGCAGTTTTGCCGAGGTTGATTTTGCCGGAGCCGACCTGTCGCGGCTCGATCTCGCCGAATGCAGTTTCGACACCTGCAATTTCCGCGGCGCCGACCTTACTGCCGCAAATCTGGTCGAAGCGCGCTTCATCCGCTGCCAGGGCGCCAAGGCTCGGCTTCGCGGCGCCGACTTGGCCGATGCTGTTATCGACCGCTCGGATTTCACCACCGCGAACTTCTCCGGCGCAAAGCTCGGCTCGGCGCGCTTCGACGGCTGCCGGCTGAGCGGCGCCAATTTCGGCGAGGCCAGCGGCATCGACTACACGTTCACCGACTGCCTGCTGGTCAGCGCCAACCTGAAGCGCATGAATTTTCGTAAAGCGACGCTGCAGGGGCTCGATATGAGCGAGGCCGACCTGACCGAGGCCGATTTCCGCGACGCCATCCTCGAGCGTTGCTCGCTGCGCGAGGCGGCCCTCAAGAACGCCCAGTTCAAGGGCGCGGACCTGCGTGGCTGCGACCTCGGCGCCATCGCCATGACCGAGGCGCCGCTACTCAAGGGCGCGACCATCTCCAAGGCGCAGGCCACTGAACTGCTGCGCGGCTTCGGCATCAAGGTCGCCTAGCGGAAGGCGAGGCTCGCGACGGTCTCCGCCACCGGCGTATATTCAAGCCCGACATACCCCTGATAGCCATGGGCAGCGAGCCAATCCAGCCGCGCCTGCCAATCCATCGCGCCAGTGCCCGGCTCATGCCGGCCGGGCGTATCAGCCAGATGCACATGCGCGATTCGGTCGATCCGGCCGTCGAGCAGTTCAATCCCTTCGCCCATCGTCGCCGCGTGGTAAATGTCGTAGAGCAGCCGGATTTCCGGCCTCCCCACCTCATCGACAATGTCTAGACCTTCGACGGTCGAGGTCAGGTAATAGCCCGGATGGTCGACCCGGTCATTCAACGGTTCGAGCACAATCGTCACGCCTGTTCCCTGAACGATATCCGCCGCCCGCTTCAGGCAATCGGCGATGGCCTTGTGCTGGCTGGCCCGCGAGGTACCGGCAACCACATTGCCGCCCTGCGCGATCATCATCGTCGTACCGAGCCGCAGCGCCGCGGCAAGCGAAGCCTTCACGCCTTCGAGAAAAAACTCATGCGTCGCCGGATTGGTGATGTTGGCAATCGGCTCGCACAAGATGCCCGCCAGCGGCAGCCCGGTTTCCTTCAGCGCCGCTTCGACTGCACCGAGGTCCTTATTGCTCCACGCCCAGAATTCCACTGCATCGAGCCCAGCCGCCTTCGCCACCCGAATGCGATCGGCGAACACCGGAATTTCCTTCCGGAACAGCAGTTCGATACAGGCCGAATAGCGCATGAATATCCTCCCAGGCGCCCTGCCGAACGGGCTCGCACTCCGAGTGTCTGCTTACCACCGAGTCATTCCCGCGAAAGCGGGAATCTCTGTTCATCGGGAGCACCGTGTTCGAAATCAAACGGAGATTCCCGCTTTCGCGGGAATGACACCGTGGATGTTGACTGAGGCCGGCCGCCTGCGCCAATCCCTCACGCCGACCGTGCCGACAAAAACACCTCCGGTGAAAACTCGAAATCGTCATCGAACGGGAACGTCGGATGCTGCTTTCTCAGCCGCGGCAGGCGTTCGACATATTGATCGACAACGCCCGTCGTCAGCGCCATCAGGCTCGGATTGGCGATCGGCGCCAGTTCCGGGGACAGGTAACCGGATTTGACCACCACGATTTTCGCTGCCTTCGGGTCGAGCCCCAGCTTGGTGAAATCGGCGATATTGTGGAATGGCCGCCGCCGCGCTGTCACCACGACATCGATACCGCCGATCCTGAGCACGGCCTCGCGCAGCGTCGCATCATCCGTCCGCAGCACCCGGCGCACCGTGGCCGTGACCCTGGCCGGCGTGCTGGACGGGTCGAGCGTGCCGCCGATCGACAGCTCCAGCTTTGCCCCGACACCCGCCTCATAAGCCAGCTCGGTCGCCGGCTTGTCGCAGATGCCAGCGAAGATCACGCCTCTGGCCTTGGCCTCGATCAGCGCCGCGAGCACTTCGGCCCGGTCGCCGACGCCGCCGCCGGTCGGATTGTCCCCGGATTCGGCCAGCACCACGGGGTGCGTTTCGCTCGTCACCGCCCAGCCGACGCACTCCTCAAGCGAGCCGGTCTTCGTGCCGAAGACGAACTGCCGCCGCGCCGTCCAGTAGCTGAGCGCCAGCCGCAGCGCCGCCTCCTTCATCGGCTGTAGTTCGGTGCCGGTGATGATCGCCGCAGCCGTGGCGCGCGGCTCGTCCGCCCAGACATAGCCGACCTGCAGCGAGGCATCCCAGATGCCCTCGACCGCCTCGATTTCCGGCAGCCGGCCATAAAGCGACTTCGCCGGCTCATCGACGGTCGATGAGCGCTCGCCCGGCACCACGACCGGGATTGGCGCCCACAGCAGCTTCGGCCGCACGCCGGTTTCGAGCGACTTGACCAGCATGGCGAGCGACCGGCGCATTGTCTCCTCGACATCGATGTGCGGCGCCGTGCGATAGGTCGAAAACATATCGAGCGCATCGATGATCCGCTGTGACACATTGCCGTGGAGATCGTAACTTGCCGATATCGGCACATCCGGCCCGACGATGCGGCGGACGGCGCTGATGAAATCGCCCTCGGCGTCCTCCATGCCCTCGACAAACATCGCGCCGTGCATGGCGAGATAGACGCCGTCGAACGGCCCGCTTACCGCCAGGCCATCGAGAATTTCCGTCTTGAACGCCTCGTAGGCCGCCCGCGCCACCGGCCCGCCCGGCACTGCCCGGGCATGGAGGAACGGCACATAGGTGCCCGGGTAGTCCTTGAGGAACGCGAAGTAGGCGTCGTCGAGCAGCGCCTCACCGCGCAGCACGCGAAACGCATCAGCCGGGATCAGCACGGGGTTATAGGTGGAGCACTCCGTGTGGAGCCCGGCGACAGCTATGCGCATCAGCAAAAATCCTCTTATTCGCAACTCGACTAGTACTGCGGGCCTGCTCCCCTCCCCCTTGAGGGGAGGGGTCGGGGGTGGGGGTGGGCCACAAGCTCAAACGTAGTGTTTGCCGCCCACCCCCACCCGGCTGCCGCCACCCTCCCCTCAAGGGGGAGGGGAGCGGTCGGCACGACTTGTGCGCCAAACCTGCCCCCGCCTCGAATCGTTCAATCCGACCAGTGACCGTAGAGATTCGGCATGAGCCCGCAAAGCGCCGAAAACCGGGCAAAGGATTTTTGCGCCGACGCCGTCCAGCCAGCCTCCGCGATCGCGCTGAGACGGGGGAAAACCAGCCGGTCGAAGATCGCGCGGTCGTTCATCGGCTCGCTCCAGATACAGGCCTGCACGCCAAGAAAATGCTGCTTCTGCTCGTCCGTCCAGCCGGCCACCGGATCGAAATCGTAGGTGTGCTCGACGCTCGAAATGCCGGCCCAGTTCGCCCCCGGCTCGACCCATTCGATGCCCTGCGACATATCGAGGTAATAGGCCTGCCCCGGCGATACCACCACGTCATAGCCACGCCCCGCCAGCGCCGCGTTGACCTCGACCGACCGCCAGCCGACGAGATAGACCTTCTCCTTGTCGACCACATCGCCATGCGCCACCTCTTCCCAGCCGCCGGTGATGCAGCCCCGCGAGGCCAAAAACGCCTGGATGCGCTTGAGGAAGATCGCCTGCAGCGCCGCCGCGCCCGACCCTTCGATGTCGTCGGCACCGTGCGTGTTGGTGATGACGTTGAGGCGTTTGGCGTGCGCGGCGGCCAGCGCCTCCCCGCCGATCTCCCTGAGCTTGTCCAGCGCCAGCGGCGAGCCGGACCAGGCGCCGAGCGGCACTTCGTCGGCCCCCACATGGATGATCTTTGCGGGAAATAGCTCGATCAACTCGTCGAAGATCGTTTCGAGGATCGCGTAGGTCTTTTCGTACGCCGGATTGATGCAGTTGTTGGGGAAACCCTGCACCGAGGAATAGTCGCCGTGCTGGCCCGGATCGACAAGTTCCGGGATCGACGCCTGCAGCGCAAAACAGTGGCCGGGCACGTCGATCTCGGGGATCACCTCGATCCCGAATCGCCCCGCCAGCGCCACGATCTCGCGGATCGCTGCCTTGCTGTAGTAGCCCCCCTGCGGCGCCGCGCCCGAACCGAGCAGCGCCGGAATCTTGAGGCCGTGACCGCGCCACGCGCCGATTGACGTCAGCGCCGGATAGGCATCGATTTCGACCCGCCAGGCTTCGTCGTCCGAAAGGTGCCAGTGGAAACGGTTCATCTTGCTCCACGCCAGCAGCCGCACGAACTGCGTCACCTCCGACGAGGAATAGAACTGCCGAGCCACATCGAGATGGCTGCCGCGGAACCCATATTCGGGCGCATCGGCAATCTCGCCCGTGGCCGGGAAGATGAACGTCTCGGGATGCTGCCGCGCGCCGCGCCAGATCTGCCCGAGCGTGATGAGCCCGTAGAGAAAACCTGTCCGCGTCGCGGCATGGATCGAGATGCCATCGCCAAAACCGATACGATAGGTCTCGGGGCCAAGCCGGTCGTCGGCCGCAAGATGGACCGGAAGGCCGCCCTCCGCCGCCGGCCGTGCGATACCCTCGGCCGGGAACAGCGATGAGGTGAGCTCGGTGAACGCGGCAATCGCGCCGCGCGCGGCATCCGTCTCGCCGCGGGGATCGAGCCCAGCCGGCACCTCGCGCCGCCCCTCGACAGCCACTTTCGCCGGCCATGGAATAACGGCGATCACTACCGGCGCCTTGCCGGGTCCCGGCACCGGATATTTCTGCGTACCCTTGCGGAGCGGCGCATTCTGCCCGGCGGCGATTGTGGGGTTGACGGCGACTGGTGCCGCGCTGCCGTCGGCGAGGACGAGATAGGCGGTGTTGGCGCCATCGCTCCAATGCTTCAGCGGATAGGAAAGCCCGCGAACGGTGATGACCCAAACCCCGCCGGGCTCCAGCACAAAGCCATCTGGGGTCGCGAGTTCGGAGTGGTTCGAGAGCCGGGCCGTCAGCGTGCCGCCCTCGATCGTCGCCGCCGGATCGATCCGCGCCGGCCCCGACACACAGAGCTTGAAGCCTGAGACAGGTTCGTTGCCGGTGTTGGTGAGTTTCAGTTCGTAGGCTAGCGGTTCCCCATCGCGCGGCGGCGTCCAGCGGGTCTCGAGGCGAAAGGCGATGCGCGAGGAGGTCATGGTGGTCCTATGCTGTTCCATCGGAGCCCTCATGGTGAGCTTGTCGAACCACGAGGGCGGGCATTGCGATTACAGCCCATCCTTCGACAGGCTCAGGATGAGGTCGGAGATGGTGGCGTCAATCCCCCAGCGGCTGGGTATCGTCGCCGTCGCGGTTGACGATGAGCTGGTGCTTGATCTTGCGCATGCTGCCCACGGCGCGCGCCTGCATCCGGGTGGCAACCGTCTGCGCCAGCACATCGATCATCGCCAAGGCGGCATAGCGGGCGGCCGAGGGGCGGAGGATATCGTCCTCCTCGGTCACGTCGATGGCGAGCAGCACATCGGCCTGCTCGGCGACCGGCGAATTCGGCCGGGTCAGCACGATGCGGTCCATGGCATATTCCCCGGCGATGGCGAGCGTCCGCGCCAGCTCGACATTGCGGCCGCTGATCGAGGACGCGATAATCACCGTGCCCTTCGGCGCCGCCGCCGTCCGCATCATCTGCGCCTGGTGATCGATCGAGGCGGCGACTTTGAGCCCCAGCCGGAACAGCCGCGTCTCCAGTTCGGTGGCGACCATCGACGATGTGCCGCCCGACCCGAAACAGAGCACATAACTCGATGGCACGATCAGCTCGGCCGCCCTCTCCACCGCCTCCGGGTCGATGCTTTCGAAGAAGCCGTAAAGCGTCGACTGCGCGGCATTGATGATATGCCGCGCGATGTCGTGCGCGGTCTGCGGCCCGGTCGGCGGCACGAGGTAGCGCGCGGCGACAATACGGCTCTTCGCCAGCCTCACCTTGAACTCGGAAAAGCTCTGGCAGCCGAGACGGCGGCAGAAGCGGGTGATCGTCGGCGGCGAAATATCGGCGCGTGACGCCAGCTCGACAATGGAGCCGTTGACCGCCGCATCGACGTCCTTCAGCACGGCATCAACCAGCCGCCGCTCCGAGCGCGAAAAGCTCTCCCGCTCCGCCTGCAATTGCCCGACGAGATCGAGCATCGGCTTTCCTCCCGCCCGTCTCAGCCCGTCTGGCCGATGCTGCGCCCCGTCGTGTCGAAGAGATGCACCCGCGCCGGGTCCACCCCGATCTTGATGGTCTGCCCCTCGGCCACCGCCGGTTCGCCGTCGAACAGCGCGGTGAAGGTACCGCTCTCACCAAGCGGCGAATAGGCAATGGTATGGATGCCCAAGCGTTCGATCAGCGTCGGCGTCAGTTCGAGCATGAAGCCACCGGCATCGAGCTCGACATGCTCGGGCCGGATGCCGATCGTAACAGGCTGACCCTTGAGCGCCCCCGGCGCCGGTCGCGGCACTCTGATGGTGCCGAGCGCGCCGAGATCGACCGTCACGCCGGTGCCGTCGGCAGCGGTCGCGGTGCCGTCGATAAAGTTCATCTTCGGGTTGCCGATGAAGCCGGCGACAAAGCGGTTGTCCGGCCGGTTGTAAAGGTCGAGCGGGCTGCCGACCTGCTCGATGCGGCCAGCGTTCAGCACCACGATCTTGTCGGCCATGGTCATCGCCTCGACCTGGTCGTGCGTGACATAAATCATCGTCGCGCCGAGGTCTTTATGGAGCCGCATCAGCTCGATGCGCATCTCCGTGCGGAGCGCTGCGTCGAGGTTGGAAAGCGGCTCGTCGAAGAGAAAAATCCGCGGCGCACGGACAATGGCGCGGCCGATGGCGACGCGCTGGCGCTGCCCGCCCGACAGCGTGCCCGGCTTCTTCTGCAGATGGTCGTTGAGCTGGAGGATGCGCGCCGCTTCATCGACCTTGGTCTTGATCTCGCCGTTCGACAGCTTTTCGACGCGCAGCGGAAAGGCGATGTTCTCGAACACCGTCATGTGCGGATAGAGCGCGTAGCTCTGGAACACCATGGCGATGCCGCGCTGTACCGGCGGCAGGTCATTGACCCGCTTGTCGCCGATGATGATGTCGCCCTCAGTCGTCGCTTCGAGCCCGGCGATCATCCTGAGCAACGTCGACTTTCCGCAGCCCGACGGGCCGACGAAAACCACGAATTCCTTCGCGTCGACATCGAGGTCGATGCCCTTGATGACCTCGGTCCCGCCGAACGACTTCTGCAGGTTTGAAAGCGTGAGTTCGCTCAAGGGCTGTGCTCCGTGTGGAATGAGCGAGGCCTGGCCTTCACCCACCGGGTCATTCCCGCGAAAGCGGGAATCTCTGTTTGGTTCAATCCGCTGCCATCCGGCGTTGGGCCGGCAACGGAGATTCCCGCTTTCGCGGGAATGACCCGGTGTAACAATCGACCGGATCAGGAAAACCGGGCGGCCCTTCGACCGCCCGGCCGCGTTCGAACTATTCGTACTGCGCGATGTCGCCGGCCGCCTTGGTGAGGGCGTCCTTGGGCTCCGCCTGGCCGGTCACCACCGACTGGACCATGGTGATCATCGAGTTCTGGAGGCCCTTGTAGTCCTTGAACAGGGGCTCGGGACCGCCATGGCCGATGCCGTCGAGGAACGGCTTCCAGGTCGGATCTTCCTTGATCAGGTCGGCAACGCCCGCCACCGGCCGGACCGGGGTCAAACCGTGCGTCTTTTCATAGGCGAACTGGTTTTCCGGGTTGGTCAGGAGCTTGGCGAGATCGAGCGCCTGCGCCTCGACCCCCGAACCCTTGAACACCGCCGTCGAGTCGGTGATCAGCAGCGTGCCGGCGCCCTTGGCCGATGGGCCGACCGGCAGCGCCGCGACACCCCAGTTGATGGTCTTTGGCACCTGGTTACGGACCCACGGGCCGCCTTCGATGATGCCGACCTTACCGTCCGAGAAGATCTTGATCATGTCGTCCTGGTCATAGGCGGACGGGCCATCCTCGGAGACCGGCACGAGCTTCTTGTAGAACTCGAGCGCGGCGAGATTCTCCGGAGAATCGAGGGTAATCTTGCCGGATGCGTCGGTCACCGTGCCATCGTTGGTGTACACGAAGTGCAGGAACTGGTGCATCGTGTTGTCCATCGTCTTGGCGGGGAGGCCATAGCCGGCAATGCCGGTCTTGTCCTTGATCGCCTTGGCGTCGGCATAGAGCTCGTCCCACGTCGTCGGCGGCTTGTTCGGATCGAGCCCGGCCTTGGTGAAGAGGTCCTTGTTCCAGAACACGGCCTTGGTCGAGAAGGCGGTGGGAATGCCCCACTGCTGGCCGTTATAGGTCACGGTGTCGAGGATATGCGGGTAATACGCCGCCTTTTCCGCGTCGGTGAAGGTGATCGGAATGATCAGGTCGCTATCGGCAAACTGTTTCAGCGTGCGCGAGCCCACATAGGCCAGGGCAACGGGCGTGCCGGCGGCGGCAAGCGTCGTCACCTTGTCCTGGCACTGGTCCCAGCCGACGATTTCGACATTGACCTTGTAACCCGGATTCTTGGCTTCCCACTGGGTGATGAGCGCCGGATAGGTCTCCGCGATCGCATCGCCGCACTGGATCATGCTGACCGGCTTGTCGTCGGCGAACGACATCGCCGTCGAGGCCAGCAGAGCGACAACCGCCCCGCCTAAAAGTATGCTGTGTTTCGTCATTGTACCGTCCCTTGCTTTGTTACTTGCCCCGTTGGGAGCGAGTTCTGGTTATTGTTTGATGGCGCCGGCGGTCATGCCGGCGACGAGGTAACGCTGCAGAAAGAAGAACACGATCATCACCGGCAAAACGCCGGCGAAGCTGGCGGCCATCAGCTCGTTCCACACCACCCGCTCCTTGCCGAAGAACGAGTAGAGCCCCACCGCAAGCGGCATCAGTTCGGACTTGGAGTTGAACGTCAGGGCGAAGATGAACTGCGTGGCATAGGCGCCGATGAAGGTCGCAAGGCCGACCACCATTACTCCCGGCATGGCAAGCGGCAGGATCACCCGCCGGAAGATGTAAAAGCGCGACGCGCCGTCGGCCCAGGCAGCCTCGTCGAGCTCGCGCGGAATGGTCATGATGTAGGCGCGCAAGAGCCAGATGCCGGTGGGGATCAGGAACGCCACGCCCGGCACGATCATCGAATAATAGGTGTTGAGCAGCCCGAGCGTGCGCATCAGCCGGTAAAGCGGGATCAGCAGCACCGCGCCCGAAACCATGTTCACCGCGAGGAACGCCCCGAGCAGCACGCCCTGCCCGGGAAAATCGAACCGCGCGAAGGCGTAGGCCGCCGGTACGACCAGCAGCAGCACGACGATGGTGATGACCAGCGAGATGAACAGCGAATTGAAGATATAGCGGCCGAGCAGCGGTACATCCTGCCACATCTGGAAGTACGCGTTGATCGAGGCATCGTCCGGCCAGAACACATAGGGCGACGAGAACAGGTGATCGAGCGGCCTGAGCGAAACGCGAAAGCCCTCGATGAACGGCGCCAGCACGAACAGCAGGAAGACCGCGATGCCGAGATAGATGCCGACCTTCTGGAGCCAGCTATAGCGGTCGATCATCGGCACTTCGGCGGCACGCTTGCGCGTGATGGCAGGCGCTGCCGGCTGCAGCCGTTCAGTAATCTCGGTCATCGGGAATCTCCCTTCGACAGGCGATTTACGGCGCGGAAATAGAACAGGCAGAAGAGGCTGAGGAAGATGCAGATCAGCACCGCGCGGGCGGCGCCCTCGCCGTATTTGTAGGAGCCGATGGCGGTCTTGTAGGTATCGATGATCATCGTCGTGGTCTGGTTGTTCGGCCCGCCCTGGGTCAAAATCCAGATGATGTCGAAGGAGTTGAACGTCGCGATCAGCGACAGCATCGACATGGTCAGCGCCGCCGGCCGCATTAGCGGCAAGGTAATGCGCCGGAAGCGATACCAGCGCCCCGCACCGTCGGCCCACGCCGCTTCGTAAAGATCCTTGGGGATCGATTGG
>Ga0134128_10004116_pt1 | contig 17843 bp, 18 predicted proteins | sample KB31754_FD_96462 | JGI IMG/M metagenome (GOLD analysis project Ga0134128, IMG submission 96462) | Terrestrial soil microbial communities with excess Nitrogen fertilizer from Kellogg Biological Station, Michigan, USA - KB3-175-4 | ecosystem: Environmental > Terrestrial > Soil > Unclassified ... | reverse complement strand
GGTCCCAGCTCGTAGACCCTGCGCATCCCGATTGCCCGAGGTCCGCGCCGACCGCGCCCTAGATTCACGCCGTTTCGCGGCGCTGCCCGACATGCCCGCTATGCCGCGCGCACACCTTGGGGCCAAATTTTAGGGTTCTTTTAGGACTTCGTGGTTAGGTTCATCGAAGACTGTCTGCGCTGGCATGGCAACCACGGAGGCCATTCATGAACACGCAATCCAAAGCGCGCACTGCACCGTCTATCGAAGGTCACATGATTAGCCTGGGTGCTGGGCACTCGATCGCGATACACGAAAGAAGCGGCGAGGGTTTCGTGGCAGAATTTCGTGACGGCCGTGCCGAGTTGATGCACGCGGGCAACTGGTTCCGCTTTCACGCGGGCGGCCTGCGGTTTTGCCACAACCGCCGCACCGCTTTCCAGTCCTCCATGCCCCTGACCGCAGAAATGCTGGAGAAGATTGAGCGGCTCCACCGTGAGAGTGAGGCTCGCCAGGCGATGATGCTGGCTGTGCCCCGCAACGCAGCCAGGACCGTGCAAGAGTTCTGCATCGGCGTGATGTCACGCCTACGTGGTCGGGCGGCGAAGATAAGCCAGACGTTCAGTTGAGGCGTTGTTCTGACGCTTCGAGCCGCTGTTGGGCGAAATGCTGTTGGGACCTGCTGGACTTTTGTTTCGTTCTACAGTCGCAGCGAGCGATCGTATCCCGAGAATGTCCGCTTCAGGCGCGCCCGAAGGTCGGCAATGGGTCGTTCTCCGCCGAATGGGATCACCAAGGATTCGGCGGGAGTCGGCCAGGAGCGGTCCGATGGGAAAACCTCGATAGCGGTCGTTAGAAGGGCGTCCGCGGTCCCGAAACCGACAAGCGTGCGATCTCTATCAGGTCGCGCGAACTGCGACTGCTTCGACCCACCCGGGGTACGTCTCTGGGGATCGCCGATATGCGTCGGCGCAGCCTGCAGAACAAAACCAAGGTCCGCTAACCGTCTTGCGGTAGGCCTCGAAAGGCGCGTGCATCTTGCAAACCGGGCATATCCAGACCGGGTCTGACATGGGCGCCAATTCAATGGAATAAAGCGGCACGCGGTTAACAATCGATCTCAGGCGCGCCGGCCCTAATTCCTTGGCAGCGATTCCCGACGCTTTCGCAATACTGGCCACCGGTTCTGTCGCCAATAATTGCCCGGGCGCTGCTTTCGCGGCGATGCGCGCCGCGATGTTAACAGTGGAACCGAACAGGTCGTTCGCTCTTCGGAGCACTGGGCCGTGGTTGATCCCCGTCCTTGTCAGCGGGATCTCAGGTTCGGATCGGCAAGCTGGCAGTAAGCGCCCTAGCACCTCCAGAGCCGTTGCTGGGTCCGGAAATCCAAACATGGCTTCATCACCAATCCACTTGATTGGTGGGCCATGCCCCCCGAGAGCGTCGTGTACGAATTCTTCGAAGCGCTTTAGAACGCGTATTGCAGAGGCATCGCCATGAACATCGGTCAATGCACTGAAACCCGCCAAATCGACGAATGCGACAGTTGCGAACGCCGATTCGAAGTTTTCTGGTTTGCTCACGTTCCCATCCATGTCTGATTGTGGGCAGCGTTAGTTGCCCCAGTCAAGGCTGCTATTTTTCCATAGTGACTGAAGACCCTATGCCTCTTCAACGCGCCGACTCGCTGGTTTTCGCGTTAGCCAATCAACTCATACTGACCGGATACGGCCAGAAGCGGTAGTTCGCGCACCGCGCGGAAATGTAAAACGGTCGTTGCGGTGCTGTGACTTCCTCCGTGGCCCTTGCTCCGCAAACGCCATAGTCGTAACCTGCATTCATTCGCTTAAAAACCGGTTTGGCGACCGTGCACGGGTGTTCGATGGCCCACTAGACCGAGCCCACTTGGGAGCCGCCATGGATGATCGCGACACACCGCTTTGCTGCTTCCTGACCCATCTAGCGTTCTGTCTCTTCCTTTTCATTCCCCTCGCGGTACTCGGACAGCCCACCGCGAGACTGCCGCGAATCGGTCATGTCAGCGGGGGACCCTGGGGTACCTTTCCGACACACCAAGCCTTTATGGCGGGCATGCGCGAGCATGGCTACGTGGAAGGACGCGACTTTGTCATGGAAGTGCGGAATTCGGAAGGCAAGGCCGAGCGCTACGTTGAATCGACCGCTGAATTGGTCCATCTTCCCGTGGACGTCCTTTTGGTGTCAGTCTGTGGAGCGCCGCTGCGCGCCGCTCGTCAAGCAACGCAGACAATTCCCATCGTCGTCGCGGCCTGCAACGACGATCTGGTCGACACCGGCATCATCAAGAGCATGCAGCGTCCGGGTGGCAACATCACTGGCCTGTCGAAGCTGACCCCCGAGCTGACGCCAAAGCGACTCTCACTGTTGAAAGAGACGTTGCCGTCGATTTCGCAGGTCGCGATATTGTGGAACCCCGGTTACTCGGACTTCAAGGCCGATTGGCGCGAGCTCAAGGCTGCCGCACAGCGCATGCGCATCACATTGCATTCGTACGAGTTCCGCCAAATCAGCGACCTTGACGCTGCCTTCGATTCCATGCGGCGTGATCATGTCGAAGCGATGATTATGTTTTCTGATGTGCTGTCTTATATTTATGCTAAAGAGTTCGCTCGACAGGCCGCCGTCTCCCGACTGCCGGGCATGTATGCATTCAGGGAAGTGCCCGATGCCGGCGGACTGATGTCCTATGGACCGAACATTCCCGATATGTACCGCCGTTCGGCCGACTATGTCGTCAGAATCCTTCAAGGCGCCAACGCTGGCGATCTGGCGATCGAGCAGCCGACGCGCTTTGAATTCGTCGTTAACGTAAAGACGGCGGGCGCGCTTGGCATTAGTGTTCCGCAGTCCGTGCTGCTCCAAGCCGACGGAACGGTCCAGTAACCCTTCGACTGCGAGCTCACTGTGACCGGTGCTAATGGCGTTCGAGGCAACGGCTTGCGCGCTGCTTGCACGCTCAATGTCCGCTTCGGGTCGCTAGCGGTCCTTGGTGCAAAGTGGCGCAGCCCGGCTTCGTGCACCGAGCTTGACCTTGCCCCCGGGGGAAAGTGACTGCACCGACATCACGGCGACCATGTGCGGCCCTGCGGTGATCTTGCGGTGATGTAGAGGTGATGTAGGGGTTATGTAGGAGTGCTCGCGCCATGCTTGGCGCAGCTTGCCTCTCATCTTGCTTCTCCTTGCCCTTACCTTGCCTGTCGTCGTGGCCGAGCTTCCTCAGTTGGCTCGAGGAGGTGCGCGTTTCCATCCTTGCGGCGCCGGCGAACTCGCGGAGCCATGTCGCTAGACGGCGTCGGCGATGGTGTTGGCCATGGGCTGTACGAGCCGGGCAATCCCGCGCACATGTAAAACGGCGGGAGCAGCGGCTCCTCCTCGGGTCTGTGCGGCTTGATGGGAGTTTCAACGGGGCGTGCACCTCCAGTATTGTGCTGACCTTCGCACTCGACTCGGTCGCGCTGCGAGCGTTTCGTTGGCCGAAGTGGCGGAATCCGCCACCCGAGGGTATGAAGAAGCCAACGGAATTCACGGGGGACGGCCTCGTCGCTTCGGACGCTGAAGAGCGTCGGCACATTGTCGTTGATACCAGTACTGTAGCTAGCCGTAGCGCCGCTGCTTGGCGCATTGATGTAAGGTCACTTGGTGCTTCTGGGGGGAAAGCCGCGGCGTGCGTGCAACTTCTCGTACTCGCGCGCGCGTTCCTCCAGCGTCTCGTCGTCGTAACAGATCTTCATGAGGCCCACCCGCGGCCGACGCCGAACGAGCTGGCGCCGCGACGCGCGGCGCCGCAGCCGCGCCGTGCAACCACAGCTAGCAATTTACGCACTTAGGTGCTTTTGCGACTGCTCCGCTCGCGAAACAAGCGGAAGGTCGCATTTCGGCGTAATTTCGCGAGGGCGTGAAACGAAACGCCATTTTGAACCCTATCGCGTCGCCGGTATGCAGACTGCGCCGCACAAATTGCGGATAACGGCGAGGCGGTCGAAATCTTGATCTTTGACGCGAAACGGGGTCCAGACCCTATCGAGAAATTGCAAAGACGTCGCGGAGTACATCACGATCTCCTCGCAACCGCGAAAGGTGACGTGGCGGAATCCGCCACTAGCAGTCAAGTCTCTGAAAAAACTGAGATCGCCCAAATGCCTGCGAAGCAGGCAAAGAGGGAGAAACAGCAGGCGCAGCTGCGGCGGACGCAGCAAGGGGAACAAAATGCGACGCTCGATGTTACCCCGAAGGGTTGCGTAGCTTTACGGCGAGAGTCCGCAATTCGCACGCAGCGCCGAGTGGGCGCACGAGCGATCGATCATGCGAGCCGAGCAAGCCATTTCACAATGGCAATGGTCCGCCTGCAGACGAATCAAGAAGCAGCGCAGATCCGTCTCACGTCTTGTCCGGGGAAATCGTATGACGCGTCGGCGGGACGAGCGCCGCTTCATCACGGCACAGAAGCGAAATGAGCTCGGCAACGCCAGCACCGTGATCCCTTTGAAGAACGATGTCGACGTTGTCTTTGACCGCGGGAAGGGCATTCGCAACGGCGGCCGAGCAGCCGCAGCCGTTCAGGAAGGTTTGGTCGTTCTCCGCATCGCCGACGCCGATCACGTTCAATGGAGACAGCCGGAGGTCTATCAGCGCGGCCGAGAGTCCGCTCGCCTTGTTCACGCCAGCGGGTAGGACCATGACCGCGCCCTTATTGAAGGTAACCTGCAACTCGAGGCCGAGGTCACGAATCGCTTCCAGAACCGTCTTCTCGTGGGGCTTCCAGGTCGCCACGATGCACGAGCCGACCGAAAGCGGCCATACCCGACGCGCACGCAGCGCTTCCATCAATTGCATGGATGCCGGCGAAGCGAGCAGACGCTCCTCCTGGGTGGACGGGTCGTAGAGCGAAGCGCCGTTCTCCGCCACCACTCGATCGAAGATATCGAGTGCAGCGAACGCGCGCCTCAAATCCGGCAGCTGTCTTCCGCTGACGAGGATCAGACGCCGACCGGTCGCCTTGAATCTCTGAAGCGCCGCTGTTGTCCCTTCGTCGACGACGCCATCATGGGCAATTGTCCCGTCGTAGTCCGTGGCAAGAGCAAGGAAGTACAGTCTGTCCTCCGTTCGCTCATCGTAAAGAAGGGATCGAGGCGATCCGTGGGCCGCGTTCACCTTGGAACGCCAACGAGCGGGAAGTGCCCGTCGCTTAAGAACGCGCGGAAGTTGTTGGGACGGTGCCTGTTCGACGTACCCGCGACCTTGGGACTCAGATGCACACCTACACGGGCGGTGCGGGGTCGATCTCGTACATTTGCATGATCTCGTGCCGCGCCAAGTGGCTCATGTTTGGCGTCTGCGAGATCACCTCCGCCTCCCGCTCCACTTGGTCCTTCAACTCCGGGATCAGCCGGTTCTCCGCTTCGAGCTTCTTCACCCGCTTCGGCCAGCCGCCCGCCCATCGATCCGCTATCTGGGAGGCGGTCTGCCCCATGGTCTCGATCTTCGCTGCCGTTTCCGGCTTGAACACGTGGCGGTTCAACAGCTCGCTCATCGGATGCCTCCGTTTCAATGACGCTGCCTCGCCCTCGGGAAGAGCGCGCAGGCGCAAGATTAAGGTAGCGGCAATCCAAAAAAAAGGGGACTAGTCCGACTTTCATCAGACGCCGCCGCCCGTTGCGCTTCGCCGATCGCCCTCGCACGGCGGCATCCAAGCGAGGCATCAGGATCGCTTCTGTTTGTGTCACACCCCACTGCGACGTCGGCTTACGGCCATGACCGGTCGTAGCGCAATGTCGCCGACAGCGGTCGTTCGACGGCGTCTTCGATGGCAGGTGGTCGAGCTAGCGCAATCGGACGTTGACGCGATCCTCTTCGGCGATACCAACGGGCTTTGGTAGACTGAGGTCGTTTGCCCTCTCTCGCAATCAACGATCGGTGACCATTGAACGAGGGTAGCAACCCGGAAACATCGGTTCAGGCAAAGACGACGGCGAATCCGGTCCAGCCTGCGCACTCTCGACTGATCGCGAAGCTGAAGCGCCTGAGAGGCCCGATCGTCGCCGTCGCCGCTGTGGGCGCGGTCCTCAGCGGCCTCGCCGGGTACTGGAATACCTACCGAACCGTTCGCGACGGCGTGGCGCCGGTCACCGCGGCCAGCAACTTGCCGGCTGACGCAGGGCCGCTGTCGATCGTCGTACTGCCCTTCACGAATCAGACCGGCGACCCGCAAAAGGCGTACATCGCCGACGGCCTGACCAGCAGCATCACCGCGGATCTTTCTCGCCTCCGCGATGCATTCATCGTGCCGGTGAGCAGCGCCGTCACGTATCGTGACAAGGCCGTGCCGGTGAAGCAAATCGGGCACGATCTGGGCGTGCGCTTCGTGCTGCAAGGCAGCGTGCTAGCCAACGGCAACAAGCTGCGCATCAACGCGCAATTGGCCGACACGCAATCCGGCGCGCAGAAGTGGACGGAGACCTTCGAAGGCGATCTCGCCGATCTGTTCGCGCTGCAGGACCAGGTGACCGCACGCATCGGCAACAGCATCGGCAACCAGATGGTGATTCTGGCGGCACGCGAAAGCCAAACCCGCAAGAGTGGCGCCAAAGCGGCGGACTTGATGCTGCGCGCGAACGCGCTGGGCTTGAATCCGCAGTCGCTGCAGAACTGGAAGGAGGTCGAAGCGCTGTTGCGTCAGGCTTTGGTTGCCGATCCCGGCAATGCGAATGCGACGGGAAAGTTGGCTGCAACGCTCTTGCTTCAGGCATTCAACTTTGGCGGCGTTCTCAAAAACGACGTGAGGGAGAAACTCATTGCGGAAGGCGGCGCGCTGGCAATCAAAGCGAAAACGATGGATCCAGACAACCCGGATGTTTATGGTGTCCTGGTGATGCATGCGTGGTTCCAAGGCGACCCCTCGGCCGCGTTGCGCTACGCCGAGAAAAGCGTCGAGCTGGATTACCGCAATCCCAACACCTATAACGATCTCGCGGTCCTCTACTACCATCTTGATCAACCCGCCAAGGCGATTGAGCTGTTGAACAAGGCGCTTGCGTTGTACCCGAAGGGATTCGATACACTCTTTGTGAACTTGGGCGTGTGCTATTTCATGCTCGGGGACTACAGCTCCGCCGCTGCCTGGGCGCAAAAATCCATAGACACCAACACAGGATTGGACGACGGCTATGCCCTTCTGGCGGTAGCTTACGCTGCGGAAGGTGATGAAGTGAGGGCAAGCGCCGCGGCAACGGAAGCTCGGCGGAGATTTCCCGATTTGAAGGCGCGGACGCTCTCGGCGCGGGAGTGTGTCTCCGAGGCTTGGTGCCAATTCCTCCAAGCCAAATACTTGCCTGCTTGGCGAAAGGCCGGCTTGCCTTAACTGGGCGGTTCAGCGAAGTCTGCGAACGTCCGCTTTTCCAGCGCACGACCGGCAGCAACGGGTCGTTAGCGCCGCGGAACGGCTGCTTGCGGTAACGCGTCGCCTACGTTGCCCAAGCTCGAAGTGCGGCGTACCAAGCCGGCATGGCTCGACGCAAGTGTCAGGTTGCGCGTTACAGCTCGACGTACGAAGTACCGAGTACGGAGTACCAGGAGGTCCTCTCCGGTCGCGACAAGAGCGACCGAAGCTTCGAATGTCGAGGCCAGGCAGTGCGCGCGCAGCGCACGTGTTCTCACCGCTCAGCACTGAGTGCGACGTACGACGAGCGAAGGCTGCAGCCGGGCTGCTGGAGCTCTATCACCTACTGCGAGAAGCGGACGTTCGCGAATTTCCGAGACCAGCCCGATTCCAGCCGTTGGAGTGCGTGCGAAACACGCCATATGGCCCACATCGAGTAGCGCTATGCCGATCGCCAGCCGGCCTGCCACAGCAAGGATGTCATCTCCTCGCGCCAGCGAGCATTGGTGCGCCAAAGCGGCCCGAGCGCATCCGCCGACGGCTCGCATCGCGAAAGGCGCTCGACACATTGGCGCGCGCCGTCTTTCTGCCCCATTGCCTGATAGCAGCACAGTGCAGTAGTAATGGCCGGCCGCCAGTTGGGACGCACCTTGAGTGCGTTGGTCGCCCGCTTCAGCGCGGTATCGAACTCGTGCTGGAGGAGGAGTGCCGTCGCGAGTACGTTGTACCAAACGAAATTTTGCGGGTCGTGTGGATTGAGCTGAAGGCCACGCTCAAGACAGCCGACCGCACGTACTGCATCGCCGGAATAGAGGCGCGCCATTCCCAGCACCAAGTGGCCGAGTGCAAAGCCGGGGCTGAGCTCGACTGCTTTCTCCGCGGCTCGAATCGCCTGATCGAACTCGCTCGCAAACACGCTGGTGATCGCGAGCGCATAGTGCGAGTACGGATTCTTTTCGTCGAGCTGCACTGCTTTCAATGCCGCGTCGATACCTTCGCGAAGATCCGCGGCTTCATCCTCGCTCCAACCGTACGCGGCGATTCCCGCGCTGACGCGGCCGAGCCATGCATGCGCCTCGGCAAGCTGCGGATCGGCCTTGCGCGCTTCACGGAAGAGATCCCGCGCTCGAAGATGTGTCGGCCGCGTGATTTGATGGAAGAACCAGGTACCTTGGTGCACGAGATCCCACCCCGTCATGTCACGCACACCGCGTCGTCGCACAACGGCAAAGCCGATTCGCTTTTCAGCAGCTCGGGCTCGATCGCCCCACAACCTGTTCGGTAATTCGATCTTGCACCGCGAAAAGCTCGCCAAACTCGAAATCGTAGCGATCAGCCCATAGTGTGGTCGCGCGGGGCGCGTCGACCAGTTCGGCGGAAATCCGGATGCGGTTGCCCGACTTACGGACGCTGCCCGCGAGAACATAGCGGACAGCCAGCGCCTGAGCGACCTCGTCCGGCCTCCGGTGTTTGAAGGCAAATGCCGCGTTGCGCGCGATGACGAAGAACCACCGCCGCCCGTTGCGCTTCGCCGATCGCCCTCGCACGGCAGCATCCAAAGCGAGGCATCAGGATCGCTTCTGTTTGTGTCACACCCCACTGCGACGTCGGCTTACGGCCAGCAGCCGTCATTGCGCAACATCGCCGATAGCGGTCGTCCAGCGGCGCTGCCGTCCCGTTTGCCGAGCAACTCGAGTGGTACATTGCAGTCGATCTTTGTTCAAAATCGCGGTACGGGGTCGAACGCTCAGGGAGGATGCTTGACGCGGGACCAGCGACGACTGGCAGCAATTGTCTCAGCCGATGTGGTGGGCTATTCCCTCCTCATGGGCCGCGACGACAGTGCCACCCTCGCGGGATTGAAGGCCCACCGCCGCGAACTCATTGACCCGAAGATCGCCGAGTACAGCGGCCGAATTGTAAAAACCACCGGCGATGGATTGTTGTTGGAGTTTGCCAGCGTCGTCGATGCGGTCCGATGTGCCGTCGACATTCAGCGCGGCATGGCCGAACGCAATGCCGGTGTGTCGCCGGAACAGCGGATCGACTTTCGCGTCGGCATCAACGTCGGCGACATCATCATCGACGACGACGACATCTTCGGTGACGGCGTCAATGTGGCTGCGCGGCTGCAGACATTGGCCGAGCCTGGCGGGATCTGCGTAAGCCGCGTGGTTCGCGATCAGGTTCTCGACAAGCTCAGCTTTGGCTTCGACGATCTAGGTCCGCAAGCCGTCAAGAACATCGTCCTCCCTGTCGAAGTGTACCGGGTGCACCTCGGCGAGCGCAGCGATGCAAACACCAAGCGGGATCGCGCGCGCTGGCCACGCCTCGGGCGAGCGCTTGGGTCGCGATGGTTTGCCGTTGCAATGGCGGCATTCGTACTCATCGGCACTACCGTCGGGTACTTGTTCGTCCACCTGACAACTGCGGGACCGTCCGGACCTCCATTCATGTCGGTCGCCGTGATGCCTTTCACGGCCGCATCAGCCAGCGCCGATGACGAAGCGCTGGCCGCGAGGGTCACGCAAGATGTTACGTCCGCGTTGGGGCGTGCGATGCCGCACGTACCGGTCACATCACACGGCCTTGCGGCGAAGTACAAAGGGACACCCACTGACCCGCGCGCGATCGGCCGAGATCTCAACGTCCGATATTTGGTGGAAGGCGACGTTCGTAACGCGGACGGCGACGTTGTCGTCGTCGCACGGCTGGTCGAGACCACCAACGGAACGCAGCAATGGAGCGACCGGGTGACTGCACCGCGGTCATCGTCGGGGAGAGCCGCCGATGATATTGTCGTGCAGCTGAAGAATCGCGTACGTCCCGTTCTCTATGATGCCGAGCTAAAACGGGCCGCGCACTTACCGAAGGCCACCGCTACCGCGATCGACCTCATCTTGCGTGGGGACGCTGTGTGGGACAGTGACCCGTCGCTCAATGGCGTGCTCGAAGCGCGAAAACTGTACGAGGCGGCTCTTCGTCTTGACAGCGGCTCGGCAGACGCGTTGATGAGCGTAGGCTGGACCCTTGACTCGCAGCTTGACATCGATCCTGCCGTCGATCACGACCGCGTGGTGAAGGAGTTGGACGAGATCTCCAGTCGCGCCATTCGGGCGGATCGTGACAATCCTAGCGCCTGGATCTTGCGCGAGCACGCGCTCTGGCGCCAGTGGCGATGGAACGAGGCGTTCGAGGCCAATGCTGAGGCGTTGCGCATCGACCCGTATCGAAACTCGACGCTCGGAGATCGTGGGCTTCTGTTGAACTTCACAGGCCGGCCGGAAGAAGCTTTGCCGCTGCTCGAGCAAGCAATCGCCCTGGACCCGCGCGGTCCTGGGGTGCCTGGGTTCCTTCAGTTCCAATGCCGTGCCTACCTTGCACTCGGCCGCTACGACGACGCAATCCTGGCGTGTCAGAAGTCGCTCACCCTCGAGGATTACTGGCTTCGCTATCTGTACTTGGTTGCAGCTTATGGTCAGAAAGGTGATTTCGCTAAAGCCGCCGTCGCAAAGACGGAGTTGCTTAAGCGGCAACCTGGCATGTCGATTGCCCGCATCAGAGCAATTAAGGTCTCCGACAATCCAACGTACCAGCAACAAGCCGAGAACCAAATTTACGCCGGCCTGCGCAAGGCGGGAATCCCTGAAAATTAGCCGCCGCTTGACACGAACAGCGGGGGAAGAAACCGCGTTCGCCGAACGCTCGCCGCGATTGGAAGGCCGCTCCGGCCGTTCAGCGAGGGTCCGCGAACGACTGCTTTTCTAACGCACGACCGCCTACTCAGGGCCGATAGCGGCATCGAAGGACCGCTGTCGGCAATCCAGGTCCTCAAAACGAAGTACGACGTTCGAAGTGCGGCGTACCAAGTGAGCCATGAGACGAACACAGCTCGAGCTATTCTCGTGTGACGCAAACGTATGTATCGAGACATTGCTCTTGAAGCAAGAGGACGTCTCGGACGACAATGTGCACCACATTGCTGTGCACTGAGAACATGTCCCTGCCATGATCGATCTTTCCGAAGACCAATTTGGAGCTCGTCTCGCTGGCGTTTTGTCGCCTTCCCGGCCGATCAGGACACCGGAGCATCTTCGAGGGCGAGAGCGCGATCTGGTAACTATCAAGCGAGCGTTGTACGCGACGGGCCGGCACATTTTTATCTACGGAGACCGCGGGGTAGGAAAGAGCTCGCTGGCCGCAACGGCTGCCTACCAGTATCAAAGTTCGGACGCAGAGCCGATTTTCATAGCGGGCTCGCTTGATGAGACGTTTAACAGCCTGATCGCAAACTTGGTTTCACAGGCGATCGGCCGGCCGCGTACCGAGAGCAGGAAAGCACGGCGTTCTGCTGGCTTCAGCTGGCACGGCCTAAGGTTAGCAACGGACATGGAAATCAGCCCTCTCGCCATCGACCAGCAAATCAAATCGATTGGCGATGCCGCAGAGTTGCTGAAGCACGTTGCCGAGGTACATTCCGAGAAACCCGTGGTTGTAGTTGACGAGTTTGATGCCATCCCGGATGCGCAGGATCGCAACAAATTTGCCGCGCTGCTAAAGCAGCTCGGCGATCAATCGGTCAACATTAAGTTCATCTTCACAGGAGTCGGCGCGTCTGCTGAAGAGCTCATTGGGGCGCACGCCTCAGCTTTTCGGCAGCTTGAAACGCTCGAGCTCCTACGCCTCGGGTGGGAGGGCCGACGCCAAATCGTCGAGTACGCCGCCGGCGCGTTCAACCTAAGCGTCGACAGCAACGTGAATTGGCGAATCGCGATCGTTAGCGATGGCTTTCCGTACTATGTTCACCTTATCGCTGAGAAGATGCTTTGGGAGGCCTATGTCTCGCGAGAGGCCGATGGTCTTGGGTGGGATCACTATCATGATGGCTTAAGAGCCGCCATCGAAAGTATCAATGTCGAGTTAAGGCGTCCCTACGATAAAGCCGTAAGCCATCGGGCTCCAGAATTTGAGGACGCAGTTTGGTCGACTGCCGACGGTGAGGACTTGTTCCGATCTCTTTCCGATCTATACGGGTCATACAGCGTTATCGCGCAGAAACGAGCGGGACGGCGTGTTCTAGAGAGGAAAGATTACGCCGAGATCTTGCGCAAGTTAAAGAACGCCAGTTACGGACATATTTTGGATCCGTTGGAGGGCAGGCACGGCTGGTACACCTATCACGAGAAGATGCTTCGCGGATACGTTCGAATGCAAGCGGAGGTGAATGGCGTCGAGCTGACCGGTGAAAAGGCCGCTCCGCGTCAGACGACACATGTGCCGAACAACGCGCGCACTGGATTCAGGGGTTCTAGCATTCCTCGTGGCGTACGGATTGACGAACCCCTCAGCGATGACCCTGAAAGAAGGGAGAAAAGAAACGGCGACGTTGAATGAGTTGAAAGATGATGGCCTCTTGATCGCACTTGGACCAGAATAATATTGCGCGGGACGTCTTGCGTCGTACTCGGTGGAAGTTGCGGAGTACAAGGTGCTTCGTTCGCTCTGCAATCCCGACCGACTCGCGCCGTTCGGGATATTTCGAGTACGCCGTACGCCGTGCGACGCTAGTCAGTGGTAAGTATCGAGCAGCCGCGACGAGGTCGCCACGGCTCGCGCACCAGGCCGAAACGGATCGATGTCGCTCTCTCCGCTGACAGCGACGGGACGGTCAAAGGCCAGAAGCTGCCGTTTCTCCGGCGGCCATACGTGTGCCGGGATCACGGTCCGCGCCAGGTCCTCACCGCATTCAATGATAAGCGCGAGAGCCGGGTGTCCCGGCTCGTCGGGCGTGGTGTCGTCGAGGTCGGCGACGCGGCCCGTAACGCGAAACATTAGATTGGTCATCCCGGACCGTGCGATGTGTATCAGGTTATAGCTCAGTTGTGTCTAGCAACTTGACCAGAGCGTCGACCGCCTTGGCATCACAGATGCGCTGGAAGCCAAATGCGAAATTGCCTTGAGACCGACGAAATCGCGCGAACCATGGCTGCGCGTTCAGGACCGGCATCGGATGGAAGAAGTGGCCGGATTTACCCGAAAGGCGGGTTCGGAAGTCAGCTTTGTCGGATCTGCTGACCTCATCGATTACGAATGCTGCTCGGAGCAGGTACTTCCGAGGTGTATCCTCACCTGTCAAAAGCCAGACGCGGCCACCCATCGCGTTTTGGCGTGCCTTATCGGTGTAGACGGCCAGCCTGTCCACATCAAGCGCCTCATAGCCCATTCGCTCAGGTTTGTGGTAGACGACGAAATCAGTCAACCGCTCCTCCTAATAGGTCGCCGAGACAGAAAACGTAACCGACGCAGAAGGAATGCGTCAAGTTAACGTGCGGTTTCCGATGATGGTTCCGCTACTTCATTCCTCATATTCGGTACGACGCTCGAGCATCAAGCGCGTCGTACTTTGTGCGAGGTCCGACCGACTCGCCCTGTTCAGAGTGCTCGGTACCGGGTAGGGGGTACTCGGAACGTCTACGACACCTTGAGCTTGGCTAAGATTGCGAGCCTTTGGAGATAAGCCGCCATATGTTCGGAGCTTGAAGTGGGAATGCACGCGTCGTCGTAAAGGTAGATGCGATCGACCCGTTGGTCGTTGTTGTGTGAGGGTCTCGCGGCCGTTCTCGCCGAGAGTCTCGATATTTTCACGGCAATCGGGTGCTTCGAGTAGTCCTCGTGTTCGGTCGTGCGGAATCCGATCGGCTTGTAATCGCGGTTGAGAACGACATATCGGCCGTCATTCTGGCGTGCCAGGCAATATGGTAAATGGGTGCTCTGGATGTCCGTAAGTGGCATCACGTCTCCACATTATTGATTCACGACACCGACCGGCGCGAGTTTGCCCGATGGATGAACAGCGGCTGAGGTGCTCGGAAACGATCGCGCAGCTACAGCAACACCGACGTGGACCGCGCGCGTCATTCCGAGTACCGAGTACTGCGCACCCCGTACCACGAGTTCAGACCAAGGCGGTTGCTGGAGCCACTCGCTTACGCGTCCACCACCTCGGCTCCAAGGATGGACTCTTCGGTTAGGCTCAAGTCCACCGATTATTTGCAAGATCGAACTCCGCCAATAACACATCACGGGGATCGGCTCCGGCAAGGCGTAAGAATTGACCGTAACCGAACGATGTACCGTCTCGTTGATCGATATTTGGCCGCATGTTGCTCGCGACGCCCGGTCAACCGCCTCAAACTTCCTATCAGTAAGAAAACGCTTGATGTCTCCTGGTATACCAATGACAACGTTAGCTTTGTTATAGGGTAGTCGTGCTGCCATCCACAACTTCAAGTCGTGCGATCTCCCGAGCTGAGTACGAAGTTCGTCGCACGCCGTACTTATCACGAAATCGTCGCACCAAGTACGAAGTCCGGACGCGAAAGGAATAGGAGCCGGGCGAGGCCCTAATGCGCGACTTGAACTGTTTCAACTCGAGACTTGATCTTACCGACGCACGGGCGGCAACCGAATTTCCGCGGTTTCACAGAAGCAGCGCGGCGAGATTCAATGCAATAATCCGAGGTGGTTGCGAGTCGAGAACGATCTAGGAGGCCTTCTTCTTCTCATCTTGGCTGCCAAGCTCCACCTTCGTCGGTTTGGCCTTTTTCACCTTTTCCTTCTTCACGACCGGCCCTGCCAATGCCTGCTTCACCAGCCGTTTGAGCTGCTTGGCTTCGACGTGGAGGCGTTTCTTGGTTCTTTGGTGCTGCCGTCTGGCTTTCAGCATTGACGAGTGGCTCATCGTTGACCTCGGATAGATAACGATCCAATTCGACTGTAGTTTGATCCGATTCTGCGTCGTTCGCTAACTGACCGCATACAGCCTTTTGAAATGGCTTGTGCGTGGGCGTTCCATATCAGGTCCTCAGCTCGGCGCACCTCGTATCCGGTACCAAGTACTTTGGACCAAGAGCTTCGGACTAGCGGGTGAGATCCGAGGGGCGAGCTCGGGCGGTTTCTGCCGCAGAAAGCGTCTCGGCTCACTCACTCGGGGAATGTCTCAGTTCGGTTAGAACTAGACCTCGTTAACGAGGGCACCTCGGCATATGTTTGTCCCGTCGCTGTTGCCTCTCGCTGTCTACCGTGCGTTCCATTACAGTGTGGAAATGCAGAGGATCTCGCAGATTCTGCAATTCTCGGTAATAGTAGAGGCGCGTTGGCCGCTTTCCCTTGACCCTTAACCGCTTTAGAAAATCGACTTCCTCCGAGGTCACATTACCGCTGAATGAGGGATCGCTAAGGAATTCGTTGAGCCCTTGCTCACCGGCGAAATGTTGGTCAGGGTCGGTTTCGACAAACTCAAATCGCCTCAAATGGTCTGGGGTCAATCTTCGGTTAAGTACAACTTGCAGAGCAAAGTTCGACAGGTTGATATCCCAGCCTTCGATCAGCGGATCCAAAAAGGAAACACAGTTTTCCAATGACACGTGAAAGACGTCAGTATCCAGAAATTCAAGGATCACGACCCGCGTCTCCTTATAGCTGCGACCACTGAGTCGAGCCACCAAGTGGATCCACTTTTCGCGCTTCAACTGCGCCCTAGCGACGCGCTTAGTCACGTCCAGAAGCTTCTGTGTGACGAGGCGCTCGAGCTCACCAAACGCCTGTTTCTCGAAGATCGCTCGAATCTCTTGCTGCCGTTCAGGTGCGCACTTTCGAATTACCAACTCGCGAACCTCATGAAATAAAGGGGCCGGCGGGTCAGTGAACGTTTTCCTGAGCATATCCGTTCGCTGTAGCTCAGCCAGCTTCTGCAGCTTGCCGCTCGACAGCTTGAGGAACCTACCCATCTTCTCGTAGATATCCGTTCGCTCGGGTGCGGGTGGCAGTTTCTTCCGAGTCAGCAGTTGAGAGATATAGGACTCGGTGACTTCGGCGGCCGCCGCCAAGTCTTTTTGTTCGAAGCCCAATTGCTCCAGCCGTTGCTTGATGACTAGACAGACATCCATGACCACTCCCGGAATTAACCGCTACAGATCAAGTCCTACCGATATTCCAAGATAACGCTTGACACGTCAATGCGATTCACCTATTCTGGTGAATGGCCGATGGAGTATTCCAGTCTTAATAACCAGGGATGGTTATCTGCAATCCCCCCTTTGCCATGACATCAAGGAGATCTACATGTATGCACGTCGCGTATCCATGAAGTTGAAGCCCAATAGCACGGCGGAATTTACCCAACGCCTGGAAAAGGAAGTCATCCCCATGCTTCGAAAGCAAAGCGGGTTTCGGGATGAAATCACGTTCGTTGCCCCGGGTGGAACTGAAGCCTTCGGCGTGAGTTTGTGGGACAACAAGCAGAATGCCGATACCTATGATCGCGCGCATTATGCAGAGGTGAACAAGATCCTAGCGAAGGTGGTTGACGGGACGCCGCGGGTTGAAACCTACGAGGTTGCGAACTCCACTTTTCATAAGATCGCTGCTGCTGCGACGGCCTAAAGCCGGCCGGCGTCATGGTGTGCCTGGAGGGGAGAGCTCACTCCAAGCGCAACAATATCCCGGCTGGTCGACGTCGTAGTTCGTCAAGAGCCCCGGTCGTACAGCCGGGGCTCTTGCTGTTGACATGGCCGCTTCGGGTCGATCTGAGGATGTTGCTGGCGTGTTCCAATGAGGTCACTGCCGCTCTGGTTGTCGGCACGATTTATCCGAGATACGACGTACCCGGTGCCAAATACTGAATACTTCGAGCCGAGTGCTTCGAGCTCCGCACTTGGTTCTTAGCTGGTGGTCTTGGTGTGCGAGCGCGAGGCCTTATTGCCGTACCTCGCACTTCGTATTCCGGACACCAAGGAAAACAGCGCGTCCGCGGTTGCAAAATTTTATTTTGGAATTCGCTGGAGAACCGGTTACACACCCCCGAGCACGTTCCACTCCGGCATCTTCGTCCGAAGCCGGGGGTGGCTTCGGATTCTCTTCCAAATCCCGTTAGGGTCCCCTCTTCCTGGGCGCTGCGCGCCCTGCAAGCGATCTCCTGATGAGCATCCGCTCATCACTTCCGGAGATCGGACATGAACATCTTCTTCGTTACCACCGGTCGCGCGCTCGCCAATGTCGTGGATGGCACGATCGACCTCTCACACAAGACCCTCACTGAAACCAGCATCGCCGGCAAGAGCTTCGCCGCGGGGTGGAAGTCCCAGCGCTCGATGAACGCGATGAAGCGCCGCTACGGCGAGCTCCTCCAGTTCAAACCGATTCGCGCGTAGGTCAGGCGCAACGGGCTTGTGGGGCGGCGCGCCCTGCAAGCCTTTCCTGGTGTAGCCGCTCTGGGCTACTTCACCAGGAGCACGCCATGACCACGTTCACCCCATCGTCGCAAGACGACCTCAACGATCCGTTCTTCGCCGCCTCGTTCGACACCTGGCGCAATGCGCCGGAGGACGTCGATCCGGCCGATACCTTCGCCATCTCCTGCGCCTTCTAGGTGAACGACCGTGTTCACCTG
>Ga0134128_10004115_pt1 | contig 17846 bp, 13 predicted proteins | sample KB31754_FD_96462 | JGI IMG/M metagenome (GOLD analysis project Ga0134128, IMG submission 96462) | Terrestrial soil microbial communities with excess Nitrogen fertilizer from Kellogg Biological Station, Michigan, USA - KB3-175-4 | ecosystem: Environmental > Terrestrial > Soil > Unclassified ... | reverse complement strand
CGGGATGCCGCGCTTGCGGGCCTCGGTCCAGATGAGCGGCAGGCCCAGCTGGAGCGAGGACACCCCGCCCCACGCCACGGCAAAGTCGCCGTTGTCCAGATCCTTCAGGTCCAGGGTGCTGGGGGAGTGGTCGGAGACGATGCAGTCGATGGTGCCGTCCGCCAGGCCCTGCCACAGCTGCTCGCGGTTGCCGGCCTCGCGGATGGGCGGGCAGCACTTGTAGGCGGTGGCGCCGTCGGGCACGTCCTCGGCCTGCAGGGTCAGGTAGTGCGGGCAGGTCTCCACGGTGATCCGCACGCCCTCGGCCTTGGCGGCGGCGATCAGCGGCAGGGCCTCGGCGGAGGACAGGTGCAGGATGTGGGCGCGGGCCCCGGTGCGCCGGGCCGCGTCAATGACCCGGGCAATGGCCGCGTTCTCCGCGGCGCGCGGACGGGAGGCCAGGAAGTCCGAGTAGTGGCGGCCGGGCACGGGCGTGATCTGCTCGATGGTCCGGGAGTCCTCGGCGTGCACAATGAGCAGTGAGCCGAAGGAACCGATCTCCGCGAGGTCCTTTTCCATCTCCTCGGCCTCCAGGTGCGGGAACTCGTCCACGCCGGAGTGGATGAGGAAGCACTTGAAGCCAAACACGCCCTCTTCGTGCAGGGGGCGGAGGTCGGAAGTGTTGCCCGGGATGGCCCCGCCCCAGAATCCGACGTTGACAAACGCCTGCCCCGCGGCAGCCTCGCGCTTAAGCTCAAGATGGGGGACCGTCGTCGTCGGCGGGATGCTGTTCAGCGGCATGTCCACCACGGTGGTGACACCGCCGGCGGCCGCGGCGCGGGTGGCGGAGGCGAAGCCCTCCCAGTCGGTGCGGCCGGGTTCGTTGATGTGGACGTGGCTGTCCACCAGGCCGGGCAGCAGGGTTTCATCCGCGGCCAGCTCGATGGTTTCACGGCCCGCCAGGCCCGTGCCGAGGGGCTCGACGGCGGCAATCACTCCGGCGTTGATGCCCACCTCGTGCGCGGCGGTGCCGCCCGGGGTGAGTACTCGCGCGCCGCGGATGACCAGGTCAAAGGTTGTTGATTCAGACGGGGTTGATTCAGACGGGGTTGATTCAGACAAGGGAGGTCTCCTCTTCCAGGGCCGCGGCCAGTTCCATTCCAATGGTTGCACCGATCCGCTTCAGGAGCTCCCCCGCGTGGCTCATGCAGCGGGAGGCATCGGGTTCAAGATCGGTCAGGGCAAACGTCCGGTCAAAGCCGGCGCCGCGCAGTGTCGATTCGTTCAGGGTGGTGCGGCCGCAGACGGCAAGCGTCCGCACGCCCGCCAGGTGTGCCGCCGCGGCAACGCCCACGGGTGCCTTGCCGCGCAGGCTCTGGTGGTCCAGGCTGCCCTCGCCGGTGACCACGACGGCAGCGCCCGGCAGCCGCTGCGCCAGTGAGGTGAGTTCCATGACGACGTCGATGCCCGGCCGGCGGGTTGCGTTCAACACGGCCAGGGCCGCGTAGCCGGTGCCTCCGGCGGCCCCGGCGCCGGGGTGGTCGCTGGCATCGACCGAGTGCATGCCCAGCTCATTGGACAGCACCCGGAAGTACCGTTCCAGGGCGTTTTCCAGCTGGTCCACCTGGGCGCTGCTCGCGCCCTTTTGGGGTCCAAACACGGCGGCCGTGCCGTCGGGGCCCAGCAGCGGGTTGTCCACGTCGCTGGCCAGCGTGAACCGCGTGCCGGCCAGCCGGGGGTCAAGGGTTTCCAGCACGATCCGCGACACGGCGGCAAGGGCGGCGCCACCGCGCGGAATGGGTCGGTCCTTCGCGTCGAGCAGCTTCGCGCCGAGGGCAGCCAGCATGCCGGCGCCGCCGTCGGTGCAGGCGCTGCCGCCCACGCCGAGGACAATCTCGGTGCAGCCCGCGTGCAGCGCCGCCGTCACCAGCTGGCCCGTGCCAAAACTGGACGCCGTGAGCGGTACCAGGGTGCCGCCGTCGAGCACGTGGAGCCCGGAGGCGGCCGCCATCTCGATGACGGCGGTGGTGCCCCTGACCGCGAGGTCCGCGTCAACCGGGCCGCCCGTGGGTCCCTCGACCGTGGCCGTGACCCGGGTGAACCCGGCGGCGACGGCGGCATCGACGGTGCCCTCGCCGCCGTCGCCCAGCGGGACCAGCTCGAGCTCCAGTGCCGGGTTCGCCGACCGCAGGCCCGCGGCCAGGTGCCGGGCCACCTCGGGAGCGGACAGGGACCCCTTGAACTTGTCCGGGGCCAGGATGACGCGCATGGCAGCTGCCTAACCCTGCAGGGCCAGGATGGCGGTGGGGGCGTCGGCGGAGGATTCGGCCAGGCCCTCGAACTCGGTCATGTTGTCCAGCTCGGAGCCCATGGAAATGTTGGTCACGCGCTCCAGGATGGCCTCGACAATCACGGGAACCTGGAATTCCTCCATCAGTTCCTGCGCCCTGGCGAAGGCGGCCGGGAATTCCTCGGGGCGCTCCACGCGGATGGCCTTGCAGCCCAGGCCCTCGGCCACCTTGACGTGGTCCACGCCGTAGCCGTTGGTTTCCGGGGAGTTGGTGTTCTCAAAGGCCAGCGACACCTCGAAGTCCATGTCGAAGCCGCGCTGGGACTGGCGGATCAGGCCCAGGTAGGAGTTGTTGACCACCACGTGGATGTACGGCAGCTTGAACTGCGCGCCCACGGCCAGTTCCTCGATCATGAACTGGAAGTCGTAGTCGCCCGAGAGCGCCACCACCTTCTGGCCGGGCTTGCCGCGGACCACGCCCAGGGCGGCGGGGACGGTCCAGCCCAGCGGGCCGGCCTGCCCGGCGTTGATCCAGCGGCGCGGGCCAAAGACGTGCAGCATCTGGGCGCCGGCAATCTGGGACAGGCCGATCGTGGAGACGTAGGTGGTGTCCTCGCCGAAGGCCGTGTTCATCTCCTCGTACACGCGCTGCGGCTTCAGCGGCACGTTGTCGAAGTGCGTCTTGCGCTGCATGGTGCCCTTCCGGGCGGTGCATTCGGCTGCCCACCCCGTGTAGTCCGGCGCGGTGCCGGCGGCCTTGCGCTCGCGGGCCACCTCCAGCAGGATGTCCAGGGCGGCTCCGGCGTCGGAGGCGATGCCCAGGTCGGGGGCGAAGACGCGGCCGATCTGGGTCGGATCGATGTCCACGTGGATGAAGGTCCGGCCCTTCCGGTACGTGTCCAGGCCGCCGGTGTGGCGGTTCGCCCAGCGGTTGCCGATGCCGATGACGGCGTCGGAGGCCAGGAAGGAGGCGTTCCCGTAGCGGTGCGAGGTCTGGATGCCCACCATGCCGGCCATCAGGGGGTGGCTGTCCGGGATGGCGCCCCACGCCATCAGGGTGGGGATGACCGGGATGGACAGCAGCTCGGCCAGTTCCACCAGCTTCTCCGACGCGCCGGCGTTGATGATGCCGCCGCCGGCCACGATCAGGGGGTGACTGCCGGCGAACAGCATGTCCAGGGCCCTTTCGGCCTGCTTGCGCGTGGCCTTCGGCTTGGCGGCCTCCAGCGGCTCGTACAGGTCGATGTCAAACTCGATCTCGGCCATTTGGACGTCGAACGGCAGGTCCAGCAGCACGGGGCCCGGACGTCCCGAGCGCATCAGCCCGAACGCCTTCTGGAACGCGCCGGGCACCTGGCCGGGCTCCTTGACGGTCATGGACATCTTGGTGACGGGCGCCGCGATGGTCTCGATGTCCACGGCCTGGAAGTCTTCCTTGTGCAGCTTGGCCAGGGGGGCCTGGCCGGTGATGCACAGGATCGGCACGGAGTCGGCCCAGCTGGCGTACAGCCCGGTGATCATGTCGGTCCCGGCCGGGCCGGAGGTGCCCAGGCAGACGCCGATGTTGCCGTCGGCGGCGCGGGAGTAGCCGTCGGCCATGTGCGAGGCGCCCTCGACGTGGCGGGCCAGCGTGTGGCGGATGCCGCCGTGGGCCTTCATGGCCGAGTACAGCGGGTTGATGGCGGCCCCGGGCAGTCCGAACGTCTCGGTGGCGCCTTCCTTTTCCAGAATTGCGACGATCGCGTCAACTGCGCGCATCTTGGTCATGGTGTGCTCCTTGGGAGAAAGATTTGGGGTGGTTTTGGGTGTGTTGCAGGCGCCGGCGCCGCTTTTTGGCGGACGACGCCGGTTCCTGCATGGGGTGCCTGGTGTGGCAGTTGGCCGGGCGGCTGGGTGTGTTTCGGCGGCTATTGGCGGCCGGAGGTGGCGAGGGCCTGCTTGAAGAGGCCCGAGTGGTCCAGGCCGCCGTCGCCCTGGGCAACCATGGCGGTCACCAGCTGGGCCACCGCCGCGCCGAGTGGGACGGCGACGCCGGCTTCGCGGGCAGCGGCGGTGACGATGCCGAGGTCCTTGTTGTGCAGGGCCAGGCGGAAACCGGGGTCGAAGTTGCGGTCAAGCATCTTCTGCCCCTTCTGGTCCAGGACCTTGGAGCCGGCAAGCCCGCCGCCGAGGACCTTGAGGGCGGCGTCGGTGTCCACGCCGTAGGCCTCGAGGAAGACGATGGCTTCGGAGAGTGCCTGGATGTTGACGGCCACGATCAGCTGGTTCGCCGCCTTGACTGTCTGGCCCGAACCGGAGGGGCCCACATGGACAATGGTCCTGCCCACGGCGTTTAGTACGTCAGCGGCGTCCGCGAAGTCCCCGGCGTCGCCGCCGACCATGATGGAGAGAACCCCGTCGATGGCGCCCTGCTCCCCGCCGGAAACGGGTGCGTCGAGCGGGCGGATGCCGGCGGCCGCCGCGTCCCCGGCGAGGCGCTTGGCCACGTCCGGGCGGATGCTGCTGGCGTCAATCCACAGGGTTCCCTTGCGGGCGTTGGCGAAGACGCCGGCGTTGCCGCCGACCACCGCCTCGACGTCGGGGGAGTCCGGCACCATGGTGATGACGGCGTCGGCGTCCTTGACGGCGTCGGCAATGCTGGTGGCGGCGCGGCCTCCGGCGGCAGCGAGCTTGTCGGTGGCGGCCTGGCTGCGGTTGTAGCCGGCGACCGTGAATCCGGCGTTGACGAGGTTGACCGCCATGGGCAGGCCCATGATCCCGAGGCCGATGACTGCGATGTTCTTCATGAGGGGTCCTTAGGGGAAAGTGTGGGGGATTAGTTGCTGGCGGCGGGTTCGCGGATGGCCCAGGTGAAGGCGTCCGCTGCGGCGGCCTTGTATTCAAGCCCGATGGGGCCGGCGTATCCGAGTTCGCGGCTGCGGGTGATCCACTCGCCGAGGGGGAGCGTGCCGGTGCCGGGGGCGCCGCGGCCGGGGTTGTCGGCGATCTGGATGTGGCCGAAGTCCTTGGCGTGGCTTTCAATGACGGCGGCGACGTCGTCGCCGTTGACAGCCAGGTGGTAGAAGTCGGCCAGCAGCTTGATGTTCTCCGCTCCGGTCGTGGCGATGACCTCCAGCGCGTCCTGCGCGGTCTTCAGCGGATAGGCGGGGGTGCCGGAGACCGGCTCCAGCAGCACGGTGCCGCCGATCGTGGCGACTCCCGCGGCGGCCGCGCGCAGGTTCTCCAGTGCCGCCTCGTCCTGCGCCTCGGGGGACTGGCCGTTCTGGCGGTTGCCGTAGAGGGCGTTGAAGCCCTTGCATCCCAGGCGGCCGCCGATCCCGGCGACAACGTCGATGTTGTCCCTGAATTCCTGCTCGCGGCCGATCCAGGAGACCAGGCCGCGGTCGCCTGCCGGCATGTCGCCGGCGCTGAAGTTCAGGCCCGTGAGCTGGACGCCGGCGTCGGTGATGGCGCGCTCAAAGGCGGCGACCTCGGCGTCGGCGGGGACGGAGGCGGCAAAGGGCCACCAGAACTCCACGGCGTCGAAGCCGGCGGCCTTGGCCGCGGCGGGGCGCTCCAGCAGGGGCAGCTCGGTGAGGAGGATGGAGCAGTTCACTGTGTACGTCATCGTGGGGTCCTTCCGCGGAACGTCGGCGTTCCGTTGTCTTGGTCGACTCTTCCCTCAGATTTTCATCTTGTGGAATTTAGATTCTGCTTTATGAAAAGTTTAGGCAATGTGGGGTGTGTAGTCAAGGGGCTGCGCACCTTGGATGTGGCCCACGGCATCATCCGCCGGGGCGAAAGGGACGGCGACGTCTGACCCCCGAAATCAAAAATGCCGCCGCTCCCGCAAAATGCCACCGGTCTGGCGGCGGCAATTTGCGGAAGCGGCGGCAAAAACCACGGAACCCCTATGTCAGCTTGACCTGGCGGTTCATGTCCTTGTACAGCAGGTAGCGGAACTCGCCGGGGCCGCCGGCGTAGCAGGCCTGCGGGCAGAAGGCGCGCAGCCACATGAAGTCGCCGGCCTCCACCTCAACCCAGTCGTTGTTGAGCAGGTACATGGCCTTGCCCTCCAACACGTACAGGCCGTGCTCCATGACGTGGGTCTCCGGAAACGGGATGACCCCGCCCGGCTGGAACGAAACGATGTTCACCTGCATGTCGTGGGCCAGGTCGGAGGAATCCGTGAAGCGGGTGGTCTTCCAGGCGCCGTCGGTGTCGGGCATCGCGGTGGGTTCCACCTCGGCGTCGCTCGTGACGAAGGACTTGGCCTCGTAGCCCTCAAGCCGCTCGTAGGCCTTGCGGATCCACTGGAAGGTGACGACACCGTCGGAGACGTTCTCCAGGCCCCACGCGTCCCCGGCCGCCAGATAGGCGTAGCCGCCCTCCTCCAGCTGGTGCAGCTCGCCCCCAAGGGTCAGGTTGACCCTGCCCTGGGTGACAAAGATGACGCCCTCGACGCCGGATTCGAACTCGGCGCGCGGTGCCCCGCCACCAGGGCCGATCTCCACGATCAGCTGCGAGAAGGTGGTGGCGAAGCCGGAGATCGGGCGGGCGATGATCCAGGACCGGGTGTTGGTGAACCCGGGCAGGTTGCTCGTGACGATGTCCGTCATGACGCCCTTGGGGATGACCGTGTAGGCCTCCGTGACAATGGCGCGCTCCGTGGTGAGGTGCGTCTGCGGCGGCAGGCCGCCTTGGGGGGAGTAGTACTTGCCCATCAATGGCTCCTTAGTGGGAAATGGGTGCGAGCCGCGGGTGGGCCAGCCGGGTCAGTTGGGTTTGGTCCAGGCCCGTGGACGCGCGGACCTCATCCGCGCCGACGGCGCCGCAGACCAGCCCGCGCAGGACGAAGTTGGCCAGGGCGCGGGCCGTGGCGGGCTCGTCCATGACGGCACCTTCGGTGCGCGAGACGTAGTTGGCGAGCCGGGCCGCCGCCGACGGCAGGCCCTGGCGGTAGAACGCGTAGGTGGCCAGGAAGCGGCTGGGCAGGTGTGCCGGGTGCATGTCCCAGCCCTGGTAGTAGCCGCGTTCCAGCGAGCGGCGGACCAGCCGGCCGTGCAGCCGCCAGGCGTCCTCCGTGCCGTCGCCCAGGGGGATGACGTTGCTGGAGCCGTCCGAGAGCCGGATGCCGGTGCCGGCCACGGCCAGCTGCATCACTTCCTTGGCGAAGTCCGCCGCGGGGTGCTCCATGGACTGGTACTGCGCCGCGATTTCCAGCGACGCGCTGTAGTCGTAGGTGCCGTAGTGCAGGGCGCTGATCCGCCCGGGGACGGCATGCGCCAGCCGGGCCACGGGCGAGGTGCCGTCCGCGCCGAGGATCAGCTGGGGCGTTTCCACCTGCACCTCGAAGCGGAGCCTGCCGGCGGGCAGCGAGTGTGCGGCCTCGAGACGGCCGACGGCGAAGTCCATCGCCTTGACCTGGTCCACCGTGGTCACCTTGGGCAGCGTCAGCACCAGTCCGTCGGGCAATTCGCCGGCTTCGGCCAGGGTCGAGACAAACAGGTCCAGGGTGCGGAGTCCGCGGGCCCGGGTGGCCGCCTCAAGGCTCTTGATGCGGATGCCGATGAACGGCGGGGCGGTGCCGGCGGCAACAGCGGCGGCGACGGCCTTGCCGGCCGCAACGGCGTCGGCGTCCTCCGCCTCGTCGCCGCGGCTGCCGTAGCCGTCCTCAAAGTCCAGGCGCAGGTCCTCGATGGGTTCCGCCGCCAGTTTTGCCGCTACCCGCGGGGCCACCTCGGCGGCCAGTGCGCCGTCCTGGCCCAGCAGCGCGCCCAGGCGTTCCAGCCCGCCATGGGCCTCGGCCGCGGCCTGGGCCTGCCGGCCCCAGCCGGCCGCGAGGTCCGGGGTGAACCGGTCGGCCGGGACGTAGACGGTGTGCACGGGTTGCCGGGAGCCGTCGTCGCCCGGGTAGTTGCGGTCCAGCAGCCGGTCCGTGGCCTGCAGTGAGGCGTCTATTTGTGCCAGGTCGCCCGCCGAGAGGGACCGGGCCGGGCTCATGAGCCGGCCGCCAGTTCGTAGGCGGGGACGGTCAGGAAGTCCGTGAAGTCCTCCGACAGGCAGATGTCCGCGATGAGGTCGCTGGCGGGCTTGTAGTACTTGGCGAAGGCGTCGTCGCCCACCTCGCCGTGCAGCTTGGCGGTCTCCTCGGCCAGGATCGCCGTGACGAGTTCGCGGGTGACGGTCCTGCCCGAATCGGCGAGGGTGACGGCGTTGTGGATCTGCTGCCACACCTGGGAACGGGAGATTTCCGCCGTGGCGGCGTCCTCCATGAGGTTGTGGATGGCCACGGCGCCGCTGCCGGAGAGCCAGACGGCCGTGTAGGCGACGGCCACGTAGAGGTTCAGGCGCAGCCCTTCCTCGGTGACTGTGCCCTTGGTGGAGGCGATGTCCAACAGCTGGGCAGCCGTGACGGAGACCTCGGGGCGCTGCTTGTCCAGCTGGTTGGGGCGCTCGCCGAGGACGGCGTCGAACACCTCCTGGCAGACGGGGACCAGGTCGGGGTGGGCCACCCACGAGCCGTCGAAGCCGTCGTTGGCCTCGCGGGTCTTGTCCGCGCGGACCTTCTCGAACGCGGCCGCCGTGACCTCGGGCTCGCGCCGGTTGGGGATGACGGCGGCCATGCCGCCCATGGCGAAGGCGCCGCGGCGGTGGCACGTCTTCACCAGCAGCTCGGTGTAGGCGCGCATGAACGGCGCGGTCATGGTGATCTGGCCGCGGTCCGGCAGGACGAAGGCGGCGCCGGCGTCGCGGAAGTACTTGATGATGCTGAACAGGTAGTCCCAGCGTCCGGCGTTCAGGCCCGAGGCGTGGTCGCACAGTTCGTAGAGGATCTCGTCCATTTCAAAGGCGGCCGGGATGGTCTCGATGAGCACGGTGGCCCGGACGGTGCCCTGCGGGATGCCGAGGTAGTCCTGGGCAAACACAAAGACGTCGTTCCAGAGCCGGGCCTCGAGGTGGCTTTCCATCTTGGGCAGGTAGTAGTACGGGCCCTGGCCGTTGGCGAGCAGCAGCGTGGCCGTGTGGAAGAAGTGCAGGCCAAAGTCCACCAGCGCGCCCGAGGCGGGTTCGCCGTCGACCAGCACGTGGCTTTCCTCCAGGTGCCAGCCGCGCGGGCGGGCCACGACCACGGACAGCGGGGCATCCGTGCGGAGGCGGTACTCCTTGCCTTCGGGCGAGGTGTACGCGAGCGTGCCGAGCGCGGCGTCGCGCAGGTTCAGGACGGCGTCCACCACGTTGGCCCAGAGCGGGGTGCTGGCATCCTCGAGGTCGGCCAGCCACACCTTCGCGCCGGAGTTGAGGGCGTTGATGGCCATCTTGGCGGGTGACGCCGGACCGGTCATCTCCACGCGGCGGTCCGCCAGGGCTGCGGGGGCCGGGGCCACCTTCCAGTCACCGGCACGCACGTCCGCGGTTTCCGGCAGGAAGTCCAGGCCGCCCGTGGCGGCGACGTGCCCGCGCTTGGCGGTGCGCTCGGCCAGGCGGTCCTTGCGGGCCGGGTTGAAGCGGCGGTTCAGCTCGGCGACGAACGCCAGGGCTTCCGGAGTCAGGATTTCGCCGGCGCGGGGGATGGGTGTGGTGTCGGTGACGGCAACCGATGCTGTGGGCAGGGAGGTGTCGGTCATGACTGCGTCCTTTCGTTCGATGTTCCTGCCGCGGCAGCCACGGCGGAGGCGACGTCGCCGGCCACATGCGGGTCGAAGACGCTGGGGATGATGTAGCTGGCGTTCAGTTCGGATGCGTCCACGCGGTTGGCGATGGCGGAGGCCGCTGCGACCAGCATATCGTCGGTGATGTCGGCCACGCCGGCATCGAGGAGCCCGCGGAAGAACCCCGGAAAGGCGAGGACGTTGTTGATCTGGTTGGGGAAGTCGCTGCGGCCCGTGGCCACGACGGCCGCGTGCCTGGCGGCGATGACCGGGTCCACCTCGGGGGTCGGATTCGCCATGGCGAACACGATGGCGTCCGGGGCCATGGCGGCCACCTGCTCCTCGCCGATGACGTTGGGACCGCTGACGCCGATGAAGACGTCGGCCCCCGTCATGGCCTCGTGCAGGGTGCCGTCGAAGTTGTCGGGGTTGGTGTTCTCGGCCAGCCAGGCGCGGTGCGCGTCCCTGTGCTCCTCGTTGCGGTGGATGGCGCCGTTGCGCCCGCACGCCACAATGTTGGTGGCGCCCTGGGCGATGAGCAGCTGGATGATGGCGTTGCCTGCCGCGCCGACGCCGGCCACCACGATCTTGACGTCGCCGATCTTCTTCTCCACCACCTTCAGTGCGTTGGTGAGCGCGGCCAGGGTCACGATGGCGGTGCCGTGCTGGTCGTCGTGGAAGACCGGGATGTCCAGTTCCTCGCGGAGGCGCCTTTCAATCTCGAAGCAGCGCGGCGCGGCGATGTCCTCGAGGTTGACGCCGCCGTAGACGGGGGCGAGGGCCTTGACGATCATGATGATCTCCTCGGTGTCCTTCGTGTCGAGGCAGACCGGCCAGGCGTCGACATTGGCGAACTGCTTGAACAGTGCCGCCTTGCCTTCCATGACGGGCAGGGCCGCGGCGGGGCCGATGTCGCCGAGGCCCAGGACGGCGGTGCCGTCGGTGACGACGGCGATGGTGTTGCGCTTGACCGTCAGGTTGCGGGCCGCGGAGGGGTCCTCGGCGATCGCCATGCAGACGCGTGCGACGCCGGGCGTGTAGGCCCGCGAGAGGTCGTCGCGGTTGCGCAGGGCCACCTTGGGGACGACCTCAAGCTTGCCGCCCAGGTGCATCAGGAAGGTGCGGTCGGAAACGTGGAGGACGGAGACGCCGTCGAGCGCCTCAAGGGCGTCGCGGACACGGTCCGCGTGCGCGTCGTCCGTGGTGTTGGCGGTGATGTCCACGGTGATGCTGCCGTGGTGGGATTCGGTGACGTCCAGTGCGGTCACTGCCGCGCCCGCCGCGGCCGCCGCGGCGGCAAGTTCACTGGTGACCGTGAAGTTGGAGGGTGCGCTGACACGCAGGGTGATGGAGTTTCCGGGGCTGGGGTTCGCCATTGAATGTCCTTTGTGTGGGCCCGTGGGGCTGTCGGAATTAACCTTCGTTTTCGTATGATGGATATTATTATCTATCTAGTGGAAATACAAGCTCCGCCCACCGGTGGTTCCAAATCCCTCGGGGTGATGTATCTTTAGGAGTGAAACACAGTTTTCACGATGTGGATAAAAAGGTGGGGCCCACGCGTCCCACGCAACCGGGAGTGGTGGCAATGGCGGCAAAGGCAAATGGCGGCGTTCAGTCCGTCGAGCGGGTGTTTGAACTGCTCGAGCTCATCACCGACGCCGGCGGCGACGTGACGCTCAGCGAGCTCTCCGGCTCCACGGACCTGCCGCTGCCCACCATCCACCGGCTGCTGCGCACGCTCGTGTCCCTCGGGTACATCCGCCAGCTCCCCAACCGCCGCTACGCGCTGGGGCCGCGGCTCATCCGGCTGGGCGAGGGCGCCAACAGGCAGCTCGGCGCGCTGGCCCGCCCGCAGCTGAAGACGCTCGTGGACCGGCTGGGCGAGACAGCCAACATGGCCGTCCTGGAGTCGGACATGGTCATCTACATCGCCCAGGTCCCCTCGCCGCATTCCATGCGCATGTTCACGGAGGTGGGCCGCCGCGCCCACACCCACGACACCGGCGTCGGCAAGGCGCTCCTGGCCCAGCTGGACAACGACACCGTGCGCGGCATCATCGCCCGCCAGGGCATGCCCACGCCCACGCCCAAGAGCCTGGGCACCATCGAGGAACTGCTGGCAGACCTTGAGGTGATCCGCCAGCGCGGCTACTCCATTGACGAGGAGGAGCAGGAGCTCGGCGTCCGCTGCTTCGCCATGGCCGTGCCGCAGGCCCCCACCCCCACGGCCATCTCCGTCTCCGGCCCCGTCACCCGCGTCGACCAGGCGTTCGCCGACCGCGCGGTGCCCATGCTGGAGGCCGCCGCCGCCGTCATTTCGGCGGAGATGAACAGCAACTAGCCACCGCCGGGGATCAACCGCCGTTCACCAGCCTGCGGGCCGCGCGGCTGTGTTCGGCGATGAGCGCGCCCAGGTCAAGGCCCGGGATCTGCCCGTCCACCACGCGCCACTGCCCGCCCACCATGACCCGGTCCGCCCGGTCGGCCCCGCACAGCAGCAGGGCCGCCACGGGGTCGTGGGAGCCTGAAAACCGCAGCTCGTCGAGCTTGAACAGGGCCAGGTCTGCCTGGCGGCCGGAGGCAATCTCGCCCAGGCTGTCCCGTCCCAGCACCCGGGCCGAGCCGCGGGTGGCCCAGCCCAGCGCCCGCTCCACGCTGACGCCGGCGCCGTAGCGCAGCCGCTGCAGGTAGAGCGCCTGGCGGGCTTCCTGGATCATGTTGGACGCGTCGTTGGAGGCCGACCCGTCCACGCCAAGTCCCACCGGGACGCCGGCCGCCTCGAGTTCCAGGATGCGGGCCGTGCCGGACGCCAGCCTCATGTTCGACGTCGGACAGTGGGCCACGCCGGTGCCGGCGGCTCCCAGCCGGGTGATCTCGGCGTCGTCAAAGTGGATGCCGTGCCCCAGCCAGGTGCGGTCTGTCAGCCAGCCCACGCTCTCCAGGTAGTCCACGGTGCGCAGGCCAAAGCGCCCGCGGCAAAAGTCCTCCTCGTCAAGGGTCTCGGCCAGGTGCGTGTGCAGCCGCACGTCCAATTTTTCGGCCAGGGCGGCGCTCTCCGCCATGAGGTCGCGGGTGACGGAAAACGGTGAGCACGGCGCCAGCGCTATCTGGATGACGGCATCCTCGCCGCGTTCGTGGTAGGCGGCCACGAGCCGATCGCTGTCGGCCAGGATCACCTCCGGGTCCTGGACGGTCGATTGCGGCGGCAGTCCGCCGTCGTCCTCGCCCAGGGACATGGAGCCCCGGGTGAGGGTGGCCCGCATGCCCAGTGCACGCACAACCTGGACCTGGATGTCGATGGCCTCCTCGAGGCCGCCGGGGAACAGGTAGTGGTGGTCGGCGGCCGTGGTGCACCCGGAGAGGAGCAGCTCGGCGAGGGCCGCCGTGGTGGCCAGTTCAAGGTCCCGGGGGGTCAGGCGCGCCCATACGGGGTACAGGTTCTTCAGCCACGGGAACAGCTCGGCATTGGCCACGGGCGCCCAGGCGCGGGTAAGTGTTTGGTAAAAGTGGTGGTGGGTGTTGACCAGGCCCGGCGTGATGACGTGCCGGCCGGCGTCGAACACCTCTTCGCACGGCACGGCGGGTGATTTGCCGGTGCCCACCACCTCGGCGATGGTGCCGCCGGAAATGACCACCCCGCCGCCGGCGTCGAGGTCATTGGCGGTAAAGGTGGCGAGCGGGTTCTTCAGCCACAGGCGCTGCTTGGCGTGGGCTTGATTCACGGTGTGGATCCTTGCGGTTGGAGGGGGCGTCCCGCTGTCGGCAACAAAAAAGCCGGCACCTTGCGGGTGCCAGCTCAGTGTTGGCCTGTCTGCTGATCCAGGCGGGCCGACGTGGCGGCCCGGTTTCAACCTAGGCGACGGCCGGACGGGATGTCAACGGCCCACCGATTTCATGATGCGATAACGAGTTTCCAAAAAACTGTTGCCTGTCTCACATCCGGGTGTTAGTGTCTTCATCAAGTCTATGGCGGGCGCCCCTCGAAGGGCCGCTATCTACCGGGCGTATCTTGAATCCCCAACCAAGTGCACACCGGTACATGGAGGCCCCCGGGCCTCCCGCAAGGACCTGAACAACCGGGTGCTCACAAGTGACAAGGAAGTCACCATGAATACCAGTCATAGCGGCCAGGACCACCTGGCCCGGGCAGTGGAGTTGGCTGTGGCCAACGTCCTGGACCACGGCGGGCCATTCGGCGCCGTCATCGTCACGGCGGACGGGCGGGCCTTTGAGGGCATCAACCGCGTCACGGCCAACAACGACCCCACCGCGCACGCCGAGGTCACCGCCATCAGGAGTGCCTGCACGGCGCTCGGCACCTTCGACCTCTCCGGCGCCACCCTCTACACCAGTTGCGAGCCCTGCCCCATGTGCCTGGCCTCGGCCCTCTGGGCCCGCGTGGACAGGGTGTTCTACGCCGCCGACCGGCACGACGCCGCCAGGGCAGGCTTCGACGACGCCGTCTTCTACGACTACTTCGACACCCCCGTGGAGCAGCGGCCCATGCCCGTGCGGCAGCTGGCGCCCGGCGCCAGCGACCCCTTGGCCCCGTTCACCACGTGGACGGGCCTCGCCACCCGGATTGACTACTAGGGCGGGGATCCTCACATGTCACTCTTGAACAAGACCGGGCAAGATGGGGCCGGCAAGGAAACTGTGAAACCCGAAGGCTCCGCCCAGGCGGCGCCCCGGCGCGGACTCTGGCACTCCATTGACCGCTACTTTGAAATCACGGCGCGGGGCTCCAACGTCCTGCGCGAATTCCGCGGCGGCCTGGCCACGTTCTTCGCCATGTGCTACATCGTGGTCCTCAACCCGCTGATCCTCAGCTCGGCGGACGGCTCCGGCCACACGCTGGGCATACCGCAGGTGGCGGCCGTGACCGCCGTCGTGGCCGGCGTGACCACCATTGTGATGGGGGCCTGGGCCAAGTACCCCTTTGCGCTCGCCGCCGGGCTGGGCGTGAACGCCTTCGTCTCGGCCACCATCGCCACCACCAGGAACCTGACCTGGCCGGAGGTCATGGGACTGGTGCTCATTGCCGGGATCGTCATGTTCGTGCTGGTCATCTCCGGACTGCGGGAGGCCGTGATGCGGGCCGTCCCGGCCGGGCTGAAGACCGCCATCGTGGTGGGGATCGGCCTGTTCATCGCCATCATCGGGCTCGTGAACGCCGGGTTTGTCCGCCGCATCCCGGACGCCGCGCACACCACGGTGCCGGTGCAGCTGGGCCAGGACGGGAAGCTGCTGGGCTGGCCCACGCTCGTGTTTGTGTTCGGTCTGGTGCTGACCATCATCCTGGTGGTGCGCAAGGTCAAGGGCGGGATCCTGATCGGCATCGTCGCCTCCACGCTCTTTGCCATGGCAATCCAGCTCTTCACCCACACGGCCTCGAGCCAGGGCGACCCTTCCGGCTGGTCCCTCATGGTCCCGGCCGTGCCCGGCACGTTCTTTTCCCTCCCGGACCTGTCCCTGATCGGCAGGGTGGACCTCTTTGGCGCCTTCGCCCACCTGGGGCTCATGTCCGCCCTGCTGCTGACCTTCACCATCCTGCTCAGCGTATTTTTTGACGCCATGGGCACCATGACCGGGCTGGCCAGCGAGGCGGGCCTGGTGGATGAGAACAACAACATGAAGAACGCGAACCGGGTGCTGCTGGTCGACGCGGCCGGCTCCATGGCCGGCGGGTTCGGCTCCGTTTCCGCCAATGAGATCTTTGTCGAGTCGGCGGCCGGCATAGCGGAGGGCGCGCGCACCGGGCTGGCCAGCCTGGTCACGGGCGGTCTGTTCCTGCTGGCGGCGTTCTTTGCGCCCCTCGTGGCAATCGTCCCGTTCGAGGCCGTGGCGCCCGCCCTGGTGATCGTCGGGTTCATGATGGCCTCGCAGGTCCGCAAGGTCGACTGGAGCGACTACGGGATCGCCATCCCCGCATTCCTGACCTTCATCCTGATGCCGTTCACATACTCGATCGCCAACGGCCTGGGCGCCGGGTTCATCGCCTACGTGATCATCCGGGTGGTCCAGGGCAGGGGCCGCGAGATCCATGCGCTGATGTGGGGCGTGGCCGCCGCCTTTGTGGTGTACTTCGGCATCGGTCCCATCCAGCAGCTCCTCGGGATCCACTAGCCGGCGCCGGGCCGGGTCCCGCGGGGCCCGGCCCTACATCCGCACAAACCGTCCATCCACCCAGGAGGTTCCCATGGACATGAACACCATCGAGGCAGTGGTTCCCACAACGGACCCCGCCGCCTGGCGTCCCGGGGACGCCTGGCTGGCCGGCGGCACCGTGCTGTTTTCCTACGGCAGCACCACGCTGCGCCGCCTGTTGGACCTGACGGAGGCCGGCTGGGAACCCGTCACCGTCACCCCCGACGGCATCGAGCTGGCCGCCACGTGCAAGATCGCCGAGCTCTACGCCCTGCCGGACCGCCCCGGGGTGCCGGCCGGCTGGACGGGGCTGGAGCTGGTGCGGCCGTGCTGCGACTCGTTCGTGGCGTCATTCAAGATTTGGAACGCCTCCACGGTGGGCGGCAACATCTGCACGGCCCTGCCTGCCGGACCCATGACCTCGCTGTGCGCCGCCCTCGACGGCGTGGCCACGGTCCTGGAGCCCGGCGGCGGCAGCCGGCAGGTCCCCGTGGCGGAGCTGGTGGTGGGCGACGCCCGCACCAGCCTGGCCCCGGGCGAACTCCTGCGCAGCATCCACCTGCCCGCGGCCGCCCTGGAATCCCGCGTGGCGTTCCGGCGGCTCTCGCTGAGCAACCTGGGCCGCTCCGGTGTCCTCGTGATTGGCCGCGCACCGCACGACGGCGGACTGGTCCTGACGGTGACCGCCTCCACCAGGCGCCCGGTCCAGCTGCGCTTCGCGGCCGCCGGCGCTGCCGGGTTGGGCGCTGCCGGGTTGGGTGCTGCCGGGTTGGGTGCCGCGGCCCTGCGCCGTGCCCTGGACGCCGCCATCCCCGTGGAGCTGTACCACGACGACATTCACGGCCTGCCGCAGTGGCGCCGCGACATGACCTACCGGCTGGCCGAGGAAATCCGGGCCGAACTGCTTGGCGCCTCGGCTCAAACCACCAGCGAAGGGGGCTGAACCATGGCCATGGACATCAACGGCACGCCGCACGCCAACGAGCCCCGGCCCGGGCAGTGCCTTCGCACCTTCCTGCGCGAGGAAGGCCTGCTGGGCGTCAAAAAAGGCTGCGACGGAGGCGACTGCGGCGCCTGCACGGTGCACGTGGACGGCACGCCGGTGCACAGCTGCATCTACCCGGCGGTCCGGGCCCAGGGAAAAGCCGTCACCACGGTCGAGGGCCTGGCCGACGGCGAAGGGCTGCATCCAATGCAGGAACAGTTCCTGGCCGCGCAGGGCTTCCAGTGCGGCTTCTGCACCGCCGGCATGCTCATGACGGCCGCCACCTTCGAGGACGCCCACAAGGAAGACCTCCCCCGGAACCTGAAGGGAAACCTGTGCCGCTGCACGGGCTACCGCGCCATCGGGGATGCGGTCCTGGGCGTGTCCACGGAAGCAGTGTCCACGGAGACAGGGTCCACAGCGGCGGCGGAGGCCTGCGGCCATGCGGCGGGCGGCGGCACTTCTGCCGGCAGCCCCCTATCGGGCCAGGTGGGCGCCAACCAGGGCGCGCCCGCCGGACCCGCCGTGGTGACGGGCACCGCCCGCTACACGCTCGACGTCGACCCCGCCGACTATCCGGGGCTGCTGCACATGAAGCTGGTCCGCTCCCCGCACGCCCATGCGCGGATCACCTCCATAGACGCGTCGGCGGCCCTGCGGCTGCCCGGCGTGCATGCCGTGTTCACACACCTGGACTCCCCGCAGCAGCTGTTTTCCACCGCCCAGCATGAGCTGTACACGGACGACCCCGACGACACCCTGGTGCTGGATTCGGTGGTGCGCCACGTGGGCCAGCGCGTGGCCGCCGTGG
>Ga0134128_10004111_pt1 | contig 17862 bp, 11 predicted proteins | sample KB31754_FD_96462 | JGI IMG/M metagenome (GOLD analysis project Ga0134128, IMG submission 96462) | Terrestrial soil microbial communities with excess Nitrogen fertilizer from Kellogg Biological Station, Michigan, USA - KB3-175-4 | ecosystem: Environmental > Terrestrial > Soil > Unclassified ... | reverse complement strand
CCTGAGGACCCGGTCCTCGAGGCGATCCGGATGATGGCGGAGCGCCACGTCGGAGCGCTTCTGGTGATGCGCGGCGCGGAGCTGGCCGGTATCGTGTCGGAACGCGACTACGCGCGTAAGGTCGTCCTGCTCGGCCGCGCGTCGGCGGAGACGCCCGTCTGGCAGATCATGAGCTCGCCGGTCGTCACCGTCTCACTCGACAACACTCTGCAGGACTGCATGCACCTCATGACCGAGCGGCGAATCCGCCACCTCCCGGTGGTGGAGGACGGGCGCGTCATCGGGATGATCTCGATCGGCGACCTGGTGAAGGCCGTCATCGAGGAGCAGCAGCAGACGATCGAGCAGTTGGAGAGCTACATTCACAGTTGAGGTGGCAGCCCGGCGCGTGGCGGCCCCTGGCGGGGGCCCGTCACGACCACGATCCGCATGGTGCGAAGCGCGGTTTCGAGCAGCGGCGCGATGGCGCGGGGAAGAATGCGGTCGCCCGGGGAATCTTCGGGGAACATGGTGATAATCTACGCTTATTACGTAGATTATCGAGTTGCAGCCCCGAGCATGTCGAATCCGCCCGTCGCGTTCGGGCCGGAATGCTTGCTGGCTACGCTCACTTCCTCCAGAACGTCCGCGTGAACAGCACGATCACGCTGAAGATCTCCAGCCGTCCGAGCAGCATCGCCGCCGTGCAGATCCAGGTCTGCAGGGCCGTCAGCGCGTGCAGGTTCCAGATTCCCTGGCCGGGCAGGCCATAGGCGGTGTTGTTGATGGAGGCCACGATGACGCGGAAGGCCCAGCCGAAGCGCATCCCCGTGAGCAGCATCGCGAAGGTGAGCAGCGACACCGTCATGAAGTAGAGGAATACGAAGGCCAGCACCGCATCCGCCGCACGCTCCGGCACGGGCCGGCCGCCGACGCGCACCGGTGCCATGGCGCTCGGGTGCACGAGCAGCTTCAGCTCGCGTCCGGCCTGTCGTGCGAGCACCAGTGTGCGGAACATTTTGGTGCCGCTGCCGGCGGAGCCGGTGCTGCAGGTGATCCCGGAGAGAAACAACATCCAGATCGGGGCGAAGGCCGGCCAGGTCGTGAACCCCGACGCGCCCACGGTGACCCAACCGGTGGTCGTGGCCATGGAAATGACGTTGAAGGCTGCGTAACGCAGGGATCTGCCGAACGTCGGATAGACGTCGTGCCACGTCAGAAGTCCCGCGACGAACACCACGCTGGCTGCGATCAGGACCGCGATCGCTTTGAGCTCCGGATCGTGGCGATAGGGCTTCAACGACAGCCGCCGAAGCGCCGCGAAGTGCCGTGCGAAGTTGAGCGACGCGATCAGCATCAGGATGATCAGCACGAACTCGACGGATGCGGAGTGGAAGTATCCGACGCTGGCATCGTGCGTCGAAAACCCGCCAAGGGCGACAGCGGAGAACGCGTGGCATACCGCGTCGAACCACGTCATGCCGCAGACACGCAGCGCCAGAACGCCGCATAGCGTGAGCAGTGCATACACCAGCCACAGTGATCGGGCGGTCTCCGTGATTCGGGGCGCGAGCTTCTCGTCCTTCACCGGGCCCGGCGCCTCGGCCCTCGAGAGCTGCAAGCCTCCCACTCCGAGGAGAGGCATCACCGCGACGGCCACCACGATGACGGCGAGCCCGCCCAGCCAGATGAGCGAGAAGCGCCAGAAGTTGAGCGACGGTGCGAGCGAATCGAGCCCGTCGAGCACGGTGGAGCCGGTGGTCGTGAGGCCCGACATGGTCTCGAAAAACGCGCGGGTGAAGGTCAGCCCGGGCATGCTGAGGAGCAGCGGCAGGGTGGCGGCGGCGGCGAGAACGATCCAGCCGAGGGTCACCAGCAGGAAGCCGTCGCGTGCCTTGAGCTCCCGCCGGTGCCGGTACGTCGCGGCCGCCAGCGCTGCTCCGGCGGCGAAGGTGATCGCCGCGGCGAGCAGGAATCGCGGCCAGAGCCCGTCTCCCGTCGCCAGCGAGCAGCCGATCGGCAGAATGTAAACCAGTCCGAAGGCGGCAAGGATGATCCCCAGGAGGTTCAGAACGCCGAGCAAGTTGCGCTGCCTGGTCCGGGCTACGGGCGCACGGCGCGCATGAAGAGGCGCTCCACCGCTTCGATGTGGCGGCGATCGGCGAGGAAGAGGATCACGTGATCGCCCGACTGCACGACCGTGTCGTGATGCGCCATGATCACCTGCTCCCCGCGCACGACCGCCCCGATCGAGGCGCCTTCCGGCAGCGGGATGGCGGAGACCGTCCTGCCGACCACGCGTGAGCTGTGCTCATCGCCATGCACGATCGCCTCGAGGGCCTCGGCGGCGCCGCGCCGCAGGGAGTGCACCCGCACCACATCGCCCCGGCGCACGTGCGCGAGCAGCGAGCCGATGGTGATGCTCTGCGGCGAGATGGCCACGTCGATGCTGCCGGCCTCGATGAGATCGGCGTACGAGGGTTTGTTGATCAGCGCCATCACCTTGTGCGCGCCCAGGCGCTTGGCCAGCATGGCCGAGAGGATGTTCGCCTCCTCGGAGTTGGTGAGCGCGGCGAAGACGTCGGCGCTGTCGATGTTCTCCTCGATCAGCAGCTCCTCGTCCGCGGCATCGCCCCCGAGCACGATGGTGTTGACGAGCTGCTCCGACACCCAGCGCGCGCGGCGGGTGTCGCGCTCGATGAGCTTCACCTGACTCGTCTTCTCGAGGGAGCGGGCGAGGCGATAGCCGATGTTGCCGCCGCCCGCGAGCACCACACGGCGGATGCGGGAGTTCTCCTTGCGCAGCTCGCCTATCACGCGGCGGATGTCATCGCTCGCCGCCAGGAAGAACACCTCGTCACCCTCCTCGATGATCGTCGCGCCCTCCGGCGGAACGCTGCGGCCGCGCCGGTAGATGGCGACCACTCGCGCCTCCATGCGGGTCAGGTGCTCCGGCAGCTCCCGCAGGCAGTGGCCCACGAGCAGGCCGCCGCTCACCGCACGAACTCCGACCAGGCGGACCTTGCCCGCCGCGAAGTCGAGCACCTGCAGGGCGCCGGGATGGCGGATCAGCCGCTCGATGTATTCGGTGACGAGCTGCTCCGGGCTGATGAAGACGTCGACGGGGATCGACTGCTCGCTGAAGAGCTCCGGCCGCTGGGTGTACTCGGCGGAGCGGATGCGCGCGATCTTGGTCGGCGTGCGGAACAGCGTGAAGGCCACCTGGCAGGCCATCATGTTGACTTCGTCGCTGCTGGTCAGCGCGACGACGATTTCCGCCTCGGCCGCGCCGGCCGCCTCGAGAACGGGCGGATAGGCGGCGTTGCCGGCGACCGTATGGACGTCGAGGCGGTCCTGCAGGTCGCGCAGGATGTCCTCATTGACATCGACCACCGTGACCTCGTTGGCTTCTTCGCGCGAAAGGTGCCGGGCGACGGTGCGGCCGACCTGCCCGGCGCCCAAAATGAGGATCTTCATGTTGAGATCAGAGCCCGTAGCTCAGGCACAGGGACGTGCCCCGCCGCCGAAGGTGGCGGAGCTTTGGGCAAAAACCACGCTTTTTGCCCAAAGCTGCGCTGGGCCGGGCAGGAGCCCGGATCCAGCGCTCATGAAACAGGCTCCAGGTTAGCGTACTGCATCATGAGCCATTTGGTGCCTTGCTGCTCGAAGTTGACCTGCACCCGCGCATGCGGGCCGCTGCCCTCGACATTCAACACCACACCTTCGCCGAATTTGCCGTGGCGCACGCGGGCGCCGAGGTGCATGCCGGGCGGCGGCGGCTCCTCGGTCCGGAATCGGATCGCGGGCACCGCCGGCTGATCGCGCCGCATCCGGGCGGCGGCCACGGCGCGCGCGACCTGCACGCGCGGCCTGACCTCCGCGACGATGTCCTGCGGCACTTCCTTGATGAAGCGCGAAGGCGCGGGATGAGTGTCCATGCCGTGCAGGCGCCGCTGCTCCGCGTAGGTGAGGTAGAGGTGCTTCATCGCGCGCGTCATGCCGACGTAGCAGAGTCGGCGCTCCTCCTCCAAGGCCTCCAGGTCCGATATGCAGCGCTGATGAGGGAAGAGCCCTTCCTCCATGCCGCAAAGGAAGACGTACATGAACTCCAGCCCCTTGGCCATGTGCAGCGTCATCATCTGGACGCTGTCCTCGCCTGCATCGGACTGCCGCTCACCGGACTCCAGCGCCGCATGCGCCAGGAAGGCCTCGAGCGGCGGCAGCTCGAGATCGGCGCTCTCGGCGCCGAAGCTGCGGGCGGCGCTCACCAGCTCCGCCAGGTTCTCGAGCCGCGCCTCGTTGCGCGCCACCTCGCCCCGGACGGCGTCCTGACTCGGTTTCTCGCGGCCGTGATACTCGATGAGGCCGCTCTGCTTGAGCACGTGATCGATCTGCTCGTGCAGCGGCAATCCCGCGATCTCCTGCGCCAGCCGGTCGATGAGCTCGTGGAAACCGCGCAGCGCATTGGCGGTCCTGCCGCCCTGCTGCGCGTCGCTGCGGCTCGTGGCGGCTTTCCACAGCGAGCTGCCGGCGGCCCTGGCCTCTTCCCGCAGAGTCTCCACCGTCCGCTCGCCGATGCCGCGCGTCGGCAGATTCACGACCCGCTCGTACGCCCCGTCGTCGTCGCGATTCAGCAGCAGCCGCAGATAGGCGAGTGCGTCCTTGATCTCCGCCCGCTCGAAGAACCTCAGCCCGCCATAGACCCTGTAAGGAATGCGCGCAGCAATAAAAGCTTCCTCGAACGCGCGCGACTGGGCGTTGGATCGGTAGAGCACGGCGATGTCATCGCGCCGATTGCCGCTGGCGACGTAATCGGCGACGCGCCGCGCGACGAACTCCGCCTCGTCACGCTCATTGAAGGCGGCATAGAGTTGGATCGGCAGACCGGGCTCCCCATTCGTCCACAGCGTCTTGCCGAGGCGGCCGGAGTTGTGTGCGATGAGCCCGTTGGCGGCCATGAGAATGGCCGCGGTGGAGCGGTAGTTCTGCTCCAGTCGGTAGAGCTTCGAGCGCTCGAAATCGCGGCGGAACTGCTGCAGGTTCTCCACCCGGGCCCCACGCCAGCGGTACACCGACTGGTCGTCGTCGCCCACCACGAAGGGGTGTCCCTCGGGACCGGCGATGAGACGCAGCCACGCGTACTGGATGGAGTTGGTATCCTGGAACTCGTCCACCAGCACGTGGCGGAAGCGCTGGCGGTAATGCGCGAGCAGCTCCGGATGATCGCGCCAGAGCTCGTAGGCGCGCAGCAGCAGCTCCGCGAAGTCGACCACGCCGGCGCGCGCACAGGCCTCCTCGTAGAGGCCGTAGAGCCGGATCATCTGCGCGCGGGTGGGATCGTTGCCGGCCTTGAGGTCCTTCGGCCGCCGGCCCTCGTCCTTGTTCGAGTTGATGAACCACGTGACCTCGCGCGGCTCCCAGCGCGACTCGTCGAGGTCGTTGGCCTTGATGATCCGCTTCACCAGGCGCTGCTGGTCGTCCGAATCGAGGATCTGGAAGCCTTGCGTGAGCCCCGCCTCGCGCCAGTGCAGCCGCAGCAGCCGGTGCGCGATGCCATGGAAGGTGCCGATCCAGAGCACGCCGGGCGGGGCGCCGAGGAGCTGCTCCACCCGGCCGCGCATCTCGCCGGCCGCCTTGTTGGTGAAGGTGACCGCCAGGATGGAGTACGGCGAGGCATGCTCCACCTGGATGAGCCAGGCGATGCGGTGGGTGAGCACCCGGGTCTTGCCGCTGCCCGCGCCGGCCAGCACCAGCACGGGCACGAGCGGCGCCGAGACCGCGGCGCGCTGGGCTTCATTCAGCGGATTGAGGATGGCATCGAGGTACATGGGGGGCGCATTTTAGGGTATGGACGTGGTGCGCATCTCGGTCATGAACCGGACCAGGGCCACGACGAAGCTGAGCAACACGGGCCCGATGATGAGGCCGAGCACGCCGAACGCCGAGACGCCCCCCACGGCTCCCACGAAGACCGCCAGGGTGGACACATGCGCGCGATGCGCCGTGAGGAGCGGGCGCGCGACGTTCTCCACTACCGCGAGCAGGCCGGTCCAGAAGGCCAGAAAGACCGCCGCGACCCAGTGGCCGCTCACGGCGAGATAGACCACCGCCGGCACCAGCACGATGGCCGCGCCCGCCGGCAGCAGCGCCGCGATCATCGCCAGCACACCGAAAACGACCGGGGACGGCAAGCCGGCAAGCGCGAACCCGATCGCCACGAAGATGCCCTGGATCAGCGCGGTCGCGGCCGACCCGAACACCACCGCGCGCGTCACGCTCCCCAGGTAATCGAGCAGCCGTTCGCGCCGGGCGGCCTCGAGCGGAATCAGGCGGGTCACATGATCGAGAATCGCGCGCCCGTCCCGCAGCAGGAAAAAGAGCAGGAAGAGCATCATGAAGAAGCCGACGACGGTGCCGAAGACGCCGAGCGCGAGGTTGCCGCCCGCAGCCGCGGCGGACTTCAGCACCTCCTGCATCCCGCCGGTGATCCACCCCTGAATCTGCCCGGCGGTCACCGGGACGTTCGCACTCGACCAGCGCAGCACGTCGCCGAGCACCGGATACCTCTGCAGCCGTGCGAGGAGCTGTGGATAGCCGAGAAAGCTCTGGCCCCGGAATTGGCCGATGAGGCTGGCGACCTGGCCGGCGAACACCACGCCGAGAACCGAGACCGGCGCGAGCACCAGGAAAGGCGTCAGGCCGGTGATGATGCCCGCGGAGAGCATGCTGCGGCCCTTGAGGCGTCGCGAAAGCCGCTCATGCAGCGGATGCAGCAGGAAGGCGAGCACCACCGCCCAGCCGAGCGCCCCCTTTAGCGGCGCCAGCACGGCGAGCAGCAGGTACGCGAGGACGACGGCGGTCGCGAGGAGAAAGCTGCGACGGTAGAAGCCGGAATAGACCATGGCGCGCCGTCAGGTGCTCAAATCACGCAGCAGCCCGCTCACGAGCTGCGCCATCTCGGCCACTTTGCCCGGCTTCTGGATGACGGTGCGCACGCCGACGGCTGCTGCGCGCTGCGCCGCGGCCGGATCGATGCAACCGCTTGCGATGACGACGGCGGTGTCGGGGCGTATGGCGAGCACCGCTTCCGCGAGCTCCACGCCGCTCATGCCTCCCGGCATGGTGAGGTCCGTGAGGACGAGGGAGAAAGCCTGCGGGTCCCGTCCGAACGCCGCCAGCGCTTCCTCTGCGTTGGCAAAGCCCTCGGAGGCGATGCCGAGTTTCTCCAGCGCCCGCGTGATCAGAAAAACCAGCGTCGGCTCGTCATCGACGTAGAGAACGCGTCCGGGCGAGCCGCTCACCACGCGTTCCTCAGCTCCCGCAGCTTCAGAAACACGGTGCGCGCATCGGGCCGCTCGCCGATCTGCGGGTACGCCTCGCGCAACCGAGCGATGACTGTCGGGCTCTGCAGGCGGAAGAACGTGTTGATTCGCTTCTCCTCGCCGAGAGTCGTGATCATCATCGCCTGCGGCTTCTCCTGACGTGCGCTCTCCAGGAGTCGGCGCGCTGCGGGGTTGTCGGGCTCCCGATCCAGCGTGAACTCGAGGTTGCGCGCCAGGTACTCATGTCCCGGGAAGACCCGCGTGTCCTCGGGCAGGCGCGCGAGCTGGGTGACGAACGTATCGTAGAGCTGCTCGGGATGACCGCCGTTGTGGCAGTTGCCCGCCCCTGCGTTGAAGAGCGTGTCGCCGCAGAAGAGGGCTGATCCATCGCCTCTGGCAAGGAGGCAGATGTGCGCCAGGGTGTGACCCGGCGTGTCGAGGCACTCGAGCTCCACGGTGCGCCCCACTCGCACGACATCGCCCTTGCCGAGCCCGCGGTCGACGCCGCCGATCCGGCTTGCGGCCGCGGCATGGGCCAGAACCTTGGCGCCCGTCGCGCCCACGAGGCCCGTATTGCCGCCCGTGTGGTCGCGATGCTCATGGGTGTTCAGGATCTGGGTGATCTGCCACCCCTGGTTCCGCGCCGCATCGAGGCACAGCCGCCACTCCAAAGGATCGATCGCCAGCGCCTCGCCGGTCTCCGGACAGGCCACGAGATAGTGGAAATTGCGGTACGGATTGCCGGACCAGATGCGCTCGACGAGCATCGGGGGAGCATACCGGAACCCACCGGCCATGCCACTGACCGTCCGTGGCGGCAGGGCCCCCGGCCCGGCCATCCGTGGCCGGGCGTTCGCTGAAAGACACCGGCTCACCCACCGGCGCCCAGAGCCTCCTGGGGCGTGCCGGGCGAGGGCTCGGGCTCCGCGACCCGCAGAGTGCAGATTCCGCCGATCACCATGCTCACCCCCGCCAGCACCAGGCCGAAAGCGGGCTGATCGGCGAACAGGGCATGCACCAGCCCCCCGAGCACGCTGGCCGCCAGCATCTGCGGGATGACGATGAAGAAGTTGAAGATGCCCATGTAGACGCCCATCTTCTCCGCCGGCAGGTTGTCGGAAAGGAGCGTGTAGGGCAGCGAGTTGATCGACGCGGAGGCGAAGCCGACCCCAGCCATGGAGAGCAGCAGCCAGTGGGGGCTGTGGACCCAGGCGAAGGAGGCGAGCCCGAGTCCGCCCACCGCGAGGTTCAGCAGATGGCTCCAGCGCAGCCCGAGCCGCCGCACCATGAAGGGAATGACCACCGCCCCCGCAATGACGAACACGTTGCTGGCGGCAAACAGGACTCCCACCCAGTTGGCGCCGGTGTTGTAGGCGAGCGAGCGCGGATCGCTGCTGCCGAACTGCACCGAGGTCACGGTCGGCGTGGTGTAGATCCACATGGCGAAGAGCGCGAACCAGGAGAAGAACTGCACCCAGGCCAGCTTGCGCATCGCCGCCGGCATGCCGTAGAGATCCCCCATCACCTGGCGCACCATGCCGCGGCTCGCGGTCCGGCTGAGCCAGGCGAAGAGCGCGCCGAACACGATCAGTCCCGCCGCCAGGAGATAGAGGTCCTTCGCGAGCGTGAACCGCCGGATCAGGGCGACCGCGAGGGCGCCGGCCACCAACATGGCGAGGCCGAGCCGCCAGGCCCGTGAGACATCCATGAGGGGAAGCGAGAGATTCTTGCGGGCGAAGCCCAACAGCCGGTCCGGCGCGTACTCACGCGTCGTCACCACGGTCCATAGCATCGCGCCGAGGAGAATCGCGGCTCCCACGTAGAATGCGATGCGCACCGTGGCCGGAATCTGGCCTGCCGGCGCCACGTTGGCTACCCCGAATTTGGCCAGCACCCACGGCAGGAGCGATGCCAGGACGGCGCCGACGCCGATGAAGAAGCTCTGCAGCGCGAAGCCGAGCGGCCGCTGTCCGTCGGGGAGCTGATCGCCGACGAAGGCCCGGAACGGCTCCATGGAAACGTTGATCGAGGCATCCATGAGCCACAGCATCGCGGCCGCGATCCACACCGCCGATGCGCCGGGCATCCACACCAATGCGAGCGTCGTGAGCAGCGCGCCGCCGAGAAAGTAGGGCCGCCGCCGTCCCAGGCGCGTCCAGGTGTGATCGGAGGCATAGCCGATGAGCGGCTGAACGATGAGCCCGGAGAGCGGTGCCGCCACCCAGAGCATCGGGATCTCCCGCAGGTCCGCGCCGAGCGTCTGGAAGATGCGGCTGACATCGGCATTCTGCAGCGAGAACGCGAACTGGATGCCGAGGAAGCCGACGCACATGTTCCAGATCTGGCGGAACGACAGCTCGGGCTTCTGGTTCACGGGTGCCTCGGAATCTCACGACTTGCAACGGCCGGCTGCAGCGCGGAGTCCGTCAGCGGGGCGACCCGCAGCGCGCCGATGCGCGCGCTGTCGAGGGGGCCGGTGATGCCGCCGTTGGCCAGCCGCTTGGTCGGGTGCCTTCCCGACGCAGACGGCTTGCGGACCGCACCGGACGGCGGCGCGCGAGCTGCCGTTGGCGCCGGCTCATGCATCGTGGTGTGTTTTGGCGTTTTCGCCGGCGTGGACGGCGGCGTCAGTCCGCCGGTGTAGTGCGCGAACTGCGCGAGGTCGCTCATATTGAAGCCCTGCAGCAGCGAGAACGTGCAGGATGCTCCCGCGCCCGCGTGGAAGCGAGCCGTCGTGGAGGCCTGCCAGCCCTCGCTTTGCGGCATCACGATCGGCAGTATTCGGCGGGGACTGCCGGCGCAGCGGACCTCGAGCCGCTTCACCGCCGCGGTGATGCCGGTGTTGATCGGCCCGTGAGGATTGGAATAGTGCAGCCAGACGAGATACTCATCGTCACGCGGCGCAGTCCAATGTCGCGGCCACCCCCCATTGATATGGGCCGCCGGTCCGATGCCCCGCACGTGCGGGAGCCGCGGCGGTGTGGCCAGGGGCGCGGTGAGATACATCGCGGCGTTCACGGGCGACGGTGCGGTCCGGGCCGCAGCGGGTACGAGCTGCACTTCCGTGGTGTCGCCCTGGTGTTGGATGCGGCCGGCCACGAGCAGGGGGCCGTCGGCGTCGGTCGGACGATCGAGGACGATCTCGCGTCCGTCCAGATAGAGGCTGATCCGGTGTCTGGCGCCAAAGAGCATCGGCACCAATGAGGCGGGAAGCTCCGGCGCGACGCTGCCATCGTCTTCCAGGCCGAATACGCCCCGGACGACCATGTCGAGATAACCCGCGACGGACCAGAGCTGGCGCGGCGAGTCGACTACGGGCCCACCCAGTGGGCCGGGCACGTGCGTCGACTGCGTGAGCAGGGAGTAGTTCTCCATGTTGGAGGCGTTGAGTGCGGCGCCGCGCATGAGCGAGCGCACCTCGGCCGCGATCAGCGTGGGATCTGCGACCCGCCGCGCCGCGCGCAGAGTGTATTCGCTCACGAACGGCCAGATGGCGCGGTTGTGATAGATCGGCTGGTCCCGCCGCTCCGGCCAGATCACGGGACTGCCGGCTGGCCACGCGGGATAGCGCGTGAGCGATTCGGCCGCCCGTCCGGGATCCGCGACGCCGCTCGTGATCGCCAGGTCCAGGCCGAGGAGGTCGTAGGTATCGACGGGCCGCGGATCGACAGGGCCGCCGATATAGCTCATGTAGAGGCCGCGGTCCTGCCTCCAGAAGCGGGCGTTGATGGCGCGTTTGAGCGCCTGCGCCTGTCGCGAGTAGCGCGCCGCGGCGGACGGGTCGGCACGCCGTCCCGCCATCCCGGCCGCCAGCCGCAGCGCCTCGTAATGCAACACATTGGTCGAGAGCGCGAACGACTGTGCGATGAAGACGACGTTGTGCGCGGTCGAGGCGGGGTAGGACTGCTCGCGCCAGTCGAGGAACGAGGTCTCGCCGCGATAGAGTCCGATTCGCGGATCGAAGACATAGCGCCGGTCCTGGGCGAGGGTGTCGGTGAGCGCCTGATAAACGATGTCCGCGAATGCCCGGTCCGCGAGGAGATGCGCGGCGCCGAGGAACCAGACCACCCTATCGGTGCTGATGGGCCAGCTGCCGCCTGAGCCCGTATCCTGCATCACGTAGAGTCCGGGCGGCGCAGCACGATCACGTGGTGGCGAGAGCTTGAAGAGAAGAGACGCGCGGGCACGCGCCGGATCGAGCCGCCACAAGCCGAGGTCGATGGAATAGGAGACGTCGCGCGTCCAGACGAAAGGCCACTTCTGGCCGGCGACGAAGCAGCGGCACGCGATGGGCCGGCCGCGGTCGAACGCCGAATCCGTGATCGCCGCAACCGAATCTTCATCCAGGTCCTGCTGCGCCATCGCGAAGAGCGCATCGAAGAGCGGGCTCGCCGTCCGCACGCGCCAGCGCTGCGCGCCGATCACTCGCGAGCCGGCCGGCGAATGCAGCACGTACCTGCCATCGAGTCGCACGCTCACCCGCGCCTCCTGGCCGCGCCAGGTGAGGCTGTGATGCCAGGTGGCTGGGCCCGGCAGGTCCGGCGCGCGCGAAGCCACGGCCACGCCTGCGCGGCACGCCGTGGCGAGGGCCAATGCCCAAATCGCGACGACCCCCATCACCTTTGCGGGACAGCAGCCCTGAGGAGTGCCGACCTCGCTCATCTACGAATCACGATAGCACATGCGCAAGGCCTTGCCCGCCGCTATTGCTCGAGAATCACTCCGTAGTTTGCTTTGACGCTCACCGTCAGCCGACCGTCGCTGACGCGATAGCTGTGGCCCGTCAGCAAGTCCGTCACGCGTGAGCCGTCAGTCATGCTCAATTGATAGGCCGGCAGCGTCACGGTTTGCTCCGCGTCGGCATCATTGAGAACAACCGCTATCCGGTGTGTCGCATCGAACCGGCCGAAGGCATAGATGCGGCGGGTGTCGTCGGTGAGCAGCGTCATATACGATCCGGTGCGCAGCGCTGCATACCGATTGCGGATCGAAACGAGCTCGTGCGTGAGCGCCACGGCGGCATTGCGGGTGTTTGCCTTGGACCAGTCGAAGGTCCGACGGTCATCCGGATCGTCCCCGCCCCGCATGCCGTACTCGTCCCCATAGTAGATCGTCGGCGTGCCGACGTACGTGAGCTGGAAGATCAGCCCGAGATAGGTCTTGCGGATGTCGCCCCCACAGCGGGTCGCAAAGCGCGCCGTATCGTGCGTGCCGAGCTCGTTGGTCATCGTCTCCTGGACGTTGACCGGCAGGTCGGCGCGGCTGGCATGGAGCCAGCGGTCCAGCGCGCTCACGTCGATGGAGGCGCTCTTGCCGTCCATCGTCTCGCCGCAGATCCACTCCGAGACCGGAATGGCGAAGCCGTTGTAGTTCATGGCTCCGTCCCACTGTTTGCCGTCGTCGAGCCATGGGGCGGCGTCCCACCAGTACTCGCCCAGGATCTCGGCATTCGGATTGACGCTGAGGACGGCTTTGCGCATCTCCCGCATGATCTGGTGGTTGGTGGCATCGCTGCCGTCGTGGCCGTCCGCGTCGAGGTACTGCACCGCATCGAGCCGCCAGCCATCGATGTCATAGGGAGGCGCGAGATACGTTTGCATGACCGATGACGGCGTCGCATAGATCTGATTGCGCACCGCCGAGCCGCTCGCGCCGTAGTCGAGCTTGGGCATGCTCCAGACGTGCACCCAAAATGTGGAGTACACGTTTGGCCACGACTGAAAGGTATAGAAGTCGCTGTAAGGGCTCGAGCGCGACTGGTAGGCCCCCCGTATCGAGCAGGAGATGGAGCCATAAGTCTGCCTTCCGAACCAGCAGTTGGTATCCCCGCTGTGATTGAATACACCGTCGAGGATGATGTAGCCGCGGGGACCGTTGGAGCTGGCGTGGATGTCGCGGATCAGGCGCTGCAGGGTGGAGGCGGTGCCGAACGCCGGGTCGATCTCGTAGTAGTTCTGGGTGTCGTACTTGTGGTTGCTGGGAGAGTTGAAGATGGGATTGAGGTAGATGATATTCGCGCCCAGCGTGCGCTTGATGTAGCTCAGCTTCCGTTCGACCCCCGCGAGATCGCCGCCGAAAAACACTTCGGCGTTGCAGCGCTTGTTCCTGGCGAACACAGTGGTGCCCCACGCGTGGCGCTCCGTCGCGCAGCCCCAGTACGTGTACTGCCCGGTCGCGACATCGTTGGAGGTATCGCCGTCGTAGAAGCGGTCCGGGAAGATCTGATACATGACGCCGTTCTTCATCCAGTCCGGGGTCCTGAAACCCGGGATGATGAAGAAGTCGCCCGACGAGGGCTCCTTCGGGGTGATTCCAGCCGCGTTGAGCCACGCAGTGGCGCTGCCGTCATGGACCTGGAAGCGGTAGTGCTTCGCCGAGCCGCTGGCAGGCACCGTGCCCTGCCAGTACTCGAACCTGCCGGTCGGATCTTCCGCCACCCGATGCATCGGGATCCAGTGAGACGCGCCGTCCGCACTGTCGTAGTACCTGATGTCGGCGCTGGTGATGTCGTCCCGGCAGGTGCGCAGCGTCAGCGTCACGGGTTGTGTCGCGGTAGGCTCCGAATTGCTGTCGTACATCGGTCCCTGATCGGCGAACAAGCCCCTCAACTGCAGATGATTGTCCCGAGCGCACGCGTGGGCACGGCCGGCGCCGCAGAGCAACCCTGCGGCGAGGAGCATGGAGGTTGCCGCCCGGATTCCGATCGATCCGCCGGCGTGAATCATTGTCCTTCCTCGAGGCGCACGTGGATGGCGACGCCCGCCGGCAGCTTCACGTAGGTCACGCCGCCATAGCGGTCGCCGCCGACCGTCCAGCAGCCACCCGTGCATTGCTGCAGCGCCGCAAGGCCGGCGACCCGAGCGAGCGGCGTGTCGCCGCGCAGCACTCGAGTCGCCACTGTCCGGTGGATGGCGAACACATAATGGGCGAGGGCAGGATGATAGGTGCCGCCGCGAGCGGCGATGGTCAGCACGACTGCGCCCGCAGTGGCCTGCGCGCTGAGGCGCTGCAGGAAGTAATCACCGTGCTCGTAAGCGTAGGTCTTCCCGTCATCGTCGTAGTAGTCGAAGTCCGTGCGCGTCGTCGCCGGGAAGACCTCGACCCGAACCGTCCTGATGGGCCGCTCGCCGACATAGTCCTCCACGGGCTGAGTCGGAATGATCGCTCCCTGGCGAATGAAGAGGGGAATGTCGCTCCAGGTCTTGCTGTCGACCGATAACTGGATCGACCTGCCACCGAGGTAGACCTTGCCGCTCGACCAATCCGTCCAGACTCCCGCGGGCAGGTAGATGGACGCCTCGGTCTGATCCTGCTGCACCACGGGTGAGACCAGCAGCCACTGACCGAAGAGCCACGTGCCGGAGTCATTTCGCACCTTCGGATCATCCGGCCAGCCGAAGGTGAGGGGCCTGACGAGGCCGACGCCCGCCGTATGATCATGCCAGGCGTAGGAGTACACATAGGGCAGCAGCTCGTAACGCAGCCGGATGGCGAGAGTGGCGGCGTGCTCGGCGATCGGCCCATAGCGCCAGGGTTGTCGTTTCTGCTCGTATTCGCCATGCACCCGGAAGATCGGCGTGAAGGCGCCGAACTCGATCCAGCGCGCGTAGTTCTGGTCCGAAGGGTGGCCGTGGAAGCCGCCGCCGTCCATGCTCCACCACATCTCGCCGACGTCGATGGCGCTCAGCATGCGAGAGCGCTGCCTGGCCATGGTGGCGAAGCCCGTCTGGATGTCTCCCGACCAGAGTCCGTAGGCATAGCGCTGGGCGCCGAGCCAGAAGTTGCGGTTCAGGGAGAAGACGCGCGTGTTCGTCATGGCGCGCTGCCCGTCGTAGAGCGCGCGCTCCATGTTCAGGAACTGCGTATTTCCGCCGGCCTCGTCCGCCTCATCGTTCCACCAGCCGGCGATGCCCGTCGCGAAGCTGTGCTGCAGCGCAGGGTTGAAGAACCAGGCGCGGGTCGCCGGGTTGTCGAAGTCCAGGATCTCGACGGGCTTGTGCGAGAAGTAATCGAGGCTCGGCTTCTGACCCGCGATCCAGAGGTCGTGCGCGCTGGCGTAGCGGCCTTGCTCGGTGGCGACGTGGATGCGCGGCTTCATGATGCCGATGAGGTGTACGCCTTGCCGCTCGAGCTCCCGGCCCAGCTTGCCGCTCGGGCCATCGGGAAACTTCCGCGGATTCCAGCGGAATTCCCCGTACCGGTCCTCTCCCCAGGCCTTCCAGTCGAAGTCGAGCTCGAAGGCATCGAGGGGAATGTGCTTGGCCCGGTAGGTGCTGACGTCCTGGAGGAGCTCCTGCTGGTCGATGCCCCACTGGCTGTTGATGAAGCCGAGGGACCACCTCGGAAAGAGCGGCGCGTGGCCGCTCAGATCCGCGACGGCCGCGAAGATCGCGGCGGGGTCGCCCGCAATCAGGTAGAAGTCCGCGTCCGGCCGCGACAGCTTGGAGACGCGAAGCGTCCCGGGTGTCAGATCGAACGTCGCGGACTTGCTGTCGAGAAGCACGCCAAAGCCGGCGGTACTCCACACGAGCGGCGCGCCGGCATTGCCCTGATCGCCGGCCACGGCCAGCTGTTTACCGCGACGCAGGAGTCGGGGAGGTTTCGAGGCGAACGCGTTGCTGCCATCGACGCCGTAGAGCGCCGCTCCATTCGCAAGGTGCAGCACGAGGGCGCCGCGGGCGAGGGCCGCGAGGCCGGAAAGCCTCAACAGGGGGGTGCGCGAGGCGGTGCTGTTAAAGAGGGTGAGACTTCCTGACCTCTGGTCGACCACGACGTGCAGTCCGCCGCCGCTGAGCGTGAGGTCATTGCCGTGCCGGCTCACGAGGGCTTCGGTAGGGGATAGACCTGCAGCGTGCGGTGCCATCACCAGTGCGGCGGCCGTTGCGCCCGATTTCGGGATGAAATGCACGTGCAGGACGTTGCTGCCCATTATGCGCAGCGACAAAGTGCCGCCGGCCACGCGGATGTCGGTGCCACCATCCGGCGCGCTCGGGCCCGCCGATGCGCCTGCGGTTGTCTTTGGCGCCATCACCTCTGCTTGCGCGTGGCTGTCCGCCGTGTGTGCCTGGGTCTGCCAGGCCCATCCCATCGCGAGCAGTGATGCGCCCAGCACGCCCAGACGGGCTCGATCTCCTGCCATGTTGTTTCTTTACTCCAATGAAAATGCGGCAGCCGCGATGCCGCTACTGCAGGATCGCGGTGCAATAGGCCGGCATCGTCAGCTTGCGGCCGACGAGGCGGATGTCCGGACGGGTGCGCCGGATGACCCTGCGGAAGCCCGCATCCGGGAGGGTGACCGTGCGCGAGGTGCCGGACAGATTGTGGATCACCAGCAGCCGCTGCGCGTGATCGGTACGGGTATACGCGCTGATGGCGCCGCCGTCGGCCGGATAGGACGCGATGGCGCCGTCACGCAGGGCCGGCAGCCCGATGCGCCAATGAATCAGGCGGCGATAGAAATTGAGCAGCGAGTGCGGATCGACGCGCTCCGCGGCGACCGAGAGATCCGGCGAGGCGTTGTCCGGCACCGGCTCCCACCACGTCTCGCCCGCCTGATGGGCGTTGCGGTCCCAGCGCATGGGCTCGCGGATCGCCGGGTCCGGCTTCACGCCGTGCATCCCGATCTCCTGGCCGTAGTAGACGAAGGGATGTCCCGGGAGCGTCAGCAGCATCGCCGCGGCCATGCGCATGTGGCTCATATTGTCGTGGAGCTGATCGATCACGCGGTCGCGGTCGTGGTTGCCGATGAAGGGAGAGTTGACGATCGGGTGCCCCTTCGCGTCCTGCTGGAAGAGATGCCAGCTCTGCTGCACGTAGCGACCGACATCCGGACTGGTCTCGCTGGCTGCGGCCGCGACGAGCACTTTTGCCAGCGGGAAATCAAACACGGAATTCAGCGCCGCATAATAGGGTGCGGCCTGCGCCTCACGCTCGGCAGGGACTTCGCCGAGCAGGAAGACGTGCGGATCGGTCGCGCGCAGCGCCGAGTGGTACTGACGCCACCACGCGATGTTCTTCCCGATTGCGCGCGGGCTGCCGATGTCCGACTGGAAGTCGATGTAGATCTGGGTCGTCGCATCGAGCCTGAACCCGTCCACCCCCTGAGCCAGCCAGAAGCGCCCCGCCTTGATCATCTCCCGGCGCACGGCCCCGTCGTCGTAATTGAGGTCCGGCATCCCGGCGTCGAAGTCGCCAAGCTAGTACTGGCCGTCGCGCCGGTGCCAGGCCGGCCCTCCCACGGAGCTCAGCGCCGAGAGGTCGGCGCCTTTGCCCGCCCAGATATACCAGTCGTGGTAAGGGCTCTTGGGACTGAGGGCCTGCCGGAACCAGGGGCTCTGGTCGCTGGTGTGGTTGAGCACCATATCGATCAGCACCTTGATGCCGCGCGCATGGGCCTCCCGCAGCAGGCGGCGAAAATCCGCCATCGTGCCGAACTGCGGATTGACGGCGAAGTAGTTGATGACGTCGTACCCGTGGTAACTGACCGAGGGATAGATCGGCGTCAGCCAGAGCCCGCTCACCCCCAGCCACTTCAGATAATCGAGCCGGGCGGTAATCCCAT
>Ga0134128_10004110_pt1 | contig 17865 bp, 19 predicted proteins | sample KB31754_FD_96462 | JGI IMG/M metagenome (GOLD analysis project Ga0134128, IMG submission 96462) | Terrestrial soil microbial communities with excess Nitrogen fertilizer from Kellogg Biological Station, Michigan, USA - KB3-175-4 | ecosystem: Environmental > Terrestrial > Soil > Unclassified ... | reverse complement strand
GCAAAGCCAACCTGCTGGACTATCTCACGCAGGCCCTCATCGCCCATCGCGCTGGTAGCTCCTTTCCGACGCTGCTCCCGTGAAGCACCCAAATGACAGAAAACTGACTGAACGGTTACTGCGGCTTGCAGGAGAGTTCTGCGTACTATGGGAGTGTCAATGGCGACTATAGCAGAGGCAGTGAGAGCGATGCAACTTCGACAAGATCCAGGAGTGAACGGGCGGCAGCTTGGGCAAGAGCGGGCGGCGCGGGTGCATCTTGCGCAGATAGCCTGCCCTGAGCTTGCCGAAGGACCGGGGACGTCAGCCGACTCCACTTCGGGCAGGTCCCAATCCGCTGACTTTGTGTGCGGCTCCTTCAGAGCGGGAAGTGGAATCAACCAATGGATGCAAGTAAATATGAAAAGTAGCTTGACAATCGTTGCGCGGCGCTGGTGTCGCGCGAGCGTTGCGCGCCGCGCGGGGAACGAGATCGCAAACCGGGTATGGTCAACGGATTACAGTTGGCGATCCTCCTAACCGGGGCGCGGCGCGCAAGTGTCGCGCGCGGATCCAAACCGCAGCGCAAGCACGTGCGGTCAAGCGGGGCAGAGCGAGGGTCCATTTAGCCGCCCGGCTTGTCGGGCGCTTTCTACCCGTCGCGGCGTCGCGGGAGCGACGCCCTCCATCGCGCGTAAGGCCGAACGTCACCCGATGTCCCAAATGTCACACTATGTCACACCCACGCGGCGAGGGATCGAATTTATAAGATGATCCACCACGACGAGTTATGTCATTCGGATGCGTTTAATGTCACCGGTTTTCTCGCCGCGCGCGTCATTTTGGGACATGTTGTGTCATTCGCAGGCACAAATGTGGAGCAGCGGCCCACGGCTGTTGGCGGAAATCACAGCCGAGGGCGGCTGTGCTACAAGCGCGGCTCCTTGGGCAACCTGTCCCGAGCGTCGTCGAGGGATGCAACATCGGCAAAATGCCAAAAATGTTGCGTTTTGTTGCATTTTGTTGCATCGCCATGTTAACGCTATGCGGAGATTGGGGAGCGCAATGGCAGCGCAAAAAAGAGCCGGACCACCAGGAGATGGTCCGGCATCAGGATTAGAGTCCTATTCGAAACGATTGACGCTTTTATTCACCCGCATCATTCGTGCTGGCGGAGCGGACGTTGCCGACAAGACTGGGGGGGATGATTTGAGCTGTGATCGTCTTGTTCACCTTGGCCGAATCGATCTGCTTGGCCTCGGAAGGCTGATCGATGAACTTCATGTTCAGGGCGGTGTCGGTGTTGATGGTGCCCTTCACGCCGATGAATTGGCCGAGCATGCCGGCATATTTGCTGTCATTGGTGCGGATGTAGGCGACAGTGCGACCCGTCGCGGGGTCAGTCAGGCGATACATCATCGTATTCCCACGCTGCAGGCTGCTGGGACGCAGTGTGCCAACCGCGGCATAAACCGTGATCTGGTTTTCCTTGATGCGCTGCTCGATTTCCTGCTTTTCAGCCTGGAGCGCCTGTCGGCGTTCCATCGACTTCTGCTGCTCGGCTTTAGCGGTGAGATAATCGGCCTTGGCCTCGCCGCGAAGCTTGAGCGTCGCGACGCGACTCTCGGCAATCCGCCGCATCGAAGTCGGCAGCGCATCCTGCTTGAGCAGATCCTGATAGCCGGTCAGAAGCTGGTCGATCGGCTGCTCGGTGATGCTCTTTTCGTTGGCGCCTTTGAAATCGGATTCGAGCTTGTCGAATGTATCAGATGCAACCGTCACCGGATCGGCCGGTTGCGTCGCGGGCGCAGCGGCAACATCGCCGCCGGGCTGCGTCGTCGGAGCGGTGCCCTTCTCACTCGCCAGTCCATCGACGATACCAGTCTTAGCCTGGCCTTCAGGCGAACCGTCCGGCTTCGGGGTGTTCTTGGCAATCGTGTTGGGGGCCGTCGGCTTGGGTTCGCCCGCGTCAGGGGTGCCGATGGGTTTATATGGATCGACGTACTGCTGATTGATATACAGATAGCTGCCTTCGGGCGGCTGAATCTTGTAGTACTCGTCTTCCTCGCCGACGATTTGCACGTCTTGGCCCTGCTCGACCTTGGCCATCGGATTGGTCTTCTGCTGCGTCAGGCTGCTGCCGACCTTGGCGATGATCTCGCGCGTCGCCCGGCCAACTTTTCCATCGCCGCGCCGCTGAACGTAGGCTTGCGGCACATACGCAAACGTGCCTTCGGGCGGAAGGATCTTCAGCCATTTGAACTTCATTCCGACGACTTTTACCTGCGCGCCCTTTTCCAGCTTCATCACCGGATATGCATCTTCGCTGGCGGCGCTACGAACGTAGACGGCTCCGGCATTGACTAGGCCAAACCATTGCTGCTTGGCGGTTTCCAGGCCTTGAGCCGGCGCTTCCTGTGCGAAAGTGACTGATGGTAAGACAGACGCGGAGATAGTCAGTGATAAGGCGGCGGAAAGGATCAGTCGGGCAGAAGCCATGACGGCACCTCCATGTGCGACGTTCCGGGCATCCATTGAGACGGCCGCAGCCGCGCTCGGAAGTCTGATGCGTCGAGGCATTTTTCCGCCGCGGGAGATCCCATTCTTCCCAGCGCGGGCCTCGAATTGGCGCAAGTCTTACCAGATTCCCACGGGTTGTAAAGCCGATGGACGCAATTTTTGCCACTTTTGCGCAGAAGCTGCGCGACAGGATCGAAATATGCGAGAAATCTATCGAGAATTTGCGTCGTCACAAATTCGCGACAAGGTGCTTTCAAAGGATTGTACGCCGGTCGAGGCACCGAGTGCCGTGCAGCAATCGGCGGCGGCGCGATTGGCAAATCGCCCTGCCTGTTCGAGGGGCATGCCTTTGATTAATCCGGTGAGCAGCGCGCCGAACCAGGTGTCGCCGGCGCCGGTGGTATCGACGACTTTGATTGGATACGCGGGGATGAGAACGGATGCCGATCCACCGTCGAGAAAGCAGCCTTGCGCATCGAGCTTGATCCCGATGATGCTGCGCGCGGGCATGTGCTTGCGCAGCGCGGCCACCATAGCGGCTGGATCGGTCTCTCCAGTCAGAGCCGCGGCTTCGGTGCGACTCGGCGCGAACAAATCCAGATGCGGAAGGATCGGCTCGAGCTGTTCCCATGTGCCGGGCGGATTAACCGTGTCGAGCGCAATTTTTAAATGGGGAGCAATGGATCGCAGCTCTTTCAATAATGCGGGAAGGCTTTGCGTCAGCGCAGGCAGCAAGCCGAAGTATCCGATCTGCACCCATTTACATGGCTTAAAAATCGGAAAGCATCGCCGAAATGCTGCTGCATCCAGCAATTTCGTTGCACCCGGCGTGTGGAAGAAACATCGTTCGCCGTCCGGTTCGACGGCTACGAGCGTGGCACTGGTCTGCGCCGATTCGGTTGCAAATACTCCGGAGGTATTAACCCCCTGCTGCTTGAGTCGCTCGACAACGGCCGACCCCAGCACGTCATTTCCCACCAATCCCGTGGCAGCGACATGCAGCCCGAGCTTGGCCATCGCGACACCGGCATTGCAGACGTTTCCGCCCGTCGTGAGGGTGATCGATCGCAGCAGACACAAGCCCCCCGGCGCCGGCGGCGGGCGCAACTCGACCGGCTCGCCGATCACATCCGCCACGATTAAGCCAAAAAGTGCTGCGTCCACCGATGCACGCGGGGCATTTGCTAAGTTAGACTTCTTCCACTTGAGCGCCGCCGACCGGCTCAATCGCCGAGTATTCGTCGAGATTCAGCGTGGTGATTTCGCCGTCGTCCTTGCGGAGTGTCAGGCGGTCGAGCCAGAGCTTGTCGTTGCGCGAATGGGCATACCAGCTTCCGGTCGGCTTCTGCTGATAGGAAACGACCGTGCCGACCACCTCCGTCGGCCACGCATAATATCGGCCGGCGATCTGCTGCGTGACTTTCACTCGTGTGCCTGGACTCAACTGGGCGCGGGTCTGCTCATCCATAAGGTGCAAAAGGTTACGGGTATTGCAGGAAAAGGTCAAAAGCCAAGGTGAAGTTCGTGCCAGCATGAACTCTCGATGCAACGCGCCTGCCAAGAGCAATGTCGAGGGGTCTGGCGTCACCCAGCGTGCGAAGTAAGAGCACGGGCGATCTTCCCTCATTCGTATTCGCAAAAAACTTGCATCCCATAGACAAATCGCTCGACTTCATCGCTCTGTGGAGATGAAGGCGCATGGAACCGGCTCCGGAGCCGAATGTTGACGTGAAGTCGTTGGCGGCTGGGGAACCGGCCGCCTATGCGGCGCTTTATGCGCGGCTGGCGCGGCGGCTCCTGCGCGTTGCGGCGGCGATGCTCGGTGACGCGGCCGAGGCCGAGGATGCGGTGCATGATCTGTTTGTCGCGCTAGCGCGCGGGCGGGAGCGGCTGACATATGTGGAGGATTTAGATGCCTACGTCTTTGCGAGCCTGCGGCATGCGATTGCCGCGCGGGCCGACCGAAGGCGGATCGAGCGGCGGCATTGGGAACGGATTGCGTCGATTCCTGTAATCGCGGCGCAATCAGCCGACGCGGCGGATGAAGGAGAGGTGTCGGCGGCGCTGGCTGCGCTACCGCCGGAGCAGCGGGAGATCGTGGTGATGAAGATCGATGGCGGTCTCACTTTCGCCCAGATCGCACAGGCGCTTTCGATCAGCCCGAACACCGCGGCCAGCCGCTATCGATACGCGATGGAGAAGCTCCGCAAGTTGCTGGAGGACCGCACATGAAAGGCAAAGGCCTCGATCAGGACGATTGGGTGGAACGTGCCGTTCATCAGCGCGCGGGGCCGGAGCCGGGCGACGATTTGAGAAATCGAGTTTTGCAGGACGTTCGGCGGGCGCTGGCCGAACCGGCCGCGCCTGGGGTGCGGCGATGGAGCGGCGCGGCGCGATGGGCCGCCGTGGCGGCGGTGCTGATCGTGGGGCTCGCACTGTCGCAGATGGCGGCATCGGTCACGCCGTTTTTTGATCGGCCGGTTGCCCCAGCGCCGAGTGCGAGCGTTCGAGCCGTCGCGCAGTTGATGCGGCAGGTCAGTCCGGGTCTTACGGCCGACGAAGCTGACCGCCTGGCGCTGGCCAGCGCATCGCGCGGCGACTTGCCGACGATCCCAATCGCCAATGCGGATATGAAACTTCCGGCGCCAGACGCTGGCTTGAACCTTCAAGGAGACGTGCGATGAGTTACGGCCTGCTGTGGATTGAGGGAGTGGCGGCCTCGCTACTAGGCGTGGCGGCCGTCGTCGCGGTGTCGGCGCGAATCTCGCGGCGCCTGTGGGCGGGATTGTTTCTGCTGGTCGCGTTAGCGTTGCTCGGGGTGATATTGGGCGCGCCGCTGGCCCTGTCGGCAGTATTGAAATTCGGCGCTCGTCTGGCGGAGAACTGGTTCGGCTATTGTCTGTCACTGTTTATTGTGGTGTTCGTCGGCGCAGTGATCATCCTGTGGCGCGGCCGCAAGCGTCCAGCGCCGGGAGCCGCGCGGGCGGCGGCGCTCTGGCCGGCCGGTTGGCTGTGGGTTGCGCTGCTCGCGATGATCATGCTTCACGTGATGACGTTCTGGAACGTGGACCTGGCGGTGCGCAATGATGCGGCCAATCTGCGCACCGAGGCGGGCGCGATGTTGCTGTCGGTTGCGCCGCCACAGGTCGAGGATGAACGCAACGCTGCCGTCCTCTATGAGAAGGCGTTTGCGCGGATCAAGCAGGACCCGTCGCTCCAGGGGGCCGATTCGCTGTTGAACCAGGACGACGTCGATGCGGCCGGCCCCGCAGTCGCTCAACTGCTGAATCGCCATGCGATCACATTGCGGCTGCTTCGCCAGGCCAGCACGATGCCCGAGTGCCGGTTCGATCATGATTTCGCGCACCCGAGCTTCAGCATGCTCCTGCCGGAACTCAACTATTGCCGAAACGGAGCCAAGCTGCTGGCTCTGTCGGCCAAACACGAGGCGATCGCCGGGAACACGCGCCAGGCCATTGACGATCTCAACGCGCTGTTTCGCGTCGGCCGTGGCGCCGGCAGCGATCCGATTATCGTTTGCAATCTGGTGCAGATCGGCATCGATGGACTGGGCGTGAAGACTGTGGAGGCCGTCCTCCCACATGTGAGCCGCGCGGAGGACTTGCAGCGGCTGCAGATCGGCGACGTCGACGCCGCCCGCCGGCAAGCACGGCGAAGCCTGTTCGGCGAGGAGGCGTTCGGCCTCTCCATCTTCAGCGATCTGGGCTCGGGCCGCTTGACGATGATGGCCCTGATGAACGATATCCGCCCGCAAGGGCCCAACTCTGGCGCGGGTGACATCCCGCCACTCCCGATGCTGCTGCGCATCTTCGTGCTTCCCTCTGACGTGCAGGCGTACAAGCAATACCTGGAGCGATGCCAGGAGCAGGTACAGGAGCCGTTTACGCCCACGACGATCGAACAGGCGACCGATGGCGGCATCAAAGCAGCGCATCACGGCCTGCTGACGTCGACCATCGTGCCGGCGCTTCAACGATACCTGGAGCGAGCTGCGATGGATGAGGCAAGCCGCGCCACCGCTTTGACCGGAGTCGCCGTCGACCGCTACCGCCTCGATCACGGCGGCGCGTTCCCCGCCAGGCTCGATGCGCTGGTTCCGCAATATATGGACGATGTGCCGCTCGACCCCTTCGATGGCCACCCGCTGCGCCTGGTCGTCCGCAATGACCAAGCGCAGATCTACAGCATCGGCCCCGACCTGAAGGACAACGCCGGCGCCCCGTTCGATGATCACAAGAAAACTGGGGATATGATGTTCACCGTCAGCGCGGTAGCAAACGCCCACACCGCCCCCGCCTCGGCACCGGCGGAGCGTCAATGAGGCACATTGTTCATCCGAAAAAAAGCGGGATGGAAAAAACGACGGAAAAAAACGGGACGGGTGCGGGACAGGTGCGCTTTCGAAGGCGTTTTTCGCTGGGAAAACAATGAACGAAAATCGTACCGGTCCCGCAATTTTCGCTATTTCCCCCCGCTCCTTTCCCGCTTCCCCGTAATCAGTGGTGACCCCTTTCCTTCGTCGACATTTACTTTGGCTTTTCGAAACTTAATTCAAAACGCCGCCCTCCCGAGCGAAACAGCGAGGGCAGCGGACATTCGAGCACGGCGTCTTTCCCCTGCACGCGATACTCAAAGGGCTTTCCAGTGAACGGGTCAATCGGCAGGGGCAAATCCGATATTTGGTCGAGCGCAGCTGGCGCAGTTCCGCCGTGGCGGGCCGCATAATCTCGAATCGCCTCGATTGTCCGCATCTGGGCCACGTCCCAATCCGATCGCTCGAAGACATAATAAATGCGCAGCGTACTGTGGGTCGCCAGGACCAGCGGGTTGGGTGATGGCTCGGCCGCCTCTGTTTTGAATGCCTTGTCGATCTGAGCGAGTTGTGAAGCCGCCTGCCAATACGGGAGCTCGATGCATTTCCAGACGTCGTCGTAAAAAATACGAAACTGCAGGAGGAAAAAGAGCGAAACGACCTGATCGTCCGGCATCGATTGGACCGCCTGCTTGGCGAACCCATGGAGCTCCAGGAATTGTCTGCCGCGCTCGACGTTCGCGTGCCGAAGATCATTGATCTGCTTTTCGATTGGCTCCATCTTGCCGGGCCTTTGCGAGGCGCGGATGACCGTCAGCGCGTGCGTGAAGGCAGCGTTGGCCTGCTGCCGTGAGAGGCTCTCTACGGGTTTGGATGTATCCAATCCGCTGACGATGTTTTCCAACTGTTCCCATTGGGCGACCGGCAAGCGCTGAACGATTGGCGTGGGAAGTGCGGTCAGCGCCCAATAAAGATTTGGCGCGCCGGGTTGGGATACCCATTCGGCGATCCCGTGATGCATGGCCAGTTCTACAAATCCGCACTGTACCAAGCCCTGGATCAGCAGAGGACGATCGCTTAATTGTCGCTCCATCGCCATCGCGCTTTGAAGCGAGCGCTCCGCACCGTTGAAATCCCCGCGCGACAGTTGCAAGCGGTATTGCACGCAAAGAACGTTTTGGAGAAGGCGCATGTCGTTGAGATAGGAAACCATCGCTCGCGCGCCCAGGTCGCGTAACCCCGCATCCCATTGTGCCTCTTCTCTTCGCGCGCCAAGGTCTACATATTCCAAGCTTGTCGAGAACTGATCGAGCACCTCCTGGGCTTCTTTGTCTTTCTTGCGCAGGTCCTCAAGATTTAAATCTTCCAGGTCGTCGATCTTCGCGTACACGTCCTTTTTCGAATAATCGGGAACTTTCCGCGCGGCGATCATGTAGAGCGTGGCGGCATTGCCGGGCGATTGATCGATGGCCCGAGGGAGCAGTGAATGGCTTAAGGCCGGCTGCGTGGCCGGCATCGGATGAAGGATCATCTTCACCACTTCGGTATGGTCCGCGGGCGCGGCTGATGCCGAGCCGCCCGCTACGAAGAATGCAAATGCTGCAATGCAATAGATATGGCGCATCATGAATTTAACCTCTGTAAAAGATGCCGAGTTCTTCGATCGCATCCGGACTGTCATTGAACGATGGGTTTGACGCGGGATTCGCCGATGACGGCGCCTGGTTGGTCAGTTCTGGCAATGGCAAGGCGCTCAACCCCTTCTCCAAGATCGCATTTCGAAGTTTCAGATTTGCCGCCGACTGCAGGAGTGCCGGAGAAATGCCGGCACTTGCGGGTGAAACGGGATCAACCGGCACTCGTGCAACCGGCGCGGAAGTTCGCTCCGGCAAAGACTGAGTCATTGGCCGCGCCCAAAGCGACAGCACGGTTGTCAATCCAAACAGCGCCGCGAGCGCCTGCCAGCGCCCCACTCTTTTGCGCTCCGCTTGCTGCCCCGCCCGAAAATAGAGTCTGCAAGGCGAAAGATTCAGAGGCGCAAGCTTCAGGCGGCTCAATGAGTCGGCCAGTTCATCTTCCGCGGGCTTCAATCGCTGCTCTTCCTGCATGGCATCTCCAGTTTTGCGCGCAATGCCGACATCGCATCGCGATAATGTCCGTGTACCGATGAAACTCCGATCCCGATGACGCTTGCGATTTCAGCCAGCGTCAGGTCCGACCAGAGCCGAAGCGTCACCACTTCGCGCTGGATTGGCGGCAGGGTCTCTAATGCGACTTGGGCGAGACTTGCGTCGATTCGATCCTCATCGCCAGGGATGAACCACGCTCCCCTATCCTTGGCCACCGCGCGCTGGCGTCGACGCCACTCGCTGATCGCTTCATTTCTCACACAGCGAAACAGCCAGGCGCGCGGCTCGGCCGGTCGTTTTCCGGAAGTCAGCATTTGGGTGAATGCCTTCTGAACCACATCCTCTGCCGAGGCGGCATCGACCCATTGCCGGGCATATAACAACAATGCCTTCCCATGGGCTTCGAAAATCCCGGCAATTTCTTCATCCGGCGGTGTCATCACTGGCTACAGATATCACGTCACCGCTTGCGAGATTTTCAGGAAAAGGTCTGAAAATCGATATGATCAAGGCGAATAAGTGGATGGGAGCTGAAATGTATTGCGGACCGCGGCGCCAGCTAACCCGATCGCCCCGTCTTTTCCAACATGCGCGGCGGCGACTACCATCCCCGCATGAATCTGCATTCCATTGCGGCTGACTTGCGGCATACAGTGGACGCGGCCAAAGCAAAATTGACGGCACTGGACGCAAAGACGGCCACGCATCGCCCGGCGGCGGATCGGTGGACGATCGCCGAGGTCATTGGCCATTTGATCGACTCGGCTGCCAACAACCATCAGCGCTTTGTGCGGGGGCAGTTCGTGGAGGAGCTGGTGTTTCCGAAGTACGAGCAGAACGAATGGGTGGCCGCGCAGCATTACAACGACTGCGACTGGCCGGCGCTCGTGGAGCTTTGGCATCGATACAATCACCATCTGGCTCACGTGATCGAGCATGTGAGGCCGCAGTCGCTGAGCCGGCGATGCATCATCGGGCCGTATGCTCCGGTCACGCTGGGGTTCCTGATCGAAGATTACGCCGTGCACCTGAAGCATCACCTGGGAAAGATCGAGGAACGGGTGGGCGCGTGAGCGGTGCTAGGGGCTGCATACCATGGGCGAACATCAAGATAAGAACATCCTCGAATATCGCAGAGCTGTTAGACCCGGCGGAAGGCGGTCCGTGGCTCTCATAATCTGTTTTGTAGCGATCTTGGGGCAAATTCCCTGGATCGTACTCGCGGGTTTCGTTGCGGTGTCCCTTTGCGGCACGCAATCTTTCGAGGCAGTTGTGTTTGTCGGTGCATTCGCATGCGCACCTTCGGTCGTATCTGCCGCGTCGGGGATCTATGTGTTGCTGAGAAAACGGCCAGAAAAAACCTCGGACTGGATCGGCTTGTCAGTTGCCCTTTGCGCCGCGTTTTGTTGGGTCACCTTTGTAGCGTCAACCTTACATGGAGCTCCCTATATTGAATGCCCGTAAGGCGGGCTGTCCGTGAGTGACCTTCGGGGGCAACGTTTAGGCCCCATCATGCCCCGACCCTTGCATTTCCCCGCCTATTGCACTACTTTGCCCGGCTAACCGAATGCCGCGAGGGCGGCACGGATACCTATATTGACCGGCCATTTGGCGCGGGGCGTAGTTCTCCGAGGTGCTGAAGGCTTGGTGTCGGGAGCATTAGAGATCAGATGTCGATCACAGCGGATCAGAAAAACAATATTGTTGGCACGTACAAGATTCACGAGAAGGATACCGGCTCGCCGGAAGTTCAGATTGCCCTGTTAACCGAGCGGATCAATCAGCTTCGCGAGCATTTTGACGTTCACAAGAAGGATCATGCTTCGCGGCGCGGGCTGCTGAAGCTGGTCAGCCGACGAAATCAGTTGTTGAAGTATTTGACGCGCAAGGACCGGGCTCGATATCAGCAGATCATCGGGCGACTGGGCCTGCGAAAGTAAAGGAAGCTAAAGCGTGCTGAGCCAAAAACGGCTCGGCACGCTTTGTTTTCATACCGTTTTTCCAGACGCTTCGTTCGCGCAGCCTTCAAGGCCTCCGGCTGCGAGCGGACGCGGCTCATGCAGCGGAGGCAAATCGCCTCCCGCCAGCCCCAAGCGGCTGAGCTGAAAGAAGGGAAAGAGTAAAAAAGAACATGCAAAACGGCAGAAGCGAATCGCTATCCGCCTGGGCGCCCGTGAAACGGGCGGGCCAGTGAGCGGCGCGAATTGCGGCTCGTGCGTTGCATTTTCTCTTTTACTTTTTCCGCACATCTTTCCGCTGCCGGCTTGAAGGGCTGGTGCATCCCTCCATGGAGGCCCATAGGAATTTTTGACAATGCAAGCCATCAAGGTTGAGCGCCAGATCGGCGGCCGAGCCCTCGTATTGGAGACAGGCACCCTTGCCAAGTTGGCCGACGGCGCGGTGACGGTTCGATATGGCGACACCGTCGTATTCGGCGCGGTGGTCCGCGCCAATCCGCGGGAAGGCATCGATTTCTTCCCGCTCCAGGTCGATTATCGCGAGCGCCGCGCTGCCGCGGGAAAATTTCCCGGCGGGTTCATGAAGCGCGAAGGCCGCCCCACCAACAAGGAAATCCTGACCGCCCGGCTGGTCGATCGGCCGCTTCGTCCGCTGTTTCCCAAGGGATTCATGGACGAAGTGCAGATTCACCTGAATGTTCTGTCTTTCGATCAGGATAATGACCCGGATATTTTCGCGGGCATCGCCGCCAGCGCGGCTGTCGCCATCAGCGACATTCCGTTCCTCTCGCCGACGGCGCATGCACGCGTGGGCCGCGTCAATGGGCAGTTCGTGTTGAATCCAACGGTCTCGCAGCTTGAAGAGAGCGATATGGACGTGGTCATTGCCGGCACGAAGAACGCCGTCAACATGATCGAAGTCGGCTCGCACGAGGTTGCGGAAGATGATATCGCCGACGCGATCGAGTTTGGCCATCATGCGATCATCGAGATTGTCGGGATGATCGAGGAATTGCAGAAGAAGGCCGGCCGGGAAAAGGTCGGCTCAGCGAAGCTGCTGGATCCGGGTCTTCTGGATGCCGTTCGGACGCGCGTCGAGGACAAGATTCGCGAAGTGAAGGGCAAGCCGGGCAAGAGCGATCGGTCCGACGCGGTTCGCCAGGTCATGGAAGATCTGATCACCAGCATGGCGCCAGCGGTGACCGATCCAAACGCAAGCTATCTTTCAATTATGCAGCAGCGCGACGAAGTGCGCAAACTGCGCCAGGCATTTGTCGAAGTCGAAGAGCAGGTGACGCGCGAGACGATTCTGTCGGGCGTGCGGCCCGACGGTCGCGGCTTCAAAGACATTCGCCCCATCAGCATCGAAGTGGGCCTGATTCCACGCGTGCATGGGTCAGCGCTCTTTTCGCGCGGCGAAACGCAATCACTTTGCAGCATTACGCTGGGCACCAGTTCCGATGAGCAGATGGTCGATGGGCTGATCGAGGAATACAGCCAGAAGTTCATGCTCCATTACAACTTCCCCAGCTACAGCGTCGGTGAAGTGCGGCCGATTCGCGGCCCAGGCCGGCGAGAGATCGGACATGGCGCGCTGGCCGAGCGGTCGCTGGTCGCGGTGCTGCCGACCGTCGAGCAGTTCCCCTATACCGTTCGCGTGATCAGCGACATTCTCGAGTCCAACGGATCGAGCTCGATGGCTTCGAGCTGCGGCGGATGCATGGCTCTGATGGACGCGGGCGTGCCGATATCCAAGCACGTTGCGGGTATCTCCGTGGGCCTTGTGAAGGAAGGCGACAAGTCGGTTCTTCTCACCGACATCCTCGGCGAAGAGGATCACTTCGGAGATATGGATTTCAAAGTCTGCGGCACGCGCGATGGCATCACCGCGATTCAGCTCGACATCAAGATCGAAGGCATCGATTACAAGACCATCCGCGAAACGCTGCATCGCGCTCGCGAAGCTCGGATGATCATCATTGAGAAGATGAGCGCTGTGCTGCCGGCCCCGCGGCCGAAGATCAGCGACTGGGCGCCGCGGCTGCTCACGGTCAAGATCAATCCCGAAAAGATCGGCAAGCTCATTGGCCCGGGCGGCAAGAACATCAAGGCGATCCAGGAAGAGACCGGAGCACAGGTCGATATCGAAGACGACGGCACGGTTTACATCTCTTCGGTGGATGCTGCTGCCGCGGAGAAGTGCCGGGACATCGTCGAGGCGATGACTGCCGAGGTGAAGATCGGAAAGATCTATAACGGCAAGGTTGTGAGCATCAAGGATTTTGGCGCCTTCGTCGAGATCGCGCCGGAAACCGATGGCCTGTGTCATGTCAGCGAGCTTTCGGAGCACTACGTTCAGAACGTGATGGACGTGGTGAACATCGGCGACGATATCCAGGTGAAGGTGATTCACATCGACGATCAGGGACGCATCAAGCTTTCGCGCAAGGCGGCTCTGAAGGAACTGGGCATCACTGAACCCGAGCCAGTCGGCGCGCCGGCAGGTGGCCCGGACGAGGGCGAAGGTGATCGTCACCACGATCGCGGTGAAGGCGGCCAGCGCGGAGAATTCCGCGGCGGGCGCGGCGGACCCCATGGTGACCGCGGGAACCGCGGCGGTGGTGGAGGAGAACATCGCGGTGGCGGCGGTGGCCGAGGAGGACGCGGTGGCGATCGCGGGCGCGGGCCTCGGCCGGAGCGCCACGAAGATTGATGTCACGCTGAGTTCTCATTTGAATGCAAAAAATGCAGAAAGGCGGCCTGAGGGTCGCCTTTCTTGTTTTTGCTTTAAGTGCATTGAATTCAATGGAAAAGGAAAAAAACGCCCCGCAGAGCTCATAGGGGAAATCCCCTAAGTGAATGCACCTAAAATAGTTGCAGATCAGAATTTCGCGAATTTCTGCTATCAGAATTGCTCGCCGTGGGTCTAGAATGATGGCGGTATGGAGCCGTGCGGTTGTTCGATTTAGGGACATTGCACCTGGGAGGTTCGCTATGCTTCGGCAAATCGGTTTGATGTGTGTTGTTCCCGTAATGGCATTGATCACGGGAACTGCTTTTGGCGCTGCAAATGACATGACCCCCGCGACCAGCACTGCCGGGCCGAATGCCAATCCTCCCTATATGCAACAGGGAAATGATTTCCCCACCGGCCTGGTTCATGACTGGGCGACGGCCAATGCGATGGCGACCCGCGCCCGCGCGGTCTATCGCCAGGCCGACACCGATTTGGCCGTGGCGGTGCGTCGAGCTCAGTTGCGCTTCGAGCAATCGGCCGATTATCAACATGCGTTGACGGCCGAGCGCGATGCTTACAACGATTACACCGCCGCCCGCGAGAAGGCGCTGGCGAGCCTTTCAAACAATGAAAAGTATCAGGCAATCATTCGTCTCCGCGATGAAACCGGCGCGAAGCTGAGCGCCAGCCGAATGCACAAAGCCGGCAACGAAACGATTCTGGCGATGGCGACGCTGAAGATGCAGTACGCATCGGATGCCCGCGCGATTGAAGTGCAGTTGCTGGCAGACAACTCGGATGTGAAAGCGGCGCGACAGAAAATGCTTACCGCCAGCCAGCGCGTGAGTGACATGCGGCATCAATTGGACGGCGCGATTCGTGACTCTGCGGAGATTGCCTCAGCGCGTAAGGTGCTCGCCCAGGCACGCATCGATATGGAAACGACCGATTCCTATGCCTGGAGCGCAGCCGTCGCCGGCAGCAACGCGGTCTACTACGCTTATTTCCTCCATCGCCTCGATCAGGGTTATTACGCACCGTGGGGGCCAGCGGCAAACGTAGGTTACGGATACGGCGGGTATGGCACGCCCTTCTGGAATCGATAACTCCAATCACAACCCGCGCTCGAAGCCGCCCGAACCGACGAGCGGCTTTTTTATGCGCTGATGATAAAATGCAACAATGCGCCGTATCGTGCGCCCAATTCTGGCGGGGCTTTCGCTGCTGATCTGCGTCATTGTTTGCTGGCTGTGGATCCGCAGCATGTCCACCACCGATGCCATCGATCGGACGCGCCCCGCCGAGTCACGCGATTCGATCCTCAGCCTCTATTCCTGGCGCGGCTCGATCGTTTTGGAACGACGAGCGGAGGTGCCAGCTTCATGGAACCGCAAATATGCGGGCTGGGAACGGAGATCCTTTCCGGCGGCTCACACTTGGACTTCAGAATATCTTCATAGCGCCCGCAGCGCCGCCGGCTTCGATCTGCTGGGATTCTGGTTCTGCCCCGCGGGGTTTATTGATGCCTCAGGCCTTGGCACACCCGTTCGAGCATCGGCATGGCTGTTTGGAATTCCTGATTGGGCGATCGCGCTTCTCGCTGCCCTGCTTCCGTTGTCGATAATCCGTGCGCGCTTTGTTCAACGCCGGCGCATCTCGGCGGGACGATGCGCAGGATGTGGATACGACTTGCGTGGAGTTTCCGGCAGATGCCCTGAATGCGGGCAGGAAAGCCGATTCTTTAGTCCGTCGCAAATCGGAATTTAGCGACACTACGGATGCAGGTTCGGATTTTCAACGCGAAAACCTTCCACTGTAGCAGCGGCGTTTAGTTCATCGTCGGCGCTGAGCACAACAAGTTCTATGGTCGGATCGTCATGTCGCACGAGCGTTAAGCACGCGAGTTGAACAGCATCCGCACCGCGAATGCCATGCTTACCAGCAAGTACCGCTGCTTGCTCCAGCAACGGCGCGTCCAATTCCACGACATTGAATGAGTCGCGAAAGTCGGCTTCTAGTGTTGCCAAAACTCCGTTGATTTTTTCGACAGGCTCGTTCGCATGGCGGGCGCGACGAACCAGAGCAGCAGTTACTTCCACCTTTGTGAACCTGCTCACCGTCAATCCTTGCGCGCTCTCGATGACGCTTGTCACATATTGCGAGCCCAACTCTGCGTGATAGCGTTTCACAAGAGCCGAAGAATCGACGAAGAAAACTGGCATGAGCAATCACCGCCGGTCGCGAACAATATCGTCTGACACCGGTCCGCCGGGCAATTTGATAGGCTGGAATTTCCGAAGTGAGCGTGGGTTTTTCGGACGAGTAATGCGTGCGGTGGTCTCGAGAATCTCAACCTTGACCTCGGCTCCTTCGGGTAAATGAGCCGGTTCGTCCAACGTCACCTGGCCGTTTTTGATGTGTCCGCGGTAGGTCATTCGATGCTCCCAAGGAACTATATCCGTTGACCACCGCAGGAAAAAGGCCCGGGACCTTCCGATTATTCACTTTCAAAAAGGATTGCGATTACGACGCTTTTTTCATCATCAGCGGCTTTGGATCTTCCACGCGGTCGGGCGGCCGGACGCCGGGGCCTTTGCCTTTGACACCAAGATCTGCATTCATTTCCGCGACGAGCTTTTCCATTTGTTTGACGACATCGGGATGTTGCGCGGCGACGTCTTTCGTTTCGCCGATTTCAGAGTCGAGGTTGTAGAGCTTGGGGAATGGCGGCTTGGACATGGGTTGGGGCTGACCTGCCGGGCGATTTTGCTCGCGCTGAGGCGCGATGGCCAATTTCCACGGGCCTTTGCGGACGGCTTGGAGTTGGTTGCTGTCGAAATAGTATTGAACGCCGCGGGGCGATTGCTTGGTCTGGCCCAGCAGGAGCGGGAGAATATCGACTCCGTCGATTTTGCGGTCAGTGGGAACTGCGCCGCCAGCAACCTTCACAAAAGTCGGCAGCAGATCGATGTTTCCAGCAACGGCATCGCTGGACGTTCCGGCGGCGATGTGGCCGGGCCACCAGGCGATAGTCGGCTCGCGCATGCCGCCTTCGTAGGTTCCGCCTTTGCCGCCGCGAAGCGGATAGGCGGTGCCGCCGTTGCGTCCCTGCGTGAGCCACGGGCCGTTGTCGCTGCTGAAAATCACCAGCGTGTTGTCCGACAACTTCAGTTCGCGAATCGTGTCGAGCACGCGCCCCGTACTGGCGTCCACTTCTTCCACCCAGTCGCCATAAAGACCGTTGGAGGACTTGCCGCGAAAAGCGGCGCCGGGATGCAGCGGAACGTGAACCGCGGTATGAGCCAGGTAAAGGAAAAACGGGCCGGCCTTGTGCTCGCGGATGAACTTCACCGCTTCATCCGTATAAATCTGTTCGATCCGGTCCTGCTTGGCGCCGTTCATCGTTTCGATGACCTGATCGTTCCGCACCAGCGGCATCGGCGGCCGTCGCTTATTGGCCGGCGTGTCCGGCGCCCCATCCCATTCGCCGCCCATGTCGTTGGAATATGGGAACCCAAGATAATGATCAAACCCGCGATGGATCGGCAGAAATTGCTTCTGGTCCCCGACGTGCCACTTGCCGATGCACTGCGTCGCATACCCCTGCTCGCGGAGCAGCTCGGCAATCGTATGTTCCTTTGCGCTGAGTCCTATTTTAGCAGCCGGGAAAATAACGTCTGGCAACGAAACCCGCTTGGCATAGCATCCTGTCAGCACCTGCGCTCGCGAAGGCGTGCAGACCGGAGCCCCATAGAAGCTGGTGAGCCTCATTGCCTCCACGGCCATGCGATCGCAGTTGGGTGTGCGATTGAGCTTCGAGCCAAAGGGGCCGATGTCGGCATAGCCCATGTCATCGACGAGGATGATGACAAGATTCGGCTTCGCTAGCGCGCGGCTGGCTGTCAGCAGAACGAGGGTCGCCGCTAGAAAGATCCTAATTACACTGACATTCCCGCCCCACGGTCGAAGGATTTGTTTCTTTCGAATTCCCATGCCCTTGCTACCTCGGAAGAACCACCGCCGTGGAATCCAGTCAGCGCGCAAAAAAGCCCGAAGTCGGAAGACTTCGGGCTTTTGTAGTTCTTTTGGCAAATAAATAGTCGGAAAGCCCAGCTGGTGTTTTTGACATCAGTTGCCCTTGCTGGTGCAGGGGACGAGCCTGTGTTTGACTCACGATTCTCCCAGATCGCTCTGGAAGAAAGTTCTAAG
>Ga0134128_10004109_pt1 | contig 17866 bp, 18 predicted proteins | sample KB31754_FD_96462 | JGI IMG/M metagenome (GOLD analysis project Ga0134128, IMG submission 96462) | Terrestrial soil microbial communities with excess Nitrogen fertilizer from Kellogg Biological Station, Michigan, USA - KB3-175-4 | ecosystem: Environmental > Terrestrial > Soil > Unclassified ... | reverse complement strand
GCCGCCGCGGCGCTCATCGAATTCGATGGCTGGATCGCGAGCGATGATGCGCGTTTGAAAGACGCGCTCGCCAGCCTTGGCGATCGGGTTTTGCGCTCTACCTGGCTGGGCGGCTATGCCCGACCGCTGAGCGCCGCCGAACTCGGGGAGTGAGGGTAAGGCCCATGGCCAGCACCCAGCGTCCGGCCCCGCAGCCGGGCATTCTCGATATCGCTCCCTATGTCGGCGGGGAGGCGAAAGCGCCCGGCTTTGAGCGACCGATCCGGCTTGCCTCGAACGAGAGCGCGCTCGGCCCGAGTCCCAAGGTGATCGCCGCCTATCACGCGCATGCCGACGAGATCTTCCGCTATCCCGACGGCCATTCGACGGCGCTGCGCGAAGCGCTCGGCAAGCGGCACGGCATCGATCCGGCGCGCATCGTTTGCGGCGGCGGCTCCGACGACGTGATCAATCTCCTGACCAGCGCCTATGCCGGGCCCGGCGACGAGGTGCTGTACGGCCGCCATGGCTTCTCGCTCTACCCGATCGCGGCGCGCACGGCCGGTGCGACGCCGATCGCGGTGCCGGAGAAAGATCTCACCTTCGATGTCGATGCGACCTTGGCGCGCGTCACGGCGAAGACGAAGATCGTTTTCATTGCCAATCCCAACAACCCGACCGGCACCTTCATTCCCCGGGACGAGCTTAAGCGCCTCCAGGCCGGCTTGCCGAAATCGGTGCTGCTGGTGATCGATGCGGCCTACGCCGAATTCGTTGTGCGTAATGATTACGAGTCCGGAATCGAGCTCGCCACCCGCGAACCCAATGTCGTGATGACGCGCACCTTCTCGAAGATTTACGCGCTGGGCGGGATGCGTATCGGGTGGTGCTATGGCAGCGCGGAGATCGTTGATGTCCTCAATCGCATCCGCGCGCCGTTCAATGTCAGCTCGGCGGCACAGCTTTGCGGCGTCGCCGCAATCGAGGACGTCGTCGCGGTCGATCGCGCGCGCGAGCATAACGATATCTGGCGTCCCTGGTTAACGCGCGAGCTCGAAGCGCTCGGCCTGACACTGACGCGGTCGGTCGCTAATTTCGTGCTGGCGCGTTTCCCGAAAGGCGGACCCCAAGCCGATGCGGCCTGGGATTATCTGCGCCAGCACGGCATTTTGGTGCGCAAGGTCGGTGTCTATCACCTGCCCGAATATTTGCGCATCACGATCGGTAAAGAGTATGAGATGCGCGCGGTGGTCGACGCGCTGAGGGAGTTTTTGAGGCAAGCATGAGTGATTTATTTTTTGAGCGCGCCGCGTTCATCGGCATCGGTCATATCGGCTCCTCCCTAGCGCGGCTGCTGCGGCGCGAGAAGCTTGCCCGCACCATCGTCGCCTGCGCGCGCCGCAAGGAGACGCTCGATGCGGTGCTGCGGCTGAAGTTGGCCGAGGAAGTGACCAACGATCCGGCCAAGGCGGTCAAGGACGCCGATCTCGTCGTCATCGCAACGCCGCTCTCGACCTATGTCGATCTCGGCAAGGCGATCGCACCACACCTGAAGCCCGGCGCGATCGTCACCGATGTCGGCTCGGTGAAAGAGCTGGTGGTCCGCGATTTCGCGCCCCTTCTGCCCCCGAACGTCCATCTCGTGCCGGGCCACCCCGTCGCTGGAACGGAGAATTCGGGGCCGGAATCGGGTTTCGCCGAAGTGTTCCAGAATCGCTGGTGCATCCTGACGCCGATGCCGGGCGGCGATCCCGACGCGCTCGACAAGATCACGCGGATGTGGAAATCGGGCCAGATGCAGGTCGTGACCATGGATGCGGCGCATCACGACCGCGTGCTCGCCATCACCTCGCATGTGCCGCATCTCATCGCCTACACGATCGTTGGCACCGCGACTGATCTCGAAGAGACGCTGAAATCCGAGGTGATCAAATTCTCGGCCAGCGGCTTCCGCGACTTTACCCGCATCGCCGCCTCCGACCCGGTGATGTGGCGCGATATCTTCCTCAACAATCGCGAGGCGGTGCTCGAAGTGCTGCAGCGCTTGAACGAGGATTTGACCGCGATGCAACGCGCCATCCGCTGGGGCGAGGGCGACAAGCTGCAGGATCGCTTCTCCAAGACGCGCGCGATCCGCCGCTCGATCGTCGAGGCGAAGCAGGCGTAGAGCCGCGAAGCTGCGTCGCTGACGTTCAGGTTAAAATTTTGGCCGCCCAGGCGACGAGCGTCGTATAAGCCTGCAGATGGGGCGCCGCCGCGATCACGAGACAGGCGCTGCCGATCAAGGCGAAGATGAGGAGGGTGGCGAAACGGTCGCTCATAACTGGCTCGAAGGAACGGGCTGAACGAAATTTTCGACCCTGCCAACAAGTCAGGGTTTTACGGCATTGTTGTGGCGTCGGCCCGACATTGCTGGGGAATTTGCTAAGCTTGGGACCAAGGAGACAAGGAGGCTTGGATGTTCGTCGTCGTCTTCGAGGTGGAGCCCAAGGAAGGGCGCGAGCAGGACTATCTCGATCTCGCTGCGCAGCTGAAACCCGAGGTCGAGAAGATCGACGGCTTCATCTCGGTCGAGCGCTTCAAGAGCATGGCGAAACCCGGCAGGCTGGTCTCGGTCTCGTATTGGCGCGACGAAGACGCCGTGAAACGCTGGCGCGAGCACAATCGCCATCATCTGGCGCAGCTCTCGGGCCGTGGCCAGATCTTCGCCGACTATCGCATCACGGTCGCGGAGGTCGAGCGCCAATACGGCATGTTCGAGCGCGCCCAAGCTCCTCAACCTTAGGCCGCTGCAGCAAGTCTCAGGCCGGATTACGCAGGCCGAGGCGCGCGAGGCGCGGCAGGACCTCGGCACAGAAATAGGGCAGCTCTTCGATATAGTGGACGAAGGACAAGGCGATGCCGGCAATGCCGGCCTCGCCCAGCGCCGCGACATTCTGCGCGATTTCGTCCGGCGTGCCGACGAGACGCACGCCGCCCATGCCATAAGCTTGCTTGCGGCGCAGCGTCGCGAATTCCTCGGCTGAGTATTTGTCGGGCGTCACGCCGCGCATCGCGAGGATGTGGTCGATGGCGCCGAGATCGGCGTTTTCAACCGTGGCGTAGTGATCGTATTCCTCGGCTTCCTTGCGCGTCGGCCGGCAGGTGACGACGCCGGCGGTGAAGACGTCGAGCTCGCGGCCTTGCTCGCGTGCTGCGCTGCGCACGCGGCGCACCGTCTGTTCCGCCGTGTCGAGCGCTTGCAGCGAGGTGGAGACGAAGAGCCCGTCGCAATTGGCGATCGCAAAAGCCTGACCGGTCGGCGAGGAACCGGCATTCATGACATAAGGCCGCGAGCCGCCATAGGGTTTCGGCTTGGCGCGCACGTCCTTGAGCTTGACATAGGCACCGTCGAAATCGAACTGGCCTTCGCGCGACCACATTTCTTTCACGGCGTCGAGCCACTCCTTGGCGTAGTCGTAGCGCGCTTCGTGATCGCGCTGGGCAACGCCAAACATCGTGAACTCGTCCTCGTTCCAGCCGCAGACGAGATTGAGGCCGAAGCGGCCCTCGCCGATTTGGTCGGCAGTCACCATTGCTTTCGCCGCGACGATCGGATGGATGAGCGGCGCATGCACGGTGCCGAAGGCGACGAGGTTTCGAGTCGAAGCCATGAGCCCTGTTGCCCAGGTGATGGTCTCGAGCGTCGCGCCCTGGTAATCCGTCTCGCCGCCGTAGCCTTTCCAGCGCCCGATCGGCAGCATGAATTCGATTCCGGCGGCGTCCGCCATCTGCGCCAAGCGCTTGCATTCGGCCCAGCTTCCGGTCCAGCGCTCGGGAAGCCGTGTGACCGCGCGCCCCGAGGAGCAATTCGCGCCAAAGAGGCCGATCTTCAGTCGATGCGTGCTGCCGAGTCCAAAGCGTCTGTTCTCGTGCGACGGCATACGAGTCAATTCCAGGCAATCGGCGGGATAGTCGCAAGCTTTGCCGGGCCGAGGTAAAGCTGTTGGTTCTGGATCGTCATCGGCAATGTAAGCGCCTTGTCGCCAGCGCCATTCGGCCGCGCCAGCAGTCCGAGCACTACTTTCGCGGCGCCGGCATCGCTCGGCCGCAGCGCGCCGGCCTTCACCGCGACGTCGACCGCCGCGTCCTGGCCGGTGATGACAGCGGAGAACGCGCCTTCGGGCTGCAGCGCCTGGTCGAGCGCAAGCGTGCCCGAGGCATCGACCAGCAGCGAGCCCCAACGCAGCCGCAGCGATTGCAATTCGATCGTGCCGCCATCGTCCCGCCAGTGCGTCAGCGCCGGAACGATTTGTCCGGGCGGCAGCGCGCCCTTCAGCTGCGCTACGAAGGAAAACCCGGATAACGTGTTGCCGAACCCGGGCACGGACATCGGAAGCGTCGCGTCGCGCAATTGCAGCGCGAGGCCGAGTGCGATGTCGGTATGGCTTTGCGGTGGTGTTGCCGGTATTTCGATATGGGCTTCACCGTTACCGATTTTCGTGCCCTGCGCGAGGCCGACGCCGCTGAGATCGGCGGCCGTCACGTCGATCGCGGCGACGAACCGGCCATCGACATCGACGGCGCCGTCGATCCGGCGCATGGTGAAGCCGGTGCTGCCACTGGGCTCGATGACCCGGGCGCCGCTCGCCGCCGTGAATTCCCAATGCCTCAGGTTCCACGGCGCTGCCCAGGCCGAGGCGCTACCGGCATTCACCGCCATCGGTAGGGGCCGCAGCGTATCGAAGCTCAGATTGGTGAAATCGAAACGGAACGAACCGGGAAAGCCGCCGATTTCGGCGGCGTCCCAACGGATGTTATAGCCTTCGGTTGCGCGCGCCTCCGCCCAGGGCCGCAGCTGAGCGCGCAGCATGCCGGCAACGTAATGCCAGTAAGCCGCGTAAGCGATGAGTGCGACCAGAATGATGCCGCTCAGCGACAGCACGATGCGGCGGGCGGCCGATGCATTGCGCATGGGGCGAGTGTAGAGGATTTTGATCGGCGGTCGACGGGCTGCGACAGTTGTTTCGTCCGTCGCGATGATCACCGGTAGGTGGTTGGCGGGCGAGGAGATTTTTTTGGTCATTCCCGCGCAAGCGGGAATCCAGGATTACGCGTGGGATGTTACGCTGGCCCTCACCCGCATTTCGAATAGTCGCAATTGGTGCACTGATCGCAATTTTCGAGGCGGATCAGCGCGGCCTGGCCGCATTTCGGGCATTGCGCCATGCGCGGCGGGTTGTTGCCCGAGAGATTGACGACCTGCTTTTCCATCGCGATCTGCTTTTGCGTGTCTGGCGGCGCCATGAAGCCGATCGCGGTCATGTGGCGCTCGATGACATCGCCGATCGCCGCGAGCAGCGAGGGCACGTAATGCCCGCCCATCCAGGCGCCGCCGCGCGGATCGAACACGGCTTTCAGCTCTTCGACGACGAAGGAGACGTCGCCGCCGCGGCGGAACACGGCGCTGATCATGCGGGTCAGCGCCACGGTCCAGGCGTAATGCTCCATGTTCTTCGAGTTGATGAAGATCTCGAACGGCCGGCGCCGGCCGTCCTGAACGATGTCATTGAGGGTGATGTAGAGCGCGTGCTCGCTCTGCGGCCAGGCGATCTTGTAGGTGTTGCCGGGCAGCGCCTCGGGGCGGTCGAGCGGCTGCGTCATATAGACGACGCCGCCGGCCTCAAAGACATCCCTGGGCTTCGGCCGCGGCGCCGGCAGCGGCAGCTCGCGCTGTGACGTGCTCTCGGCTTCCTTTGCCGGCTTCACTTCGAGCACCGCGCCGGTCACCTCGTTGGGGCGATAAGTGGTGCAGCCCTTGCAGCCGAGCTCGTAGGCCTGGAGGTAGACATCCTTGAATTGCTCGAAGGGGAAATCCGCCGGCACGTTGATCGTCTTCGAGATCGAGCTGTCGACGTATTTCTGTACCGCTGCCTGCATGACGACATGATCCGAGGGCGCGAGCGATTGCGCATCGACAAAATAATCGGGCAGCGGCGCCAGATCGCCTTTCATGCGGCGGAAGAGGCGATAGGCGTAATCCGAGACCTCTTCCTCCTTGCGGCTGCCATCGGGCAGCAGCACGTTGCGCGTGTAGCGGAAGGAGAAGACCGGCTCGAGCCCCGAGGAGACGTTGTCGGCAAAAATCGAGATCGTTCCGGTCGGCGCGACCGAGGTGAGCAGCGCGTTGCGGATGCCATAATCGCCGATCGCCTTGCGCAGATCCTCATCGAGCTCGCGGATCGTCTCGCCGGCGAGATAGGCGTCTTTATCGAAAAGCGGGAAGGGGCCTTTCTCGGCCGCGAGCTGTACCGAGGCGAAATAGGCGGCGCGCTGCACCGCCTTCATCCATTGTTCGGTGAGCTCGACGGCGCGCGCCGAGCCATAACGCACGCCGCAAAGGATCAGAGCATCGGCAAGCCCGGTGACGCCAAGGCCCACGCGGCGCTTGGCGCTCGCCTCTTGGGCTTGCGCTTCTAAAGGGAAGCGCGAGGCGTCGATCGCGTTATCGAGCATCCGCACCGCGAGCGGTACGACGTGTTTAAGCTCCTCGAGATCGATCGCGGCCTTATCGGTGAAAGGCTCACGCACCAAAGCCGCCAGATTGATCGAGCCGAGGAGGCAGGCGCCGTAAGGCGGCAGCGGCTGCTCGCCGCACGGATTGGTCGCGGCGATGGTCTCGCAATAGGCGAGGTTGTTGCGGCGATTGATGCGATCGATGAAGATCACGCCCGGCTCGGCATAGGCGTAGGTCGCGCGCATGATCTGATCCCAGAGCTCGCGCGCGCGCAGGACCTTGTACGTGGTGCCGGCAAAGCTCAGCTCCCACGGCGCGTCTTGTTTCACCGCTGTCATGAAAGCATCGGTGATAAGGACCGAGAGGTTGAACATGCGCAGCTTGCCGGGCTCGCGCTTGGCCTCGACGAAGGCCTCGATATCCGGGTGGTCACAGCGCATCGTCGCCATCATCGCGCCGCGGCGATAGCCGGCGCTCATGATGGTGCGGCACATCGCGTCCCACACATCCATGAAGGAAAGCGGTCCCGAAGCGTCGGCGCCAACGCCTTTGACCGGCGCGCCTTTCGGGCGGAGGGTCGAGAAATCGTAGCCGATGCCGCCGCCCTGCTGCATGGTCAGCGCGGCTTCGCGTAGATGCGCGAAGATGCCGGACATGTCGTCCGGGATCGTCCCCATGACGAAGCAGTTGAAGAGCGTGACGGTGCGGCCGGTGCCGGCGCCGGCGACGATCCGGCCGGCGGGCAGGAATTTGAAATCGGCGAGCGCCTCGGTGAAACGTGGCGCCCAGGCCGCGGGGTCGCGCTCCGGCGCGGCAAGGGCAGTTGCGATCCGCGACCAGGTATCCTCGATAGTCTTGTCCACAGCCGCGCCGTCCGGCCCCTTGAGCCGGTATTTCATGTCCCAGATTTGCTGGGAGATTGAAGCGACGCTAGCCATCAAGCCTGAACCTTCCGACAGAAAGCGGCCGCCCCGCGCTCGGTGGCGGCCCGCCAATTACAGCGAAAGCATTGATACACCTGATATTTTCTCATTCGGCCTGTCTTTGTCAAGGGAATTTGTTCCGTCTTTGTTTTCCCTGGGTTAGGCAATGAGCGGAAGAAGCCAAGCCCTTGGTAGATAGCGAACTCTTACTTTTATCCCCGCTTTGCCAGCCAGCACCTTCCACAGTTTTGTCCCCATCCTTGGCTATGTAGAAGCGCGTATGGGGCCTCTGGATTGTAAAAAATAGGTGCAGCTTTGGCGGCGTGCCATCGCATGCCGGCGCTGCTGGGTGCGCGCGACCTCCGGCGGGGCCCCCGCCGATCTTCCGCAAGCCCTGGCGGCTTAACCGCCGCCGCTCTCGGCGACCAGGCGCGCCGTCGCCTGCTCGATGCGCTCTTGGAGCTCCGCGAGGGCAGCGCGGCGCTCGGTGCCCGGCGCGATCGCCGGCAAGATCTCGACGATGATTTTTCCCGCGCGTTTCGTGAACGCTCGCCTTTCCCAGAACAAGCCTGAATTCACCGCAACCGGCACCAGCGGCACGCCGAGCCCCGAGTAGAGGGCGGCGACACCGGGCTGGTAGCGCACCTTCACGCCGACGGCGCTGCGCGTGCCCTCGGGAAAGATCATGATTGAGCGGCGCTGCGCCAGCCTCGCTTGGCATGCCGCGACCATGCGCTTTAACGTTTTGGCGCCGCCCTTGCGGTCGATCGGAATCATCCCGGCTTTAAGCGCGTACCAGCCGTAAAACGGCACGTAACCGAGCTCGCGCTTGATCACCATGGCGGCGAGGGGAAAGAGGATCGGCGCCGCGAACGTGTCCCACGCCGATTGATGCTTCATCGCGATGAGAGCGGGTCCAGACGGCAAGTGCTCGCGTCCCCGCACTTCGTGCGTGAGGCCGACCGTGACGCGCAACAGCCACAGCGTGACGCGGGACCATTCGGTGCCGAAACGCATCATCCACAGCCCCGGCGTGAACATGAACGGCGCGCCGAGCACCGCGCAAATGAGTGTCCAGGCGTAAAACAGAAGCTGGAATGCCAGGGAGCGCAAAAAGATCAATCGCTCGCTCCCCCCGGGCGAAGCGCTGCCGGCACATAGGGTCGCGCCACCGCCGCAAGGTATTTCACGTATTCGGTGCCGATCAGCAGCGCGGTGCGGCGCGAGCGCCACCAGGGCGCTTCCTGCAGGAATTCCGGAAAGACCGGATTGGGCACGATCTCTATGGCGGGCATGGCGCGGCTGAATTCCAGCATGCTGCGCGGCATGTGGTAGCTCGCCGTGACAAGGCGCAGCGAGCGGTACCCTTCGCTTTCCATCCATTGCGCGGTCTCGCGCGCATTGCCAAGGGTGTTGTCGGCTTCATGGCCGAGCACGACGCAGCACGCGACGCTATCAGGCGATTGCCGCGACACGTGCAGCAGCTCGTTGACGTCGACGCCGCGATAGACGCCGGAGATGAAGAGCTTTTTCGCTTTGCCGTCGGCAAGCAGGCGCAAGCCTCCTTCGACGCGGAGACTCCCGCCGGTGAGAACGACGATCGCATCGGTCGTGCGATCGGGCGACGTGACCTCACTCGGGATCGCCGCGGCAAAACGCCAGAGGCCGATCAACCCCACCAGCAGGAGCAACACGACGAGGCCGCCGACATTGCGCAAGATGCGCGCGCCACCGCCGCGTCTCATGCGTGCGGGCCATTCATGGCAAGCGAGCGAGCGCGCGCAGCACGGTGAGCCGCGCCGTTACCATGGCCGCGATCCCTGCCGCGACCGGCAGCAGCACCAGCGCGCCCCATTGCCAGGCGACGAGGCGAAGATCGGGCAGAAGCGCCGCCTCCTCGCCGAAGATCGAGACGGCATCGGCGGCGTGGCCAAGGCCCCAGATCGTGACTGCAGCCAGGATCAGCCCCCCGATGCCGCCGGTAAAGCCGAGCTGCAGCGCTTCCCGCTGGAATTGCCGCGCTATGTAGCCGTCGCGCGCGCCCATCATATGCAACAGCTCGATCACGTCGCGATGCACGGCGAGACCGGCGCGGGTGGTGAAGACCACCGTCAGCACGGAAGCGGCGCTAACCATGGCGACGATCGCGAGACCGGCCGCTTCGACCGAGAGGGCGAGAGTGTAGAGTCGGTCGAGCCATTGCTGGTGGTCGTCGAGCACGGCGCCGGGCGCGGCGCTGGTGAGCTTCGCCCGCAGTGCGGCAACATCAAGTGCACCGCCCGCGGCGATGCGCACGTCGATGAGCCGCGGCAGATCGAGCTCTTCAGGCGCCACCGCCGTGCCGAGATAGGGCGCCAGCAATTTGCCCTCGGCAGCGCGGTCGAGCGGCGCGGCGCTGGTGACACCTTGAGTGCGGCGCAAGAGCGTCACCACTGCGTTCACAGTCGCGTCGCTCGACCCGTTCGGCGGCAATTCCACCGTCAGGGTGCCGGCGAGTCCGCGATCCCATTCCTGCAAGGCGCCGCCGAGGGCAAGCATGGCCGCGATCGCGATCGCGGCGAGATAGACCGTCGGCGCGATGAGCCACGGCAAGAGCCGCGCCGTGCCGTCGCGTCGCAGCGGAATATCTTGCTGGCGCCGGCGGATCATGCGCGCTCTCGTGCAGCCGCGACGGCGATCTCGCCATCGACGAGATGGAGGCGGGGATGCCCTAGCCGCGTCGCGAGCGCTTCGTTATGCGTCGCCAGCACGATCGTGGTGCCGAGCCGGTTCATTTCCTCGAAAAGACGCAGGAGCCGCAGCGCCATCGCATCGTCGACATTGCCGGTGGGCTCGTCAGCGAGCAGCAACTGCGGGCGCGCGATCACAGCGCGAGCGATGGCGATGCGCTGCTGCTGCCCACCGGAGAGCGTCGGCGGCCGCGCGCTGATCTTTTCGGCGAGTCCGACCCATTCGAGCAGCTCGGTGACATTGTCGCGGATGCGTTGCTCGGGCGTACCGGCAAGACGTAGCGGCAGCGCGACATTGTCGAAAGCCGAGAGATGATCGAGCAGGCGGAAATCCTGAAACACGACGCCGATCTGGCGGCGGATCGGCGCGAGCGCGCTGCGCTTCATCCGCGACATATCCGCGCCGAAAAGCGAAATCAGGCCGCGCGTCGGCCGCTCGCCCAGATACATCAGCCGCAGCAACGTACTCTTGCCCGCGCCGCTGGCTCCGGTCAGGAAATGGAACGAGCCCGGCGCGAGATAGAGGCTTAAATCGCGCAGCACCTCGGGGCCGGTGCCGTAGCGCATGCCGACATTCTCGAAGCGCACCATCGCCGCACCATGGCACGCGTCGCTGGCCCGCGTAAAGCTTACGCGGAAGACGTATCCGAGTCGCGCCGCTTTCTTGCCGTGACGGGCGGCAGCGCTCTATAACCGCCGCAAAGACAAAACCGATCGCGGGGACCATGATCGTCACCTGCAGCAAGTGTCAAAAGCGCTATATCGTCGATCCGCGCTCGCTCGGTTCGCCGGGGCGGCGCGTGCGCTGCGCCAATTGCCGCCATACTTGGTTCGAGGCCGCGCCCGAAGAGGTGCCGTCCGCGATCGAGTTGCCGCCGCTGCCCGAGACGCCGCCGGTTGTCCGCATCGCCCCGGACGAGTCGGACACTGCGCACCGGATCCAATTGCCAGCCGTGGCCCGCCAAGGCAGAGGCATCGTCTGGCTGGGCCGCGTCGCGCTGGTTATCGCGGTTGCAATCGCGATCGGGGCTCTCTTTGCCGAGCGGCAACAGGTTATGAGCGCGGTGCCGTTCACGACTCGCATCTACGCAATGGTCGGGCTGGCTCCGCCCGTGCTCGAACTGCGCGACGTGTTACCTTCCCGCAGCGTCGCTAACGGCGTGCCGACGCTGGCGATCAACGGCCAGGTCGCCAATGTCTCGACCGACCCGCAACCGGTACCGAAGCTGCGCGTCGCGTTGCGCGATGCGAACAACAAGGAACTACAGAGCTGGGTCGTATCCGTGACCGACGAGCCGCTGGCGCCCGGCGCGAGCGTGCCGTTCCACACCACGATCTCGCAGCCGCCCGATGGCGCGACCGGCCTCATTGTCAGCTTCATGGCGGCCGGGAGCTGACCTTAAGCGATGGCGACGATCCTGCTCGCTGAAGACGAGGACTCGGTCGGTGCGTTTGTCGCCCGTGCCTTGACGCAGAATGGCCATCAGGTCACACGCGTCGCCAATGGTCTCGCGGCGCTCGGCGCGCTCGCCGCTGCGCCCTTCGATCTGCTGCTGACCGACATTGTGATGCCCGAGCTCGACGGTATCACCCTCGCGCTGAAGGCGAGCAAGGACTATCCGGCGATGAAGATCCTGCTGATGACAGGCTATGCCGCCGAGCGCCAGCGCGCGCATAATCTCGACGCGCTCGTGCATCGCGTCGTGATGAAGCCATTCACGCTCAAGGATATCCAGAAGGCTGTCGCCGAATCGCTCGGGGGCTAGCGCGCGCGATCAGAACTGCTTCAGCAGCCGGTCGATGTAATCGTGCTCGATCGCTGGTCGCTCGCGCTCGCCGGCGCGGCGGCGCAGCTCTTCGAGGATCTCTTTCGCCTTGTCGAGCGCCGATTCGTTGCTCTTGCCCATGCGCAGCGTGCCGCCATCGTCGAGCCCGCCGTTGCCCTCCTCGGTATCGAGCAAGCGGCCGAAGGGATCGCGTTGCGCCTGGCGCAGGCCCGGATTATCGAGCGGCTCGCCACCCGGGCCATCGCCATAATTATCGCCCATCATCTGATTGGCCATGCCGCGCGCCGCTTCCTGGAGGGCATCGAGCGCGTCGCTTTGCGGCCCGACCGCCTGGCCCGGCTGATTCTGGCCGAGCGCCTGCTCGGCGCCGCGCATCGAGCGCTCGGCGCGCTGCATGGCCTGCGGTATGCCCATGCCCTGCTGCTGCATCTGCTGCATCATCTGATTGAGCATCTGGCGCAGCGCCTGCTGCTGCTGCGCGTCGCCCTGCATGTTCTGCCCTTGCTGGCCGTTGCGCGATTGCTGGAAAGAGCGATCGAGTAATTGCTGCTGCTGCCGCATCATCTGCTGCATCTGGCTCATCATCTGCTGCTGCTGGCTGCCCTGGCCGGGCATCGGCCGCGCCATGCGCAGATTCTCGAGCATCTGCTGGAGTTGCGAGAGCATTTGCCGCGCCTGGTCCTTGGCCCCGGTGCGGGCGAGGTCGCGGGCGCGATCGAGCATCCGCTGCAGGTCGCGCATCGACAGCATGTTGCGCGGATCGGCGGGTTGGAGCTGGCTCGGATCCATCTGCTGCATCTGCTGCGCGAGCTGCTGCATATAGCGGTTCATCGCCTCCTGCAGCTGATTCATCAGGCGCTGGATCTCGTCATCGGGCGCGTTCCGGGCCAGCGCGTCCTGGAGCTGCTTCATCGCGTTGCGCAGGTCCTCCATCGCGGCGGGGCTGCGGCCTTCCTCGATGCGGACAGCCGTATCCCACAGCAATTGCTGCACCGGCGCGATCGAGCTGCCGTCGCGATCGAAATGCAGCCGCGCCTGCGCCGTGCGCATCGCCATGAAGGCGACGATATCGTTGTTGTAGCGATCGGGCCGCAGCGACAGGTCCGAGATGGTGTCGGCGACGTCGTTCCGATCGGAGGCCTTGCGCGACAGCTCCTTACGCTGCTCGACCAGCGCCTTGGCGACGGGGTTGCGGAATTGGCGCTCGGGAAGGACGGTCTCCATCGTCTCGCTGGTCCCGACCTGGCCGAGTGCATCCTTGGCCTGGAACTCGATGCGCACCGGCATGCCGGCCCAGAGATTGGCAGTGAGGTCGAAGAAGCCGACCCCTTTGGGATCCGTCAGATGTTGACCGGGTAGCTGCAGCGGCAGCGTCAGCGCCGGCAGGCTCGGATCGTCGAGCCGGCGGATGACGGCGTTGGCGCTTTCGACGCCGTAATCGTCATTCGCCTTGTAATCGAGACGCAGCGCCATGCGGTCGGTGTGGCTCGGCGGCTTGGCGAAGGCGATCGATGGCGGATGATCCGGCACGACCGCGATGTTCCAGGCACCCAGCGTTCGGCCGTCCTGCTCGACCGCGACATGCTTGCCGCCTTTGATCGTCGCCGTGCCTTTGAAATCCTTGTCGTCGAGCTTCGAGAAATCGCTCCCTGCTGTATCGATCTTCAAGCGCGGCGCATTGCGTCCGCCGTGCACTTGCGCGAGCAGCGCGCTGCCGATCGGCACGTAGATGAGCTGCTTGCCGCTCGCCGGTAGGAATTGCGGCGGCAAGCCCGTGTAATCGGGCGGCGTCACCCAGATATCGAGGCTGATTTGCGGCGCGACGCTGTGCGCCGCTTCCGGCGTGAAGGCGCGCACGAGGCGAGCGGCCCAATCGTCTCGCGCATCGATCGCCGCGATCAACAGAAGCAGCGCCAGCGCGACGCGCAGCGCAAACGGGTCGCGGTGCAAGAGGCCGGCTTCCGGCGTGCCGACCTTAAGTTGGCGCGCCGCCGCCGCCATGCGTTCTTGATGAGCCCGCCAAAGCGCTGCTGCGGCCGGGTCGTCACTGCCGCCGGCAAGCTTATCCGTGATGGCGGTGAGCGGGCGATGGCGGAGCCGGCTCGCCAATTCGAGGCGACGCCGCGCATCGTCGCGGCTCGGCCAGGAAAAGCGTCGCATGCCATCGAGCACGGCGAGCGTCAGCAGCACCAATGCGAGAGCCAGCAGTAGCCAATGCGCCGAGACCGGCAGCCGTGTCGGAACGTCGAAGAGAGCGAGCGTCAGGAAAATGCCGATTACGACCACGCTTGGCCACATGGCGGGCCAGAGCCGCTCCCAAATCAGCGCCACGGTCGCGAGTTCGAGGCGGCGCTTGAGGCGCGGCGGGGCGGCCGGAACAGCAGGCGGAACAGCGGTGTCGATGCTCATGCGACCATCACGCCTAGGTCCTTACCCGGCCTCTCGATTGGCCGGATCAACTCTCGGTGAGCCAAGGCGGAATCCGGTCCTCGCCGAGTACCGCCTGATAGCTCGTCCGGGGCCGGATGACGGCAAATTGGCCGCCACTGACCAGCACTTCCGGCGCCGGCAAGCGGGTATTGTATCCCGAACTCATGGAAGCGCCATAGGCGCCTGCCGACATGAGGGCGACGCGGTCGCCCTCGGAAAGCGGCGGCAGCTTGCGCTTGGCCGCAAAAGTGTCGCCGGTCTCGCAGACCGGTCCGACCACATCCGCCTCTTTCATCCCGCGCCGCGCCGGTGGGCCGCTGAGCGGCAGAATCTCGTGCCACGCTTCATACAATGCGGGACGGATTAGATCGTTCATTGCTGCGTCCAAGATGACGAAGCGATGACTGACGCCCTGTTTCACATAGATGACCTTGGCTAACAGAACGCCGGCATTGCCGACGATGGCGCGGCCGGGCTCGAAGCTGAGTTGGGCGCCGAGATTGCCGAAGACGCGGGTGACCATGGCGCCGTAATCGGCGATCGCGGGCGGGTCTTCGTCGCGGTAGCGGATACCGAGCCCGCCACCGAGATCGAGCCGCTCTAAGGGGACGCCGTCGGCGCGAAGTTCGCGATAAAGCTCGGCGATGCGGCGGAAAGCGGTCGTGAAGGGGCGCAGGCTCGTCAGTTGCGAGCCGATATGAACGGCAATTCCCACCGGCGCGATGCCAGGCAGGCTGCGCGCCCGTTTATAGGCGGCGCGCGCGTGGGCGAGATCGATGCCGAATTTGTTCTCTTTCTTGCCGGTCGTGATCTTCGCATGGGTGCGTGCATCGACATCGGGATTGATGCGGATCGCAACCGGCGCGATGCGGCCCATCCGTGTCGCGACGGCGCTGAGGGTCTCGAGCTCGGGCAGGGATTCGACATTGATCTGATGCACGTCGTGCGCGAGCGCGAATTCCAATTCGCTCTCGCTCTTGCCGACGCCCGAGAAAATGATGCGGCCGCCGGGAATGCCGGCGGCAAGAGCCCGGCGGAACTCGCCTTCCGAGACGACATCGGCGCCGGCGCCGAGCTTGCCCAAAAGCGCGACGACGGCGAGGTTGGGGTTGGCTTTGACCGAATAGCAGATCGATGGGCGGTTATCGCCGAAGGCCGCCGCGAATTCGCGATAGCGCCGTGCGATCTGCGCTGCCGAATAGACATAGCAAGGCGTGCCGACCTCGTCGGCGATGAGCGCGAGCGGCATCGCCTCGATTGCGAGCGCGCCGCCGCGATAGGCGATCTCGGGCGCCCAGGGCTGGTCTCTCGAGCTCACTGCGCCGGGTAATTCTGCGGGTAGGTGTTGGGGACGCCGGGCGGCGGGCCGGGCAGGCCCTTCTTGCCGCAGCCGGCGAGGGCGAGCACGACGAGCGCGAGGGCAATGAGGCGCCAGGTGTTGCTCATCAAGCCTCCTTGAGGAAACGGCGGCGAGCCGCTGCGGCCGAGCGCGCGACATTGGTGGGCGCGGTGCCACCGAAGCTTTTGCGGCTCGCGACCGAGCGCTCGACGGTCAGCACATCGAAGATCGCCGGCGTGATGCGCCTCTCGACGCCACGCATCTCGGCGATCGACAATTCGGCGAGATCGCAGTGCAGCGCCTCGGCGCGCGCGACGAGCGCGCCCGTGATGTGGTGCGCCTGACGGAAGGGAATCTTCAGATTGCGCACGAGCCAATCGGCGAGATCGGTCGCGGTCGAAAAGCCGCTTTGCGCGATGCGGCGCATCGCCGTTTTGTCTACTTTCATGTCGCGCACCATGCCCGCCGCAGCGGCGAGGCACAAGGCGAGGCTGTCGGCGCCATCGAACACCGGCGCTTTGTCTTCCTGCATGTCCTTGGCATAGGCGAGGGGCAGCCCCTTCATTACGCCCAGCAAGCCGGTCAGCGTGCCGATCAAGCGCCCGGCCTTGGCGCGCACCAACTCCGCCGCGTCCGGGTTGCGTTTCTGCGGCATCATCGAGCTGCCGGTGGTGAAAGCATCGGAGAGCTTGATGAAGCGGAACGGCTCGGTCAGCCAGAGGATGATCTCTTCGGCAAGGCGCGAAAGATGCGTTGCCGCAATCGCCACGGCGGCGAGAAATTCGAGCGCGAAATCGCGATCCGAGACCGCATCGAGCGAATTCGCCGCCGGCCGGTCGAAGCCCAGCGCTTTCGCGGTCATGGCGCGATCGATCGGGAAAGAAGTACCCGCGAGCGCGCCGGCGCCCAAAGGCGATTCGTTGAGCCGCTTCCGCGCATCGGAAAACCGTCCGCGGTCGCGGCCCAGCATCTCGACATAGGCGAGAAGATGATGGCCGAAGGTCACCGGCTGCCCGACCTGCAGATGGGTGAAGCCGGGCATGATCGTGGCGCTGTGCTTTTCCGCCTGCGCGATCAGCGCCGCTTGCAGTGCCATCATCTGGCGGTCGAGCCGGTCGATCGCATCGCGCGTCCAGAGCCGGAAATCGGTCGCCACCTGATCGTTGCGCGAGCGCGCGGTGTGCAGCCGTCCGGCCGGCGCGCCGATCAGCTCGGCGAGCCGCGCCTCGATATTGAGGTGAATGTCCTCATGCTCGACACGAAACGGGAATTTGCCGCGCTCGATCTCGCGCTGGATGCGGGCGAGGCCGGTCGCGATCGCCGCGCCGTCGGTGCGCGAGATGATGCGGCGTTTCACCAGCATCGCGCTATGCGCCAGCGAGCCTGCTATGTCCTGAGCATAGAGGCGCTTGTCGATCTCGAGCGAGGCGTTGATCGCCTGCATAATGTCGCTCGGCGCTGCGGCGAAACGTCCACCCCAGGCCAGATTTTTTTGGGCCGAGTTCGTCCGCCTCGCATTGACGGGCGCGTTGGTCCGTGCTGCGCTCACGGCGCGATGCCGTTCGGAATGAAGCTTGCGATACGCGCGCTCACGGTGCTGCTCATCCTATGCGGTGCGGCGCTGCTGGTGCTGTCCTTGCGTCCCGCCCGCATCGAGAGAATTCCGCAAGCGCCCGCCGCTTCAACGGCGGGCGAAAACCTCGGCCAGTTTACCGCGCTGGCCGCGCCGCTGCCAGCGCCGGCGCTCGCCTTCACGACTCGTGACGGCGTGACAAAGCAGCTCGCGGATTACAAAGGCCAGCTCGTGCTGGTCAATCTCTGGGCGACGTGGTGCGTGCCTTGCGTCGAGGAGATGCCGGCGCTCGAACGCCTGCAGGCACAACTCGGCGATAAGCTCGCCATCCTCGCGATCTCGCAGGATCGCCAAGGCGAGACGGTCGTGGCGACCTTCCTCGAACAGCACGCGATCAAGCACCTCGCGATCTTCCTCGATCCCAAAAGCGCGGCGACCAGTGAATTCGGTGCGCAAGGCTTGCCGACCAGCTACTTGATCGCGCGTGACGGGACGATCGTCGGCAAGGAAGAAGGCGCCGCCAAATGGGACAGCCCCGAGATGATCGGAAAATTGCAACCTTATTTGGACGCGAAGTGACTAATCCCCTCACCCGCCTCGCTGCGCTCGG
>Ga0134128_10004107_pt1 | contig 17872 bp, 15 predicted proteins | sample KB31754_FD_96462 | JGI IMG/M metagenome (GOLD analysis project Ga0134128, IMG submission 96462) | Terrestrial soil microbial communities with excess Nitrogen fertilizer from Kellogg Biological Station, Michigan, USA - KB3-175-4 | ecosystem: Environmental > Terrestrial > Soil > Unclassified ... | reverse complement strand
TGCTTATGTGGAATCCTCTCTCAATCAGAGCCGGCCGGAGGAACGCTTCCAATTCGAGCGGCATGGTTATTTTATCGCTGACCGTGAGGATACGGAGCAAGGTAAACCTGTATTCAACCGCGCCGTAACATTACGCGATTCCTGGGGAAAAATTACTTGATATCCCGGGACAAACCCCTTATCCCGTGGCCAGTGCAACGGGGCCCTACTTGTTGCCTGTTTCGGTCAAGCCTCAGAAAGCCATCATGAGCAGAAATAAACGCCTCTGACAGATAAAGCCAGGGACGTTGATCCTGCACCTGTCAGTACGCCATTTTCCTTTTTACATTATAAATTTTCGCCGGTGGCATGACTCGTCAAACAGGCATATGCGCTGGCGTTCGGCGCTCTGTCATAGTGCCGCTGCAATGTAATTACAACATGACACTTCCCTTTCAAGCATTTTTTCGCTAGCATACGAGTACGTAACATGCGAAACAATATATGGACGGATCCTGTGAATCTTTCCTGACCGATTCTGAGTTATAGTATTCATGCATCTCCAACCCCTGCCTCGTCACACCATTAGTCAGATATATTAACCTTTTGAATGAGAAGCCCAATGAGCCAGCATATCCATTACGTTTCCGATGGAACATTTGAAACCGAAGTGTTGCAATCATCCGTGCCCGTATTAGTGGACTATTGGGCGGAGTGGTGCGGGCCCTGCAAGATGATCGCCCCCATTCTGGACGAGGTGGCCAAAGAGTATGGCGATCGCCTTAAGGTGGCGAAACTCAATATTGACGAAAACCAGGCTACGCCGCCGAAATACGGTATTCGGGGCATTCCCACACTTATGCTATTCAAGAATGGTAACATTGAGGCTACCAAGGTCGGTGCACTATCCAAATCCCAATTAACCGCTTTTATTGACAGCCACATCTAAACCCGCTAAGCTTATACCTACCGTCTCCCTAAAGCGGAATCCGATTAGATTTACCGCTTCTAATTCTTGCTTTGCCCCATCGCATTCCCCCAACGTTTTCTGACGCTTTACGTCCCCTGTTTTTCACCTACGAGTTCCGTTCATGCACTTATCCGACCTGAAGAATTTCCATGTCACCGAACTGGTAGAGATGGCTATCGCCAATGAAATAGACGGCGCCAACCGTCTGCGAAAACAGGATCTGATTTTTGCGTTGCTGAAAAATCAGGCGCGAAAGGGCGAGAGTATATTTGGCGAAGGCACACTAGAGGTGCTTCAGGACGGTTTCGGATTCCTGAGGTCGCCAGATACCTCGTATCTGGCAGGACCCGACGATATCTACGTGTCTCCCAGCCAGATCCGGCGTTTCAACCTGCATACCGGAGATTCGATAGAAGGCGAAATCCGTACCCCGAAGGACGGCGAACGCTACTTTGCGCTGGTCAAGGTGGACAAGGTCAATAATGAGCCACCGGAACAATCCAAGCACAAAATTCTGTTTGAAAACCTTACTCCGCTTTTTCCTACCCAGCGACTGCTGCTTGAGCGCGACATTAAAGCCGAGGAAAATGTCACCAGCCGTATCATCGACCTGATTGCTCCCATCGGCAAGGGACAGCGGGGGTTACTGGTAGCAAGTCCCAAATCGGGCAAAACGGTAATGCTTCAACATATCGCGCACGCCATCGCCGCCAACCATCCCGACGTCATCCTGATGGTGTTGCTGATAGACGAACGTCCCGAAGAAGTGACAGAGATGATCCGTTCGGTCAGAGGGGAAGTAGTTTCATCCACTTTCGACGAACCTGCGGTGCGCCACGTGCAAGTAGCCGATATGGTGATCGAAAAAGCCAAGCGGTTGGTTGAGCACAAAAAGGATGTAGTCATACTGCTGGACTCGATCACGCGTCTGGCCCGTGCGTATAACACGGTGGTTCCCGCTTCCGGCAAGGTATTGACCGGTGGAGTTGATGCCAATGCGCTGCAGCGCCCCAAGCGTTTTTTTGGCGCCGCACGCAACATCGAGGAAGGCGGCTCTCTTACCATTATCGCCACCGCGCTGGTCGATACCGGGTCGCGTATGGATGATGTGATCTACGAGGAATTCAAGGGTACCGGCAACATGGAAATCCATCTCGACCGGCGCATGGCGGAAAAACGCACCTATCCGGCGATCAACGTCAACCGTTCCGGCACCCGCAAGGAAGAATTGCTCATTAAGCCGGATGTACTACAGAAAATCTGGGTACTCCGCAAATTGCTCTATCCGATGGACGATATGGATGCAATGGAGTTTCTGCTCGACAAAATCAAGGCCACAAAAAACAATGCGGATTTCTTCGATTCGATGCGACGGGTATAGTGCTTCTACTCAAGCAACCGATATGGATCTTATGAAATTGCAATCGGTTTAAAATAAATGTTGCAGCCAAGCAACGTGCTCCCTATCCTTTCGATCCAGCGTCTGAGCAGTACTCCCATATAGAACTGAATCAAGTAACAAGCCCGATTGTGCTGCCAGCAAGCGCACGCTGATGAATACGTTGTTGCAACCCCTACCAGATTAAAGGATAATATTCGCCTTTCCGTTCCGGCACCCTCGCCGGACAGATACAGATCAAGGATAAGACATGAAAGCAGATATTCATCCCAATTATCAGGAAATCACCGTAACCTGCAGTTGCGGCAATACGTTCCAGACCCGTTCGACTATGAGCAAGCCCTTGCATATTGAAGTGTGCTCGGTCTGCCATCCATTCTATACCGGCAAACAAAAAATCGTTGACACCGCAGGGCGTGTAGAGAAATTTCGCCAGAAATATGGCAAAAAAACGGAAAAACAGGCAAACGCTTAGAACGGATTTACATAAAAAAAGGCAGCTTTCGGCTGCTTTTTTTTAGAGAAAAATCTATCAGGACGTTTGAGATCAAACCATCACGGCAACCAGGGAACATGAGCTTCGCCGGGTTGGCTCAGGGGTCCCCCTGAATGTGAATGCCGAGAATTACCTGTGCTTGCTCAATGGCCAGTATCCGGTGGGGAACCGGTTCCGGGCCAGTTCATCAAGATTGTCAAGTAAACAGTCCGGTGGCCGTCTTCTCGGGTCGGGCCAAACCAATTTATCGGAAATCTTCTGCGACACGGGCGGCCTGGAAACGTATTGTCCAGTGCTCTTTCTTGCCGGAGAAGAGCCCGTTCAAGCAGGTCATGCATTCTGCGCCAAAAGCGGATAGTCAGTGATCACCCCGTCCACGCCCAACTCCCGGCAATAGTCATGCTCGATTCTCGTCATCGGCCCATAAACAAAATTGCGAAATCCATCCATGGCTGTCTGCTTCAGCAGGATGTCGTCCAAAACATCGTAATCCCACACAATATGGTTGACCCTGGGATTGCCGTCGCGATTAAAGTCCGCCAATAAGGAATCAAGCGTCCGTGGCCGATGGGCGACTAGCAGGCCGCAGTTGACCTTAAGAGAGGATGCGCAGCGGGCCACAAGATCGTGGCGAAAGGAGGTGACGATAATGCGGTGGCCAGCCTGATGCTTTTCGAGGACCCTTATTACCGAAGGTAATGCATTTGCAGCCTTGATCTCGACATTCCACAGGATGCCGGGAAACTGCTCCAGCGCTTCACTCAGAGTCGGTACCTCGTGCCCCACGGCTTGTTCGATTTCCCTGCGGGCAAGATCGGCCACTGCTTGTCCAGAGCCAATAACACGGTCATGGATCAGTACCGGCAAACCATCGAGACTGATGCGCACATCGGTTTCAATACCGTTTACGCCCACCGCTACCGCTGCTTCGAAAGCCGCCATGGTATTTTCAGGAACCACACTATGTTCTCCGCGGTGGGCGATCACCAGCATGACTTATTCCAGACCAGTTCATTAAACGGGTTGAGCATTTCGATATTTTCTCTCGTTTCCTTCACCGGCATCTCGATAAACCCGATTAGCACGCATCCCGGCTTTACCTATGCCACTTTTGGCATCCATTGGGAAGAAGCTTACCGGGACCTTGAATCTATGGATACGTCCGGCGATTATAGGGATGCACTCAAGTTCATGCCAATAAATTTTCTCAATGCTTCCACCCAGTCCTCACGCATAAAAATGAATCCATTGTTGTGGCTACCCTGCAGTTCCAGAAAATGTTTGGAGCCCCGTACAGCCTGATACAGAGCCCGCCCATGCGCGAATGGCACAAGTTCATCCTGCGGACTATGCGCGACAAACACCGGGCATGTAATGGCCTGCAAATAGCCAATCGTGTTGTATTCGAAACGGGACAGCAGGCGTACCGGCAGAAAGGGATACATTTTTGCTGCCATGTCGGGTATGGAGGTAAAGACGGAAGCTAGCACCAGCAACGCAGGCTTTTCTCGCGTTGCAAGCCACGCTGCTATCGCCCCGCCAAGCGATTCGCCGAACAGCACAATACTGGCGGATGGGATTCCTTTTTTCTCGGTAAGATAACGCCATGCCGCCTGAGCATCAAGATAAGTTCCTGACTCTGAAGGCGACCCGCTACTCTCGCCGTAGCCGCGATAATCGAAAATGAACATGTTGTAGCCGAGACGGTAAAACATCAGCAGGTATTCCATGCGATGAGAAATGTTGCCGGCATTACCGTGAAAAAACAGTATCGTCCTCGTTGCGGCCTGAACAGGCACAAACCACCCGCGTAAAGTTTCGCCGTCGGCGGTGGATATTTCCACCGCCTCGTACGCAAATCCCAGATCACCGGGAGTTCCGATAATGCGCCTTCCGGATTTCGGATAATAGATAAGGCGTGATTGCGCAAAAAATATCACTATTGCCAATGCAACATAGGCAACCGCAACCATGATGGCTAGATTAAACAGCATACGCATGCGGGTATTTTCTCGGACTCTCGGACACATGGTTATAATAGTCACTTTTCAATTACCCAAACACAGGAATTTAAATGAATCTCGACCGGGTAAATTCTGGCCGTGACCTGCCCAACGATTTCAACGTCATCATAGAAATCCCCATGAACGCCGATCCCATCAAGTACGAAGTGGATAAGGAAACCGGCGCCATGTTCGTGGATCGTTTCATGTCTACGTCGATGCACTACCCATGCAACTATGGTTACATTCCCCATACACTGTCCAAGGACGGTGACCCGGTGGATGTACTGGTGATTTCGCCGGTGCCGCTCATTTCCGGCGTGGTAGTGCGTTGCAGGCCGCTGGGCATGCTGAAGATGACAGATGAGGCCGGGGAGGATGCGAAGGTATTGGCGGTACCTGTCGACAAACTGTGCGGCCTTTATCGCAAGAAGAAATCCTATGACGACCTGCCTGAACTGGTGCGCTCCCAAATAGCCCATTTCTTCGCTCACTACAAGGATCTGGAAGCGGGCAAATGGGTCAAGATAAATGGCTGGGTCGGGGTCAAGGAAGCCAAAGCGGAAATCATGGGCGGAGTGAAGCGCTATAATTCTGCCAAGAAGAAACCCATGTTTTAAAGACTTATAAATCTGTTCATAAATCTACTTGCCGGAGCGATTTGAACATTGTGAATATTTAATGCATCGTCATCGTAACGGGGAAACAAGAAAAAATGAGCTGGTTGCAACCTGTAGAATTGAATGGGGCGTTTGTAACGCTTGTTCCTCTGCGGATGGATCACGTCGAGCCCTTGAAGGCCGCCGTACTGGATGGGGAGCTCTGGAAGCTCTGGTTTGCAAGAGTGCCTTCGCCCGATCAAATGGAAAGGTATGTGATTAATGCGATTGAAGACACAAAAAAAGGAAATATTGCATTTGCCGTCAGGTCCAATAATACGAACAGGGTTGTTGGCACGACACGTTTTTACAATGTTGACGAGCCCAATAAAAGACCGATGCTTGGCTATACCTGGTATGCGAAATCGGCATGCAAAACAAGTGTAAATAGCGAAAGCAAGCTTCTGTTGCTCCAGCATGTCTTTGAACAGAAGGAAGCGATTGCAGTGGAATTCAGAACGCATTATTTCAATTTTGTCTCCAGAACTTCAATCGAAAGACTGGGCGCCAGGCAGGACGGCGTTTTACGCAGCCATCAAAGTATGCCTGACGGGTCAATTCGCGATACCGTTGTTTATTCAATACTGCAGCACGAATGGCCGTCGGTGAAAAACAACTTGCTGAGCAGGCTGTCCGCTAACGGCCATGGCACCCCGGAATAAATTACGCCTGAGCCGATGAGTTTGTCTTGCCGTGGGATTATTTTCGATTTCACAGCTTCCGTGAATATAACGTAGGGCGAGAGCAAGGCTTAACGCCGTTCAGTCGAAGCGAAGTTCGCGGGCGGCATGAAATTGGAGAAAAATGGCATGAGCGCTGATGATTACCAGGAATGGCCCATGAATCGTCGAAAAGTATTAGCCTTGCTAGGGGCGACCGGAATGAACATGCTTGCCGGATGCTCATCCGGCAGTTCCGGCGGAAAACAGGCAGAGAGCGGCCCCCTCTCGTGTGTCGTTACCCCACGGCAGACGGAAGGCCCCTATTTTGTTGACGAACACCTGCTTCGTTCGGATATACGCTCCGACCCCTCCGATGGCTCGATAAAAGAAGGTCTTCCGCTCGCACTCGAGATTCGCGTTTATACGGTTGATTCGGTGGGTGAGGCCGTCTGCAAACCGCGTGGCGGCGCTATGGTGGACATCTGGCACTGCGATGCCCAGGGAATCTATTCGGACGTTACGGATAGCAGTTTTAATACTGCCGGGAAAAAATTCTTGCGCGGCTATCAGACGACGGATGCGAGCGGTAGCGTGCGGCTCACGACCATTTATCCCGGCTGGTATCGCGGCAGAACCGTTCACATTCACTTCAAGATCCGAACGGATCGGGAATATTTGCATGCCCTCGAATTTACGTCGCAACTCTACTTTGACGACTCAATTACGGATCGCGTCTATACACAGCAACCATATGCCGCAAGGGGACCGCGCGCTCCAAGAAATGAAGGGGACAGTCTGTTCAGGAAGGGAGGAGACCAACTGGTGCTCAAGCTCGTAGAGACGGGCCGAGGCTATGCCGGCACATTCGATGTCGGACTTGAGATGAGCTGAACGGATCGATGCGCCACATCTGCCGGACAAGGGAGTTCCCCTGTATATATATGAACCTACAATACCGGGGATCAGCACCCTGTGGTTGTGTTCGGCGCTGGAGGTGGCGCGACGCCAAGCCACAAACGGAACCGGAACCTGTGTCCGGCCATGCCTCATCCATACAGTCAAACCAGCTTGAACTCGGACCCGGCGCGATTGGATCCCCGCAGCCCCAACGATGCCTGGATCGCATCATCCACCGTCTCCAGAAAAATAAATTTCAATGTCGCGCGCGCCGCTTCGGGCACCTCGCGCAGATCTTTTTCGTTGCGCGCCGGCAACAATACTCTCTGCAGCCCGGCACGCTGTGCGGCAAGCACTTTCTCCTTGACTCCGCCTACCGGCAGAACCAGGCCGCGCAAACTGATTTCACCGGTCATTGCGACATCATGATGCACAGGCCGATCGGTAAATAGCGATGCAAGCGCTATGAATATGGCCACGCCGGCGCTTGGACCATCCTTTGGAATGGCACCTGCCGGCACGTGCACATGCACGTCGATGCCGTCAAACGTTGAAGCCGGAATGCCGAGATCACCCGCACGCGCTTTAACCAGCGTGAGCGCCGCCTGCGCACTCTCTTTCATCACGTCGCCCAGCTGTCCGGTCAGAATCAGCCGTCCGCCGCCGCTGACACGTGTTGCTTCAATGAACAGGATATCTCCACCCACCGGCGTCCATGCCAGACCGGTTGCCACCCCCGGTAGACTGGTGCGCAGCCCGATCTCATGCTCGAATTTTGCAGATCCGAGAATAGCGTCCAGATTCGTAGCATCCACGAGTACCTGAGGCTGCGCATTATCGGCAATTTGCATGGCGGCATGCCGCATCACGCGCCCGATCTCGCGTTCGAGCTGGCGCACCCCGGCCTCGCGGGTGTAATTCTCAATGATGCCATTCAGCGCCTCAACCGTGACATCGCATTGATCTTCTTTCAGGCCGTTAGCCTCGCGTTGGCGCTGGACAAGGTAGCGCAGCGCAATCTGAAGCTTCTCTTCCCGGGTATAACCTGGCAGATCGATGATCTCCATGCGGTCGCGCACCGGAGGGGGAACGTTGTCGATCACATTCGCAGTAGCAATAAAGACTACACGGCTCAAGTCAAACGGGACACCAAGATAATTGTCGCGAAAGGTCGAGTTCTGTTCCGGGTCCAGCACTTCCAGCAGCGCGGCCGATGGGTCACCGTGGAGGCTAGCCGACATCTTGTCGACTTCGTCGAGCATCATCACGCAGTTGCGCGCACTGGCCTTGCGCAAGTTCTGCACGATGTTTCCCGGCATTGCCCCAATATAGGTGCGGCGGTGGCCGCGCATTTCAGCTTCATCGTGCACGCCGCCCAACGACACGCGGACGAATGGACGCTGCAATGCTCGCGCAATACTCTGGCCAAGCGATGTCTTGCCTACTCCGGGTGGTCCCACGAAACACAGGATCGGAGCACGGCCCTCGGGTTTCAGTTTTTGCACCGCAAGGAACTCGACAATGCGCTGCTTGACGCGCTCGAGCCCAAAGTGATCGGCTTCAAGAATCTGGCGTGCAGCATGCAAATCGATGGACATGTCGGCCGGTAATCGCCAAGGCAGTTCCGTCATCCACTCCAGATAAGTGTGGAGCATTGAATACTCGCTGGACGCTGCGGGCATGCGTTGCAGTCGTTGCAATTCCTTGCGCGCCTGCGTTTCGATTTCGTCCGGCATGCCGGCATTGTCAATGGCCTCACTTAATTGCGCGATCTCCTGATCGTTGCTCTCAGTCTCGCCAAGTTCCTTCTGGATCGTCTTCAGTTGCTCACGCAACAGAAACTTGCGCTCGCGGTCCTCCAGCTGTTCTTTTGTACGCTCGCCAATTTCTTGCGACAACCTGAGCACTTCAATGCGGCGGGACAAGATCTGCAGCACCTTCTGCAGCCTGTCTTCGGTGCGTACCGTCTCAAGCAGCATCTGCTTCTCGCTCACCTCAGTATCAAGCAGGCTTGCGGTGATATCCGCCAAATGCGACGGAGCACGCGTGGCTTGGAGAGCATGCGCAAGCTCAGCGGGAACGCCAGGTAGTAGCGACAGGATCTCGACCGCCCGCTCACGCAGTTGCATGGCGAGTGCCTCCGCCTGGGTGGAAACCAGCTCCGACTCGTCTACACGCTGGATACGCGCGGCCAGGAATGGATAGCCTTCAACCAGTTCTTCGATGCGAAAGCGCTCTATGCCATGGCACACGGCATGGCGTAGCCCGTCAGCTGAAGTGATATGACGCACGATGTTGGCCACCGTACCGATAGCGCACAGCGCATCGATCCCGGGATCGTCAATAGTGGCATTCTTCTGCAGCACGATACCGACCGGAGCACTGGAATGAAGCGCATGCTCGACAGCGGCGATCGACTTCACCCGACCGACGGTAATAGGCATCAAGACATGCGGAAACAACACCACATTGCGCATGGGCACCAGCGCAATCACATGATCGGGCAATTCGAATCTGGTTACGGCAAGCTGTTCCATGGCAACTCTCTCGGCAAAAAAATAAGTTCCTGGATCAGTTACAGATCGATCGGCGTGGCTTTGCGCGCTCGCAGCGAATAATGTTTTAAAAGACAGCAGCGTAAAATACTGCTTCGAAGATATGGATTTCGCAATTCTCCAATCAGTTTAGCATGGGCTAACCGGACGTCAACCCGACCGAGTCTTGCCGGCTACCCTGATACCACTTGAGCATTGTGCACCGGGCGTAGATTCCATACAATCACTCCAGCTGTACCCCGGTTGGCGTATCGGCAAAGACCTTATTAATTGCTGGAGGATCAAATGAGTAGATACCTCGTACAGCTCGACTTCATTTCCTTTATCAAATTCAACTCATTGGCATTCTGTTGCGCCAATACACTGTTTTCGCCTTTCAATGCCTTTTACACTTTTCAGAGTAGCGGTATTGGCAAAGCCTTTCTTGTCCTCTTGTTAGCGCCGTTTGCCGGCCTGCTTCTGGGCCTATTATTTGGTGCCCTCGCCTTCCCGCTGTATAAATTCCTGACTGCCCGCAGCCAATTTCTTGCATCCCTTTCAGGCAGATTCAAGGAAATACCGAATAGTTCCGTCCAAGAGCCGATTACCGATGACTAGCAGTTTGTTCAATCAGGAGCCCACTTGAAAATCAAAGCAACCGTCGAAGAGATTCTTTCACGCATCCCCGGTCCCGTCACGACAGACTGGCCGATGGGTGAAAGATTCGCCGGCGCGCTCGCCCATGGCACCATGTCGATTGAGTACTACGCCCCTATCGGCCATGACCCGCAAACTCCACATGAGCAGGATGAAGTCTATTTCATCCATCGGGGAACGGGTGAGCTTGTAATCAATGGAGATCGCCATTCATTCAAGCCTGGCGACTGCCTTTTTGTGGCGGCTCACGTTACACACCGGTTTGAGAACTTCTCCAGCGATTTCGGAACGTGGGTGGTGTTCTGGGGTCCCAAGGGGGGCGAAAGGCATGATGCAGCCCCTGACTACCCGCTCTGGTAAGTCTCACCCACAATTCACGGGCCGGCGAGCAAGCAGGAGGCTGATCTCCCGATGACGAAGTGATTACGCAAGCAACCTACGCTCACGCCTCCGTGATGGAAATATCGGCAAAAACATTGGCAGCATCCTTTATAGGGGTATACAATCTGAGCGCCATGAATAAGCGCTGCCGTATCTACACCATCATGCTTGTATTGTTTGTCAGCATGCTGACAAACGCATTCGGCTGGGCATTTAATGGCGAGGTATTTGCTCATGAGCTTGACCATGAGCATCATGTTCTTTCTCTCGATCCGACCGCGCATCTTGAGGCGCATCAATACGCCGCCATCAATGATGAGGGGCATCTGGATGCGGCTACGCATTTGTGCCTTCACGCGGCTGGGCAATATCAGCCTTTTTTCTTTACCTCGCCACCATACGTACCTACTTCCACCGGAGTGGAAGCTTCGATTCTATTTGTCCCCGTTACCGTTCCGGAATCCATTCCGGATTCACCCCTGCATCCTCCACGAAACAACTTCGCAAGCTGAATCTTCAAGTCACGCTGGGTGTAATCCCTGATGCTACTTAATTTATCCCAGGCAACCCGAAGTCGCCTGAAGTACTTCGCAGCGTAACGTCAGACATCATCCACCGCGTACTTGCTGATTCTCTCCGGCATATCACCGGTTTGGCTCATCGCAATTCCAATTGCTCAGCTGATTGGGCAATTGATTGCGTTGCATAACACTCGCGGAGAACTTCAATGAATTTTAACGCATCGTCTACGGCGCCCCGCTATCTGGTGTCGGCAGGTTCGCTTATTGTTGCGCTCGGCTGCCCGTCCGCTGCCGTTGCTGTGAATACTTTTTCCGGTCCATTGCCATTCAGGAGCCTGGATTATTCCGCTCAATCCGTGCCCGAGGAAAAGAAAGATCTCACATTGCGCGACGCTGCGTTTCTCACGCTGCAGCGTAATCCCGAACTGGCGGCTTTCGCCAAGGAAATGGGGGCGCTTGAAGGAGCAACCCTTCAAGCCGGCCTACTGCCAAACCCTGAGTTGTCCGTAAACGTAGAGAATATAGGAAATGTCCAACCGCTCACAGGCGATATCAACTCTCAAAAGTCGGTCAACCAGGAAGTTGTCCAGCAAATCACGACTATTCGTCTCTATCAGTTGATTGAGCTCGGTGGAAAACGTGCCGCGCGCGTTAGCGCTGCGTCGCTGAGTGAAGAACTGGCCAGTCAGGATTACGAGGTCAGGCGGGTGGAGCTCATTGCCCGGGTGGCAAATATATTTACCGAAGTGCTTGCCGGGCAGGAACGTCTGCGGCTTGCTGAAGAAAGCCAGCAACTGGCGCAAAGGGTAGTAAGCGCAGTGGCAAAGCGCGTTCAGGCCGGCAAGGTGCCTCCTATTGAGGAAACCAGGGCCGGAGTGGCATTTTCCACCACGCGGATTGAGCTGGAGCAGGCACAACGCGAACTCGCGTCGGCGCGCAAGCGGTTGACTCTGCTATGGGGCAACGCGTCACCACAATTCAATAAGGCGCTTGGAGACCTGGAATCGTCAGTTACGCTGCCGGATTTCGAGGCGCTTGCGAAACGTGTTCTCGCCAGTCCTACGGCGCTGCGCGCCATGAAAAATATAGAACAGCGTAAAGCGCTGCTGGACGTGGAGCAGACTCGGCGCATACCGAACCTCACCTTCAATGCCGGCGTGGTTCACCACGCACTGCTCGGCGGCAATACCGCTGTCGCTGCTGTGATGGTACCGCTGCCGCTGTTTGACCGCAATCAGGGCAATATCCGGCAAGCCCATCAACGCGTAGACAAGGCCATTGACGAGCAGGCAGCCACCGAGTTGCGGCTTAAAACCGAGCTTGCGCAGGCTTACGAGGCATTGTCGGCCGCGCAGCGGGAAACCGGCATATTGCGCGACGAGATACTCCCTGCTGCCAAGAGCGCTTTCGAAGTCACCAACAAAGGCTATGAATTGGGCAAGTTTGGCTTTCTCGAAGTGCTGGATGCACAGCGCACCCTATTTCAGAATCAGGTCTTATATGTACGCGCACTCACGAACTATCAGCGCCTGATCAATGAGATTGAACGCCTGATCGCAGCACCTATCGATGGAGCGATAAATCCAGTTGTTATTAACAGTGATGACACAAATGCGGGTTTAAGGAGCAGATTGTGAATAAACGCAAAATGATCCCGATAGTCGTTGTTATCGCAATTGGAATCGTATTAGGCGGATTAATTCTTGCCTGGGATAAACCACCGGAGGCAGAGCATGAAGATCACGCCAAGACCGCCCACGACCCGCACGATCATAATGACGAAGATACGCCGGCAACCTCGGGAAAAAATGCGGAATACGAATTCGCTAAAGGCCCAAAAGGAGGAAAACTCTTTACCAAGAACGGCTTTGGGGTAGAAGTCACCATTTTCGAAAAGGGGGTACCACCCCAGTTACGGATCTATCTATATGAAAATGGCAAGCAGCTTCCTCCTGCTGGCGCCAAAGTCACCGTCACGCTTTCGAGGCTCGGCGCGCCGGCACAAGTATTTAATTTCACGCCCGAAGCCGGCTATCTGCTCGGCGATCAGGTTGTGGAAGAACCGCATTCGTTCGATATGGCGATTGCCGCAGAACGTAACGGCAAAACTTTTCGCTGGGGTTACAGCCAGATCGAAGCACGCGTAGAAATGCCGGATGAAATGCTGGAGAGTATCGGCATCGAAATACGCACGGCCGGACCGGCTACGGTAAGACCTACACTCAAGCTGCCGGGCGAGATCGTCTTCGACGAACACACTATTGTACAAGTCGTGCCACGTCTACCAGGCATCATAACCGCCGTCTATCGCCATCATGGCCAGCATGTAGAGAAAGGTGAGGTGCTTGCAGTCATTGAAAGTCAGGTGCTGGCTGAAATGCGCGCACAATTCCTCGCAGCGCGGAAACGAGCGGGCTTGGCGCGCGTCACCTTTGAACGTGAGAAGCAATTATGGGAAGAAAAGATCTCTGCCAAGCAGGATTATCTCGCTGCGCAGCAGCTCTTGACTGAAGCCGAGATCGCCTCTGATCTTGCCTTAGCCAAGTTGCGCACGCTTGGAGTGCCGGCTGAGGCAATTCACAAAAGGGGTGATCTGGCCCGATATGACATCCGCGCACCGATTTCCGGACTTATCACCGCTAAAGCCATAGCCCAGGGTCAGACACTGAAGGAAGATGCGGCTATCTTTACCATAGCCGATGTATCGTCAGTATGGGCACAAATCACCGTCTATGCAAAAGATCTGGAGGTGCTTAAGCTCGGGGAAAAAGCCACCATAAGATCGACCGCAATCGATGTTGAAGGCGAAGGCGTCATCTCTTATATCAGTGCGCTCATTGGCGTCCAGACCCGTAGCGCCACAGCACGGGTAGTGCTGGATAACAAGGAAGGCCATTGGCTCCCCGGTATGTTTGTCACCGCAGAGCTGGCGATGGAAGAAACGCAGGTACCCGTCGCCGTCTCGGTGGATGCCATCCAGACGCTGCACGACTGGTCAGTGGTGTTCGGCCGCTACGGCAATTATCTTGAGGCACGTCCCCTGAAACTTGGCCGCAGCGATGGCAAGATGGTTGAAGTGCTCACGGGACTTTCCGCAGGAGAACAGTACGCGGCGGGTAACAGCTTTGCCATCAAGGCTGAGTTGGGCAAATCGGGTGCAAGTCATGACCATTAAGGCGGACAACGCCGGGCGAACGGCGGGACAGGCCGAACAATCCGAAGAAGCGAACCGGGCAAACGGCATGATTGAACGTATCCTGCGAACTTCCATACATCAGCGCGGGCTCGTTCTGATAGCGGTACTGGGAATGGCCATGCTTGGAATCTACAGCTACCAGAAGCTGGCCATTGACGCCGTGCCGGACATTACCAATGTGCAGGTGCAAATAAATACCCTGGCACCGGGTTATTCGCCGGTGGAAGCGGAACAGCGCGTGACCTTTCCGATCGAGACGGTCATGGCCGGGATTCCCCACCTCCACCATACCCGCTCCATTTCGCGTTATGGACTATCGCAAGTGACGGTGATTTTTGATGACGGTACGGATATCTACTTCGCTCGCCAGTTGGTAAACCAGCGAATTCAGGAAGCAAAAGGGAAGCTGCCTGTCGGTATCGTACCCACCATGGGGCCGATCTCTACCGGTCTGGGCGAGATCTTCATGTGGACCGTCAACGCCGCGGAAGGCGCGCGAAAAGCAGATGACACAGCCTATAACACGACCGATTTGCGTGAAATTCAGGACTGGATCATCAGGCCCCAGATGCGCATGGTTAAGGGCGTTACCGAGGTCAATGCGATCGGTGGCTTCGTCAAGCAGTTCCACGTCACGCCCTACCCTGAAAAATTGATCTCTTTTGGGTTAACCTTGCAAGATGTGGTCGTCGCACTGGAGCGCAACAATCTACTTGTCGGCGCGGGCTATATCGAAAAAAGCGGCGAACAGAACTTGGTTCGAGTGCCCGGACAGGTGATGAACCTCGACGAAATTAGCGACATTATTCTGGGCAATCGCCAAGGAGTGCCAATACGCGTCAGAGACGTCGCTGATGTGATTATCGGCAAGGAGCTACGCACGGGTGCGGCAACACAGAATGGTGAAGAGGTGGTGCTGGGCACGGCGCTGATGCTGATCGGCGAAAATAGCCGAACCGTCTCACGCGCGGCCGCCAAAAAACTGGCGGAGATCAATCGCAATCTACCGGAAGGCGTGGTTGCGACCCCGGTCTATGACCGTACCGACCTGGTAGACAAAACTATTCGCACCGTCGCGACCAACTTGTTTGAGGGCGCTGCCCTGGTTATTGTGGTGCTGTTTTTATTCCTTGGCAATTTGCGCGCAGCGCTGATTACCGCGCTCGTTATTCCGCTATCGATGTTGTTTACCTTCAGCGGCATGGTGGCTAACCATGTCAGCGCCAACCTGATGAGCCTGGGCGCGCTCGATTTCGGTCTTATTGTGGATGGTGCTATTGTCATTGTCGAAAACAGCATCCGGCGTCTATCCCATGAGCAGGCTCGGCTGGGAAGAATATTAACCCCCACGGAGCGTTTTATAGTCGTCTTCGATGCATCCAGGGAGGCACGGCGCGTTCTTATCTATGGCGAACTGATTATCATGGTGGTCTACCTGCCCATCTTCGCGCTCTCGGGAGTGGAAGGAAAGATGTTCCATCCCATGGCTTTCACGGTGGTGATCGCGTTGGTGGGAGCCATGATTCTTTCGGTAACATTCGTTCCGGCAGCGATTGCACTTTTTCTCTCCGGCAAGGTAGCAGAAAAAGAGAGTCCCGCAGTAGCCTGGGCAAGGAAAATCTATTTACCTGCGTTCGCCGCTGCAATGCGTAACAAAGGCCTGACAGTTACGCTCGCGGTGGTGGTCCTGGTGTTATCCGGACTACTGACTACACGAATGGGCAGCGAATTTGTACCCAGTCTCGACGAAGGGGATATCGCGCTGCATGCGATTCGTATTCCCGGCACGAGCCTGACAACGGCTATCGAAATGCAGAATGAACTGGAGAAAACCATCAAGGCATTTCCCGAAGTGGACAGGGCTTTCGCCAAGATCGGAACCGCCGAGATTGCGACCGACCCGATGCCACCGAGCGTTGCGGACATCTTCGTCATTCTCAAGCCTCCATCGGAATGGGCAGGGACGCATCATACCAAGGCAGAGCTGGTAGCCGCAATTGAAAAGGCCGTGCGACAAATACCGGGCAACAATTACGAATTCACCCAGCCGATACAAATGCGTTTCAATGAATTGCTATCGGGTGTGCGTGCAGATGTCGCGGTAAAAGTGTTCGGCGACGATATGGATACCCTGCTTGCTGTCGGGGAGCAGATCGAGAAAGTTCTGGATACCATACCTGGTGCTGCGGACGTTAGGACGGAACAGCTCACCGGCTTACCTGTACTTTCCATTCAAATGGATCGCGCAAAAATGGCACGCTATGGTTTAAACGCAATCGATGTGCAGGATGCTGTCGCTATCTCCGTCGGTGGAAGAACCAGTGGTCTTATTTATGAGGGAGACCGCCGCTTCGAGCTGCAGGTCCGGTTGCCGGAGCAATTACGCGGCGATATCGAAGTGCTCAAGCGTTTGCCTATCAGCCTCCCTGCTTCGAATACAGCTGCCGGTGGGGCGCCTCCCGCCCTGGCCGGTATGGCTGCCTACATTACATTGGGCGAAGTGGCCGACTTTGAACTGGTCCAAGGCCCTAATCAGGTAAGCCGCGAAAATGGAAAACGCAGGGCAGTTGTTACCGCTAACGTGCGGGGCCGGGATCTTGGCTCCTTTGTCGAAGAGGCAGAAGCGCTTGTCGCGGAGAAAGTACAGATCCCGCCCGGCTATTGGGTGACCTGGGGCGGGCAATTCGAGCAGCTGATTTCAGCCGCACAGCGCCTCCAGATCGTGATTCCCGTGGCGCTTGGATTGATCTTCGTCCTGCTTTATTCCATGTTCGGAAACTTTCGGGACGGACTGCTGATGTTTACCGGAGTGCCGTTTGCGCTCAGCGGTGGCGTATTGGCACTATGGTTGCGCGACATCCCCTTGTCCATTTCTGCTGGAGTGGGATTTATCGCTTTATCAGGGGTGGCAGTATTAAACGGCCTGGTCATGCTGGCCCATATCCGGGATCTGCGAGCGCAAGGCATAGCTCTCGATGATGCCATTCAGGATGGCGCACTCACCAGGCTGCGTCCGGTGCTCATGACGGCACTGGTGGCAGCTCTCGGATTCATCCCCATGGCCCTTGCCACCGGAACAGGCGCTGAAGTGCAGCGACCCCTCGCGACAGTAGTAATCGGAGGCATTCTTTCCTCCACCGCATTGACGCTGCTGGTATTGCCGGTGCTGTATCGGCTGGTTCATGGAGGGGATAAAAATGGGCGCTAGACTAAACCCGCATTGCAAGGATGATCAGTAAGCTACATGCAGTTCGCTACACCTTGCTGGGTTTTGCAACCCATGACAAAAATCATATCATCCCGCCACTGGGCAAAAACCTTATGATGTTTCTAACGTCAGTTCTTATCTCCTTTCTTTAAAAAGAAGGAGATAAGAACTGGAGCCTCCACGTTCGACATTTTCGATGAATTTTGCCGACGAAGCAGGACGGTCCGCGCATCTCATCGGCCCGATCGCCGCCGAGCTTCCCATCACAGGAAAACGCAGAAGGCTGGCATAATTACCACAAGGAACCATT
>Ga0134128_10004106_pt1 | contig 17872 bp, 14 predicted proteins | sample KB31754_FD_96462 | JGI IMG/M metagenome (GOLD analysis project Ga0134128, IMG submission 96462) | Terrestrial soil microbial communities with excess Nitrogen fertilizer from Kellogg Biological Station, Michigan, USA - KB3-175-4 | ecosystem: Environmental > Terrestrial > Soil > Unclassified ... | reverse complement strand
TGGCCGAAGCCGCTGCCTTGTTCGCGCGCGAAGTGCTGGCGCCGGGCGGGAGCTTTATCTGCAAGGTCCTGCAAGGCGGCACCGAGGCGGTGTTATTGGCCGAACTCAAACGCGACTTCGCCACCGTCAAGCACGTCAAGCCGCCGGCGAGCCGTACCGATTCAGCCGAACTCTATTTGCTGGCAAAGGGGTTCCGCGGCGGCAGCAAAGCCGCGCCGGCTTGACTAGAGCGCGCCGCGGATCAACCCTGATGTCGTTTTGCCGATGCTGGCGTCCGCGCACTCGCCAAGCACCGACTTTAACTTCGGCGACAACGTCTTGCCGCGGCGCGACTGCATGCGCAGCGCCGGGCAAACGTAGTCGAAGCCGGCGATGGACTTGCAGCCCGGCACCTGATCGACGATCTTGACGAGCCGTTCGTTGGCCTTGATGTAGTCAGCGGACGGATGGCTCTTGTCATCAGGCTCCGACGTGATGACGTCAATTGCGGCCGCCTGGCAGGTGTCCGCCAAGGCGAAGAATTCCTTGCAGGCTGGAATTGATTCGAGACCTTCCTGATTGCCGTCGGTGCCGGCATACTCTTTCGCCTCCTCTTGGGTAAACCATTCGCCCGCGAGCGCCTTGCGGTGCCACGCTTCGCACTTCGCCGCCATCTGCGAGCGGGACTGCGCGGCGGCTTCGGACCGTATGCCGCTACTGCCGGCGATGACGGTCGCCGAAACGATCACGGCCATGCGGATGACCCGGCGCGAGCAAAGACGCGGGAAGAAGGCGTTGACCCTGGACATGTAAGCTCCGTATTCGTTGAACGTGGACGCCAGCAGGCGATCCTCATAGCGCGCGCGTGCGACCTGCAAAGCGAGGCAGATGAGGGAAAGGAACAGCGCGGAGAGAGTACCGACGATGAGTCCGAGCCCGACGATGGTCAGCATGTTGCCAACGTACATGGGGTGGCGGACGTAGCGATACGGTCCGTTCGCAACGACCGTGCGCGCCTGCGGCACCACGGAGAAGGCGCGGCGCAGGTACCACAATGCCCACAGCACGATGGCGGCGCCGGCCGCCAGCAGTACGAGCGGAATGTAAATGCTGACGAGCGGCGTCGCCGCGGGTTTGAGCACGCCAAAAAGATAAACGGCGAACCCGCCAACGGCGGCCGACAGGTTAGGCATCGGCGTCTCGTAGCGCGCCAGCGGCCGGCCGGCCGCCAGCAGGATGAAGACGATGATGGTCATGTAGCTGGCCGAAAGCGCGGTCACCAGCAGGCTGAGCAACGGCGATCCGTATACGCCGTTGACGAGATAGACCCAGTATTCGCCCGTGCGCATCACGAGCGTCCGCCACTCATCGACCGCCAGCAGGCCGAGAACCACGGCGAATATTATGCTCTCATGGTCGAGCAGCAAACGGCCCAAGTTACGCCAGACCCTCGACATCCGCGCCCTCTTTTAGGTCGTTTATAGCGGAACCTCCGCGGCGGGTCATTCGCCCGACAATTCACTCGGGGGTTGCGGCTGGGTTTGGCCTCGATCGCGGGCCGCGAGCCAGCCCCGCCATTCGATCGACCGATAGGGCCACAGCGGGCGCCACTTCTCCTGATCGCTGTCCGATTCATTGCCGGCGCCCGTGATGCACCAGCGCGGCGGCGCATCCTCAACGTGATATTTGACGCGCTCATTCGGCGTCAAACAGCGCACGGTGTGCGCCCGCGCGTTGCGTACCAGCGACGTGGTGTCGGCGAAGAAGGTCGCCATGCGCACCGTGCCGTCACTCGCGCCGGAGACGATCCGCCCGGTGTCAGCCGCGATGGCAATTCCGGCGATGGCCGTATCGTGCATCTTGATGGCAGCGATGAGCGCGCCGGTCGCCGCGTCCCAGACGCGCAGACGGCCGTCGCTCCAGCCGGAGAGGACGCGTGCGTCATTGCTGCTGAAGACGATGCTCGTTGCCGTCGCGCCGTTGACATGCAGGCGATGGATTTCCTTGTCGCTCGACGGACTCCACAGATGCGCGCTGCCGTCGCGCCCGCCGCTCGCCGCGAGTTGTCCGTTATGGCTCAGCGCGACGGTCAGCACGGAGCCCGAGTTGCCGAGGAACGCTGCCAACTGTTCGCTGCCGTCGATATTCCACAGACGCGCGCTGGTGCCGGAGCCCGTCAGAACGCGCGTGCCGTCGGTGCTGAACACAACACTTGTCACGCGAGTCGCGTGGGGCCCTAACCCCGCGATCTGACGGCCTGTCTGGATGTCCCAGATGCGCGCCGTTGCATCCTCCGAGCCGGTCGCTGCCCGCCGCCCGTCCGGGCTTATGGCCACGCTCGAGATCGGGCCGGTGTGGCCTGCGAGCCGAACCAGGATTTTTCCTGTCGCGGTGTCCCATACGCGTCCGACGTTGTCAGGCCCGCCGGTCACGACCTTCGATCCGTCGGGTGAAATCGTCGCGACAGTGACCTCATTTGCCTGATCGCCAAGAACCATCGGCGCCGTCTGGCTCCCTGCGCGCCAGACGCGGGCCCGTTTGTCGGGGCCGGTCGTGACGAACCGTGTTCCGTCCGCTGTGATGCCGATCGATGTCACGGCTTTGCCTTGTCCGTTTCCGGCCGGCGTGTCGATCGGCGATGCCAGATCCCAGATCCGCGCGGTGCCGTCCTTGGAACTCGACATCACGTATCGGCCATCACCGCTGAGCGCGACTTGCGTAATGGCATCGACGTGACCGCGGAACGTGCCTGAGGCGGCGCCCGTCGCGGCGTCCCAGATCTTCAGCGAGCCGTCCGGCTGGCCGGAGACGATGCGCTTACCGTCGGCGGACACCGCAACGGCAGTCACCGGCTGATCGACATTTATTATCGCGCCAGCAGGCTTCGCTGTCGCCGTCTCCCAAGCTCGGATCGACTTGTCGGCGGACGCAGTGACGATCAGCTCGCCGTCGGCGCTGAGCGCGACGGCGGACAGGGCCAGAGCGTGCGTGTTGAGCACGGCTCGCGGCGTCGCCGGCGCTTTGACATTCCAGATAATCGCCGTCGCGTCCGCGGATGCGGTGACCACAAGGCCGCCGTCGGCGCTGATGGCCACGCCCGATACAGGTCCGGTATGCCCTGCGAGCACAGCAACCAGCGCTCCGCTCGCGGCGTCCCAGACCCGGGCGGTATGATCGTCCGATCCGGTGACGATGCGTGAACCGTCGGCGCTAACGGCGACGCTCGATACCTCGTCGGTATGGCCCGCGAGCTCAAACAACGACTTGCCTGTCCGTGCGTCGACAACCTCGGCTTTGCTGCCGCAGGCGAAGATGAGGCGCGCATCGTCGGGAGTGAAGGTGACGCTGTTTGCCGGTCCGGCCTCACATTTGACGCGCAGTTGCTCGCTGCCGGTATTGGCATCCCAGACACGCACGGACTGGTCCTCCGAACCGGTCGCGACGAGCGCGCCATTTTTGCTGAAGACGGCACTCAGAAACGGCTTCCCATCGCTGGCGAGCAGCAGCCGCTCCCTGTCGGCGAAAAGGCTCTCGTAGAGCCGGCCCTCGAGTTCCGGGAGATAGGGCCGGGAGGTCGTGCCAGGCGATCCCGGAATGGGTAGCCCTGCGAGCGACAGTAGCAGGGCAGTATCGGCGTCGCCGGCCTCAATCTGCTGCGCCGCGATGTCGTTCAGGTGGCGCGACTGCACCAACAGCGCCGCGTCACGCTCATCAGCGGCGCGCACCTCCGCATGCTCGGCGTCAAGCTCTTTAACATACGCATAGATGCCGGCGCCGGCCGCGCCGATACCCGCGATAATCGCGACCACCAGGGCCATGAGAGTGCGATGAAAAGCGCGTTTTAGTTCCTCCGCCCGCTGACGCTCCACGCTCAGGCGTTGCGCCTCGGCCTGCTGGCTGGCGGCGATGTAGTCACGGTGCAGTTCGGTTGGCAGCGGCGCGCCGGATGGACAGGAATCGAGCCAGTGCTTCGCCGCCGTAATATCGGGTCCCAACAGCATACGGTTCGAAACCCGGCCGGCGGAATCCCACTCGGCAGCTTTCGACAGCAGCCGGGCGTGCTCGCGCACCCAACCGAGATCGGTGATCAAAGCGCGGCGCAGCGCCGACATGCCGTCCATGAAAAGGCGCGGGCTGCCATCGGCGTTCTGGTCGAAGCGCACGTAGTTTATCGCCGCAAGGCGCTGCGGGATGGTAACGCCGGAGAGCGACGTTGCCTGCACCGGCACGATGCGCTTGTTATGGCGACAGGCCTCCTCAAGCTCCCACTGGCAGATTGACGAGGCCGCCCAGTTCGCCGACAGGACAACAATGAAGGTGCCGCATTCGGCGATGAGTGCCGAAATGCGAGCCTTCCATTCCTCGCCCTCTTCGATTGAATGGCTGTCGATCAGCGACTCGAAGCCGCCGTCGAACTCAAGTCCGCCAACGATTTCGGCGGCCAGGCGGGAGTCGTGACGTGAATAAGAAATGAAAACCTTGAGCCGATCGGTTTGACGGCGCAGCGAAGGTGCGTTCTCGAAATCCGGGTTCGCCATGCTCGTCCGACCTGAACGCGAGGGCGGGCCTCGACCGTCTTCCTCAAAGTGCGATATGGCCTATCCTATCACCGGCGGCTCAGCGGCCCGCATTGAAGCTAGATGGGTTAGGCGAGTTTATCGGTCTGTGTCTGCCGCACAAGCTGCCGCCCCGACAGCTCCGCCCCGGCATCCGTCGGGAGCTGCATGAAAATCAGCGCCGCGGCCGCGGAGAGCAGGCTGATCGCGAGGAATGCCGGCGGAAAATCGGTGACGCTCATCGCGGTGCTGTGTCTGAGCCGCAGCGTCAGCTCGACCACGAGCGCGCCGATCGCGACGCCGGTCGACAGCGACAATTGCTGAAAGGCGGCGACCATGGAGGTTGCACGGCTCATCACCGGCGCGTCGATCTCCGCATAGGCGATGGTGTTGACGCTGGTGAATTGCAGCGAACGGAAAAAGCCGCCTACCAGAAGGATGGCGATCATCGCCGCAAACGGCATGCCGTGGACGAAGGTCGCGCAGGCGCCGATGAACACCGCGCTGATCACGCTGTTGTAGAGCAGTACGTTGCGATAGCCGAAGTATTTCAGGATCGTGGTTGCGGCGGCTTTCATGAACATCGAGCCGAGCGCGCTGGTGAACGTGATCAGCCCGGACTGGAACGGCGACAGCCCGAAGCCGAGTTGGAGCAGAAGCGGCAACAAAAACGGCAGCGCGCCGACGCCGAGCCGGAACATGAAGCCGCCAAATATGCTGGCGCGAAATGTCGGCCGCTGGAGCAGCCGCAAATCAAGGATCGGCGCCGGTGCGCGCAACGCGTAGAACACGTAGGCGGCCCCCGACACGGCGCCGACGCCGATCAGCGCGGCGACCACGCCATTCGGCAAGTAGGCGAGCCCCATCATCGACAAGCCGAAAGACAGTCCACCGATCGCAACACCGGACAGAATGAAGCCGACGAGATCGAACGGGTAGGGGTATTGGGCGCGGATGTCCGGGATAAAGCGGGTCGCCAGCGCTATACCGACGAGCCCGATCGGCACGTTGATGATGAAGATCCAGTGCCACGTCGCGTAAGTGGTGATGAAGCCGCCCAGCGGCGGGCCGCAGATCGGGCCGATCAGCGCCGGGATGGTGAGGAGCGACATGGCGTTGAGCAAAAGCTTCTTGTCGATTGAGCGCACCACGATCAGGCGCCCTACCGGTGTCATCATCGCTCCGCCGATGCCCTGAAAAATGCGGGCGGCGACGAAATCCGTCAGCGAATGCGACAACGCGCAGCCGATTGAACCGAGGATGAACACCGCAATGGCGATCCGGAACACGTTGCGCGCACCGAAACGGTCGGCGGTCCAGCCGCTCGCCGGGATGAAGATAGCGAGCGACAGCAGATAGGAGGTGACGGCAAGCCTGAGCGCCAGCGGATTGGTGCCGATGTCGCGCGCGATCGCCGGCAGCGAGGTCGCGATCACGGTCGAGTCCATATTTTCCATGAACAGCGACACAGCAACGATCAAAGGTGCGGTGCGGCCGTTCTGGTCCAAGGGCATTTGCGGCGGTCTATCCGGTTTTTGCGTTTATTTGCTGTTTATGCGGTCGGTCGCGGATCCGGCTTGCAGTCGCTGCAAGGCCTCGGCTGGCTGCTTGAACGCGGGTGCGAGCGCAGATGCGTGTCGAAAGTCGGCTGCGGCGCCGTTTTTGTCGGCGAGGCGCTCGCGCACAAGCCCGCGGGTGAAAAACGCGCTCGGCGCGTTCGCGTCAAGAGCAATGGCACGATCGATATCGGCAAGAGCTGCGGCATTGTCACCGCTAAGAAAATGCGCCCATGCGCGGTTGTAATAGGCGGGCGCCGAATCGGGCGAAAGTGCGATGGCCTTCGTATAGTCGGCGACGGCCCCGGCGAGATCGAGGGTGGCGCGCCTGGTATTGCCGCGATTGATGTAGGGACCGGCCGCCTGCGGATCGAGCGTAATGGCGCGGTCAAAATCGGCGATGGCCTTGGCGTAGTCGCCCTTGGCCTGCAACGCGCTGCCGCGATTGTTGTAGGCGGCTGGCGTGGGATCCAGCGCGATCGCCCGGCCGCCATCGGCGATGGCGCTGTCGATGTCGCCCTGGCGCTGCCGCGCCAGCGCGCGATTGTAGTAGGCGGCGGCGTCATTCGGATCGATGCCGAGCACCGCGGTATAGTCGGCGACGGCTCGCCCGGTATCGCCCTTGGCGCTGAAGACATTGCCGCGATTGACGAAGGCGTCCGCAAACTTCGGATCGAGCTGGATGGCTGCCTCGAAGTCGGCGATAGCGCGGTCGAAATCCCGCTGCCCGTAATAGGCGGCGCCACGCGCGTTACGGGCATACGCGAATTGCGGATAGAGCCGGATGGATTCGCTCAAATCGGCAATGGCGCGATCGACATCGCCCTTTCGGCCATCGGCAATGCCGCGATCATAAAGAATACCGCCGCTACTAGGATCGAGCCGCGCCGCCATGTCGTAATCCGCAAGCGCCGCACTTCGGTCGCCGCTGTCGTCATAGGCATTGGCGCGGCGATGAAAGGTCTGCGCATTCTTCGGATCGAGCTGGATGGCCTTGGTGAAATCGGCGATGGCGCTCTTGTATTCGCGCTTCTGGTAGGCCACCAGGCCGCGATTGCTGTAGGCCAGCGCGAATTGCGGCGACAGCGCGATGGCGCGGTTGAAATCGGCGGCGGCACGGTCGAGGTCGCCCTTGCTCCGCCATGCGTCGCCGCGATTGTTGTAGGCGACGAAGAAATTGGGATCGAATCGGATCGCCGCATTGTAGTCGGCGATGGCGTGGTCGAAGTCGCGCTTGATGAACCAGACGACGCCGCGATCGTTGTAGGCGGAGGCATCCTTCGGATCGAGCCTGATGGTGCGGTCGTAGTCGGCAATGGCGAGATCGAGTTCGCCCTTGCGTCGCAAGGCCAGCGCGCGGGTAAAAAGCGCAGGCGCGTAATTCGGCGCCAGCCGGATGGCGCCGCCATAACTGTCGATCGCCTGATCGAGATCGCCTTTCTGATCGTAGGCATTGCCGCGCGTCATATAGGCTGAGACGTCGCTCGGGTTGAGCGTGATGGCCTGATCGAGGTCGGCGATGGCGCCGTCAAGATCGTGCGTGGCAAAGCGTGCCTCGCCGCGATTGGCGTAAGCGCGCGCCGATTTCGGATCGATGCCGATCGCCTCGCTGAAATCCTTCAGCGCGCCATCGACATCGCCCTTTGCACGCAAAGCTGCGCCGCGGTTGTCGTGCAGAATCGCGAGATTGATCGTCTGATAGTGGCCGGAATTGATCAGCGTTGTACACGCGGCGATGCGCTCGTCGACATTCGCGCGCCACTCGCCGGTGCAGCGCTTCTGGTCGCTGGTGTCTTGCGGATAGGGGGCTTGCGCATGCGCCGCCTGGGCCAGCAGCAAGACGAGGCCGGCAAGCGGCAGCAAGGAGGCGAGGCAACGACGCGACGGGGCAAAGTTGCGCATGGCCGGCCTTTCCTCTGCGCCCACGCGTCGATTCTCAACCCAGCCGTTTGGCGGCTTCCTGGACCATGCTGAGGTCGGAATATTTTTTGACATCGATATCCGTGTTGAGCAGACCGACCTGCTTCTGCAGCTGCAGATTGCTCTGCAGCGCCGCGAGATTTGGCGTGCCGTTCGGGTCGCGATACTGGTCGCGCGGCCCGAAGGCCCAATCCATGCGCGCCGGTGGCGCCTTATTGACGCGGGCGACGGCGGCGACAGCTGCCTCGTGATTCTTCGGATCGGTGTACCAGCGCACCGCGCGCACCACGTCTTCGAGAAAGTCGACCAGGGCGGCCCGATTGTTCTGGATGAAACCAGTGCGCGCCGTCCACATCGTCAACTGCGTGATGCCGAACGCGTCCTTCTCCGTGAACAGCGTGTTGGCGATGCCGCGCAAATTTGGATCGAGCGAGAACGGTGGTACGGCGCTGATCAGGTCGGCCTTCTTTTCGGCCAGCATCGCGCGCATCGCCGGGAAGGGCGCCTCGATGATGGTGTAGTCCCGGTTTGCCTCGAGCCCGCTGCGCTTGCACATGGCACGCATCGAGATATCCACCGCGCTGCCCATCGCGTTGGTGGCCAACACCTTGCCCTTGAGATCGGCGACCTTTTTGATCGGGCCGTCCTTGAGCACCATGAACTCGTTGGTGCCGTGGCCAGGCACGCCATCCTGGATCTCGTCGGAAATGACACGCAGATCATCCATGTGGGCGTTCTGGATGGCGAGCGCGAACGAGGAGAACGCCAGCGGTCCGATGTCGACCTCGCCCGCCGCGAGCGCGGTGATCACCGGCGGCGTGCCCTCGAAATGGATCGCCTCGGCCGTGTACGACTTGCCGAAATGCGTCAGCAGTTCCTTCTGCTGCAGCACCAGCGGGGCGAGCGAGGCCGGCACCACCACCCAGCCGACCCGAATGCGCACCGGCGCTGCCCGCGCGGGACGTGGTACGCCCGCGCCTGCCAATGTCGTGCCCGCAGCCAAGGCGCCAAGCCCGAATTGACGGCGATCCATATTGGTTTTCACGATGTTTCCTCCACTTTCTGTCCTTTAGGCCTATCCATTGCGGCAAAGCCGTGCTATCCACCGCCGCCAACCCAAAAGCGGGCCACCGAGTCGGCGAGGGACGTAGTGTCCGCTCGTCACTGAGGCGTCACCCAGGGCGTCATCTTAGGCGTCCGCCCGCCATTTCAGGGCCATGCGGAGTTGGCAATGGCATTGACTGCGAAAGACGTTCCGCCCGAAGCATATACCTTTGACGATGTACTGTTGAAGCCCGGCTTGTCGGACGTTTTGCCGTCCGACGTCGATATCCGCTCGCGCATCACCAGGACCGTCCCGCTGAATATCCCGATCGTCGCCTCGGCGATGGACACGGTGACAGAGGCCCACATGGCCATTGCCATGGCGCAAGCCGGCGGCATCGGGGTCATCCACCGCAATCTCGAGCCGGCGCTACAGGCCGCGCAGGTGAGGCAGGTGAAAAAGTTCGAGTCCGGGATGGTGGTCAACCCGGTCACGATCCAGCCGGACGCCTCGCTCGCCGATGCGTTGGCGTTGATGCAGGAGTACCACATTTCCGGCATTCCCGTGGTCGAGGGCGGCGGCGGCGGCCGTGCCGGGAAGCTCGTTGGCATCCTGACCAACCGCGACGTGCGCTTTGCCACTGACAAGCGCCAAAAGGTTTCGGAGCTGATGACCAGGGAGCGTCTGGTCACGGTGCGCGAAGGCGTCGGGCAGGACGAAGCCAAGCGGCTGTTGCATCACAACCGGATCGAGAAGCTTCTGGTCGTCGATGCCGATTATCGCTGTGTCGGTCTCATCACCGTCAAAGACATAGAAAAGGCAGTCACGTATCCCAACGCCTGCAAGGATGAGCAGGGCCGGCTGCGGGTTGCGGCCGCCACCAGCGTTGGCGAGGCCGGCTTTGCGCGCAGCGAAGCCTTGATCGACGCCGGCGTCGACCTTGTCGTTGTCGATACTGCTCACGGCCACTCGTCGCGCGTGCTTGAAGCCGTGACGCGGATCAAGCGGCAATCGAACGCCGTGCAGGTCGTGGCCGGCAATATCGCCACCGCCGATGGCGCCAAGGCGCTTATCGACGCCGGCGCTGACGCCATCAAAGTCGGCATTGGGCCGGGCTCGATCTGCACAACGCGGATCGTGGCCGGAGTCGGCGTGCCGCAACTCACCGCGATCATGGATGCGGTCGAGGCGGCGCAAAAGCACAACACGCCGGTGATCGCCGACGGCGGCATCAAATTTTCCGGTGATCTCGCCAAGGCGATTGCCGCAGGCGCCGACTGCGTCATGATCGGCTCGCTGTTGGCCGGAACCGACGAGACACCGGGCGAGGTGTTTCTCTACCAGGGCCGCTCCTACAAGAGCTATCGCGGCATGGGCTCGGTCAGCGCCATGGCGCGGGGTTCGGCGGATCGCTATTTTCAACAGGAAATCAAGGACGCGCTCAAGCTCGTGCCCGAAGGGATCGAAGGCCAGGTGCCTTACAAGGGACCCGTCGCCAACGTGTTGCACCAGCTGGCCGGGGGTTTGCGCGCCGCGATGGGATATGTGGGCGGCAAGACTCTTGCCGATTTCCACGCCAAGGCCGAGTTCGTGCGTATCTCGGGAGCAGGGTTGCGTGAAAGCCATGTTCACGACGTGACGATCACGCGCGAGAGTCCGAATTATCCAGGCCGAACCTAAGTGAAGTCGAACCTGAGTTAAGTCGAACCTAGGCGGTACGATGGCTGCGGGCCCGATCGATCGATTTGCCAAGATCCGCACGGCAACCGATGCGCATCGCGCGCAACACGGCTGCGGAGCGTATCCGTATGACAACGGCCCGCTGCTCGGAGCGCTCGCGGCGGCCGCCGATGCACGCCGCATCCTCGAACTCGGCACCGCGCTCGGCTACACCGCGCTGTCGTTTGCGGCAGGCGCGCCCGACGCCACGGTCGATACCATCGAGCGCGATCCGGATCATGCACTCCTCGCGCGCGACAACATCGCCGCGGCCGCGATGGATCACCGCATCACGGTGCATGAGGGTGACTTCGCCAGCGTGCTGCCGACGCTCGATCCGGGTTACGATGTCGCCTTCTTCGACGGCCAGTCGCCGACGCCGGCGCTGCACAAGACGCTGCGCGGACTTCTTCGCACCGGCGGCACGCTCATCACCGCCAATCTGAACCATCGCTCGACGCCGGACGCGGTGCGCAAAGCGCTGTTCGACGGCAAGTCCTGGCGCAGCGCGCTGGTCACGGAGGACGGCGAGACCGCGATCAGCGTCAAGCTCTGACACCGTGTGGCGGCACGGTCGGCAGAGTGATACAAATATAAATTGCGCGGGGGTGAATGACATGTCGCTTCAAGCAATCCTGCTGCCTTTATTTGTTGAAGTCATCCTGACCTTTGTGCTGTTTGGATGGATGGCCGCACTGCGCACCCGGGATATGACATCGGGCGGCGTGCGGCCCGATGACATCGCGCTGCGCGAGCCGAATTGGTCGAAGCATACCTTGCAGGTGGCTTATTCCTTCTCCAATCAGTTCGAACTGCCTGTGCTGTTTTATGTCCTGACCATTCTGGCCTACGTGACGCACAAGGCCGGTGTTGTATTCGTCATTCTGGCGTGGATATTCGTGATCTTTCGTCTGCTGCACGCCTATGTCCACACCACCAGCAACGTCGTGCGCTTTCGCGGCTCGCTGTACGGCATCGCCGCGTTTGCTCTGATCCTCAACTGGGTGATTTATATCGTCGTGATCTTGACCAGCCCCTGGGTGTGAAGCCATGCCGCTCGAGTTTTGTCATCCGACTGCTCCGCACGAACGGCTGCGGCTGCCGGAATGGTACGTTTCCAGCCTGATGATGGAACGCGCGCTCGACGCCGTCGTGCGCCGCGTCAAAAAGCTCGATCGCAAGCACGACATTCCCTATCTCGCCGGCTATAGCCTTGACGGAAAAATCATCTATATCGACCGGCACATGCCAGAATCGTTCAAGTTCCGCGGCCGCACCGTGGAGACCGACCGGTTTCTGATCCTGCATGAAGAAGTCGAAAAGACGCTGATCGATCAGCTCGGACTGCATTATCTGCACGCCCACCAGATCGCGACCCGCGCCGAGGAGGCCGCCGTGCGCGCCGCCGGCATCGAGTGGCGTGTCTATGACCGTTTCATGCAGAAATACGTCAAACGCGTCGGCGATGAGCGTCTGAAGAAGGTGCCGAAGGATCTCGATCTTAAACCGTATCGCGACGAGCATGACGATGATTTGCTACGCCGCATGCTCAAGAGCGTGCGTGCCGGCAACTGCCCGAAGGGAATTCATGTCCACGATCTTGCCGAAGCGATTGCGGAGCTGCGCGAACATGTGCGGCGGCACGACCCGCCAGGGGCCGAGCGTGCCGTTAAGCTCAAGCGGCGCGCCAAGACATAAGAGCTGCGAAGACATGATCGCGGCCTCGCCAAGGGCGCACGCATGACGCCCGCAGCTCGTCTGTCGGCTGCCATCGAGGTTTTCGCCGAGGTCGAATCGCGGCGGCGGCCGTCGGCGGATGTGCTCAAGGACTGGGGCCTGTCGCATCGGTTTGCCGGCTCGTCCGACCGCGCCGCGATCGCTGGCCTTGTCTATGACGCGCTGCGCCGCAAGGCGTCATCCTGCTGGTCGATGGGAGAAGGGACGCCGCGCGCGGCGCTGCTCGGCATGCTGCGGCGCGAGCGCGGGCTCGACGTCGCGTCGATTGAGGAGTTGTGCAGCGGCGCGCGCTTCGCCCCGGCGCCACTGAGCGAAGCAGAGAAAAAGCACCTCGGCGGTGACTCCTTCGCGGGAGCGCCTGCGCCGGTCGCGGGCGATTATCCGGATTGGCTCGATCCGCATCTGGCCAAGGTGTTCGGCGACGATCGCGCCGCCGAGGGAGCGGCGCTCGCGACGCGCGCGCCGCTCGATCTGCGGGTCAATACATTGAAGGCCGAGCGCGAGGAGATTCAGCCGAAGTTCGCGCATCTGAACGCCGAAGCGGCACAATGGTCGCCGGTCGGCTTGCGCATTCGGCTTGGGGCCGACGCCAAGAACCCGGCGATCCACGCCGAGCCGCCGTTCCGCAAAGGCGAAGTCGAAGTCCAGGACGAGGGCTCGCAGCTCGCGGCGCTGTTCGCCGGTGCCAAGCCCGGCCAGCAGGTGATAGATCTTGCCGCCGGCGCCGGCGGCAAGACATTGGCGCTCGCCGCCGCGATGGACAACCGCGGCCAGATCTACGCGACCGACATCGACAAGCGGCAATTGCTGCCGATCCACGAGCGCATTGCGCGGGCCGGCGCGCGCAATATCCAGGTGCGCACCCCGCGCGGCGAGGCCGACATGCTCGGCGACCTTAAGGGACGCGCCGACCTGGTGCTGATCGACGCGCCGTGCACGGGAACCGGCACTTGGCGGCGCAATCCCGATGCCAAATGGCGGGTACGGCCGGGTGCGCTCGAGGAACGCGTCAAGGAGCAGGCGACATTGCTCGATCGCGCCGCCGGGTTGACCAAGACGGGCGGCCACATCGCTTATGTGACGTGTTCGTTGCTCGACGATGAAAACGGCGCGCAGGTGCGAGATTTCGTACTCCGGACGCCGGGTTTTTCGGTGGAAAAGCCCGCCGATGTCGCGCAAACGCTCGGCGAGCGCGCCTATCTTTTCCTCCAGGCGGCGCTTATCTCGGGCGAAGGCTTGCTGATGACGCCGCGCCGGACCGACACCGACGGCTTTTTCGTCAGCCTCCTGCGGCGCAACTCATGACTTTGATGGCAAAATCTCGACAGGACCACCTCCCTAACCCTCCCCCGCTAGCGGGGGAGGGAAGGGTGGGGGCAGAACCCGCTATGGCGACTCACGACAAAATTCTCATCGTCGATTTCGGCTCGCAGGTGACGCAGCTGATCGCGCGGCGCGTGCGCGAGGAGCGTGTCTATTGCGAGATCGTGCCGTACCAGAAGGCCGAAGCGGCATTTCGCGAGATGGCGCCCAAGGGGGTGATCCTCTCCGGCGGTCCGGCGGGCGTGCTCGACAAGGACGCGCCGCTGGCGCCGATGGCAATTTACCAGGCCGGCGTGCCGGTGCTCGGCATCTGCTACGGCGAGCAGGCCATGGCGCATCAGCTCGGCGGCAGGGTCGAAGCCGGCCATCACCGCGAATTCGGCCGCGCCGAGGTCGAGCTGACCAAAGCTTCCGCGCTGACCGACGGTGTCTGGGAGGTAGGCCAACGCTACCCGGTATGGATGAGCCACGGCGACCGCGTCACCGAATTGCCGGCGGGGTTTTCCGTGACCGGCACGTCATCGAACGCACCGATCGCCATGATCGCCGACGACGCGCGGAAGTTTTATGCCACGCAGTTTCATTTGGAGGTCGTCCACACCCCGCACGGTGCGGCGATCTTGCGCAATTTCGTCCGGAAGATCGCGGGCTGCGCCGGCGACTGGACCATGCGCGCCTTCAAGGACGAGGCGGTTGAGAAAATCCGCAAACAGGTCGGCAAGGCCAAGGTGATCTGCGGCCTTTCCGGCGGCGTCGATTCAGCGGTCGCCGCGGTGCTGATCCACGAGGCGATCGGGGAACAGCTCACCTGCGTGTTTGTCGATCACGGTCTCTTGCGGCTCGGCGAAGCCGAACGCGTGGTGGCGCTGTTCCGCGATCATTACAACATTCCGCTGATCCACGTCGAAGCCGGTGACGTTTTCCTCAAGGAGCTGACCGGCGTCACCGATCCGGAGCAGAAGCGCAAGATCATCGGCAAGTTGTTCATCGACGTGTTCGACGCAGAAGCCAAGAAGATCGGCGGCGCGAAATTTCTGGCCCAGGGCACGCTCTACCCCGACGTGATCGAGAGCGTGTCGTTTACCGGCGGACCGTCGGTGACGATCAAATCGCACCACAATGTCGGCGGACTGCCCGATCGCATGAACCTCAAGCTGGTCGAGCCGCTCCGCGAATTGTTCAAGGATGAGGTGCGCGCGCTCGGCCGCGAACTCGGCCTGCCCGATGTGTTCGTCGGCCGCCATCCGTTTCCCGGTCCAGGGCTCGCCATCCGCTGCCCGGGCGAGATCACGCGCGAGCGGCTCGAAATCCTGCGCCTTGCCGACGACATCTTCATCGAGGAAATCCGCCGTGCCGGCCTCTACGACGACATCTGGCAGGCCTTCGCGGTGCTGTTGCCGGTGCGCACTGTCGGTGTCATGGGCGACTACCGCACCTACGATTACGTCGTGGCGCTGCGCGCCGTCACCTCGATCGACGGCATGACGGCGGATTTCTATCCGTTCGACGGCATGTTTATCGGCACGGTGGCGACGCGGATCATCAACGAGGTCAAGGGCGTCAATCGCGTGGTCTATGACGTGACCTCAAAGCCGCCGGGGACGATTGAGTGGGAGTGAGAGGGAGTGTTATGGAGTAGAGTGGGATAGGGCAGAGGCGATGTTGTCCCTGCGATAGCAGTCGATAGTCTTCGATTTGCGGTGCATTGTCAGTGACGTTTTGGTCGTGACGCCTTGTGTGCATCGACCAAAGCATTGGCTGCTGAAACGATCTCCTTGCCCGGCCCCTTTCGGCCGCCCAGCGTTTGGCTGATAGCGTAGGCTCCCTCGACCAGCAGCATGAGCCCATCTGCCAATTGCTTCGGCCGAGTCACGTCCAGTGCCTCGGCAATGTGGGCAAGGCGCCGTCGCCATTCGCGCTTGTTGGCTTCGACGACCCGGTGTCCGGGATGTGAAGGTTCCGGGAATTCCGCCGCGTAGTTGATGAACGGGCAGCCGCGATAGCCGGGCTGCGTCGTCCTGCGAGCTAGATAAGTCATGATCGCGTGAAGTTGGGCGTGCGGGTCGCTCTCATATCGGGAGAACGCTTCGTCCCATTGGCGCCAAAAGCTGGCGTCCCGATCTTCGAGATAGCTGACGACGAGATCATCCTTGGAGGCGAAATTCCGATAGAGGCTGATCTTGGCGACGCCAGCCTCCTTGACGATCTCTTCGACGCCGACAGCGCGGATGCCTTTGCGATAGAACAGATCGGCGGCCACCGTGGCGACCTTGTCGCGTGCCAGCTTGCCTCCCGCCTTTGCCTCGATCGTCTTTACTGAAATTCTCTCCATCGCCATCGCTTCCACTTTTCCATTTGACATGTAACTGACCAGTTCGTATTTGTCCACTAGAACGAACCGGTCGGTTACATTAAAGAGTGGACTGGATGTCCTGGACTAGATGAGGGAATTGAGCGATGAAGCATTTCGTGGTCGAGGCGACCTATTGCGCGCCGATCGAGCAGGTTCGAGAGGCTTATCCTCGGCATCGGGCTTGGCTGCAGAAGGGGTACAACCTCGGACTTTTCCTATGTTCGGGTCCGAAGGACCCGCCCATCGGGGGCTATCTGGTTGCCCGTGCAAAATCGGCGGAGGTTCTCAAAGCGATGTTTGAAGAGGAGCCGCTGAATGTCGAGAGGCTGGCGACCTTCACGTTCACGGAGTTCCAGCCCGTGAAGCGCCAGCCCTGGACCGAGAAATGGTTCGGGGCAGGAGCGGAAGTAACTGCATAGCAGCACCAGCGCCTACTCGCAGTCGGTGTGGCGACGTGCTCGAGCTATTTGTCTGCGACACTCGCGCGCTCGCCGATTCATTCGCGACGCGCAAGCCAGCCAACAGATGTCGCCACCACCGGTCCAAAGGGCGACTGTCTTGAATCACTCTGCCATCGTAGACACCCGTCGTTGCCGCGCCTCGCGATGGCAGGTCGTTGCTGAAGTCATATCAATCGCGATGGGGTGCTGACGGTCTTTTTGCGCACTGTTGCTCGTTCGAGGCTGGGAACACGGCGCCAAAAATCAACCGATCGATACCGATAGTCGCTGAAATTGAGCAAATCGCTGATCGTCGAAATTCCTGTTTGAAATCAAGAGCGCAAATTTCTGACGGATCGCAGAGACGGTTCTTTGTGGTGCCCGCAAATAATTTCCGACATTAGATCAACACGTTATGATCGTTTGGAACAATCGAGTGGGAGTGGGGGAGTAGAAAAAGGTGTGCTTCGGATAGGCGAGGATAGAAGGAAGAAGCGATAGTACTCGGCCGTCTCCGATTGTCTTCAATAAATTAAATTGACATCCTTTAGGCGCCACTAACCCACTAACGTCGCACGAAGGCGGTCGAACTCACCGCCGCCTTCAATGCCCGTTGTGGCCATCACTGAATCGCGATACGGCGCGATTTACATTCGGGTCTCTTGTTCAGTGTCGCCGTCAGTATTACGTGATAATTTGGCCGTGAACGCCTCGGGTTTCTTGGGGAGCGTTACCGTTAGCACACCCTTCTTGAAGCTCGCCTCGATCTTGTCGGCGTCGACGCCTTCCGGCACGGCGAAGCAGCGCTCGAAGGAGCAAAGCTGCGTTCGTGCAGGTATTTCCTCTTTATTCTTCCTGCTTCTCGCCCTTGATCGTCAGTCCGCCGTTGGCGAGCTTCATTTCGATGTTTCTCTCGTCCATGCCGGGAAGCTCAGCCGTGATCTCGAAGATGTCAACGGCGGGCTCCGCCACCAGCCCAGTGTCGCACTTCGACTTCCTGACTTAAGATCAACCCTATTGCAGTGAAAAAACCGACAAAGCCGGCTTAGATGGAAATTTCTTCTATCATCGGACTCGCTTGCTTCATCGCCGCCTGTTTCCTCGCGGCGCTCACGGGCGCTTGGTTTCGTCCCGGCGACTGGTATGAGCGATTGAAGAAGCCGTCTTGGCGGCCGCCGAACCTGCTTTTCGCCCCGGTGTGGACCGTCCTCTATTTGATGATTGCGGTTGCCGGGTGGCTGGTC
>Ga0134128_10004105_pt1 | contig 17873 bp, 17 predicted proteins | sample KB31754_FD_96462 | JGI IMG/M metagenome (GOLD analysis project Ga0134128, IMG submission 96462) | Terrestrial soil microbial communities with excess Nitrogen fertilizer from Kellogg Biological Station, Michigan, USA - KB3-175-4 | ecosystem: Environmental > Terrestrial > Soil > Unclassified ... | reverse complement strand
GCGAGCACGGCCGCGCCGAGCACCTGAACGATGCGCGGGTGCTGCGCATAGAACTCGCTCGCGCGCTCGACAATCGAGGGGTCCCGCGTCGCCGCCTGCTTCGCGAGCTCCTGCACGGATTGTGGGGAGATCTGTTGCGCTTGCTGCGGGGTGACGGCGGCGGCACCGCGCGAGAATATCGAGGAGAGGCCGCCGGGGAGCCCACCGGAGGATGCGGCCGGTCCTGCCGCCTCGAGTAGCCGCTGCAGAATGCCGGCACGCTGCTCGCCGTTCGACTCGCCGAAGAGATGAGCGATCAGCTGCGGGAACTCCGGCGTATTCGGTGAGCGGAATGCCGCTGCGAGCGCGCCCGACATCGCAGAGGGCGGTGCCGACTGCGCGACCTTTTGAAAATCTTCCTGCGCACGCTGGTGAGCTGTCGCGCTATCCGGAGCGGCGGTGCTGTTCGAGGCCGCGGTGTTCTGCTGCGCTCCCGAATACCGCTGCAACAGATCGCCGACTTCGCTCACCCAATTCGTGCTCATGTGTGTCCCTCCCGGAAGCCACGTTACTCGGTGGCTTGCGCGCAGCAACGGACGTACCGCTGCACCGTCGGCGGGAGCGCCGCAAATTCGCGGAACGAGCCTTGCGCGCTTCATGGCATGACCGAATCGCCAGATCACGAAGAGCGGCTGCCGCTCACCGAGGAGCACCTTGCCGTGCATAAGCGCACGGTCGAGACGGGACGCGTACGTATCCGCACCGTCGTGGATGAGCGCACGGAGTGGGTGCACGAAGCTCTGCAGAACGAGAGCGTCAGCATCGAGCGCGTGCCGATCGGGCGCGAGGTCGAAGCAGTCCCTCCCGTGCGTCAGGAGGGCGATGAGATCGTCATACCCGTGCTCGAGGAAGTGCTGGTCGTCGAGCGGCGTTTGATCCTCAAGGAGGAGATGCACGTGCGCAAAGAGCGGCACATCGAGCACGTCGATCAGCCTGTGCCGGTCAAGACAATGCGCGCAGTCGTGGAACGCGCGGCGGGGGAACGCGATATGCGACCTTCCGGGGAATCAAAGGGCGTTTCCCAAGACCAAGGAGGTCATCATGACGACACGAACCCTGACGGCGCTGTTTGATTCGCATGCCGAAGCCGAGCGGGGCCGAGCGCAGCTTGCCCAGATCGGCATTCCTCCCGGAACGATCGAAATCATCGATCAGGGCGCATCCGGGCAAGTGCGGCCTACGGCCGAGACGCACGGCATTTGGGAGAAATTCAAGCAGCTGCTGATCCCGAGCTCGGAGCGTACCGAGTACGAGGAAGGCGTCCGACGCGGCGCCTCATTGCTCACCGCGCCGGTCGACGAGCCCCTCGCGGATCGAGCCATCGCCGCTCTCGAGGAGTGCCACCCCATCGATATCGAGCAGCGCTCGGCCGAGTGGCGTGCGGCAGGCTGGAGCGGCGTGATGTACGCGGACCCTGGGATGCCGTCCGCCGATGTGAGCGCCGCCGAAGACACGAGCAGCACACCGGGTGCGAGGCTCGCGGATGGCGATCGGGAGGAAGTCATTCCCGTCGCGGAGGAACAGCTTAGGGTCGGCAAGCGTGAGATCGATCGTGGCGGCGTACGGGTACGCGCCTACGTGGTAGAGGACCCGATCGAGCAGAGCGTGCGCTTGCGGGACGAGCACGTGGACGTGGAAAGACGGCCTGTGACCGGCGCGCGTGCCACCAGCGACGGCGCGCGGGGTGATCTCCTGAAGGAGCGCTCCATCGAGATGCGGGAGAAGGCCGAGGAGCCTGTCGTTCAGAAGGAGATGCGCACGAAGGAGGAGGTCGTCGTCCGCAAACGCGCGGAGGAGCGGGAGCAGCCGATCCGCGAGACCGTGCGGCGCACGCAGGTCGACATCGATAAAAATCCGCAGGGCGGGTCATCCCGCGAAGCGGGCGCGCCTGACACGGACGACGGCCGGGACACCCGACGCTGAGGGGTACTCCGGCCCCTGAGGGCGCTCAGAGCCGCTGCAAGGCTGGGCCGCGCGCAAACGCGCGGCTCAGCCTTGCTTGACCATCGATCCCGGCTCGCCCTCGATCCGCGAAGCATGAAGCCGAAGTGAGGCGGCGAAGGGCCGGCCTGCGTCTTGCGTTCCACGCCCATGCTTACGATGATTGAGCACCATGCTTGCCGAACTGCGGGGCCGAACGGCTCTGATTACGGGCGCCGCGAGACGCATCGGCCGCGAGACGGCACGCGCGCTCGCGCAGCAAGGCGTGAACCTCGTCCTGCATTTCAATCGCTCCGACGGGGAGGCGCGCCAGCTCGCGGATCAGCTCGAGCCGCTCGGGGTGCGCGCATGGCTCGTGCAGGCCGATTTTCGCCGTCCGGACGAGTACGGGACGTTGATAGAGCGCGCTCGCGAGCTTGCAGGCAATGTCGATATTCTGATCAACAATGCGTCGATCTTCCCCGCGGAGCCGCTCGATACGCTCACCTGGCCCGAGCTCTCCGCCAACGTCGAGGTGAACGCCTGGGTGCCTCTCGCGCTCAGCCGCCGCTTCGCCGCTGGGCTCGGCGCGAAGACCGGACTCGCACGCCGCTCGGATCAGAGCCCAACTGTTTCCGCTCCGAACCATCCGCGCGGCAGTGTCGTCAACCTCCACGACACGCACCTCGCGGGGTTCGATTTCGAGCACTCGGGGTACATTCTGAGCAAGCACATGCTCGCAACGCTCACTCGCATGCTGGCGCTCGAGCTGGCACCCGACATTACGGTGAATGCCGTCGCACCCGGGCTGATCCTACCGCCCCCGGGGGCCGATGAGAGCTACCTCACGAGCCATGCTCAGCGCTTGCCGCTGCGCCGGCACGGTGGTCCGCGCGATATCGCCGAAGCGATCGTCTTCCTAGTTCGCAGCGACTTCATCACCGGGCAGGTGATCTATGTCGATGGCGGCCGGCATCTGCAGGGATACGGGCGCTAGCCCGGCGCCCGACGGCGGTCTCATCCGCCGAGCCGCACTCCCAGAAGCGCCGCGACGATGAGCGCGGACGCTGCGCTGCCAAAGAGGAACACGAGCCTTGCCGATCGATTCGCAGCGACAGTACGCACCCGTCGCGACAGGAGAACCATGCGCAGGCCGAGTCCCGCGTGCGTCGCGACCGCGAGCAGCGCGAAGGCATAGTAGACGAGCACCGCGGCCGCTACGCCCGATGCGAGCATGCCGGCCCTGCCGCCGCTTGCGAACGCCCAGTCGGTATCGATGCCGTGAAAGCGTGCACCGAGCGTTGCCCAGATGTGACTCGCGAGAAAGAACGCGAGGTATACGCCGGAGACGGTTTGCACGACCCGGAACGCATCCGCTTGGCCGCGCGTCAGGCGGCCGAACCGCAGCAGCCCAGTCAAAGCCGCGACCGCGAAGAGCGCGAGAATCAGGGGCTCCATCCAGACCGCGCGATACCACGTGCGAAGAGCCAGCATTACGGTGTGCTGCGCCGGAACCGACCACAACGCAAAAAGGTGATTCGCGAGATGCGCGATGAGAAAGCTCGCGAGGATCGCGACGATCGCGAGGCGATGAACTTTGCGAGCACGACCCACCACTGTGGACAGGAAAGAAGGCGTCCCGGTGTCGGCAGAGCGAGCAGCAAGGGATGCGCGCTCGATGGCAGCCGCTCGGGAACCGACGGGTGCTGGGGTGCTATCGGAGCTTGCCTGCGCCGCTCGGCCGACGTTCCACACGACTGCGGCGAGCACGATCCACAGGCCCCACCATGCAATCAATCCGCTCGCGACATTACCCACGAGCGAGTTCATTCCTCCGGCGATGCGAATGCAAAGCAGATACGCCGGCGGTACGGCGACAGCGAAATGCAGGAGCCGGCGCACCGCGATCGCCTTCGGCGTCGTGTCGAGCCGGATCGCCAGGAGGCCTCGCAAGGCAAGCGCGGCCGGCGCCACGATCAATATCAGCCCCAGGAGCGCGGCGAGACCCCACAGTGCTCGAGCGAATCCATCACCCGTTTGTGCGGCGTGCAAAGCGTCAATCGCGAAGCGCAACGCGACGGGGTAGATCATCGCTGCCGCGACGGCCGGCACCCAGTGCACCATGGGCAGGGTCGTCGCCCGCCGGGCTCCGATCGTCGGAACCTCGGCGAGGGTTGCGGCCGGTGCCATGCTCGAGGCGTACGGCGTTTGTGAAGAGCTCAACATGGATTCGCTTCCCCGTCCTCGAAATATAGCACCGCGCCCGGACCTTACGCGGCGGATGAGGACTCGTGGCCCCGCTGCGGTTGGTAGGACCCGACCGGAGCATGGAAAGTGATCGCGAGGCGGTTCCAGCCGTTGATGGCGACGATCGCCAGTGTCAAGTCGACGATCTCTTTCGGGGAAAAGTGCCGCCGCAGCTCATCGTTCAGGATCTCGCCTTCGCGGTGATCCGCAATCCGCGTCACAGTCTCCGTGAGCGCCAGCGCGGCGCGCTCCCGTTCACTGAAAAACGGCGTTTCGCGCCACGCGGAGAGCGTGTAGAGCCGCTGCTCGCTCTCGCCCGCTGAGCGGGCATCCTTGGTGTGCATGTCGAGGCAGAAAGCGCAGCCATTGATCTGGGATGCGCGCGTCTTCACGAGCTCGAGCAGCGATGGCTCGAGCCCCGAGTCCCTGAGGTACTGCTCCAATTGCTGTAAAGCGGTGAGTCCCTGGGGCGATTCTCTTCGATAGTCGATTTTCGGGGACATGATTCTCTCCGGCATTGGGGGCATGCGCGCTCGCGACGGTGTGGGCGAGGCGCTGCGGATGGTGGCATGCTACACAACCCGTCCGCGCGCGTCGCGAAGCGGCCGCGCCGCAAAGAGGAGCAGGCAATGAGCGAATCAGCGCAGCCCACGGGCCCGGACCTTGCCGCCGGGATCGCCGAGGACAGCCTGGCCGACGGAGAAATGCTGGTCGGTCGCGTAGAGAACAATTCGGTGCTCATTGCCCGGCGCGGCACCGAGCTATTCGCAATCGACTCGATTTGCACGCACTACGGCGGACCGCTCGGCGAGGGATTGCTGGTCCGCGATACGGTTCGCTGTCCCTGGCACCACGCCTGTTTCAGCCTGCGCACGGGCGAGGCGATCGCTGCCCCGGCGATCAATCCTGTGCACTGTTGGCGCGTCGAGCGCTCTAATGGACGGCTGCGAGTGCGCGAGCAGCTGAAGGAAGCGCCGCGGACGCCTGCAGCTCAGGCGCAGCCTCGGGAGTCGGCGGAGCGGCAGGGCGGCGCGAGCACGGGCCGTGCCGAGCGCATCGTGATCATCGGGGGAGGCGCCGCGGGCTTTGCTGCGGCGGAGATGCTGCGCAGAGAGGGATACGAGGGGGCGCTCACGATCGTGAGCGCCGATACCGATCCCCCCTACGATCGGCCGAACCTTTCCAAAGATTATCTCGCAGGGTCGGCGCCCGAGGAATGGATTCCGCTGCGGCCGAAAGACTTCTATGCCGAGTCCCGCATCGAGCTCGAGCTCGGCACGCCGGTCGCGTCGCTCGATCTTCCGGGGCATCGCGTTTTGCTCGGAAAGGATCGTTCGGTCGGCTTCACGAAGCTTCTCATCGCAACCGGTGCAGAGCCCGTGCGGCTGCGCATCCCCGGGGCCGATCTGCCACATGTGCGGACGCTGCGCTCGCTCGCGGACTGCCGCGGGATCATCGGCAGTCTCAAATCCGGGAGTCGTGCCGTGATCATCGGCGCGAGCTTCATCGGACTCGAGAGTGCCGCGGCGCTGCGTCAGCGCGGAGTGGAGGTGCACGTCGTTGCGCCGGAGGATCGTCCGTTCGCACGCTCCCTCGGGCCGGTGCTCGGTGATTTCATCCGGGAACTGCACGAGTCGCACGGCGTCGTGTTCCATCTGGGTCACCAAGTCAACCGTATCGATGAGCGGGGCGTGCAGCTCGATGATGGCGCGCGACTCGACGCGAGCCTCGTGCTGGTGGGCATCGGAGTGCGACCGCGACTCGAGCTCGCCCAGCAGGCGGGACTCGCAGTCGAGAACGGCATCCTCGTCAATGAGTATCTCGAGACGAGCGTGCCGGATGTGTTCGCCGCAGGAGATGTGGCCCGCTGGCCCGACCCCATGAGCGGGGAACGGCTGCGCATCGAACACTGGGTCGTGGCCGAGCGGCAGGGACAGACCGCCGCGCGGAACATGCTCGGCCGCCGCGAACGCTACAGCGCGGTGCCGTTCTTCTGGACGCAGCACTACGACGTGTCGGTCGACTACGTCGGCCATGCAGCCAGCTGGGATCGCATCGATCAGGATGGAGACCCGAAAGAGCGCGATGTTGCCTTCCGCTTCGTGAAGAACGGGCGGACGCTCGCCGTCTCGACGATCTTCCGCGGCCGCGAGAGTCTTCAGGCGGAGCTTGCTATGGAGCAAGAGCGGCCGCGATGAATACATCGCCGAGCGGCTCTCATCCCGGTACCGGACCGATCCGGCCAACTGAGCCCACGAGGCCGTCCGAGCCGCGCCTGCGGGCGAGCCGGCGGCCCGCAGGATCGTTGATGAGGCGCAAGACGCTCGAGAAGAAGTGACCCTTCGGGTCGCCCCGTCCGATGTAGATGAGGCCGGAGCGCGCGAGCTCTTGACCGAAGAGGTCAACGACTCGCTCCCGCGTGTGCACGTCCAGTGAATCCAGTGCGCCGTCCACCACCACCCAGCGCGGCGCGTGCAGCAGCAGGCGCGCGAACGCGACGCCCTGTTGCTCGTCCTCGTTGAGCTCGCGATCCCATCGGCGCGACTCATTGAGCCGCGCGATCAGGCGCTGCAAGCCGAGGCGACTCAGCGCACTCGCGCACGCGCGTTCATCGAATTGACCGGCGCCGGAGGGATAGGCGAGCACCTCACGCAACGTGCCCGGAGAAAGATAGGGCGTGCGCGGCATGCAGTAGAGCTCCTTCGCGCCCGGTCGGACGATGCGTCCCGCGCCCCAGCGCCACAGCCCCGCAAGTGCGCGAAAGAGCAGCGTCTTGCCCGTACCTGGCTCGCCGACGACGAGCACCCGTTCTCCGGGCCCTATCTCGACGTGCTCACGCTCGAGCTTGATGCAACCCGCGGGCGAGGCGATCTCCAGATGGTCCATCACGATGGCCGCCGGCTCACCGCGTGCGGTCTCGCCGGCTTCCTTCTCCACGAGCTCGATGCGGCTCTGGCCTTCAGGGAGTATGGCGGCCTCGACGATGGCCCGGCGGAAGCTTGCGACGCGCAGTAGCGTCGCGCGCCAGTCGGCGATGGTGCTGAAGTTATCGACGAACCAGCGGAGCGAGGACTGCAGCTGAGTAAAGGCTGCTGCGGCCATCATGAGACCGCCGAACGACAGATTCCCCGCGAAATACAGCGGCGCGGCGACGAGGATCGGAGCCACGAGCGTGAACCAGCCGTATCCTGCGGTCACCCACGTCACGCGTGTAAGGCCAGTGACCAGACGCCGCATCGCGGTGAGCACCGCCGCGAGATCGCGCCCGATGCGCAGTGCCTCGTCGGCCTCACCTTCCGCGAGAGTGATTGCATCGATGTGCTCGTTCACCCGTACCAGCGTGTAGCGCAGGTCCGCCTCACGCGCATATCGTTCCGCGTTATCGGGGATGAGCCGGCGCCCCGTCCAGTACGTGAGAAGCGATGCCGATCCGGCGTAGAGCACCGCGGCCCAGACCATGTAGCCTGGAACCGCGAGGGCGACTCCGCCGATCGTGAGCACGAAGCCGCTCGAGATCGCCCACAGCACGCCGACGAAGCTCACGAGAAGGGCGCTGGCCTGAACGAGGCCGAGGGCGAGATCGCTCGAGAGCTCGGTAAGGTGGCGCGCGTCCTCGTGCATGCGCTGATCGGGATTGACCCCGATCGGTCCGGCACTCGAGAGATGGAAAGCCCGACGGGGCTGCATCCACCCCTCCACCAGATCATCGACCAGTCCTTCTCGCAATTTCAGCTTCAGCATCTCCCCGAGCCAGCGCTGCGCGACGTTCAGCGCGAGGAGCGAGCCTGCGATCGCTGCAAAGACGCCGAGCTGCGTGGCGAACTCGCGAAACTGGCGACGCGCAAGCGCATCGTAGAACGGCTGATTCCAATGGTTGAGACGCACCTGGCCATAGGCTGTCGCCCCGATCACCGCGAAAGCGGTGCCCGAGAGCCAGAGGATCGCATTGCGGGCGCGGGAGGCCCAGAGTGCGCGGATCATCATCTCGAGCTGCGAGACGACATCCGTGGTGTGCGTCGTTTCATCCCGTCTATCGGCCATGCTCGCTGGGCTCCGGTCGGCAACGCGCGTATGCGCCGCCGCTCGAGCGCGACAATACCAGCGCCGGCGCTCGCGTTGCTCTCTAAAAGAATGAAGGCCGCAAAGAATGAAGGCCGCGGCGGACGGCGATCGGCCGCCGGTGTGCGGCCGATCGAACTCGGCTCGTCAAACGCTGGTTGGAGGCCGCAGTGTTATTGGCCGTGCGGCGCGTATTTGCGCAAATGATAGACGTGCTGCACGTGGCGCGCGCCGAGCCACCCTCCGAACACGGAGGCGAGGAGCGAAAGTACGGTGCAGCCGAATGCCGTCCACATGGCTCCCGCGACGTAGTGGGCGAGCAGTGTCGGATCGATGGGCGGACCGGCCGCGCTCGCTGCGGCGTCGGAGCCGATGCGCGCCAGGCCGCGAGCCACCAGCAATCCTGCGGCCGTCATGGACAGGCCCCACACGGTGAGACCGCGAATCACACCCATTTCGGTGTCGTTGCGGCCGTCGAACCAGCTCGCAAACATGGCACCAATCCAGAGCGAGGCGCCCCACGTGAGGATCAGCCAAACGATCGTGCCGGCGGAGACGCCGTGGGCGACGGCCGCCGCATCGTGCGGATCGATCGCGGAGAAGCCCACCGCGAGCCCGAATGCATAAAGGCCGAGTGCGGTGCCCGTTGCCACGAACCATCCGGCGAACACCGCACCCCATCTCATCACCGGGTGCTCGCTCAGGGCAGCCCCTGGCCGCGCATCGAGGGAAGTCGTCACCATGATTTGCCTCTCCGCAGCGGGAGATCAGGAACACCCGCGCAGCAGCCCTACGATGATGAGGATGGGAATCGGCACGCCGAGAAGCCATGCCAATACATATCCCATCGCGCCCTTCTGCCTGCTCCGCCCGCGCATGATGGAATCGCGGATCAATCTGGTCATCGGGCGTGTCCTCCCGGGCTACACGGGACCTGGTCGATCACGACCAGAGTCAGCAAGTTATGCTCCCGAGCCGGACCGCCCGAGCGGGACAGCACGGCCGCGCGTGCCGTCGCGAGCGAATTCGAAGCGTATCTGCATCAGACGCTGGGACGACGTGGAGACGGCCGGAAAGGTCCACTTCCTGGCAGCTTCAAGGGCGAGCCGCTGGAAGTACCTGCTGGGGCCGGGACGGTCGGCGGTGGCGTCCGTCACCGATCCGTCCGCATCGACGACGACTCGCACCCACACTTTGATGTGTCCGCGAATGGTCCGGCGGGCGCTGAGCGGCACATCGGGAATGGCCTCGTGAAGCGGACGGAGCGATGCGCTTGCATCGCTTGCGCGCGGTGTTGCGGCAGCTGCGCCCGATGCGCCGGAGGTGAGCGGCTGTATGGTCGCGGGGCGCGGTGCGGTCGCGCCGGAAGGCGCTGACGGCAGAGCCGCGGACGATCGAGCGGCGAGCAGCGGGGCAGAGCCGGTGCGATGCGACTCGAACAAGTGCCAACCGGCCCAGCCAATCGCGAGAATCAATACGATCCCCAGCGCCACCGCGATCGGCACCCGCGGCGGCTCGCTGCTTATCGCTGTAGTTGGCGGTCGCGCACGTTCGGCGTGTGCGACTGCCACGGGCTGGACGGTCTCGGCCGGCACGGATCCTATCGAACGACCTCGGGCCCAGGCCATGAGCTCCGGCACCGTGGGGCGATCCGGCGATCGCGGGCTCAGGCAACGGGTCACGATCTCGCGGAAAGCAGGGGAGAAATCGGCCGGCAGTGCGAGGGCATCGCCGCGCTCGCCGACCCTCGCGGGCGGACGGCGAGTGAGCGCTTCGAACAGGCTGGCTCCGAGCGCCCAAACGTCGCCCGCGGGGGAACCGGTTCCAGGCAGAGCTTCGGGAGGATCATATACGGCCGGTGCATGGGCGTTCGGGCCTCGCTCGCCGATACGCCCGATGGTATCGCTCGCCAGCTTCAGCTGATCACCGACGACCAGAATATTCGCCGGCTTCAAATGGCCGTGCACGAAGTTTCGCTCGTGCAGGAATGCGAGCGCATCGAGCAGCGGTACCAGCATTTCTCGCACTTCGTCGTCGGTGAGTGCGCGGTGCGGAAGCAGCTGTGCAAGAGTCTGGTCGGCGTGCTCCATCGCAACATACAGATATGGCGACCCATCCAGCTGGCACCCGCCCCACTCGAGCAGGCGCAGCAGGTGCGGATGAGCGAGGCCGCCGGCCCTCTTCCAGCGCGGCAGCTGAAACTCCGCTAGCGCTCGATCGGCCGGCACGAGCTTGATCGCGATGTCCGGGCCGCTTTGCGCCGCGGACCTCGTGAGAAAGACACCGCTGTGGTCCGAGCATCCGAGATAGCGTCCCAAAGGGAAGACGCCGTTGATGAGATGTCCTTGCCATCTCGTCCAGACTTCGCTCATAAGCTCATTGACTTCCGCGCTCACATGCCCCCCGGTGCAGCTGAGTCGTGGATACTCAGTCGGAACGATACTCCGCGACCGGCCGGTCATAATGAGCGCCAGCACTCGAAATCCTCGACGCGGATCACGCGGGCGATCGCCGCGAGCCGGACTCAGAAGTTCCGCACGACTCGGCGGATTCTCGATCTCTGCGCATGCCGGGCGTGGCGGTCCCGGGCTCGATTGAGCAGTATCTCCGCCACCGCCTCGCGGGCGTATTCCCGGCTCGTGCCTGGCGGAAATTCGAAAACCTCTGTCGCATCGAATGGATTGGCGAACCACAAGGGTAGAGGCTTGCTGGAGGGGGTTCTGGGGACCTCCAGAGCCGCCGTTTCGCGGGCTAGCGCATGCGAGGCGCTTTGCGGTCGCTTCGCCACCGGGCCCGACAATTGACGACCGGAAATCGCACAGAGAAAGGCGCCACCGGCGACGCCGATCGCGAGCACAGCTGCCCACCTGCGCACCGGCCGCGCGCGCGACGCTTCGTTAGGAACAGCAGCCGCCGTCGGGAGCGATGATGCGCGCCCGGCTCCCGCGGAGTCCGGGGCATGAAGTCGCGAAGCCCCGAGCAGCTCGTCCGGTTTGAGCTCGAATTCGATCGTGCTTCCGGTCTCGTCGCCACTGCGCATCGCTACTCTGCCCCCACGCGCAGAGCCGCAAGAACCTCAGAGAGCGGACGCGGCTTCTCGACCCCATACCCCTGCGCGTTCTCAACCCCCAGCTCGCGCAGCCGCTCGATGATGGCGCGGCTTTCGGCATACTCCGCGACCGTGCGGATTCCGAGATCGCGGGCGAGGCCGACGATTGCCCGGACCATGGATTCGGACTGGCGATTCTCGAGGATGTCCGCGACGAAGCTGCCATCGATCTTGACGCAATCGACCGGCAGGCTGGTCAGATTCTTGAGCGAGTTCACCCCGGTCCCGAAGTCATCCAGAGCGAACCGGCAGCCGAGCGCGCGCAGCTCGCGAATGAAGTTCACGGCTTTGGCGAGACTCAAGACCGCTACGGTCTCCGTGATCTCGAAGGTAACCAGTCCAGGCTCGATTCGGGACTGCGCGAGCAGGACGCGGATGCGCTCCAGAAATCTCTGATCCGTCAGCGAAGGGCCTGAAACGTTGATCGAGACGGAAACATTGGCCCTCTTGAGCTCGCTCCGATAGGGCGCCGCCTGGGCAAGCGCGTGCTCGACCACCCAGAGATCCACGGCCGGCGCCAGGTGGTTGCGGTGCGCCGCAGCGAGCAAGTGCAGCGGAGCCCGATTCTCCTCCAGATCGTCGAGCGATCTGAGCAACAGCTCATATCCACCGCCTCGAGAGGTATCTTGCAGAGGCGCGATTCTCTGCGCATACAGGGTCAACCGATCCTCGCGCAGCGCTTCCTGCAGCAGCCGGACAGCGAGGATATCGGTGTGCCGCTGAACCATCGAGACATCGCTGTCGTGGTAGATCTCGATGCGCCCCGCACCGCGCGCGCGCGCCGACTTGCAGGCGAGCTGCGCCAGTGCGAGTCCCGCGGCGCATTCGCGCGTCGATCCAAACGACGCGATGCCGCAGCTCAAAGTGACGGGCTCGGGACCACCGGCGAGCGCCGCCAACAGCGTTCCGCTCAGCCGCTGCAGCATCTCGGCAGTCCCCTGCGCCTGCTCGGGCTCCGTGAAAGGGAGAACGACGGCGAACTCATTTCCCGAGATTCGGGCCGCGAGCGCTTCGGACGGCAGGTGCGATCCATCGAGGAGCCCGGCGACTGCGGCGATGGCCGCATCGCCTGCGGCGAATCCGCTCGTTCTGTTGATGGCGTCCAGCCTGTCGATCCGAATCGAAACGATCGAGTGTGAGTTGCCGGACGGGTGCTCGCGCGGTTTCCAACGTTCGAGCTGATCCTGCAGACTGGCGCGCGTGTGAAGACCCGTTGCCGCGTCGAGGTCCGACTCGAGGATTGCGGCGATGAGCCGGCTCAGGTGTCTCGCGAGCGCGACGTGGACGTTCGCAAACCGAGGCGCTTCGACCGATCGAACCAGTACCAGTGCACCAGGCCCGTCCCGACGAGTCGCAACGGGCAGTGCGAGCAGACGAAGGGGTTGAGAGCTCCGGTCGGTGCGTGCGCGATTGACGAGCATCGGCTCGAGGCTCTCGCGGAGCTGGTTGAGAATCGGGGCTTCGAGCTCAGCGCTGAGCTTCTCGGCCTGAGCCTCCGACACTGTCGGCGAGCCCCGGACGAGACGCAGGTACCGCGCGGGAACGAGTACCGCGCCCAACATGCAGCCGAGATGGGATACCGCCGCTGTGAGAAGTTGCAGCAGATGCTCTCTGCGAGTCGAGGGCTTCGGCCAGGGGGATTCGGCAAGCGTCGGGCTCACCTCGGCCAGCCACTCGAGCTCGGTCGCGAGTGCCTGTTGTAGGCGATCCTCGACCGCCGACGCGGGCGAATCGGTCAGCGGGGGTGGAGAGCGCTCATTCTGTGCGGACGCGGTCACGTCTCACTCTGTGATATGTGAAATGTCCTTGGGATGAGCGGTTCTGCCGGGTCGCAGCTCGCCTGCGGATTGTCCTCATTCGGTTGTGGTTCCGGGGGGATTCAGGTCGCAAAACGTGCTACGACGGCAGCGCGCCTTCGCGGATCGGCATGAGCGTCACGCGATTGCGTCCGGCACGTTTGCTCGCGTAGAGCGCCGCATCCGCAGCTTGGAGGAGCCCGCGCGGCTGGGGGCGTTTATGTCCCCGGATCGGCGTCAAGGCAGACACCCCGAAACTCGCCGTCACGGTGAGCGGCCCAGCCGCCGTCACGCACGGTGTTCCCCAAATGCGCTCGCACAAGCGCTGGGCAATGTCGAACGCTTCGTGACTCGGGACCTCGGGAAGCACGATGGCAAACTCTTCGCCGCCGACCCGCGCCACCCAATCCTCACCGAGGCGCAGACCGTGCGTGAGTCGAGTCGCAAACTCGCGCAAGACCTCATCTCCCACCTCGTGGCCATGGGAATCGTTGACCGACTTGAAAAGATCGATGTCGCACATGACGAGCGATAGCGTGCGACGTAGGCGAACAGCGCGCTCGACTTCGCGGGGGAATTCGTTCTCGAAGAATCTGCGGCTGCCACAGCGCGTGAGCTCATCGACCGTCGAGAGGATGCGGTTGTCGGTGAGCGCAAGCTGCAGTGCGGCCGAGAGACTCGCGATGCGCCGTGCGGTCATCAGGTGTGCCCAAAACTCTTCGCCGTCGGGCTCTGCCGGCATCCATTCACTCGCGCCCATTCTGAGCGCCTCGCGCACGCTCACGTCCCGGTTGACGTCGACGAAGATCACGTGCGTTGAGGAGCCCGCGTAGAGCTGCCGTGTCGCCTGAACGAGTTCCAGCCGATCGGTAAAGAGCAATGCATGCGTGCGTGCCTCGAGCCGCGCAAGCGCTTCAGTCGTCGTGGGAGCGCACTCGATGTCGATGTTGGCGTTCCGCAGCCACTTCATGAAACGCTCTCGCGTCCTCTGGCACTCGAGCGTGATCAAGGCGACCGGCATCGGAGGGTGCCGCCGCAGAATGCTCGACATCGCCGAATGGTCCTCATCCTTCAGCGTACGATCGAGGATGGCCTGGCGCTCGAGCAGATATGCGGCCGCACCGTGCGCATCGGCGTGCAGCTCGGATTTGCGACGATTACCCTGGTGCGCGGCCGCGCGATGCGCACGCTCATCGAATGCTGCGCGAACCACGGTGGGCAGCGCTTCGAGGTCGGATTTCGAGACGAATCCGGCCGCTCCGCGATCCTCGGTGGGCGCCGGTCCGGCGGAGATCGAATGCCCCGTGAGGAAGATGAACGGAATGGAGGGGCGGACGTTTTGCGCGATCGTGAGTGCAGTCAGGCCGTCGAAGCCCGGAAGATTCGATTCGGACAAGATCAGATCGGGCGATCGCACGAGCGCCTGCCGGAACTCGACTTCGCTCTCCACACGCTCGACCGAACAGCCGAGGCCCGCCCGCTCGAGCACGTCTCGGGCCAGCTCCGCCGCCCTTGCGTCGTCTTCGACGATCAGCATGCGAATCAAGTTGGACATAACGCTTGGTAATCCCTACTTTCGGTATACCGGGTCCGTGTAATTCGTCTCCGAGGTCAGTTACCCCAGGATCAACGCACGCCAGCAGCGTCCGGAGGCAACAGTTCTCGAATGAGCCTCACGACGGCGTCGATCTCCGCGGGTTTGGTAATGATCCGATCATAGAGCCGCGGGACATCGTCTGGCACGTCCATTCCGGTATGCAGGACGATGGGAATGCGGCGGGTCCTCTGGCTGGCCCGGAGCACTCGACAGAGCTCCAGGCCGCTCATCGACGGCATCGCCGAGTCCGTGATGATGAGGTCGGGCAGCCGCTCCTCGATGCGCTGCAGCGCCTCTCGCGCGCTGCGCGCGGCCACCGCGTCGAAGCCGAGCATGGATAGCACGAGGTGCAGTGTCGTGAGTGCATCGGGGTCGTCATCTACGACCAGAATCATGGCGAGCGGACGCCGACCGGCTGCGGGATGAGCGGAGTTCGTCTCGACATTCACGTGCCGGCAGCTCCTGCTGGCAAATTTTGCTCGCAGGCGTCGCGGTGAGGCGCACGCCATCGCGCGCTTTATCGCGGTGCAAGAGGTATGCCGGCCCGGGGGCCGTCAGGCGGTCCGCTCCGGAAGCTCGGCCCGGTGGCGCATGGAGGCCGGCATCAAAGTTTCATTTTTTGAAACTGTTGCGCTGTATTCGATAACTGCGCCCAAAACCCGGAGGTCGCCGCCCGTGGGCGAAACGAGCACTTCCGGCGGTTCAAATCGCTCAGCCGCTCAATGCACGATAATCCGCAAAGCGGTTATCATTCGCGCAGCCCGAGCCGCCGCGCCGGGCCGTGTCGGCCGCCTTCTCGAGGGGATTACAGATGAGCCACGGTACGCGAAGGTTTTCGTGGAAGTGCGTGCTGGCCCGAACGGGCGCAGCGGTCGTGTCGGCCGCAACGCTCACCGCACTGATCGTGGTGGCCTCTCTCACGATCGCCAGCAGAGTGGAGGCCAAGCCGATACCGTCCACCCAAAAGCAGTACCGGCTGGTGCGCACCGGGAAGCAGGGTCCCCTCAGTTTGCAACTCGTCGACGCTCCGGTGCATCAGCCCGGCCCCCACGAGGTGCTCGTGAAGGTGCACGCCGCCTCGCTCAACCGGCACGACATCTTCACGATCAAGGAGGGGTTCGGGCTCGGATCGCGGGAGAGCGTCGTGCCGCTTTCCGACGGGGCCGGCGAGGTCGTCGCCATCGGCTCAGGGGTCACGCGGTTCAGAGTCGGGGACCGCGTCGCTGGCATTTTCTTTCAGCGCTGGCTGAGCGGTCGTGCGAGAGCCGAGTTCCTGAGCTCCGTGCTCGGCGGTGAGCAGTTCGATGGGATGCTCACCCAATATGCCACGCTCAACGAGCAGGGGCTGGTGAAGCTCCCGCCCTCATTGAGTTACGAGGAAGGGTCCACGCTGCCGTGCGCCGGCGTCACAGCATGGAATGGGCTTTTCACGCAGGGGCATCTGCAGCGAGGGGATACCGTCCTGCTCGAGGGGACGGGCGGCGTTTCGTCCTTTGGGCTCGTGTTCGCCGTTGCCGCAGGCGCCAAAGTCATCATCACGAGCTCGCACGACGAGAAGCTCGAGCGCGCCAAGGCGCTCGGAGCATTCGGCACGATCAACTACAAGAAGACGCCGGATTGGGAGAAGCCGGTTCGCCAGCTGACGGGCGGTCGCGGAGTCGATCAAATCCTCGAGGTCGGCGGCAAAGACACCGTGCCTCATGCGCTCAAGAGTCTCGCCGTAGGCGGCCACATCGCACTCATCGGTGGGCTCGGTGGTTTCGGCGGGGACATACCGGTCACGGCTCTGCTCAGCACGGGCTCTACCGCCTCGGGCATCTACGTCGGCTCCCGGGCGGATTTCGAGGCCATGAACGCCTTCATCGAGCGGCATCACGTCAAGCCGGTCGTCGACCGAGTGATTCCGTTCAGCGATGCGAAGACCGCGTATGAGCTCATGGAAGCGGATCAGTTCTTCGGTAAGATCGTCATCAGCATGGATCGTTGACGGCCGGCATGGGTTCATCCCGTCCCGCGTCGTTACCAGCCGGATTACACGATGCCGCACGCGAGCCGTATCGACGCTGCGGCCGCTTCACCTACGAGTTCGCTGGCCACAAGATCGCAGGCGACCCGGTCTATAGCGCAATCCTCGAGCGGGGGCTGTTGCAAGGTCGACAGAAGATCCTGGACCTGGGCTGCGGCCTGGGCCTGCTAGCCGCCACGCTGCGAGCCGCGCAACACTGCAGCCGGCACGGGAAGTGGCCGGCAAGTTGGCCGGCAGCACCCTGTGCGGCCTCGATCCGCGGCATCGAGCTGAAGGCCGCAACCGTCGAGCGCGCGCGGCGCGCGCTCGGGAGCTCGGCCGAGATCGTCCAAGGCGATATCCGCGTCGCCGACTTCGGTACCGCGGATGCCGTGGTCATATTGGACGTGCTGCACTATATCGAGGCGGATGCGCATCGCGCGCTGCTCGAGCGGGTGCACCAGGCGCTGCACCCGGAGGGGTTGCTGCTGCTGCGCGTCGGCGATGCGGGGGCCGGTCTACGTTTTCGGATCGGCCAATGTTGGGATCACATCGAGATGCTCGCACGCGGCTGCGGTTTCGGACGCCTGTATTGCCGAAGCGTCTCGCAGTGGTGCGCACTGCTTTTTCAGTGCGGTTTTGAGACTCGCGTCATGTCGATGAGTGAAGGAACGCCATTCGCCAATGTGATGCTGTGCGCCCGTCCGACGGCTCATCCTGAGGAGCCGTAAGCGTTTCGAGGGCTCAATCTGCGGCTTTGATCCTTACCCAAATTTGAAGGCATTTGGCGTGCGCTAGGAGAGTGCGGCCAAGGCCTTTCTGTGCATCCCCACGCCGACGGTTTCTCGAGGCCAGGTCAATCGCGTACTGTGTGTCGGATTGGGCGACTGGCAGCTCACAGAAGGCACAGGTCCCGCACTCACCGTGCGCGGGATAGCTTCTAAGCGCAGAGGACGCACTCGGTATGAGCCCGGCATCGAGCCGCCGCCCAATGAGCGTCCAGAGTTCATCGTCCGACATGGTCCCCTCCCACGCGCCGTGACTCGGAGGTATTCGGCAGCGCGAGCCTCACGGCGCCTCGCAAACAGCGTACCCGTCTTC
>Ga0134128_10004103_pt1 | contig 17880 bp, 18 predicted proteins | sample KB31754_FD_96462 | JGI IMG/M metagenome (GOLD analysis project Ga0134128, IMG submission 96462) | Terrestrial soil microbial communities with excess Nitrogen fertilizer from Kellogg Biological Station, Michigan, USA - KB3-175-4 | ecosystem: Environmental > Terrestrial > Soil > Unclassified ... | reverse complement strand
CTCACTCAGACGCCGCATCGACAACCCATCCACACCGTCACGATCGACCAACTCCAATGCACACTGCAAAATCACCGACCGGCTGACCTGCCCGTCCTCTGGGCCGTTGGCAACGGACGGGCCGAGTCCATCAGCAGCTTGATCGGGAACCGTCGGTTGCTTCGCCATCGCGGGCGCCCCTTCCCTTACATGTCGCGGGTACGCGTCCTATTCTAACGGCATACGTCAACGCTGTTGACAGGCGTGCGTAGGGAGCGTGTACTGGAGGTCTGCAACGGGATCAGAAGTGTCGAATGCTCGCATCGGTGGATTGATCCTTCGTGCTCCTCGCCGCGCTTGTCACAATCGTTGGCGTGCCGAGCATTGCAGGTCGGCCCACCCGCCGACCGTGTTCGGCTATCACGTCACGTGACCCACCGGCACAGTGTTCCTCTTCGGGATCGTGGTCGGCGCGGTGGGCTCTGCTCGAACTCATCATGCTTGTGGTCGGCGCGCGAAGCCTTGCGCGCCGACGATACGACGCCCGAAGCTGCAGCTGCACGCCCCCAACGGGCAATCCTGGTCGTCAACCGCGGCCTCGACACGCGGTTCAAGTACCAACGGTGGGCCGACAGCACGGGCGTACCGGCGTCCTCACGAGGGCGCGACAACGGCAGCGCGGAACTCCGCGCTGGCATCGCGCGGGTCGCGCATCCACAACCGGCTGACACGGCGCGAGACGGAAACCGCGTGTGGTCAGCCGATTGACACCAAATCGTCGATGGCGTCCGTGGGAAGCTCGTCATCGGCGACCGCCGTCACCACCAACTTGTTCAAAGGTTATTGCGCCCTTGTGGTTGTCGAGAAAGACGGCATCGCTTCCGATGGCGATGCGCCGCTCTCCTTGGATGAAGTCGGTGGCATCACGCGGTCTGGTTTGTCCCGACGGTGCCGGCCGCGCCGCCCACTTCGTACCGGCTTCCACCCAGAACCTCACCCTCGAGTGGTGACTTTGGACATGCAGAAAGGGCGCGCTGGCGACCTGGGTCACCTGTGAGCACGAGGATCTATCTAGTCTCGCGCGCTGGTCATGAGGAGGCTGTCAACGGTTGAATCGTTGCTCGGTGCCGCGGCGGCCATCAGGGCGGCGTGCGCTTCGTCCGGGTCGGCGTCCGGAGGTACTACTAGCAGGGTAACCCTGTTGCGGTTGAGCCCGAGAACTTCGACGGTGTCTGGTGGCTGACGCCGGTACCCGTCCAGCCGAACCCGTCGCCCGCCAGTCGCGAATTTCGCGGATGGTTTCGCCCATTCATTGAGGTTGTACATCACGCGGTCGATGCGCCCGAGCCGAACGGACAGCACCGCCAGTAGGTCCGGCAGCTCCGCGGCGAGGTCGTCAGTGTGCGGCCACCATGCCCCGTCGACGTACCCGCTGTGGGGCGCCTTGGGCTTCAAGCGCAATCGCGGCGTGTGTTCCGGTGGTGAGGAGCGTTGCCCGACGTCGGTGCGATCTTGGTTTAGCGTCATGTGACGCTCCTATCTTGACCACGAGCCGGCCAAATCCTTCGAATCGACAATGACATAACCTTGAACGGTCATGTGACGGGACCGCCGATCTCCCAATAGTCTACTCGGGTAGTCCAGCTCGAAGCCGTGCGGTGGAACGCCCGTCGCGGGGATCGCGTGGCACAGGCACCAAAGCGTGCGGACGTCTGACTGCTCGCCGCGATTCAGCTGTTCTTCAGCGTCGGCGTCTGCGTGCACGGCATGCAACGCCGTTCGCAGCCCGACCATCCGGCCGCCCGAGCGGGTCGTTAGCGTGGTGCCGGCACCGGAACTCAATTCCGAAGCAGTTTCCGGCGCGTCGTCGCATGTGGCCCTCATCTGTGTCCTTGAGTTCGTAGGGGCAGTGACTTCGACTTGATAGGTTGTGCTGCGACCCGGGCGGGTCGGGTGAGGCGGCATGTGCGTTGCCGGCCTGGTGGTGCGGCTTGAAAGGACTGGCCTCCCGGGCTTGGGCTGCAGATTGAGATCTGCGATGTGATCGCTTGTTTAAGGGAATGCTGCCGGGTTGTCCATGGGGACGTGTTGGCAGACAAGTGAAAAGAGGTCGGATGGCAGTGGGCCAGTTGTGGGCTGGTGTAGATGCCGGCAAGGAGCATCACTGGGTGTGCGTGGTCTACGACACGGGCACGGTGGTGTTGTCGCGTAAGCTCGTCAACGATGAGCAGCCGATTCGTGCATTGATAGGCGAGGTCGACTCGTTGCTGAGCATGCTGCCTGGACGCTGGACCTCACCGCTGTACTCCATACGACCGCGGCAGCTGGGTGTAGCTAACATGCCGCGGCCGCTTCTCACCCCGGCGTCACCCCGGCGTCTAGGGGCGATTTGTAGCCGTACCGAAGGCGTACCGGAACCGTACTGGAAACGGCCAAATATGCTGTCCTGCAGGCGATATGCGCTGTTTCAGCTGACCGTTTAGCCTGGTCGTGGAGGTCTCAACCAGGGACTCATAATCCGTTGGTCGCGGGTTCGAGCCCCGCCCGCCCCACTTAAACTCTGTATTACCTCGGCTGATGTTTGACATTGTGGCTTCGGGTGATGCCTGGCGGTGTTTCGGCTGATGGTTGACAGTTACTTCGGTTGATCGCTGACACTCCCTGAATGAACGAGTTAAGCGTGGCTGAGCCTCGTCTGTCTCGGCCAGGGGCACCCCCAACCTCCTAAGCCATCGGTCTAACGCCCTTCACGCGCTCATTGACGACTATCATTGACTACCGTCAGCGATTGGTTGTACGGTGCCACATGCGGTCACTGCATGCCGCCCCGAAAGCAGGTTCGTCGGCCGGTGGCGTCCGAGAGGCCCGAAGGCTCGAAACGCGGGCACGTCGACGAACTCGCCGCCGGACTCGACAACAGGACCTACCTCGTCAAACATCCCTGACTTCACTGCGTGGAATTGACGTTGGTCAACACCAGCGCCGCTTCGTTGTACGGAAACAGGCGGTAGAACACACCAGATGGCCCTGTCACGAGCGTTGCGGCCTCGGCCTTACTCAGGAGGCGGGGGTTGGCTAGCGCGATACTCTTGCCGCGCTTGTGCAACACCGCCTGTCCACCGGCGAATACATTCTTCAACCAGTCCGATTCCAGCCCGTACCCGATGAGTACGACGAAGCCGTCGCGGGTGGGAAAGACCAATAGCGGTGTTCGATAACGCTTGCCTGATTTGCGTCCGACATGTTCGAGTGTCCCTTGGCCTGGAAGCCACGGCGTGATCGACCGAGCTGCTGGATTGGTGATTCGACTATTGAAGTTTGCGACGGCCCTTGGCACCCGCATGGACCCCCCTCCTTCACAACCAAGCTCGAAACGAGCAGTAATCCGTTGGAGCGCTACGGCCCGTAGCGGATCGCTGTTACTAGGGAGCTAACTGGCGCGATGTCGCGAAGGTCCGGTGGGATTGGCCTGCCGAGACGCGACATCATTTCGCGGCTGTCTAGGGAATCCACCTTCCATCCGTGCTGGGACAGCCATGACGCCGTATCGCTCGCATCGTCGTTTCTGATGAACGCCGTTACATCCACGTCGACGCCCAGCGCGTCGTCTATCTCGGCTGCTCCATCGCGCCACGTGCTCAGCCGTTTGTCACCGAAATGCATTGTCGAGTGGTGATAGACCTCGGCGGCCAGCCGGCTACCCGGCGCGCTTAGCGCAGTGAGCGTGTCGAAGAGTGCGTTGTGCTCGGTTGACGACAGGTAGGGCAGTAGTCCCTCGACGAGCCAGGCGGTCGGCAGCGACTTGTCCCATCCCGCCCCCATCAACATCAGCGGCCAACGCTCATCGCGTAGATCAACAGGGATCGCGCACAGGTCGGCTAGCGGGGTAGCGCCGTGCGCTGTTAGGGCGGCGTCCTTGAACGCCTGGACTGCGGGCTGGTCGATTTCGTACACACGCTTGCCGGTGAGAGGGACTAACCGATAGGCACGGGCGTCGAGGCCGGCTGCGGGGATTACGAATTGGCTGATTCCTAAACTCGCTGCGTCAGCACAGAACTCGTCGAAAAAGACCGTCCGTGTGGCAACGTACTCTCGGCCCGTTCGCGCAACCCGCCGCCCAACATCGTCCTCTGCGCCCATCCACGAAAGGTCCCCACCCGCCATCCGTTGCCAACCCGGTTCATTGGACGCCGCCACCAACACCGCCGCAAACTCGTCGTGGATCAACGGGTCGTCTTGTGCTGTTTCTGCTGCCCGTTGAGCAGCGACCGCGAGCGCAGTTGATCCCAGGTCGGTGGTGATGTCCCAACTCATGCGGTCGCGGGCACCAGGGCGCTAATGTCCTCGCCTTGAAGGAGCTTCATTATCAGATTCAGGTCGAAATAGTCGGTCCAGCGAGTGATCCTCCCGTCGTCATCGACGACGAAGGTCCCCATCACCGGGATGGCTGGCTTGCTTCCGTCCGGAGCCTGGATGTAGTCCAGCCTTTCGGTGAGCACCACGGAACCCTCGCTGGCGAGGTTGACGATTTCGAAGGCGTAGGCGTCCGGGAACATCGCGAACTGGGCGGCCATGTTCTCCACGATGGCGTCGGGTCCAGTGAAGGCGGGCATTCCCACGTTCTGATAAACGGCCCCTTCGGCGAGCAGGGGACGCAACGCTTCGGCGTCGCGCTGCGCCATCAAGGCACAGAAGTGGCGGACGACATCGGCTGGCGAAGACATGAGTGAAATCCCTTCAGGGCGAGTAGGTGAATTAACTTGCGCGGGCTGGAAATGATGCGGATCCGCCTCCTAAAGACTCAGTGTTCGTGGATTATCACCCCGCGGATGTTGCGGCCGGCGAGCATGTCGTCGTACGCCTCGTTGATGTCGTCGAGTTTGTACTCGGTGGTGACGGTTTCGTCGAGCAACAGCTTGCCGCTTCGATACAGGCTTATCAGTCGAGGGATGTCGGCCCGCGGGTTGGCTTCGCCGTACAGGCTGCCCAGGAGGCGTTTTTGGAACAGCGTGAACAATGTCAGCGGCAGCGTCGGCGTCACCTCGGACATCGATGCCAGGGCGGTGACCACCACGGCACCGCCCTTCCGCACCGCATTGAGCGCGTCGTTGATCATCGCGCCTTCGAGCACGCCTGGCGTGAGGATGGCCGAGTCGGCCATGACTCCACGCGTAATCTCGCCAACTAACTGGGTTGCTTCCTCGATCGAGGTGGCAAAGTGAGTGGCTCCGAACTGAAACGCTTTGTCGCGCTTGCTCGGCTCAATATCGACCACGACGATTTGCTCCGCTCCCGCCAACCGCGCGCCCTGAATGGCACCACTACCGATCCCTCCGCAGCCAATCACGAGCACCACGTCGCCGGGACTGATGTTTGCGGTATTGACGGCCGAACCCCAGCCGGTGGTGACCCCGCAGCCGAGAAGACATGCGCGCGACAGCGGCACATCGTCGTCAATCTTGACCACTGAGGCTTCCGACAACACGCCCCATTGCGCGAAACTGCCGACGCCTGAGAGGGCTCCGATGCCCCGTCCTCGCGCTCGGCGCCGGAAGGTGCCATCGGCCTGGACTCCCGCGAGGATGGTCGCGCCGAAATCACAGAGGTTCTGCTGACCCGTGGCGCACCATCGGCAGCGACCGCACGCCGGCAGGAAAGATGTGACCACGTGGTCTCCAACCGCTACATCGCGGACTCCCGGACCGACCTCTTGAACGATGCCCGCCCCTTCGTGTCCACCTATCAAGGGAAAACTCACCCCGAACATGTCGCCGGTGCGGATGTGGTGGTCGGAATGGCATAGACCGGTCGCTTCGAACTCGACGAGTAGCTCGCCTTCCTGCGGTGGATCGAGTTCGATCTCCTCCACCGACCACTTCTCGTTCAGTCCCCACAGAACTGCTCCCTTGGTCTTCACGGCGACTCCTTGACGATATGTATGGCACGCTCGGGGCAGTTCGCGATTGCGTTGTGTGCCCGGTCCTCCCATCCGGGAGGAATATCTTCCATGATGACAAAGGCGGTTCCTTCGTCGTCGATGTCGAACAATTCGGGATACGTTGTGTGACAACGGCTGTGGCCTTGGCACATTTCCCTGTCGACATGAAGTTTCACGCTGTCTCTTCTCCCCAACACATCTGCTGGCCGGCACTTGCAGCAGATCCGTCTAGTCCAATCCGCCGGGTCTGGTCCCGATGACTCCTTTTTCTGTGAGCGCTGCAATCGATGCGGCGTCGAGGCCGAGTAGGTCGCCGAGGATGCTCGCATTGTGCTGCCCCAACGTCGGCGCCGTTGACCGATACCACTTGTCAACGCTGCGGTACTTGAAGGGAATCGCCGGCACGTGATGCCATCCCACGATGGGATGGTCGAGGCCTTCGAAGAAGCCTCGTGCGGCCAGCTGAGGGTGCATCGAACCGACCCTGGCGTCCGCCAAATCCGCAGCCGGAACACCGTATTCAACGAGTAACTCTGCGGCGGCCGAGCAATCCTGGCGGCCGGTCCAGTGCTCGAGATGCTTGTCGATCACATCATGTGCCCGCATCCGCCCTTCGTGAGTGTCCAACGCGGGGTCATTCGCCCAATCCGGTTCACCCAGAGCCGACTTCAGTAGGCGCCACTGCTCGTCCGTGGCGACCGAAATCGCCAGCCACCGCTCGGTCCCGGCGCATTGATAGAGCCCTTGTGGGGCGGCGTCACGGCTGCGATTTCCTAGTCGCGATATCAGGTTCCCGTAGGCGGTGAATTCGACAATCTGCTCGGCGGCCGCGTTGAGCGCGGACTCAACCATCGATACTTCGATGAGGGACCCTTGGCCAGTCTCGTCACGCCGCCGGAGTCCTGCGAGCATGGCGAATGCGGAGTGCATTCCGGCCAGCGGGTCACACGGGCCGCGGGGGATTCGCGGCTGGTCGTACTCGTGGCCGGTCACCCAAGCCATTCCGGTCATCTGTTCCATCGTTTGCGCGAAACCCACATTGTTGCGCCATGGTCCGTCGAGCCCGAACGCAGGCATACGGACCATCACTATTCGGGGGTTCTGCTCACTAATGGCCTCCCACGTGATGGCGAAATTGTCGAAGACGCGGGGCGAGAAGTTCTCGACCAGAATGTCCGAGCATTTGACGAGGCCGAACAACAGCTCCCGCCCTTCGGGGGAGGAGAGGTCGAGGGTCAGCCCTCGCTTATTGGTGTTCGTCGCCAGGTACATCCCCGACCGCTCCCACCACAGAGGCTGACCGGCGAACGCTGCGGCCGCCATCCGTGCGCCGTCAGGGTGGTCGGTCGACTCCAGGTGAATGACCTCAGCGCCCAGTGCGGCGAGAATGTGGGTGGAGGAGGGGCCGGCCCACCACGCTGTCGCGTCGAGAATTCGTACGCCGTCCAGCGGAAGTCCCGGTGCGCGGTTGGCGACGGCCGCAATCCGGCTGTGGGCGGGCACTTTTGCCATTTCGCCGAGCGCAGGAGCGCCGGCGGTTGGGGCGGGTCGTCGGCCATTGATCTGGTAGGGCGCCAGCGGGTGGGTGAAGCTGCCGTCGGCGTACGTGCCCCACACGCCGCGCGCCGTGAACTGAGGGTGGTCCAACACGGTCTGGCCATTGTTGACTGGTGAGACGGGGATCCGCAGATCGGAGGCCAACGCGACGATCTCGTCCGTGGAACGTCTCGTCGTCCACTCCCGCACAATCTGATTCCACTCCTCCCGGCGTTCCCAGCGGGTCGTGGCGACCGCCCAGGCTTGGTCCTCGTCGAGCAGGTCCAGTCGGCCGATCATCGCCAGGAACGACTCGAATTGTTGGCGGGTATTGGTGTTGAAGCCCACCCATCCGTCCGCGGTCGGTTCGATGGAAGGGATTTCAACCTGTCGGGCCGGCACGTTCAAAAGGGGACGACCGGCCAGCTCGTGGTAGATGTCAGCGAAGCCGCTGGCGCTGAGGTGGCACGTCTCCAACAACGAGCAGTCAATGATTTCGCCTGGCCCGCCGAGTTGAGCCCGACGCAATGCGCCAAGCGCCCCGACGGCGGCGTAACTGGCCATGACCCATTCGAAGACTCGACCACCCGCTTGAATGGGCGGTTGGTCCGGACGACCTCGCAGCGCCAAAGTTCCGCTCTCGGCCTGGATCGTGAACTCCGTTGAGGGTCGGTCCCGGTACGGTCCGGTCAATCCGTACGGAGACAACGCCACGATCACCAGGTGTGGCGCACGCCGTAGGAGGGCCTCGCGGTCGAGTGCCCCAGGGCCAAGAGAATCGACGAACACATCGGCGGACGCGATCAGATCCTCCGGGTCGGGCAGCGATGTGCCAACGATTGAACGCTTGCCGGCGTTCAGGAATTTGAACAGCGCGTCGGCGTCGCTTCGATCGCCAGACGTTCTGCGGCGCAACGGATCCCCATCTGGGGCTTCAATCTTTATGACCTCTGCTCCGAGGTCGGCGAACAACTTGGTGCAATACGGACCGGTTATTTCCGCGGCCCACTCGACAACACGAACCCCACGCAGAGCGTTCATCGCCTTGCGACTTTCCGCGTCAACGTTTTCGGAAGTGGGCTACAAGCGCCGATGAATGCACACACGCCACCTTCTGTCCTCACGCTCGCGCCGATCGAGCAGGGTGCTCTGCATCCGCATGGCTGCGGCCTGGCTGGCAACGACGCTAGCGACGGGAAAGCTACGGTGTCAAGTGTGACTCGATAACCACGGCCGCGCGGTCGATTCGTCGGAGCTTTTAGTCGGCCGTACGCACCCTAGGGGCCCGTTGGACCCGCCCGCCTCGCTTGGCGGGTGGCTTTCTAGTTGATGTGCTTACGCCTTTGGCGAGGATCTGCGAACCCAGTTCGATCTGCGCGCGAATTTCTGACTCGCCGGTACCAAACCAGCGTGGTCCCAGGCTCGTTGTGAAAATGATGAAATTGGCGAGCAACTCGGCGAACAGGTCGGCGTCGACGTCGGCCCTGATCTGCCCCGCGGCTTGGTAGTGGCGAACGCCTTCAGCAATAACGGCTGTACGGCGTGCGTGATTGGGTTGCAGCACGCGCAGCGAGAAGTCCGGATCTGATAACGCCCGACCGGAAATGTCCCAGCCGGGAACACCGCTGTCTCGGTCATCGATTTTTAGTCTCGCAAAGAAAAGCTGCTCGATATAGTCCTCGAAGTGCGCAGGCAGGGCCGCCACGACTTGCTCTTCGGCCTCACTGACGAGGTCCGCGATCTGTCGAGAAGCAACTTGTTCGAAGATGCCTCGTTTGTCCCCGAAGTAGTGGAAGAGCATTGCCTCCGAGCAGTCGGCGCGACGGGCGATCTCCTTCGTCGCCGCGGCCGCGTATCCCGCTTCGGCAAAGACCTCAGCAGCTGCTTCAAGGAGGGCTCGTTGTTTGCCGTCCTTGTCGCGAACTCGCCGCCGCGCGCCTGTAGTCATCACACATACTTTAGCGAGCACGCCTCGACTGAGGGGAAGCTCGCCCGCGCGCCGTCCCACGCCACCCCAGGCTTCTTCGGCCTCATCCTCTTTGTTCGCGCCCACTGCGGCGTGTGGATCACAAGTGGGCTCAGGTAGTTATCGAGTGCGACTTGACTCCGCGCAACCGACCATTTATTGTGCTGCCAAAGCAAATTTCGGCGTGTGCGAGAACATCGAGGGCCGGCGTAGATGGCACGTGGACGGTGGCACGATTGCGGTGTGGCGGGAATGTGGACGGCTCCTCGCTGGGGCCTGTCTGTCCAGGCTGACCGCTGGCGTTGCCTCGAGATCGGCATGCCCGCGTCCGGGTGCGGAAAGGACTACCCATGGTGAGTAAATCGCCGGAGGAACACGCCCGAAACCTCGATCTTCGTCACGACGATTTCAACGACCAAGAATTCCTTTACGAGGTCTACGCAGTGATGCGGGAGAGCGGACCGTTCAGTCACCAGGATGTCCCTTTCCTGGGCCCTACGCCGGGGGGCGCGTGGGTCGCCACCCGCTACGACGACTGTTACGAGATCTTGCGTGATTGGCGCAGCTTCTCCAGCAAACCCCTTGGGCTGGAGGGCAACCCGATGTCGTTGGGCGACATCGTGATCACCTTGGATCCTCCACGGCAGCAGGAGCTTCGCAAGGTTCTCAACCCATATTTTTCTCCGGGTCGGATGAGGCAGTTGGAGCCCCAGGTGCGAGCGGTTACCGATGGGTTGATCGACAACTTCATCGAATTGGGCCGCGGCGATCTCGCCGACGTCGCCTGGCAGCAACCCGGGATCGTTTTCTTCCGGTACCTCCTCGGCATGCCCGTTGAGGACGTGCCGGTCTACATCGAGACAGCTGACCTCGCGATCAATGGTGAGAGCGAAGAGGTCCGAAACGGTTCCATGACGAATCTCTACCTCCGCGTTCGCGAGGAGATCGACAAGCGTCGTGGTGAACCGCCGCGTGACGATCTCATCGACGTTTTACTCGCCGCCGAGGTCGACGGCGAAAAACTGACCTTCGACGACGTTGTCGCCAATGTGATGCTGCTGGTGCAAGCGGGGCTCGAAACCACTTCTAGTGCAATGTCATTCGCCTTCTTCTATCTGGGCACCCATGCTTCGGAGCGCGACCGCCTCGTACGCGAAGCCGAGTTGATGCCCACGGCGATAGAGGAATTCATCCGGTTCGCCGGTTCGGTCCACGGACTACATCGCTCAGTTGCGGAAGAGGTTGAACTAAGCGGCCAGAAGTTTTGTCCCGGTGAGACCGTCGTGGTGAACTACGCGGCCGCCAACCGCGACGCGGGCGAGTTCGACGAGCCGAACAAGTGCATTCTCGACCGAGAGACAAACCGCCACCTCGGGTTCGGCGCCGGCGTCCATCGCTGTCTCGGCTCCAATCTCGCCAGACTTGAGTTTCGGGTGGGCGTCGAACAGACCCTGAATCGGATACCCGACTACGCCATCCCCCCTGGGGCAAAAGTTGATTTTCACGGGAACTCGGTCACTCGGGGCTACCGCGCCCTGCCCGTCGTCTTCACGCCGGGTGCCCGCGTCGGCCAGTGAGCGGTGGCGGGCAGTAGCCCATATCAGGTCGCAGCCAGCGCAATAGCGAGTTTTCAAGCAGGACTCGACAAGTTATCAAGTGCTACTTGACAGTGCACTAGACCCGCTCCTAGCATCAGGTCAGCCGGTGATCGGTATCCGTTCTTGCGCGACGACGCCCCCATTGCTGCAAGCGTTGCTCGCTCGCCAAGCCCGATGGGCCGGTTCGGTGAAATCAGGGAGGAACCCGTGGACAAGCAAGATCTTCAATGGATGATCTCCGTCGATGACCACATCATCGAGCCACCGAACCTATGGGTCGACCGCGCGTCGGCCGCCGACCGCGATCGAGTGCCACACGTCGAGCGCATCGATGGCGTCGATACGTGGATCTACGACCAAGCGCGCGCGTCGGTGATGGGCATCTTGGTCGCGGCTCACCAACGGCCGGCCGAGTACTCGCCGCTGCCAGTGAATTACGACGAGATGCCTCGCGCGTACTTCGACCCGGTGGCCCGCATCGCTGACATGGACGAGGATCATGTGATCGCGGGAGTGAACTTCCCGTTCTTTCCACGGTTCTGTGGTCAAATGTTCGCCCACGTCGGTGACCGCGACCTAGGTCTCAATTGCGTGCGGGCCTACAACAACTTCGTCATCGATGAGTGGTGCGCGGCGGCGCCCGGTCGCTACATCCCGATGATCATTGTTCCGTTGTGGGATACCCGATTGGCCGTCGAGGAGACGCTGCGGTGTGCCGACAAGGGCGCCAAAGCTATTGCCCTCTCGGAGAACCTGCATCCGCTAGGGTTTCCGTCGATCCACTCGGGGGCATGGGACGACTTCTTCGCGGTGGTGAACGAGACGAAGATGCCGCTGTGCACCCACATCGGATCTTCCTCGGTCAGCCCGACCACATCACCCGACGCGCCGTTTGGGGTTCAGGCGGTCAACATCAACCTCAATCTGGCGAACTCAACGACCGACTGGCTGTTCTCGGGCAAGCTGCAGAAGTACCCCGACCTGAAGATCGTGCTCGCCGAGGGCGGCATCGGCTGGATTCCCTACCTCATCGAGCGTGCTGAACATGTCGCCGCCGACTACCAATACCTGCGCGCCAACAACTGGGCGGTTGACCCGGCCACGATGCGCTTGACCGCCGTACCCACCGACCCCCAGATTTTCCCTGAGTCTCCGCGTCAGCTCTTCCGCGACCACATGTACGGCTGCTTCATCGAGGATGACTTCGGGGCGGCGAATCTCGGCTTTATCGGTGTCGACAATGTGATGATCGAGACGGATTATCCGCATACCGACAGCCTCTGGCCCAACTCCCTTCAGGCGGCTCATAAGGCGCTGGACGGCCTGTCCGATCTCGATCAGTACAAAATACTGCAAGGTAATGCCCGCAGGGTGTTCAACTTTGAGCCCGCCCCGTATCCGACGCCGAAGTAGTCGGCACCTGAAGGAATTCGTTTGATGCGGGAGTACCAGAGCTTTATCGACGGTAAGTGGTTGAGCGACAACGCTATCGGCGCCATCGATGTCATTGATCCGGCCACCGAGGAGTTGATCGGGCGAGTCGTCGATGGTGGACCAAAGCAGGCGGCCATGGCGATCGAGGCCGCCAGGCGCGCTTTCGACGAAGGGCCGTGGCCTTGGATGTCTGTCCGGGAACGGGCAAAGATCATCAAGCGGTTCGCTGAGATCCTTGATGAGCGCAAAGCGGAACTTCGAGAGCTAGTCGTCGCCGAGATCGGCTCGACCGGCTTCATCACCGACCTGATTCAGGTTGGCGGTGCTATCGAGGCGGCCCACTACTACGGCGAGTTCGTCGAACACGATGTGACGTGGGTGGAGACACCGGGCGGGCCCATGGTTTCGCCGACTGGCCTGGGCGGTGTGACGGTGGTCCGCGAACCGGTCGGGGTGGTCGGAGTGATCACGCCGTTCAACTTTCCTTTCTCGATCAACATTCAGAAGTGCCTGGCCGCCTTGGCCGTCGGCTGCACTGTGGTACTCAAGCCCCACCCGTGGACCCCAATGAACGCCTTGGAGCTGGCCAAGGTTGGTGAGGAAGCGGGCCTCCCGCCCGGAGTGTTCAACGTGGTCGTGGGTGGCGCCGACGTGGGTGAGGAGCTGTGTACGCACCGAGGCGTCGACATGATCGGGTTCACCGGTTCGACGGCGACCGGTCGACGCATCCGCGAAATATCGGCGGCAACGATGAAACGCGTACAGCTGGAACTCGGCGGCAAAAGCGCGCACATCGTTCTCGACGATGTCACCGAAAGTGACGTTGCAGGAATAGGATTCGGGCAGGTGCTGATGCATGCCGGACAGGCATGCACCGTCACGTCGCGGCTTCTGTTGCCCGAGCACCTGCTCGAAGCCTATGTCGAGGGCGTCAAAGCCATGGCTCCAATGATCACGGTCGGGGACCCGCGTGATCCCACCACTGTCATCGGTCCGCTAATCCGGGATCAGCAACGCCGACGAGTTGAGTCCTTCGTTGCGGCCGGGGTGCAGGAAGGCGCGCGGCTGGTGGTCGGCGGCAAACGTCCCGAACATCTCGAACGCGGCTTCTACTACGAACCGACGGCGTTTGTCGACTGCCGCAGCGAGATGCGCTTATGCCAGGAAGAGGTGTTCGGGCCTGTGCTGGCCGTGACGACCTATCGCTCCGAAGACGAAGCCATCCGCATCGCGAACGACTCCATCTACGGTCTGGCAGGTCTGGTGATGACTCGCAACGCCGCAAAGGGATTCAATGTCGCGAGGCAGGTCAGAACAGGCACCATCATGGTGCAGACCCTCGCACCCGGTGCCAACCTGGGGGCCAATCCGGGTGGCGGGCAGGGCCCCGGCTGGTCTCTACCGGCGCGCGGCATGTTCAACGGCGGAGGGCCGTTCGGCGGCTTCAAGCAAAGTGGTCTTGGCCGAGAGCAGGGTCGCTGGGGCTTCGAGGAATACACCGAGCTGAAATCAATCACCATGATGTAGTCGAACCGCACTTCTGAGGACGTGCCACGCCGAGTTGCGTCCGGACTCCGGGCTGGGAAAGGTCGCGTTATGGAACTTCTCAGGGATGTCCGAGTCCTCGAGGTGTCACTCTTCTCCGCGGATGCACTGGGCGGGCATCTGGCTGACCTCGGGGCAGAGGTGATCAAGGTGGAGCCGCCAGGCGGCGGTGGTTTCCGCGGCTCGGCGGTTTCCGGCGGCGAGCTGCAGGACTCGCACTGGAACCGCGGCAAGAAGAGTGTGGCAATAAACCTGAAAACCTCTGAGGGTCGAGCGGCGTTTCGCCGCCTGGCCGCGACATCGGCGGTGGTGATCGACGGTCTACGTCACGGAACCGCGCACCGGCTCGGTTTCAGCTACGACGACGTCGTCGCCGTCAACCCGACAGTTGTCTACTGCGTGCTTAATGGCATGGGCAGCTATGGGCCCTACACCCGATTAGCCACACATGGGCTGTCCTTCGACTGTTTCGCCGGCTTGAGTCCGCCGATAATCGATGCGGATGGAACGCCGCGCCTTTCGGGGGCGGCCACAGGGACGACAGGTGTTCTGGCGGGGCCGTTGTACGCAGCGATGGGCGTACTCGCCGCGTTGCACGCCGCCGGGCGCGACGGCAAGCCGCAGTACGTCGAAGTAGCGCAGGTCGATGCCGCGATTAACTGGAACTTCCAGCACCTCACGGCGTTGGCGAACGGTCAACCGGCCTACGGGGAGGGAATCCGCGCTTCGCTTCGCTACCAGTACTACGAAACGAGCGACGGCAACTATGTGGTGTTCAACGCCCTGGAGGACAAGTTCTGGCTGAGATTCTGCGAGTCACTCGACAGGATGGATCTCTACGAACCGGGGCGCCAGAAGCCGGGGGAGGATCTCGAGGCAGAGGCCCGGCTGCGCGAGGAGTTAACAGCAATATTCAAGGAACGCACTCGCAACGAATGGACCGACTTCTTCATTGCTACCGACATCGCAGGAGCCCCAGCATTTTTGGGCGCAGACTTGTTCGACGACGGCCACGCGAAGGCTCGCCGACTCGTCTACGAGCAGGCTCAGCCGGACGGGACGTCGCAGCGATTGATCGGAACGTGCATCAAGACCAAGCCCGACGAAGGATTTGCACCGCCGGCAGCGCCGCACGTTGGGCAGCAAACGGAAGAGTTACTCGGCGCCCTGGCGGGCTACGACGCGGCCGGAATGGAGCGCCTTCGTTCGTCGGGTGCAATCTGAACATCGGCGCATGCCCCACTCACGGTTCAAAACATGAGGAGGTTAGGCGTCTCGTCGGCCGATCAATCCCAACGGGACCGTACTTCGGAGAGGATTGGTGATGGATGCATCGAGCCCTAGGCGATCGCGGTTGCGTCGTCCTCATTAACTTCCGTGCAAGCCACGAGCAGTGCTGCCATCCGCTCGAATTGGCAGTCGTGGCAGGACACCACATCAATTCCGGTGAACCGCCGGATTACAGCAGTTGCGTTGGTGACCACTCGTTGGCAAAGACCGCATTTCAGATACGCGGCAGGGTGTTCGACGGTATGGGCTGCGACCAGATCGGAGAAATCGAGCATGGACCTATCATTCGCCACGCCTCTTGTCATCTGCTGAGAGGCAAGCTAGCAATCTCCCAAGGATCTGTTAGGAATCTGCTAAGTGCGGCCACCCTCCGGGCCACGGTCCACACTCGCGCGATAGTGCTCAAACGGGTCTGCGCGTCTGGTCCTCCGACAACTCCGTGCGCTCACGACATCACGATTGCCACTGATCAGCGGGGCTACACCCCAACCGATGGCGGAGCCGTCACCCCAACCGGCCGTAGAGCATTTCGCAGACGAAGGCGTATCCGGCAAGGCCATCGGTCCGAAGCTTGCGGAGGTGAGGCTAAGCAGCGGTATCAGACCGCTATTGCGCTCGGCGAGTCCGCCTCGATCGCGGAGTTGGACGCGACCGTTATCGGCCGGGAGCAGCTGACGCCGGAGCAGCACAGCGTTCTACTTAGCGGCGGCCGCCAGGCCGTGGTCCAGAACCGGCTGGCGTGGGTGGTGACGGCCCGTCTGACCCGCCAAGCGAATCGCAAAAGCGATAGGACATGCGATATCAACCTTTGAGACTGCACCCGCTGTGCGGTCGCATCCATCCGGCGACATTCGAGCCGTGGCAGTCTTGGCAGTGTGACCGAGCTCGTCGAGCATTTCGAGGCTCAGCGGCCGCGGCTGTTCTGGTTGGCCTACCGACTGCTGGGGTCGGCGAGCGAAGCCGAAGACGCGGTGCAGGATGCATACCTGCGACTACACGGCTCAGACTCAGCGCTCATCGAATCGCTGCCGGCGTGGCTTACCAAGGCCGTCACGAACCTGTGCCTCAACCGCCTCACGTCGGCCCGCGCTCGCCGGGAGGTCTACCCCGGGCCGTGGCTTCCTGAGCCGGTCCTCACCGACGACCGGACACTCGGCCCGCAAGAAGTTGCCGAGCAACGCGAGTCGGTGTCCATCGCGCTGCTGAGCATGATGGAGCAACTCACCCCCAACGAGCGGGCGGCGTTCGTGCTCAGAGAGGCGTTCGCCTACAGCCATTTAGAGATCGCCGAGATCCTCGAGATGTCGGAGGCCAACGCCCGGCAGCTGTACCGGCGCGCGAGGCAACGTCTTGGTGAACCTCGACGGCGTTTCCAACCGGACCGGACGCAGTGGCGGTCGCTGGTCGATAGCTTCTTCACCGCCGCCACCGCCGGCGACGTCGCCGGACTCGTCGAAATCTTGACCGCCGATGTGACGTCCACGGCCGACGGCGGCGGCAAGGTGGCGGCGGCCCGGCGCGTGGTCTCGGGCCGTGACCGGATGGCCCAGTACGTGGCGCGCGTGTTCACCAGAAACCTGGCGCAGATACGGCTGCGTCTAGAGGTCGCCGAGGTCAACGGCGAGCCGGCGATGCTGGCATTCGACGGCGACACGCTGGCCGGCGTCTTGTGCTTCGAGATCACGGGCGAGCAGATAGCCGCCCTGCGGATAGTCGCCAATCCCGACAAATTGCGATTTCTTGCCGAACAGTTGTCACATCCGGCGGGCCTACCCGGTTCATAGGGTGTGACGAACTCAGTACTCGTAACCGGCGGCACGGGAACCGTAGGCCGCATCGTTGTCGACCATCTTGCGGCCGAGGGCAAAGATGTCCGCGTCCTGAGCCGCGGGCGGCGACCCCAACAGTCCACCGACGTCCGGCATGTCGTGGGGGACGTGCAAACCGGTGATGGGCTCGACGCGGCGATGGACGGCGTCGACACGATCGTGCACTGCGTCTATCCCACCGAGCATCTGGTGGCGGCGGCCAAGCGGGCGGGCGCACCGCATCTGGTGTACGTCTCCATCGTCGGTATCGACCGCGTCCCATTCGCCCTCTACCGCATGATGCTCGCCAACGAACGTCTGATCGCCGAGTCGGGCCTGCCATGGACGGTGCTGCGGGCGACCCAGTTTCACGATCTGATCGCCTTCCTATTGCGCGTGCTCGCGAAACCACCGGTCATGGCGCTCCCGTCGGGCCTGCGGTTCCAACCGGTCGACGTGCGCGACGTGGGCGCACGGTTGGCCCAATTGGCGCTCGGCGAGCCGATCGGGCGTGGGCCGGATTTCGGCGGCCCGCAGGCGCGCGGGGTCGACGACCTTGCCCGCAGCTACCTGGCGATCGTCGGTAAGCGCCGACCTATCGTCCCGGTTCGATTGCCCGGCAAGGTATTTGGTGGCATCCGCGCCGGCGGGCTGCTAACCCCGGAGCGCGCCGCCGGTACGACCACCTTCGAGGAATATCTCGGCGAACAAATCGCCGCGGGCCACCTGCCCTACCGTGAAGCCATCCGCGCTTACCTGCCGCACCGCCGACGCAAGGGATCGCGG
>Ga0134128_10004100_pt1 | contig 17886 bp, 44 predicted proteins | sample KB31754_FD_96462 | JGI IMG/M metagenome (GOLD analysis project Ga0134128, IMG submission 96462) | Terrestrial soil microbial communities with excess Nitrogen fertilizer from Kellogg Biological Station, Michigan, USA - KB3-175-4 | ecosystem: Environmental > Terrestrial > Soil > Unclassified ... | reverse complement strand
TACCAGATGCCAATAGGTTTAAAGTGGAATTTCAATTTGAGGCCAATGGGGGTATGCAAATGGTTCCTTGTAACCTATATACTTTGGTTTATTTTGTGGGACAAGAATTACCTACGAGAAGTATACCAGATTTTGGTATAGTTGAAGGAGCTCTTGGGGGTATATACAGAGTGGAACAATTAACAGATGGTAGGTATTTAGTTGAGTATACCGATCCCGTAACAGTTAAGAATTATATAAATAGACAAAATAAAGCATAGGATATTTATAAGCTTTCTTTATCGCAATTAACTCTTCTAGAAAAATAAAAGTTAATTATGAATAGAATACTTAGTTTATTAAGTAAAATGTTCTGGAACTGTCACTAGGATTACCCTTATTAATACTTAATTAATCATAACAATATTAAAATATAAAACAATGACAAGAGAAAAAAGGGGTTTTGTAAATATACAAGGATATAATAAAGGAGAACACTTAGGAACAATAACCCAAAATGATAACACGGGTTTTAGGGGATATAGGTTAGACCACTTTCAAGTAACAGCTGATATAACTAATACTAAAGAATTAGCCCATTTTATTAACATCCTATTAGAGATAGCACCATGTTTTACAGATGAAGGTAAACAACCGAGACATTATAATCCCGATGAATTAAAAATTAATCCCATTAAAACTATAAGCAGAGATGAAGAAATCTAAACATGAAGCTATGAAGAGAAGTAAACTTAATGATTATTATTTATCTTTCACTACAGAAAAAGGCGGAAACACGGCAATCATCCAGGGTAATAATATACAACATGCAATTAATAACTTTTACGATAAAGGTTATAACCATGGTGTAGTAGAGATATTAAGTATAACTAAAAAAATATAAAATTATGTATACAGGATCAGGTTATTATGAAAAAGAGTTAGGCAGAAGAGTTAGCTCTGGGGAAATTGGTTCTTTAGGAGAAATTGGTTCTTTAGTTTGGATAGCAAACGGTGATCATTGGGATAACCAGTTTGCAAATAAGGTCATACCTAAAGTACTTGGGGGTAATAAATGGGTTGATATAGTGGATAGCAAACCAGAACCTTGTAAAGAAGTATTATGTTACAATAAGGAATGGGTTGATGAAGATTTTAATCCAAGTGGTATAAGGGTGGGATTTATGAATGACAATAAGAGATTCACTACGGCTTATTGGTGGGACTCCCAAGATACTTATATAACTATAAGTAAAAGAGAATGTGATAATAATGTGGGTAAATTTAGTGATCATATTTTCAATAATACTGAACCCACTCATTGGATGGAATTACCTGAGAAACCATAATAATAATCGATAAGGCGCAAAGAAAAGGGTACCTCAAAATCTGGGTACCCTTTGTTGTGTGTTATACTTTGGGATTATCCTTTAAATAAAGCTGGGTATAAAGGATTCTTTGAGCAGTGTGGATAGCATGCCTAAAATCCCTTTCATCATCTGGATGTTGTAGGCCATTGGGAATATGTTGGTAGGAATTCCAAGCATCCCCTAATAATACAATGGTATGGGCCATAGGACAAAGTTGGGATTCCCCTGTAATTTTATCCATTAACTCAGAATCCTTTTTAATCCTTTCCATCGTCTTGGCATTCCTCAAATCTTCTTTGGCAACGTAATCCTGGTATACTGGGCCTAAGGGACCATAAATGATTTTCTTGGCATTAGTTTCCAGTTCATCAATATTAAGACCTTCTGTTGGTTTAGGTTTTTTAACCATAGGAGGTGGGGGTATTTTACCTTTCCAATCGGGTATGTCAAATCCTTTACCTGGTTTATAGCATATGAATTTATACATAGCAAGGATTATTATTAAGGTTGCGAATATGGCCATGATGGTGTTTTGATTTAGTGATCCCATTTGTCATGTTTTGATTTAATGTAGTCTACTACACATGTGATTAATATTGCTAATGTTATGGCTCCTATTATTATTGTACATAGGCCCGGGTTATCTGAGTAAAGTTTCTCCATCTGTTAAAGTGTTTATTAGGTTTATAAATGATAAGTGTTCTTGGGATTTCTGTGTTATGTTGGTTAAATCCCTTACCTTGGTTTGCATAACTTTGTCATCTTCGTGTGTAATGTTTTCTTGTCGTGTCATGGTATAAGTGTTTAGGATTAAATAGTCCCTTATAAGCTTTTGTTCAAAATATTCCTGGTATTTTTTTCAATGTGTTTGTGTGGTTGTGCTTATATAGTCACGGGGGTTGCTTCCTTAATGCGAGAGCCAAAACTGTGTTGTGTGTAAGAGGAGCTCGGTGTTTTATTTGTATAAAAAAATATTAATAAAAATAGGGGACAAAATTAATTATCCCCTATTAAGTAATTTATTTCTTTTTATTATCTAACGCAATGATTGATAACATAATTTTAATTTTTTCTAACGTTTCTTTATCTGAATTGTCAGACGCTAATGATTTAATTGAATAATCATTTAAAGTATATTCTTTTAAATAAAATTCTCTAAATGATTTTATTTCTGCAATTAATTCTTTTGCTTTGTCTACGCTAAAGAAATAAATAATATTATCTACTAATTTATTTCTTTGTTTACGCATTTTTGTTCTTTGTTTTTTTTCTTCTTTGTCAGTAAGATTTTCTCTTTCAAATTTATACATTTGAAATTTAGCGTTTACTTCTCTATCTACTTTTAAATTAGATTTAGAAATTAAATCTTTTAAGTTTTTTGCATCTAAAGAATCTAAATCTAAATCAATTAGATTTTTTACTTTGTTTGTTTGTCCTTTAATAGACTCTTTTCTTTTTGCAATTACATTTTCTTTTTGTTTTGCAATTTCTTTTTCTGATGTTACAATTGTTGTACCCATAATTGAAAGTAATACTTTTTTCTAAAAGTATAAAAAACATTAATTAATAATTGTTTATTTAATATGTTACCAATATTTCAAAGAATGTGCGCAAACATTTATTTCATTTGCTTATTCAAATATACAAATTTTTAATTGAATACAAACTATTTTTAAAAAATAAATAAAAAAATAATTAATTTAAAATAATTATAAATAATAAAAAATAAATAAAATATTTGTTTCGGGTTTTTTGTTTACTTAAAATTAAATTGTATCTTTGAGTATCAATAATTAAATAAATCATTATGATCTTATCTATCCCACAAAAAAATTCAATTTTACTATTTATTGCAGATACTTCTATCTATTTAAATAACGTTATTAAAAGCAAAAATAACGCTAATTTAGATAATGCAATTGAGGAATTAAATGAATTTTGTTTAGAATTTTATGAAATTGGATTTAACGAATTAATTAAAGAAGAAAATTATCTTTTAACAAATCCAATTTTTAAAGAAGTAAATGAAATCATTACTAATTATTTTGCAGATTAATAAATCTATTTTATTTTAAAATTAAAGACTTACATTTTTGTAGGTCTTTTTTTTTGTCCTATACCCACCCCAACCTTTCAAAACTTTTATTTGAACCGGGAAGTCCCAGCTATTCGAAAACAGAGTGGTATATGTAGTATACTAATGATAATCTATATTCTAATTGAAATATGATATTCAAAGTGTAACGTATAATACTAAACAGGTAGCTTCTAGTTTAATTCTATATGACTGAAAAGAATATACTTAATAAGACAAATTCTCATTACTATTATACTCAAGGCCTTAGGTTATATTTTATAAGGGTAGGGCCTTAGAAGGCAATCATTGGCAGTTAAATTGCTCTATGTCTATGGTGCCTTAGTAAGCATAGTAAGTAGCAAACACAAAAAAGGCTAGCCGATTAAAGCTAGCCTGGTAAGCAAAGTATTCAGGGATTAGATGTTAAAGTATTTGGGATCATAATCTATAGCCTCATAGAAGGCTATACATGAGAATAAGGTTATATGGTCAGGATCTATATAGTTTTCGGGTTTATCAGATTCCCATGTTATAGAAGGACATCCATCATCATCATAAGGAATTGTTGTAGGATCAGGATAACCTAATTCAACGATCTTAGTGATAAGGTCTGAATACCTTAATCCTACTGGTTCATCTGTATCGTTAAAGGCTAAATCGGATTCAGTGCCTTGGTAATACATAAGATAAAGGGTAGCAGCCTTCATATCAAGGATAATTGATTTCATAATTAAAGTTTATTTAAAAGGTTTTGTATTTCGATTAAGGTATTCTCCTCATCCTCATTTGATAAAGGGCTAAAGAGATTAAGATAAAGTTCTAATGAGGATTTAAAAGTTGCTTTATCAGCTTGGAAAGAAGCAATGATAATATCATAATCTAAGTCCATAATTAATCTAGCTTATGTAATAAGGTTTGAACTTGTAAAAGGATATTATCATTAGTCCTCTCGGTTGATGTCTCATACACTGAAAGGAATGTATCTAATTTACCTAGGAAGGTATCAAGGCTTTCTTTTAATTCCTTTTCCATTGTGTCTAGGGTTACTGTATTACTCATAATATATATTTATTAAATGATTATAAGACAAATATAATAAATAAGGGAACACAATGAAAATACTTCGATGGCCTTAATAGGCATTATACCTGATCCGAATCAAAATCAAATCCTATCTCATCTGCTCTACGATTCATATGTTTATCCTTTTTCGCTATCTTTTTCTTAATAACTAAGGCTTCCATTTGTTTATCCGAAAGCTTGGTTAATTCCTTTAATCCTAATCCCTCCTTAGAGATATCTAGGCCAGTTTGTTGTAAGGCATTAACCTCTGGTGTGTCTTCGATATTATATTCAAGGTATAAGGCCTCCTGAGCATTTGTGTCGTCCTTTAATGGTGTAACGTTTTCCTGTTTAAGGAACCTAACTGCTTCGTCAATCGTTATCCCCGAAGACATTTCGTTAGGATTATTCTCATTATAATCAGCATCAATAAAAGGCCCTTGGGAATTAGATCCTTGAGGCACTATCGACTTAACTACAGTAAGCATTTGGGCAGTTGAATCCATAACTAATTTGATAGCCTTATTTACTTCACCGGAAATGAATGGAGTATACTTGGCACCTTGGCTGGATAGCAATAGTGTAAGTTGCTGTTGGGCCTTCGATCTGTCTTCCAGGCCCCAATTAATAGTTAGGAATTTTAGGGCCCTGACTGTATCATTCATTGTTCCCCCTCCTAACATCTCTTTAGTTATATCCCCTAATTGATTTCCATAACTCATTATCCCTTTCTGTAATGTAGCCATGTTAATGTTGGTGAAATGTGAAAATTGTTCTATGTTCATATATCTTCCACAGTAACTGAAATTGTTTCTTACGTAGGAATGTATTACATTATTAAGTAGGTCCTTATAATGTTGGTCGTCATTTGTTATAGAGAATTGTTTTCCTAATTCAGATGTTCCTATTGGTCGTGGTACCCTTATTATATTATTCATGGTTCATTGTATTAAAAGTTATTATTTGTGTTTTTAGTAATTGTAATTCTGATTCCAATGTTTTGATAAGGTCTTCGATTTGATTTCTCATATCCATCGTGGTATGTAATTCCCCTATTGTATTATGTACCTTGATCCTTGTTTGTGTATGTTTTGTTTTAATATACAGTTCAGCAACATAGTCTATGATATCGGATTTAGGTACTAAGGATCTTTGATTTTTAGTGAAATAGGTTTCCATTGTTTATTGATTTTGTTTTCTTGTTTTGAATGGCGGGATGTTAACCTCTAAGTATTTGTAGTTACCGATATAGGTAGCATCTATCGTTAAACTGTTGTTGATAACTGATTCTCCTTTTATTGAGATGATATCTTCTTTAGTATAACTATCATTATTAATCTTATCGATAATGGATTCTAAGGTTAAAGGTGTTAAGTGTATGTATCTTTCTCCCTTTTCTGTATGCGTTGTTTTAATGAATGGCATAATTTTATTGTTCTTGGATTAATACTGTAATTTCTGTATCTGGTACTTCGAATAGTTCTTTCATATCTTCAATACTTTGCCTGAATTTACTCCTTTTATCTATATCATTCATCTTGGTTAACCTTTCTACCTTTTGTGCTTTCAGTAACATTTGACCAGATGCTATATTAAATTCGTAAACCTGTATAACTGAGTTATCGGTTCCTTGGCCTATATCAGCTCCTATTATTATCTTTCTCTTTGCCATTACTTAGGTATTTTAATATTTGAATCCCAATCTTTAAGGTATTCTGGTTTATATACCACAACTCTTAACTGGTTATCGTGTAAATCCATTATACTTAAACTTTGTATAGGCATGGATATATTTACGTTGTATAAATATTCTGTAAGGATTATACCATTAGCACAATGGGTTGTTTTAGTTACCCCATATTTAAAGTTCATTGCCGTTGTTAACATATTATTTATGGAATCTTTGGTTTCTATTTTGATGCTTTGGATGTAAGGGTTTCTTTAGTGTTTCAATTACCTCATGTTCCCGGCTTATTGTACTAAGTTTAGTGAACTCCCTTATGAGTTGTTCAGTATCTATTTTAGGTTGAGCTAATCTAGCAAACTGTTCTATCAAATGGTCTGGGTCCATTTCCATGGATATTATTTGTGCTGATTTATGTTGGTGCATAGCTAAAGCTATTACAGTTTTGGATAAAGGTCCGGGATGTCCTATCAATATCATTTGTTTAGTGATATTTTTAAGGTTATCCGATTTAAAGTTAACAGGTAATTCAAAGCTTTTAGAAGAAAATCTAATTGCTCTGTTTGCGAATCTAAGGTATAAGGAATTAGTTATTTTCCTTAGGTGATTTCTTCGTTTTAAAGTACTCATATAAGTTCTAGTTTATATTAATAAATTAAGTATAGTGTTGATTGATCCTATTAGAGAATTAGTTTACTAGAAATCAATCCTGCTTGCCCATAGGTTACATGTTATGTAGTATGCTCTTAATACAATGCAAGGGATATCGATCTAATCAAATATCCCTTGTGTGTTTATGTTTAGTAAAAGTTAGGTATTGGTTTATTTTTCCAATGCTGCCTTGATAAGGTTTATAACCTCGGTTTTTATAGGAGAATCAGGATATGCGGAAATGATTTCATCCAGGGGATTTTCGTCCCATTCCTTAACCTGTTTAAGGGTATCGGCTATACACATAAGATGATATGATAATTCCTGTGCCACATCATAAGGATCTTCGATTATTAAATTTGGTAATGATTGGGGACTCATCCAATCCGATGACTGTATAGTCGTTTCTGAATAATTGTGTAATGTGATTTCCTCTAATGTTTGGTTTGTGCCGCTCATAATATTTGATTTTTTATTTATTGATATTCAAATATACAAATAATATAAACACTATATATAACCCATATAGCTACTATCCTCATAGTAATATTCATCCCAATAACCCTGGGATGGTATACTAAAATCGGGGTGTAGGTTAAGATCATCATCTACATAATTATAAACAGAATAATCCTGTCTCTCATACCATATTTCAAGGCTTCTGTCTTCCTCATAGTGATATCCTGAACAAAATAGTAGTATTCCCTCATGCTCAAAATATACTACTTCTCCCCAATTTCTCCTTATCATTATTTTAGCCTCATAACCTTGTGATATTAACATATCATATATGGTTTGGGTTTCATAACTTATGGGTTTTGTGGGCTCGGTTGAAAAATATGATTTAGATAAATCCATGGCTTATTATTATTTATAAACGTTTTCCACAATATCCACAATCAAAGGCTGTCATACCAAACTTTATTATATAAGGCCTTTCCTGTTCCCATATTTCTAATAAAGTTAAGCCTTCACAAAAATTATCCCGGGTAGTTATTAACATTTCGATTATATTATCGATAGTTATTAAATCCCCATCTGGGGTAATTTCCACTTTACCTTCTAAATCTATTTGTATAACCTCTCTAGTATTCATAATTCTTATTTTTTAATTATAAGATAAATATACAAAATTATAAAACACTATAAGGTAACCCAAAATACCAATATCCCGATGACAATAGCCACCAGGATATTAATAATATGATCCTTACGAGTCATTAGAACTTTTTCTTTTTATCGAACCTTTTAGCATTCTTTGGCACATTGTGAAAAGATATTTTCTGTGGCACGGATAACTCTTTAGGTTCATTGGATTTGTTTTCGACATTTCCTTTAAACCTACTTGAGGTCATCTTTTTTCCTATACCTTTAGCGGCTTCTGTAAAGTTATCCTTTATTATTAGTTTTGCTGCCGGTACTTTTTTTACTGCTGTTGATGTTTTCATTACATCGATTTTCTTTTTTGCCATGATCTGGTTTATTTTTGTGTTTACTGATTAGATTTTTGAGTTGGTGAATCATTGGTTCATTTATAGACCAATGGTTTAGGCTAATAATTTTCCCAGCTGGAATACCTTTTAAAGTATCACCATCAGCTGGGAATATATTACCTTTATGATTTTTATCTGAAGCTTTCATCCGCTTCCTTCATCCTCATATCTATATAGGATAATAATACTGGGATTTCAAACCTTGTTTCCCTTATTACTATGGCTTCTAGTTTCTCCTGTAAGAGGTTGAAAATCATAATTGTTTCATTATTACCCTCTAATATTTCTAAACCAGCAAAGGTGGCTATGAACTTATAAAGTTTAGCGGCATCCTCTATATCTGGTTTATCTGTACCAATTAGGTTCTGAGTTACTTTGGTGAAAAGTTTATCCCGATGAACTACCCTTAATATGGGGATAAATAAATCTGGGTTAAGGAAATCGCCTTCTGTTATAAACATGTGGCATAGTTTCTTCATTATGTGAGCTTCACCAGATATGAGTAAAGGGGCTTCGAATATTTCTATTGCTTTAGCAGCCCAGGTTTTTGTTTTCTCTATATTTTGTTGGGTTTCCTCTTTAGAGTTTAACCCAAGCCTTTCTCTTATGATTTCTTCTACTTTGTCCATAGGTATATCAGCATCTATTGGTCTACATCCCAAACACCCGCATTCATCCTTTCTCCTTTGATCCAGTACATATTCCCAAGAATTTTCCCATGATTCTTTGTCTTTTCCAGGGTCTGTAATTGTTTTACCTTCTGACCTTGTTAATTCGCTGTCTATAGCTGTGAATTTAGTTTGAATACCATTATGATATCCTAAAGCCTGGATTTTTGATAATAGGTTGTTGGCTTGACCTAATTCTGATTCCAATAGGATCATATTTTTAGTGGTTTTACTTTTATCCTCAACCTTAGAGGATCCATCTACTTGTGGTGTAATAAGTTCCCTTTCACCAAGCATTAATAATACTGTGGAGACAATTTTCAAGTTTGTTGTCATAATTAAAATGTGGGGTTTTTAATGATTTCATCTAATCTATCGGAAACTAATGCCGCTGTAAAGATTTTGATGTTTCGGTTATAGTAAAGTCTAATGTTCTCTGTGTTGATTTTGTTATCGTAAAGCCTAATAACCATTTTCCTGATATCTAGCTTAGTGATCTTTCTCTTGATATGTTTCTCAAATAATGTTTTGTGTAAAGCTACTAGCTCTGAATCTTTTAGTTCTTTGGTTGTAAGGTTTCCGGTTTCTATTTGATTATTCATAATTTGATTTTTTATTTATTGATATTCAAATATACAAATAATATAAACACTGTTATTGTACGATGGTTTTACCCATTGGTCCATCACTAACTATAGGTCTTAGCCTACATTTTAATCTGTAAACCTTGTCACGCTTTATATCATATAACACATGTGGAATAGGTATATCAATATGGTATATGTCTTCTGAGTATTTCCAATACTCCCATGTACCCCCGTTGATATTTGTCAGGAGTAGGTAATTTTGTTCTGTTATATTATTCCTGCCTGCTGCAAAGTTTCTAAGGGATGACCATCTGTGATTAGATTCTTCGAATAGAAATATCTTATCTTTATGGAAACCATGTATTGGTATGTAGTACAGTAGGTTTTTCTCGTTTCTATTTTTCTCGGGCATATAGCTACTTATTAGTGGTTAAATAAAAAATCCCCAGCCCTATGCTGCTAATGAAAGCCGGACTTACAAGGTACTGGGGATTTACAATCAATAAAATAAATAACCCGAATTATGGTACTAGAAACTTTTCCTTCCTGAAGGCTTTAATGGATTTTTCTAATTTGGCAATAGCCTTATCATCTCCCTTTTTAACCAAGTCAGACATTTCCTTGGCGAAGGCTTTGTCTTTATTCCTGGTGGCCTGTCTCCATTTTTTCTTGTCATCTGTAGTGATGCAATCGGCAGGGTAGATGTATTTTACTTCTCTTACTTGGGTTACCGCCTTGGCTACAGTGTCCTTGAGATTCTTGGTATCAGTATCTTTTTTGGTTTCTGTAGTGGGATTACCTTTTGTCGCTTTCTTTAATGCTAATTTCTCTTTAATTGTGAGTTTAGCTTTTGGCTCGGCTGCTACTGTTTCTTTATTCAATGTTTCTTTTAAAGCCTTTACTTTTTTCTGGCTTAGTGGAGCTTTTGCTTCCGCTGGTGTTGATGTTTTCATAATGAATGATTTAAAAATTTTGTTTATTAATTATAGGACAAATATATAAAAATTAAGAACACTGTGATTGTACCTTGTTGTACTTTATTCCCCTATAGAGGTAATCTTAATCAATAGGGCGGTTGCGTTTTCTTGTTCAGTAACTTCATCATCATCCATTGGGTCTATGAATTGATTCTCTGAGTATACCTGTAAAGCCGCCTGTATTATACCTAACTCACCTTCATCTATAATTTGGTATGGCTGGGGGTCATTAAATAATTGAGCTACTGCATCAGAAATAATTACATCATCTTCTGCGGTGTTATGAGGATCATCTAATAGTGCCAGGTTTTCTGGTGAAAGGATCCATTGTAGTGCATCCAGTTGTTTGTCTGTTAATATAAATACTTTCATAGTGTTAATGTTTTAAATCCAACCTTCGTCTGTTTGTATTTGAGTTATAGCCCCTTGAATTTCAGCTAAAGCATAACAGAATGTTTCCCTATTCTCCTGGGTGATTGATAGTTCATCGTTATCATCTTCATTTACAAACCAATCATGTATTTCTTCAGCTAATGCATCCATCTGGGCTATTTTACTTCTGATTTCTTGTGGTATGTCCATGTATATTATAGTTTATGGTTATAATGTATAGCTACTTTGGGATTACTAAGGTAAAATAGATAATGTAATTCTCTATCTGTTTCTGGTTTTGTTAATTCATCTAGAAATCTCATTGATACACCCTCAGACAGTTGCATAGTTAGGTTATTGTCTATATTACTTATATGTTCTATCCTAACTGTGACCATACCATTATCATGTAATTCACCTATAATATTATTAATAAAGTCATCAAATCCAATCCTATTATCTTCTTCAGATATTGTTTGATTGAATTGTTGTAGGTCTAATAAGAATATATGTTTTACCTGTAACATAATATTTGATTTTTTATTTATTGATATTCAAATATACAAATAATATAAACACTAAGGGTTTACATCTTTTAATAGGTTTAGGAATAACCTTCTCTGTTCTATTGAAATACCCATCTCCTCTATTTCAACCTCAGTCCACCAGGTTCTATTGCTTTCTCTTGCTATAGTGTGTTTGATATAGGATTCATGATTGAATATCTCAGGGTGTCTGTATTTAGTGGGCTTTTGTTCCCATATAAGGTCCTCTATAAATAAGGCTTCTTCTTCTGTTATAAGTCCATTGGTATAAGCTTTGTCTATGGCTGTACATATATAGTTATTATAGTGATCTAAACAGAATATAACGGCATCAATTATAAAATTCTTATTTCTCATCATGTTTGGTTTTAAGTTTCTCTAGCCACCTAATTGCGTCATCTGGATAAATAAATTCACCTTCTTCTAGTTCTTCACTAAGATTACTCCAGGCTATATAGAAATGACCGTCTCTATGGTAACCTTGTGTTTGGAAAAACCTCTTATGCCATTTAGGTTTAAGTGAATTGAGCCTACCTAAAGCATCCCTTGATTCTTTACCTTTAAGTGTTAAGCCGGGAGATTTACGATGCTTTTTCCATTTAGTTTTCTTATGCTTCGCCATGGTATATAGCTATTACCACTTTCTTGGTATTATCAAATAACCCGGGTATTAATCTTAAATGTTTAACCATTGGACTTTTCCCAAATAATTTAAAGAAAAACTTTTCTAAGTCATCTTCTACCTCTTTAAGGGCGGGGTTACTTAGTTCATTCTTTAAATTTACTCTAAATGGTTCTAATGGGGTAATGGTAGCATGTATTGAGTTACCTACTTGGAATACTGCTACTGTAAAGTTCTGATTTGAGAGGTTTAAATTCATTTTATCTATTTTTATTTATTGATATTCAAATATACAAATAATATAAACACTGCGATTAAACACAATAATACCCAGAATTAACTGGGTATTAGGTTATAATGAGTATAATTACTATACTCTCTTAACTCTCCTTGGTCTTTTAAGATGTTCTCTATATTTTAATTCCTCTAGATAATCTTCCATTTGCTGTACCTTGGTACCAACATCTGCCATTAAATTTGACATAGTTTGGCAATAGTTTATGAAATTATAACTGTCTGTGAGTTGGATGTGTGTGGCTTTAGTATTTGACTCTGATTGTAGGAACATATTAGCTCCAGCGATCATATCTTTAAAATCCCCATTAGTTTTAGGGCAACATATTTCCCCCGGGAAATCCCCGCATTCTAGGCCTTCATTTACATATTCTAAGAGTTTTTCAAAAGGGTCTAATATTCTTAGTAAGACTTCATTATCTATTAGACTTTGCCATTCTTGCCCGTAACCCCATTCTCTCATGCTGGCTTCAAAAGTTAATCTAGCTTCTTGGGTGTCCCTTTCTATAGTTTCCCTACCAAAAGGATTGGATTCATCCACTATAAATTCACCATTCCTTGCCTGGATAGATAATAGATCTAGACCAGTTGTTTCTTGAAACCTGAATAGTTCTTCTGAGAAATTATCCAAGTATTTTCTACCAGCTATCTTAAGCCCAAGAGATATTAGGTCATCTATCTCCAATACAGATTGTAGGTTTTCATTAAGATCATCTAGAGATTCATTTAGATCCCTATACATTTGTAGGTAATGTTTACTGATTGTGTACTTCATAATTTTTATTTATTTAATGATTATGTTACAAATATAATATTAATTAAAACGCAATAGAATACTGATAATATACATTGTGGCAGCTACCAACATAGCATAAAAAAACCTTTGAGTGTAAATCCTCAAATGTGTCCTGTCTTCTTTAAATCTTTTCATCATCTGAGATTTCTAAGTATTTCCTACAATAACCTTCGTGTTGGATATTTATTCTTTTCCTCAATTCCCATTTCTTTTTCTTTTTTACAAAGGTAAAGGCAGTCCATAGATATGGACCTTCTCTAAAAAAACCTTTTATGGGTAATCCCGTTGGGGGTTTATCTTGGTAGTAACCATTAAGGAATTTCTCACAATAATCTAATTGGATTCTTGCTTCTGCGTCTCTTACTATTTTAGCCATGCTAGTTACTTTAAATATTTATTAAAATGATTTACGTACTTGATGGTTGTTTTTGTACTGAAGATCATCTTAAGAAACACTACAAGTAATAGTAAAGTGTTTAATAAGATTATTACCCATTTGGTTATTACCATTAACCATAAGGCGGCTACCATTATTAACCTGTCCTTGAATACAATTGGTTCTGTTTTATTTTTTTCCATTTTTGAATACTCTTATGTTAGAGATGTGTCCGGTTGTGTACATTATTGCTATAACCATTGAGGTTTCTAGTTCTTTTTCGAAATAACTACCTTTGTGCTCATATTGGTAATTTACAAAGAAGGCATTCTTTATAATACTTATAATGGTGAATAGGTTTAAACCTGCACAAGGGTGTTTACTCAACATACTTATGATCTGGTCCCATGTTACTGCTCTACCTATTAATAACATTGTATCATTAGCCATATCTCTATAGTGGTTGGTATCAAGATAGGCATCATAGTATAGTCTTAGGAACCCTAAAGTTTCCTTTATCATTATATGTTTAGCCTTTTCCCAACTCCTGGCATCTAATGGGCTTACCATGAAATCTGTTGAGAAATTATAGTTGAATGTGTTCTTTAGGAAAGATAAACCTTCCTGTATGCTATTATAGCTGGGGTGCTGGGTATATGTCTCAAAGTATGATATTAGGTACATGAAGTTACGGGTGAGTATATAGGTATTATAGTAACTCTTATGGCCAAAACCTAAATCCTTATAACTAAGGTCCAATAATTGCTTATCTGTTAGGCCTTTTTTCTGTTCTGTTGTTATATCTCTTATGAATAGGGGTTCCTTGATGGTATTACCTATGAGCTTGGATGTAATGTCGTAAGTGTTCATCTCTATTTATTTTATGATTATTCAAATATAATAAATAATAGAACACCTATTAATCTCTATATCTATCAAGGAGTTCATCATGGTGTTCTTCTACATAGTCCTCTATTTGTTGCTCAGTTAATTGTCTTTGATTTTTAATTTGCCTTCCCGGAACTTTTACTATGTATTCTGGATTATTTCTCCTAAGTTCTCTTACCTGTTCATCTGTTGGGTAAGGTATATAACCTCCTCTTTTAAAATCGTAACCCCTAGTTCTACCTTGATTAGTATGGGTTTCTATTTCCTTTAATTCTAATAATCTATCAAGTTTAATGTTTATACTATCCAGTTTATCTGAATTAACGCCATCCATTGTCCTAAGTCCTTTACCACTACAGGATAATATACAGACCAATACTATAGCTATAGCTAAATATATACAAAATGTTATAAGTTTTTTCATTGTCATCATGGTTGTTTCTTTCTTATGTATGTACCCTGGGTTACAAACATGATTTGTTTAGATAATCCTTGTCCGTGTACCCTTTTTACAAACTGTTTTCTATTTATAAATTCTTTGTTAGCAAATAAACTAGGATCTGATACAGATATATAGAAGAAGAACTTGGTCTCAAGGTATAATTTAAAATGATTCTTTGGGAACTTCCTTTTAGTATGTTTTATGACCTTATACAATATCCTCAGATCACCCCTATTCATATTATAATTCTTTAGGTATAAAACCTATTAGGCCTACATAATCATTGTTAACAAAGGCTCTCTTATCATCAATGAACAGGAACCTATCATATACCAATAAACCCCCATCATCAAATTCATCATCATCTCCCCCTGTATACCCCAGATATTTACCTTCAATTACTTGATCTATGGATAGGAGTTTAAGGTATTCTCTCCCTTTATCACTTAAGGGAAAATCATCCAATAAATATACCATTAAGTGCTCACTATCCCTTTGTAAAACAAGGCAATTACATATACCGCTGATATTTGATCCCCAATTATCATCCTCTATGAGTACTTCTGCATACTCTTTACCTATTTCTAGTGATTCTATTGATAGGAATTTATAATTCCCATTATCTTTGGCAATTTCTTTATGGTTCATAAGTAAATAGGTTAAGTTTATAATTGAGTATGGACCTATCAATTGTGTGTTTAGCTGTGTCTGAATTGCAAGAATCTCGGTAGAAATCATAAAGTATACCCTCTAATTTATCAAGTTTTCCTACTGAACCATCTGAAGATAATGCATTAGTTCTATACTTTACCTTAGTACCATCTTTATAATGGTAATTGGCTTTTATTAAGAAAAAACCAACTTCACCATCATCTTCTTCTGAGAATTCCTTCACAACTATTTTCTCTAGATCAGGTTCATCTATAAATATTTGTTGAAGTAATAATATAGACTCCACTCTAGCATTTAGTATCTGAATTACGTCTGGTATTTCCATGATTAATAGTGTTTCTTTTTAAAGGTCAAAATGATAATGGTATTCATTTTAGTTGAATGGTCCAGTACGCTTATTAGTTCCCAATTGCTGCCGTCATAGGATTGTACTATAGTTTGGAATTCTTCTAGTGAATTAGCTTCTTCAGTTTGGTAATTAAACATATCTTTATATTTTTATTGTTATATCAAATATACAAAATTATAAAACACTAGGATATAACTTCTTACCCTTATTATCATATATACCTGGGTTATTAGGTATCACATTATCCATGGAATTACCCCAACCATCATTGAAATAAGGTCTTATACTGTTACTGGATATAACATTGTCATTGGTACCTTTGGTAGAATATAGACTCATTAATTTGGCAGCAGCTTTTAAGGATTTGGCAGCTACGTTTATAGCTATCTGTTTACCTTGAAACATCATGTACCCATTCCAGAGTTTAAAACCATTTCGGGAGTTACGACCTTTATTCCTTTGCAGGTTTAACCAATTCTGAGTTATATACCATCTCAATAAATAAATATCCATAAGAGGTATAGTTTTCCAATCACTATTCTTAAGTTTATGTATACCTAATTGTTTTTCTGCTCTTTTAGTTAATTCTATAGTTGTCATCCCCTGTTTACCTATACCCCTAACACTATGTTTGCTATAATATAGGATCCTATCATCCCCCGAACAGAACATATAATAAGTTGGTGTCTTCTGTACATAGTCTCCCGGTTTGAGTTCTATCTCAACTTTGCCAATTTTTAATACCTGTGCCATTATGATAATTTTGAGGTTGGGAATTTATTTTTAATTAGTTCATTGAATTCTTTGGTAACAGAATCTGCTGCTAATACTTTTGCTAGTATCTCTTTAGGTACGTTCTTATATAAATATGTACCGCCGTGATGAAATTCTACTTCCAAGTTGTTATTTCTTGAAAGGTGTTTAAATTCTTTAATGTTACTAGATTTGAAGTCATTAAAGATTTGTGCGTGATGTTTTAGTGTCTTTGCCATTGTTTCTTAATTTATTTTCTGTATAGTTACCTTCTTCATCTATTATTTCCCACATAGAATGTGTCCACCTTATATATAGTCTTTGAGATTTATTAGCATTTTTAGCTTTACGAAAACCGCTACACCAATCTTTATATTGTACTGCTATACCCCCTTTATGGGGATTATCTTCTATAGTTTTACCTTCTATGAAAGCTCTGAACCCATGTGTTTCTTGTAAGGTTAATAACCTAAGATAATATGGTTCAGACATTGTTTCTTTCTTTTATGCGTTGCCTTATTAATTCATTTGCTTCTGGTGTTGGTTCCCAATCTTTATTTAGATGTTGGTAATGGTCTAATATAAAAAGATTCCAAGCCCCACCATACCATTCAACATTAAAACCTCTACGTTTACATTCACTGTATATTAGGCAATAACGATTATAGGTAAACTTATTCTTATCATAGAAGAATTTGACGTGACCTTTGCCTAAAGTGAATTCCTTGGGTATTATCTCTAGTTTTGCTTTACCAGATGTTACCATGTTTGGTATACGTTTGATTTCCCTGTGTTCTGCCAGTAGGTGTTTATCTGATAATTCCTCTACTGGTATACCTGCATTAATCCTTGTCATTAGGAATTATTATATATTAGTTTAACATTACCAGATCCGAATAAACTGTGGTCTGTAGCATAAGCCATAGTCCCTCTTTCTAATTCAAGCATATCTACCGGTATATTAATACCCCCATCTATAACTATGATTTCATATAAATCCTCTGATTCAAGTATATCACTGTCGGGGAGGTCTTCATCTAACATCTTCCTAACCCAGATAAGAGAACCTTCACCGGAATCATAATCAAAGGTGGTTTCAGCATCATCCTCACCCATTGAATCATAGTCTATCTCCAGAGCTTTTACCATGGTATCTAGATCAGTTAAAGCTGCTATACCATATTCTCCTACGTAATATAACCCATCACCCTCATAATCATAGAAAGGGG
>Ga0134128_10004099_pt1 | contig 17887 bp, 17 predicted proteins | sample KB31754_FD_96462 | JGI IMG/M metagenome (GOLD analysis project Ga0134128, IMG submission 96462) | Terrestrial soil microbial communities with excess Nitrogen fertilizer from Kellogg Biological Station, Michigan, USA - KB3-175-4 | ecosystem: Environmental > Terrestrial > Soil > Unclassified ... | reverse complement strand
ACGTCAGGAAATCCTGCTGATGGTAATTCAGACAAATCTGCGAATGAGTCTGGGTCATCAGCAGACATCGGTAAATCGAGTTCGGCAAAAGCCTTTCAATCACGAAACGGCAGAGCCAGTGGCAATACGGGCGGGACCTCGTCGGTCTCTGCCAATGGTGACTCGCAAGGAAACTCGAGCGTCAGCAATTCGAGTTCCGTCGTTGGTGCTAGATCTCCGGCCAGTGTGAGGAATTTCGGGACCAGCACGCCAGCAAATCTTGTTCAGTATTTTCAATCGGCTCCTTACAGGGAAATCAAGCAGCGACTTCGTGATCCGAAATTTATTCAAGATCTTAAGAAAAATTCGACCACGGTTTTTGATACTCAAGGACATCAGTTTGGGGCCGAGCAAGGGCAAATTATCTACAGCGACAAAGGCAATCGCTTCGTAAAGGAAAAATAATGCTGAGCCAAGGCGTGGGGCGTAAAAAATCTTTTGTCGTGCTTTTCATTGGCGCGTTTTGGTTTTTGTATTCTCTCTTTTCTGTTTCATTTTTTGTTTCGGATCTGCAAGGGATTTTTCAAAAAGATGGCGAGCGTCGGGCTCACCAACTGCAATATCACTCGGATGTTGCCATGAGTTTTTTGGTGCGCGGTCAGAGCGAAGCTCTGAAAGATAGCCTTAAAGAAGCTATGAATCTTGATCAGTTTGATTTCGCTATTCTTCAGAACAATGATAAATCAAAAAACCAAACTCCTTTTGTGCTCGCCAGATCGGGGCATGTCGATCTGGCGGAGCAGTATCAGCCGACTCAAGGTGTGCAGAAGTTGGGGCCTTATCTTTTTGAAACCATTCAAGTTGGAAATCAAACTCTGACCTTGGGCGCGTATCATGAGAAAATGCTTTTTGTGAAAACGTATTTGAAAAATTATGCTCTGAAAATTTTGTTTGATATTGGGTTTATGACTTTGATGAGCGGGATTCTCATCTATCTTGTTCTCAAGGATGTGATTCAGCTTTCCCGCGTGCTTCGCTTCTCCCCGAACAGAAAAACTTCGCACATTCAAGCAAGCTCTGCCGAGGCGCAAGCCTTGCTCTCAGCGACTCAGAGTTTTGAAACTCTGGCTGACGATCTCACTCATGAGACTGAAAAATTATCGGCTTCGCTGGGACCTGCCATTACCATGGAGCTTCGCAGTGGCACGGAAGCTCCTTTCACCTTTGATGCGATTTTGGTACGCATGGATCTTAATTCCTACACGCAAAAATTTCTTTCCAGTGATACGAAGCGTATGACAAGGCTTTTGAATTCTTATTTTCAAATCTCAAGAGAAATTATCGAACGCTATCAGGGCCTGATCTACCAGCACATTGGTGATGAAATTATTTTCTTTTTTAAGCAGCGTGGTGATTTTAACGTCAATAAAAAAATGGCTCTGAAAAAAGCTCTTTGCTGCGTGCGTGATTTATTCACTGAACTTGAATCCTTAGAACTCCCCGACTTTTCTGTGAAAGCCAGCATCTGCTCAGGTCCTTTGACCTTTGTGCAATTGGATCAGGGTTACGCCTTCTCAGGTCTGCCGCTGATTCAATCCGTGCGTATGCTTGGATTTGTGAACGAAAAAAAGAAGAACTCTCTTTTGCTGATGGATTCGGATTATCAATTTATTCAAGAGTGGGTTTTAGATTTTGAAAAAAGTGCGGCTATTTTTAAAGGCTTTCAAGAAGAAACTCAGCTGATTGAGGTAAAATCATTCACGCCAATGACAAAGCCAGATCCAATGAATTATCGCTCGACCCAAGATCTTGAGATATCACTTCGGGCCCTTCAACACAAAATCAAAGATAAGACCGAATCCGAAATTTGGAAACTCATCCAAGCTTTTCAAAATATTGAAGTCGGCAGTCGATCTGAAATTATCATCAGTCAATATTTGATGATCTTAGATTTAGCTCTTGAAACCAGCATTGATGATCGAATTCTTTCCTCTCTCGCAAGCCTTTCTACAAATTTGATCGCCAGAGAAAGCTACAACGACGAAGTCCGAAAACGTTTGCAAACCATCGAACGCCATTCTGATCCGCGCACTCAAGCCAATGCTCTGCTTTCAAGATCTTTTTTTGAACCAGAGCTTTATTTAAATTTGAAAGAAATGAATGCCTCCAATCGCTTGTTGGCAGATTCGCTTTTGGTTTTGGGCCGACAAGGAGTTGATAAACAAATTTTTCAGCAGATCAAATCACTGACCAACCACAAAAGCTCTGTTTTTCAATCCAGCGGCTTTTATGTGATCGCTGATCTTTTGCGTTTTCATGAAGATAAAGACCCTGTGTATTTTAAAACCAATCCCTATTTTGAAGAGCTGGCCGAGATTCTGAAAAGCTCACTGAAGCACCCAGAACTGAGTCTGCATAAACATGCTCTGAATTACCAAAAAGCCATCGGAAGAACTTTATGATCATTGAACATGAGAAAATAAGGCTCGCCCCCCTCAACATCGATCAAGTCATCATGAGTGGACAGCTGCTTGGGACAAAAACAAAAAAAAATCTCACGCTGACGAAGACTCAGTTAGAAATTTTACCAAAACTTGAAGGGGCCAGCATTTATGATCTCGTGAATTCTTATATGCAAAACCGGATTCTGATTTCCTTTCAAGCTTTGTATGAGCTGATTCTCTTTATGGTCAGCGAAAAACTGATCACGAATCCCAATTTACAAATTTATTTCTCACAACATCCCAAGGCCGAGCCGGGGATTTTCGAAGAGCTGATCCAAAAAATGGTAGGCCCCGACACTTCCGGCATCCATTTAAAAACGGAACTGCAAAAAATTCCGTTCTTTCGTTCGCTTGAAACTTCTCTTTTAGAAACATTGATTGATCATACGAAGATCATCGAAACACCTGCTGATATTCTAGTTTGCCAGACAGGACAAAAACAACGCAGTCTTTTTGTTTTATTGCGGGGCGAAGCTTCCGTCTTTAAACGAGATCGCAGTGGTCAAAGACGAAAAGTGGCAACCCTCAAAGAAGGAAGTGTTTTTGGCGAAGTGGGATTTCTTTTAGGCGAGCCGCGCACCGCGGATGTTATCACTGAGCAAAAAAGTGTGATTGCTCGGATCAAATATATTCCTGAGATTTTTGATTCTCTGATTCAAAAAGAGAAAGCGCGGCACTTGCAAAAAAGATTTTGGGTCATTCATGCCTTGCTGAAATCAGAAATATTCAACAATCTGCCGAACGACTGCTTTGATTCACTTCTCTTTGCGGGCACTTTGCGCACCTTTTCAGCCGAGAGTTTGATTTGTCGCGAAGGCGATAACGGCACCAGCTGCTATGTGATCGTGCAAGGAAATTTAGTTGTCAGCAAAGGTGGCAAATCGATTCGCGTTCTGCAGCAAGGTGATTGCTTTGGGGAAATTGCCTTACTTCTCAGCCAAGGCAAAAGGACAGCTTCGGTTTTAAGCCAGACAGAAGTTCTCGTTCTTGAAATTCCTGCCGATAAATTTTATCAACTGATGGCTGACAATTTGCTGCTCGCCTGTGAATTTGAACGTGTCGCAAAATCAAGAATCGAACGGGATCAAGATCGCGGTTAAAATCATTTATGCTCTCCTTATAAAATATTGCACTTTTGGTGTCAAAAAGGAGAGCTTCCGTGAGAACACAAACTGATCCCCTTGCCTTTAAAAACATTCTTGTCGGAGTCGATTTTTCTTCGTATTCGAAAATTGTCGTCAAGCAAGCATTGAGACTGGCACGTCAATTCAAAGCCGATGTGACCTTGGTTCATGCCGCCGCCTTTCCGATGAGTTTCGATGCTGACTACACAATGATGAGAAATGCCACTGTCGATCTTGAATCTATCGGTAACTCACTTCGCAAGTTTTATCACGTCGACGCGCAATCAAAAATTCGCATTGTGGTCAAAGAGGGCGATCCCGCCGATATCGTTTTAGGAGTCGCAAAAAAATTAGCGAGCCCTTTGATTCTCGTGGGATCACAAGGCCAAGGAACTCTTTCAAGATTTCTTGTCGGCAGCGACGCAGAAAATATCGCGCTCAAATCCCCTTATCCGGTTTGGGTGCACCGAGGACGAAAAACAGTTCCGCTGCATAAAATTGTCGTCCCCACCGATCTCTCAGTGGGTTCACAAACCTTGATGAAAAAATTAAAAAACTGGAACATTGGGAAAAATATTTCACTCAAATATCTTTTTGTTCGTCCCGCCAGTGTGCCGATGATTAATTATCCGCAGTACCGAGAAGCGATGGATAAAATTCGCGACGATTTGAGTAAAACTTTGCAGTATTTTAAGAAACAAGGCCCTCAGATTCCTCTGATAACGGCCGTGGGAAATACGGCTGAAAAGATCACTCAAATTGGTCATCGCTATGATGTGATCGCCATGAATCCTCGCCATCATTCGGGCTTTTTAAGCTCCTATGGGCATCTCACTTCAAAGGTGATGCGGCTTTCGCACAATCCGGTGCTTGTGCTAAAATCTTAAGCTTCGCTGATTCGGACCAAGGTCTGGAAAAACTTATCGGAACTTCTTCTTTTTCCGATAAGAAAAGGCGATATGCCCGCATACAAAAGTGAAGACTTTCTCACTATTTATTCTAAAATTATTCGCCCTGGAGCCACCCTCCCGTTCGATTGCTTTGTCTTACTTCAGCTTTCTCAGCGTGTTTCTCTTTTTCTTTCCGCTGGAATAATTATTTCTGATTTTAAAATTGAAAAATTAAAAACTTTTTCTCACGATAAACTTTATATCCGCAAGCAAGATCAAGAACTCTATCTCAATTACGTTAAAAATTTTGCCGAGCAAGCTGGAAATAAGCAGACCATCGTCGAAGATCTTGGGCAAGGTGTCAGCCCCGAAGATCTGGGACTGCCCGCAGAAATTACTTCCACGCTGACGCCTTCATCAGTTTTAACAATCAAAGACGATATTGAACCAAGCCTCGGCGCCGTCCTGCAAGTTCTGCAAAATGAAACTCATTCTTTGCAGAAAGAGATTCAACTGAGCCAAGCGCTGCCTCCTGAGGAAAAAGAGATCCTCAAGAACGTTTCACTGAAAATTGAAGAAGAGCTGCAAAGTATCAGCTCCCATCTTGATGCCGATTTATTTCAAAAAAAGATTCTTGGTGTTACCGAGCATATTCAAAATGAAATGATTCGGGTGAGTTCATCCTCAAAGTGGACAAACGAAAATAAATCCTATTATAAAAAAATGATCGAAAGCTTAAACAAAGATACTGCTCAGCTCTCCAGCAGCCAAACAGAAGAGGCTTTGCAAGAAAATAAAATTCGCATTCAAAGCCAAATAAAAATTATCAAAAGTATTGCCAGCCCTCAAAAAGAGGAACTTGTCTCGGGTGCAATTGAAAACATCATCAGTAGCATTGAAAATAAACTGGGAACTCCTCTCAATCTCAAGATCACTTCTGAGAAAATAACCACAGAGCATCTTCTCGGAACGGGAAAAGCCGATCCCCAGCTGATTGAAAAACTAAAAGAGGTCATTGCCAAACAAGAAAAAATTACTCAAGACTTGGCTGAAAAAATAAAAGCATCAATCCCCAGCTTTGAAGACCTCAGGAACAGATGGTTTACATTTCAGATGATGATCAAAAGAAAAATCGACGCCAGCGATCAAATGAAAACAAAATCAATCACTCAACAGTTTTATGATTTTGAATCCAGTTTTTTTACTGGTCTTAATCTGGAGAGAAAAAATCTCAAAAAAATCACGCATCAACTTAATTTTGTGGTGACGGGCGATCTCCTGTCGGCAAAGCAAATGCAGAACCTCAGTGATGATCCCGATGAACTTGCCATTTCTGGTGGTATCTCGGCATCACCGAGCGAAGACGGTTTTGATTCTGAAAACTCATCCGAATCGCAAACGCCAACTTCACAGGGTGGCGATTTAGCAGAAATGGATCGCTTGCTTGCTGAAAATAATGTGCTCAAAGTGCAAATTGAAAATGCGCAAGCCCTGATTGAGACCACCACCAAAAAAACCAATGAGCTTGAAGAAATGCTTCGCTCGGATGGAGAGTATGCCGAATCCCTTGAAGGCGATCTCATGCAGACCAAAAAGAAATTGGAAGAGGCGCTATCGAGTTCACAAGACTATGAATTTGATAAGCGTCGCCTAAGTGAAGGCTTGGAAGATATGGGAACCAATCTTTATCGACAAAAAACTGACCTGACTGCGGAAGAAGCAAAATCAAATCTTTTACAGACCAGAGTCCTTGAACTTGAAAAAACAGTGAAACTCTACAATGAAAAACTTGGCAAAACTCCGGAGGAAGTCACCCCTGAGAGTATGAAAGATTGGCCACAGGATCTGCATTTCGTCCTTCAAGAAAAAGATGCGGCGATTAAGAATTTAAATAAAAAACTCAGTCATGAAATATCTCAGCTGACTCAAGCAAAAAAAGATCTCGAAAATCTGCGCAGTGAAGACCGCAAGTTTGACTTAGAAAGAAAAGATTTATCAAAACGAATCGAGACGCAAAGACTTGAGTCAGAAAATATGAAGCAATTGCAAAAAACGCTTGAAATCAAAGGCACCACCACAACTAATTTACTGACGCAGGCGCGAAAAACCATCAATAAACTGACTGAAGAAAATTCGGAGCTTCGCCAAGACCGGACGAAATATATTCGTAAAACAAATGATGCTTTGGCAGAGCACAAATCTCTGATCAGTCAGGCTTTGCATATGCATGGTCAAATTCAATTGGAAGTAGAAAAAAATAAAACTCTTGAAAATCAGCTCGAGTCTTCAAAAGGCAAAGAAAAAGAGCAGCAACGACAAAATCAAGCGCAGATTGTCTTAATCAACAAGCTTGAGGCCGAAAAGAAAAAGCTCGATTCCGATTTCAAGAAGGCCTCTGCTGGTGATCGGCAAGCTGAAATTGATCAACTGAAAGAATACATTCAAGGCTTAGAGAAAAAACTGGAACATATTAAAAAAGACAATAAGCACGTCCATGCTCAATTGGCTCAGGAGCAAAAAAAGCACCAAGCTGAGAAGAAAAAAGTATCTTAATTATCCGCAACTATCCACGGTGCCAAGAGCGCCAGTAACCACCATGCCAAGTGCGGTGATGATGGTAGCCTTCCCATCCCCAAAATCCGGGAACCCAAAGAAAGCCAACTCTTGGTGGCGGCGCTTGTTCGTAAATCACTTGAGGCTGCACAGTGATGACTTGTGGAGGTGGCTGCGAGACCACAGTTGGCTCCACTGTTTGAACGACAGGGGCTGAGCTTGAATTATCAACTCGGGTTCCCGCGGTCTTCACTTGGTAGGTCCCCGTCGATGTGCACTGAGTTTTTCCCGAATCCAGAAAGCTGCACGAAGGAACACTGCAATTGATTCCGAGAATTTCATTATTTTTATTGAGCTCTTTGGTTTCTTTTTTCCAATCACGGCAAGCCTCATTCCACGAGTTGCGCGCTGAATCTTGCGACACCTGAGGCTCGCCCAAGATCGAACCTGAAAGATCGACCACATCAAATTGACCATTCGTCACCTGGGCGTTTGCCAGTCGGAAAATAAAGATCATACTGAGAGATAAAATGTACTTTTTCATAAAGGCTCCTTTGCTGAGATCAGATTAGCAAAGGTCCCCTCGAACCAGATGAATTGGCTATTAATTTATGTTCATCTGAAGAGGCGCCACCGTCTCAATTTGAGATGATGAGAATCCATCATTGCCAACAATTCCTAGACCATAATTTGACGGTTTGAGTAAAATTGTTCTACGCTGTTAAAAAGGGCCCAATAAAAAGGTCTCAATTCTCGAGGTTTACATGCTGTCTCAAATTTTTTCTTTCTTTCTTTTTTTTGCGTTGATCTCTCCGATGGCCTCGGCCCATGAAACAAAAAAAATGGGTGCGGTGAGTTTGAAAGCCGACTCGATCACGACTCAGAAAGACAGCACGATCATCACTCTTTCAGGAAATGCTCAAGCCTCGGTGCATGACCTCAGTCTTTCTTGCCGCACTATTCATGTCATTCCAAGACCTGATGATCTTAAGACAGTCATGTCCATCAGTGGTGTTCATAACTGCACTTTTAAGGCTGGCAAAAAATCAGTCATGGATAAAAAAGGATTTTTCATGCGCCTCGAGCGAGGCTCACCAAAATGGAAAGTCACAAACTCGACAGGTAAAAACGCGATCCCCTAATTATTTTTTTATGACGAGCAATTCGACACTGCCAGGAGCGATTTTTGGTCTGGCATGAGAATCTTTGGGATCCGCTGCTTCATACTTTGCGGCCACCAAATAAATTAGATGCGTTTTTTTATCGATCGCCATTGTTCTGGCCCCTTTCTGAGTTTCAATATTTTCAACAACGGCAAAGTCATTCGCACTTTTTTCCCGAACAACCGTCAGCGTTCCGCCGCCGTTCGATGAAAAGACAAGGCCTGAATCAAATCCCGCGCCATCAGGCTTCTGACCAATCGGCAGAGATTTGACCAGCTTCCCATTGTCAGCATCAGTGACCACCATCACTCCATTTTCACAGACAGAAAAAAGTCGTCGTGATGAAAAGTCCGCCGCAAGCCCCGAGGGAGATTCGCAACCTTTCAACGGCCACGTTTTTTCAATGCTCATTGCTTTTGAATCAATGACGAGCAAAGAATTTTTTTCTTCATTGTTGAGATAAATATGACCTTTTTGATCTGTCACTGCAAACTCAGGCTTGCCATCGATTTTGATCGTTTTTAAAACAGCGTCAGTATGAACATCAATCACCGTGATTGATCCATCGCCGCCGTTGAAAGCAAAAATCCTTGAAGTCGCCTCATCATAAAGAATCAGGTCCGGCTTTTTACCCGCAGGAATTTCCTTGATCACTTTCAGGCTTGCAAGATCAAAGACCACCACCATCCCCGATTTGCCGCTAGTGATATAACCTTTTTTAAGCTGAGGAACAAAGGCGACTGCGTGAGCCCCATCAATCGGTTCAGCAATTTTGCCAACAACTTTTTCTGTTTTGAGATCAACCACATCGACATGATTTCCGCGAGTGACGAACAGTCGCCCCGAAGAATCATCAACAGCCAAACAATCCCAGCCTTCGGCTCCTTCGAGCAAAATCCGATGATCTACAGAATAATTTACTTCGCGAGCAAAACCTATGACCGAAAAAAAGAAACCTAGTGCAAAAATAAAAAATTTCATTAGAAACTCCATTTCATGGATCATACCAAATTAAAAAAAATACCAATCCATTCTTATGCTCACTACCGCGCCGTCCACATTTCCATGATGAAATAAAATAACGGGTTGAATCTCGCGATGATGTTTATATCCTGCTCGTCCGAATAAAATACCAATGGTTGCTCCGGCGACAACGTCACTGAACCAATGAGCATCGTCGGCAAGGCGACTCAAGCCCGTAAAAACACCGAGGCCCCAAAACGGTAGGCCGACTTTCCAGCCATAGGATTCAGTCATACTTGCCGCCAAAGAAAAAGCCGCTTGCGTGTGCCCCGACGGCATTGAAGTTCGCGTGCTGCTGTCGGGACGCTCGCGACCGATCAAAATTTTTGCGCTATGAGTAACTATGCCACCAAGAGCAAATCCCTCCAAAGCCGGAATGCCATTGTCTTTGTCATAATAAATTTGCCCACCAATGATCAAGGCTTCAGGAATTCCAGTTCCCCAAAAATTACCGTACTGACTGATATTTGCAGACATTTGCTGATGATCAGCCCAAGTATCGTGAATATGCTGATCCCATTGAAAAGACAAAAGTGTTGCCGCAGTTCCGACTCCCAAAATCCAAAGGCCCGTCGTATCAAAAGCATCTTCGGCAGTTCTTTGCACATGCCCAGCCAGCGTCAGCTCCTCTGAGTAGCCTTGGCAAGAAACACCCATTAAAATTAAAAACAGGATCATTGCTTTTTTCATTGATCTATCAACAATACAACTCAGGGGAACAAAGTCGATGATAATATTCTGCCCATCGCGGCTCATTTTAGCCTTTACTCTTCCGACCAAAAAGACCACGCTGATGCCTTCACCGGAAAAGGACGTATGAGCACATCAAATTCACAACCGAACAAAAGCTTTCAAGCCGACCTCATTAGCAAAGTCCCGCAAGTGACTTTGCTGTTTTGGGTGATCAAAATTCTCGCCACGACTGTTGGCGAAACGGGCGGCGATGCGGTTTCGATGACACTCAATCTTGGCTATGCGGTGGCAAGTCTCATCTTTCTTGTTTTCTTTGCTGTCACGCTGGCGGCGCAGGTCGCTTCAAAGCGCTACCACCCATTTGCATATTGGGCCGTCGTCGTTGCCACAACAACTGTTGGAACGACCATGTCGGACTATCTCGATCGAACCGTGGGTTTGGGTTATATCAAATCATCGATTCTTTTATTTTGCGGAGTGCTGGCCGTTCTTTTTGCCTGGCATCGCTCGACGGGAAAAATCGAATTTGAAAAAATCACGTCAAAGAAAGAAGAGCTTTTTTACTGGCTCACCATTTTGGTTTCCAACACACTCGGCACAGCCCTCGGTGATTTTATGGCCACCAGCACGGGGCTTGGTTTTGAAAATGGCGCGCTTGTTTTTACAGGCTTGCTTGCGATCGTTGCGGCTGCTCACTTTTGGCTTAAAAAAATTCCAGCCAGTGTGCTGTTCTGGAGTGCGTATGTTCTGACTCGCCCGCTGGGCGCCACACTTGGTGATACATTGACGAAGCCCTACGCTGAAGGGGGACTTCATTTAGATCGCATTCAATCTTCGTTGATCATTGCTGGTCTTATGATTATCGGAATCGTTGTGATGTCGAAATGGAAAAAAATCTCTTAGAACTTTTTTATTTTGCAATTTGAGAGAGTATAAATCCCATCAAACGAATGACCTTTCTGAGGTTCAACAGAACTTTTTAAGGTCTTAGGAATCGGGATACCTTCGATCAATTCATACTCAACATGGGTGATGGCCTTGGGAGAAATTCCCACGACCTCGGGATTAAAAATAAACTGAGCTGGCACATTCATTCTGCCAATTTTTTTATACTCAACTTCGATGTCATCAGGACCGTTGTGAAAAAGCTTGATGAATTTTGCAAAGTAATCAAAAACCAAACGAAATTTCTTTTCTGAATCTTGATAATTTAATTTTTGAATTTTAATCGGATTCTCCCCCAAAATCAGCGTCGGAGAATCAAAGTAAAACGACTTATAGGTGACACAAAAGCCTTGCAGCAGCTGATTGAATTTGGCAACGGCTTGAACTTCTTTATCACCAGAGTGCAAATCATATTTGATATCGCAAGCACTCTGCTTGTCCGTTTTGCCTCTAAAAATCCGCAACGAAAAAGTCGCCTGGGCAGAGTTCAGCGACGGAACCTCCGTAACACCATCACAAGCAAGACTTTCAACATCATGCGCGTGAAGATTTGAATAACCTTGAGCGACATTTTCAAGCTCACTGGAGGTTGCTACTTTCGCAGTGGCAAAGGAGCCAATCAAAACCATGAAAATTAAAATGAGTTTCATTGGGCTTATTGAAGCATCGAGAATCCGCGCTCTCAAGACATTTTTGCCAATGCCGCCGCTAAATACCCGAACTTAGGCAGACAGTGAAAGTTTCAATTTGAGACATGTCTTCCAAATGTTTCTTTTCCAATTGCTTTGCTGTTTTTCGAGCTGCACTTCGCTGGACTTTGGCTGTGGAGGTTTCATTGCTTCCCTATTTTGATTTCACAAAGAAGGATTGATTACGGTTAAACTCGACGAATCAATTCTGATGCAAGTTTCAACTGGAGCTGATAGCATTTTACCATGCAAGCACTCTTAAACAATTTTGCCCAAGCACTCATCGCCAATTGTCCATTTCTAATTGTTCATCAATTCTCCGGATCGTATTACAAAAATACGGATCAGGATCTGATCCCTGAGTTTGAAGAGGATTCTACGAATCTACCTATTAACGTTGGTCAAACAGGAACCCTAACGTCGAAAAGGGTTGCAGTACTTAATGGTGGGACCATTCAAAGCCTTAGCGCTAATCATCTTTCTGGTCAGCAAAATTCTATATTGAAATTTGCTGTGAGTGCCTTGGCGCATACCTTCTGCATTTCATCTATGGCCAATGCAAATATCAGTAAAAAGACATTCACAAAAGCATCTTTCGAAAGAGATTTGGATCTGTTGTCTGTATATAGCACGGAAGATACTAGGTTGATTGTTTCAACATTGAGAATGCAAACTTTTAGACCACAAGCAAGCCCCCAGATTATTCATTGGCCGCAGTCTACTCTCATCTGCACAAGATCTGTGTACGACTATACCTACCCAATTGTAATGCCATCAGGCAGATATACGGAGATGATAGCTTTTCGCTACAATACATCTTTTGTTATTAGTGATCCTAAATTTTCGGTTACTGGCAATGCACTGTATTTCGAGTTCCTATATGATATTCAAGCCACAAACAGAACCCTAGTTTATTCTTGACGATTATTTAAGTCGCCCCAGAAAACATGATTTGATAAAAATCCTTTCGAGGCTTTTTAGACCTGCGCCAAGATCGCAATAGGACGGCGTCATACACTTGGAATTATTGCCTTAGATAAGGCGAAGGCAACTTGATTTTGTGGAGTGAATACTTTGAAAAGTTTAGGGATTTTCTAAAAACTCGCCCGCGAATTAAACAAAAAAGAGGCCAAGCTTAACGCAAATTTGCAGTTACTTGATAGAGAGAAAAGTTTTGAATTTTGAGATTTGCAATTATGAAGCACTGAAAACAAAGTTAGGTGTTTAAAAACTTACAAAAGTGCCGTCTTGTTCATCTAATTTTGATCTAATTCTCTCAATTGAGTCTGAGAAAATTTTAAAAATGGTGAGATCAGGTCATTGTCTTTACCGCATGAATCGCAGATCAAATGTCCATGCTCATAAAATAGTAAGTAATTTTTTTCTGATGATATAATTTTCGAATTGCACTTTACGCAGGAAAATCGGGCAAGGTCTAAGATTTCAATTAAACGATCGAGCACATCTTCCTCACCAAATTTCCCCCAATGGCTGAACTTTTCCCAGAGAATATAACCCACGGCAACGCGACCATCAGTTATATCAAGCTCTTTTCCTGAGCGCTCTCTGACTATTTTCAGAAGTGCTTCAATTACTTGGTATGCGTGGAACAATACGATTGGCAAATAAGAATATAGGCCATCCCATTGGATTTCGTGCGTCTCGGCGTCGGAATAGATAAAGTTGAAATTTGTATTTTCAGTTTTGTACGATCTTGCCTGCGTTACCAAATGAGTCGCTTTTTGAAAATATGTTTGAAAACTTTGATGAGAATCCTTTTTGTATCGAATGTCGTGGATGAATTCAGCATCTTCAAATTGCGGAAGAGGGTATTTTTCATAGATTAATTTGACGATTGCTAGAGCATCGATTTCCTGCCTCTGTCCTAAACCGAAATGATCAATTTCTCCTTTCCAGAAATTGATTATAAACGCCCCTGGATCTGTCAGTAAGTATTCAAGATATAGTAAATTTTCAACAAGAGGCTTCCGCAACAGACTAAATGTGACAGTAAGCTTTCCTTTTTTTGAGCATTGGAGGGCTTCATAAATAAAGTGAGTCATATCTGAGACAATAGCTACGCATACTTGCTTATAAAGCAGCATGAATATTTCTCCGAATCGCTCTTCTTTTTCGAGGAAGGTAATTAAATCATGTTCTTGATTGGCTTTCAATTTTTCAATTAGATCACCAGATTCATCGGTGATCTTGATATTGAAAATACCTGCCTTTTCTCCTTCAACAACAACTTGAGCGAGAAGGTCGTGAATCATCATGCAATAGTCGTGAGCAAACCAATGCCTTTGGGGCAGAAATTTATAATCATTAACTTGCCTTCTAGGAGAGCGAAATCTTTCTCTTAAAGCTTTTAAAAAAAACATAACTACTGTTCCATAAGCTAATCACAAGGGGGCTACTACACAGCTACCAAAATTAGAGGGTCTTCATAATCTATCGTATCCATCCGTGCTGTTGGCGTTGCTGAAACTCTTGCATTGCATTTTCATCGTAGAGTTCTGGAAAAAGTTCGACTTCATTTTTTTTGATGTGGTCCCAAATAAATTTTGGTATCGTGTGAGGCATAGAGAGAACGCTTCCTTGCGAAGCCATTACCAGTAATCGTTTTTGCTTCATGCTATTGGTCGATCCGTCATTGATGTTTCGATTGATTGTTCTTTTATTGAGGCTAAGGCACTGAATGAAGATGTCTCGTTCGCCCTGAGAGAGAGTTTCGAAGTAGCTAAGTATTTCCGTTCTTGCTTTTCGTTCATTACTCCAGCGGAAGAAAAAAGTGGTCGTTCGTAAAACTGCGAGAACAAGCCAAAATACAAAAGCCGCAAGTGTTGAGAATCCAAGCCAAGGACGAACAACCTCAGGAGTTGCAATGGCCATCTGCTGTTTAATATCTGCGGGGAGAAAAATGAGAAGTGCGCCAAATACCCAGGCACCGAAAAAGTATCGTGCTTTTAATTCGAGTATTTTCATAAAGTCTGACCAACTCAAACTCATAAGATCTCTCCAAAGGTTTTCCGGATTCAAATTAGTTTTTTTTAAATATGAATGTAAACAAAATTTTGCTACCATCAAATCGAAATTTAAAACGCACAATTATCTGATACTACTATAAAAATGGAAAAGGCTCGATGGTTTACCATCGAGCCTTTATTGGTTGCCTCGTTGGTAGTTGACCCATTTCAACTACTTACGACCCGTGGATGCCGTCTGGATGCCAGTGGTATCACGGATGCAACCTCACTGTGGTTCCCTTGACTTGTACCATACTTCTCTCCAATGGTGTCCATCAAAATCTGATTCTCTGCCTTCATATCAGGTACAGAACTCCTGAAATCCAATGGATCAGTAATTCCTTTGTCTTCAATTCCAGCAAGTCTCACATAGTGCATCATAGTCTTTACGCTTTTCCAGCCGCCAACCCGCATGACCCGTGGAACTGGAACGCCTCGCTTGAGCAATTCAGTCGCAAAGCAAGCTCGCAGGGTGTGAAAGCATATCGGGGTAATCCCAATCTCCTCACAGAACTGCCTTAAAACTCGCGCTTGCTCACCATTTTGCCAAAGCCCAGGCCTTGGAAGAACAAAATCAGGATACTTACTTTCTCCACGAGCAAGGTCATGCTCACGAATAGCTTTCAGTTCCTGAATGATCTCCTGCAGGGGTTTGCAAATCGAGACCTTTCGCCACTCATCGGTTTTTGTGCCTTTGTATTCACCAAGGCTCGCATTGAATGATCTTTGAATCGTGATGATTTGATCTTTCTCATCAAGATCAGTCCATTTCAATGCGTAAAGCTCGCCATTTCTGGCTCCAGTATAGATGGCAAAACTCCAGATGTAAAACCATGTAGGTTCGTACTGTCTGCCGTATAAAAGAAGCTTTTTGATTTCCTCATCGCTGAGGATTTCAGTTCGCATTCTTTTTCGACTCCTAATACTGACCCCAACCGTGGGACTGCGATCAATTCCGCAAACGTGATAATGAAGAATCCCAAAATCAAAAACCTTTTTGATGTCGCTTCTAATTTTTCCCAGCGTTGAATCTGAAATGCCAGACTCTTTCATTCTATGGAAAAGCCTGGTTACATCAGCGCAGGAAATTTTTGAAGCAATCACAGGATTCCACTCGGAGGTCCATTTATGCAAAGCTCTGATCGCCTCGTTAAAGGTTTGCTTGTTTTGAACAAACTGACCAGTCTGAACCTGTTTTAAAGTTTCAACCTCATACAGATTCAGTAATGCCTCCCATGAAATACCAAGCACTTCGCGCTGAGCTTTTTCAAGTTGAACCTCTTTCAATAACTCCTTTTCAAGAGCTACTGCTTTTTTGGAATTGATCTCAACGTTATCAAATCTTCGTTTGCGAGTGATCCGACCACTTGGATGATTTTTGCATCTAATACTGACTTCGATCAGAAGTCGTTGTTGGCCACTTTCAACAATTGTTCTTTGTGCCATTAGATTTCTCCTTTCTTGCGAAGGGGTAAATCAATGACACGATCTAAATCTTCTCTTAAAAAACGATTCAGTCGTCCGAGCTTCCTGGGCAGGAGCTGTCTTCTGTAAACCATATTTTTTATAGAGCCGATTGAGACTCTTAGATACTGAGCTGCTTCACTTGTTTTCATCCATTTCAGATTTTCAAGTGGAGCAGATTCCGCCGCTATTCCATTTTCAAAGAGCAAATTACTATTCAAGTCTATTGCAGATTTCAGGTGATTTCCATTCGTATTTTTCCATTTTTTCTTTTCCTCTATACTCATTTTAATCTCCTATAAAACCCTCACTTCCTGACACATACAGTCCCGCCTCCGAGACCACTCGACAATAATACATCGTTAGATGTTGTTGGTGAGTGGTCTCGGAGCTTCAGAGGGACCAATATATGGAAGGAAGTGAGGGTAAACATATAGAATCATTTTAAAAATGATTCCGGTTCTACTTAATTGGATGGGCTCTGATATGCCAAGGGCGACCTTGGCATATTGTCGATCTGATAATCTTTTCGCTGATTAAAAGAAGTGTTTTGTAAGTAGTGCGTCCAATTCAAAAATGAAACAGGTTTCCCCTCAGAATTAAACAGCTCGACGTCATTTTTCAAACAGTTATCCACATCATTTGAAAACAAAAAAAAGTTATGTGGATAATGTTCGACGCGCTTGGATTCGCGGATAACTTTTTCAGTGTAGAGATGTTGCAAAATCTCTTTGATGCGTATGCTTTCACAGACATAGATCACGCCATCAACATGAGAAGCCTGTGCATACTTATAGAGCTTTTTAATCAGTCTCTCGTCAGATTTTCTGCTCTTTTCGATCTCGAAAGCTATAGACATAAATTTTTTGTCACTTCCATCTTTTAAAAGAAAAATAAAATCTGGCTTTAGATCTATATCAGTTCGCTCCAATGCCATAATTTTCTTTGCCAGCGGATTCCGATCAAATTCAAAATCACGAATACACATAGCGTCTGGCAAAAGATGTTTGATTGTATTTATCCACATGGCGCAATCTTCATTGTGGACCAGTTCTCGATAACGAAAGTCCGGCTGATCCAAGTAATGCGCAGGCATTTGCAAAAAATCTGCGACCTTTCCTTTTTCATTTCTGGTTTGGGGAATTTGATAAAACGTACCGTGTCCACCAAATATTTTTTCATTTCGCTTTTTAATCAAATTCCTTTTGTTCAAACGAATGAGTGCAAGTCTGAGTTGAAGTTCAACCATCGGTGGGTTCACAAGTTTAGCAATTCCTCTGAATGACAGAGGTCCATTGTTGCGCAAAATATCCAAAATTTCGATAGCCCTATAATTTCTAGGTCTTGCTGCCATCGTCTATGCCTCGCTTTTTAGAGCAAGTTGCTTTGCCTTCTTAGATGTTTTATTTTTGAAGTCCATCAGTGTTTTGATTGCCGCCTCGACATCAATTTCATCTTGATCTGCCATTGCTCTTAAAGAGCGGCGCAAATTAATATGTTTACTTTGTAGCAGCGGAATATCAACTTTGGCTGACAAAATCATTTCGTTGATGGCATCCGAAAATGTCACGCGGCCATTTTTAAAATTCTCATTAGCGGCCGAGGTCAATATCTCGACAGCGGCCCATGCATCGCCGTTAAGAGTGAGTTGTAAACGCTTACTCATCAATTTCCTCCTTTCTTATCTTTGTCTATTACGAATGGATTTGAGGGAAGATCTCCAAAATGCATTTTTATGTCATTTTTGGTGGATCCAGTTGTGCAAGCTGCTGTCATCAGTAGAAGAGAAGATGCAATTAGCATTGATAATTTCATGCTGATTCCTCCTTCGTTT
>Ga0134128_10004098_pt1 | contig 17889 bp, 14 predicted proteins | sample KB31754_FD_96462 | JGI IMG/M metagenome (GOLD analysis project Ga0134128, IMG submission 96462) | Terrestrial soil microbial communities with excess Nitrogen fertilizer from Kellogg Biological Station, Michigan, USA - KB3-175-4 | ecosystem: Environmental > Terrestrial > Soil > Unclassified ... | reverse complement strand
AGCGGATCGCCGCTTCGTCCGCGGCCGACGCGGCAGCGTCGTAGTTCTGCGGCGGGATGACTCCGGCGAGCTCGGCCGCGATCAGGGTGGGCACCGCGACTGACCACAAGCGCGACCAGACCGGGGCGACGTCATCCGCCATGGCGATGAGCGTGCCGCGCACTTGCTTGCACAGGCTGCCAATGGCGGAGGAAGGCGGGGCGGCTGCGACAACGCGGCAGCCCCGGCGGCCGGCCTCGGCGAGCGCGGCCGCGATCTCCGGAGCCCGGCCCGCGGTGGAGGCGACGACAACCAGGTCGAGCGGCCCGACCCAGCCGGGCAGCGCGGGGCCTGGCACCGGGACGATCGGCACGGTCGCCGCGGCTCCGGCGACGGAGGTGAGCAGCCGCGCGACGGTGGCGCCGGTGCCGTAGCCGAGCACGATGAGTACGCGCGGGCGTCCTTCGGCGGCCAGATCGCGCAACGCCTGATCCGCTTGCGGGTCGAACTCGCGCAACGCCGCGGCGCGACGGATGCGCGCGCCGGTCGCGGCGATCAGCCGGAGCGTACCGCCGTGGTCCGCGCGTTCCGCGGCCTCGGCGTCGGACAGCAGCTCTTCGTGCAGCTCCATGAGCACCTTTCGGCCGGGCAGCGTTGACTCAGCTCTTCGAACTGCGGGTGCTCTTAGCCGACCTTGCGCGCCTCGTCGATGAGCAGCACCGGGATGTGGTCACGAACCGGGTAGGCAAGAGCGCAGGACTGGTCGGTGCAGACCAGCTCCGAGGCCTCGGTGTCCTCACGCAGCGGGGAGTGACAGTTCGGGCAGGCGAGGATCTCCAGCAGGGAGGGCTCGACCAGGGGCGACATGGCTTTCCTCTTCGGGTCGGCGGTCAGGCTTCGGGTCGGATCACGCGCTGCGCGGTCGATGCGCGGCTCAGCCACGCACGATCGCGAGGACCGCGTCGCGGATCTCAGCGACCTGCTCGGCGGTGCGCGCTTCCACGTTAAGCCGCAGCAGCGGTTCCGTGTTCGACGGGCGCAGGTTGAACCACCAGCCCTCGCCGGAGACGGTCATGCCGTCGAGGTCGTCGATGGAGACGCCTGGCTGGCCCGAGTAGGCGGCGCGGACCGCGGCGGTGCGTCCGGCCTGGTCGCTGACCTCGCTGTTGATCTCGCCGGAGGCGGCGTATCGGGAGTACTGCGCGACCAGTTCGGACAGCGGCCGCTCCTGCTCGCCGAGGGCGGCCAGCACGTGCATCGCGGCGAGCATGCCGGTGTCGGCCTTCCAGAAGTCCGCGAAGTAGTAGTGCGCGGAGTGCTCGCCGCCGAACACCGCCCCGGTCTCGGCCATCTCCTGCTTGATGAACGAGTGGCCGACGCGGGTGCGCACCGGGACGCCGCCGTGCTCGCGGACGATCTCGGGCACCGCCAGGGAGGTGATCAGGTTGTGGATGATCGTCGCGCCCGGATGCTTGGCCAGCTCGCGGACGGCGACCAGCGCGGTGACCGCGGACGGCGGCACCGGCTCGCCCCGCTCGTCCACGACAAAGCACCGGTCCGCGTCGCCGTCGAAGGCCAGGCCGATGTCCGCGCCCACCTCGGTGACCTTCTTCTGCAGGTCCACGATGTTCTTCGGGTCCAGCGGGTTGGCCTCGTGGTTCGGGAAGGAGCCGTCCAGCTCGAAGTACATCGCGACCAGGTCGAGCGGCAGGCCTTCGAAGACGGTCGGGACCGTGTGGCCGCCCATGCCGTTGCCCGCGTCCACGACGACCTTGAGCCGGCGGTTCGCGGACAGGTCGACGAGGGTGCGGAGGTGTTCGGCGTAGGCGGTGAGCAGGTCCCGCTGGGTGACAGTGCCCTGCTTCTCGGCCGGGGTGAAGACGCTGCCGGGCTCGGCCAGTTCGCGCGCGGCCAGGTCGCGGATCTCGGCGAGGCCGGTGTCCTGGCCGACCGGGGCGGCTCCGGCGCGGCACATCTTGATGCCGTTGTACTTGGCCGGGTTGTGGCTGGCGGTGAACATCGCGCCGGGCAGGTTGAGGAAGCCGGAGGCGAAGTAGAGCTGGTCGGTAGAGGCCAGGCCGATCTGCACCACGTCGGCGCCCTGGCCGGCCGCGCCGCGGGAGAAGGCCCCGGACAGGTCCGGGGAGGAAGGGCGCATGTCCCAGCCGACGGTGATCGCGGTGGCTCCGGTGACCCGGACGAAAGCGGCGCCGACCGCCTCGGCGATCTGCTCGTCGAGCTGATCCGGCACGATCCCTCGGACGTCATACGCCTTGACCAGATGGGTCAGGTCGCCTGCGGTCGGGTGCGGGGCGGTCACGGTGGTCGGCTCCGTTCCTCCGGGTGGGCGCCGCGCGGCGCGTCGTCGAGGCGAGCCTACCGGCTCAGGGCGACCCGCAGGTGTGCCGAGGCGTGCCGAGGTGTGCCAGGGGCGGGCGCAGCTAAGTTAGCGCGATGCGTGGTTGGACGGTGCGTTAAGACGCAGGGCCGTAATACAGCGGTCGCGTGGGACGGCGATACCGAGTCAGTCAGACGCTTCCGCGTCAGCCGTCTGCTTCGGTGACTGCACGTAGATGGCCGCGGCGTGGCGGTGTGTCGCCGTGGGGTACGCCGGTAGGACGGCTCGGCTCGTTGTCGGAGCTGCCCGCGGGGGCGCGGGCTGCTTCGCGCACGGCGAGGGCAAGGGCCTCCAGGTCGTCGCTGGAGGGGGTGCGCCGGCCGGTTTCCGGTGGGGAGAGGCGCACGACCTGCCAGCCGCGCGGGGCGGTCAGCCGTTCGGAGTGCTCCGAGCACAGGTCGTAGCAGTGCGGCTCGGGGTAGGTGGCCAGCGGTCCGAGGACTGCGGTTGAGTCCGCGTAAACGTACGTCAACGTCGCCACGGCTTGGCGACCACAGGCGGTGCGCGAACAGCGACGGACAGGGCTCACATGCGCGAGTGTATTGCGGTGTTGCCCGGCGCTGCCAGACGCCACGCAATCCGGATCCGCCGCCGCTGTTCGCCGCCCCGGACCGACCGCGGTCGAGCGCCGGTCAAGTTCGCGCCGCCGGTATCTGCCACTGCGCCCGGCGCGCGGGATACGCTCGATCCCGTGCAAAGTTCTGCGGAGCCGCGTTCGGGCCGGCCGCCGAGGCCGGGTCGCCGCCGGGGCAGGGATCGGCGTGGGCGCGGCCTGCGCGGTCCGCTGGCCCCGCCGGAGATCCCGCTCAGCCTGACCAGGGCCGAGCAGTTCGACGAACTGGTGCTGGACGCGGTGGAGCGGCTTGAGCGCCGGTGGCCGCAGCTTTCCGGGGTGGAGTTCGCGGTCGAGGAGGTGCCGCCGCCTGGAGCCGAGTTGTGGTCGGACGAGCCGGTGCCACTCGGGCGGGTGGTGCAGGCCGGGCCCGGTGAGCCGGCCCGGATCGTGGTTTACCGGCGACCGCTCGAGGTGCGTGCCCCGGTGCGCGCCGACCTCGGCCTGCTTGTGCACGACATCGTGGTGGAACAGGTCGCGGACCTGCTGGGGCTCGATCCGGAGATCATCGACCCGGAATAGCCGCCCGCAACGAGCCGGGCGGCGTCGGGCGAGGCCCGGCGATCAGGGCTGGGGAACGACGCCGGACAGATCGGCTTTGACGGCCGGAATCTGCACGGTCTCCAGTGCGCTCGCGATCGGTTGGATCGTGAGCATCCCGCCGGTGCCCATCACCCGCGCGGCGTAGATCGAGTTCGCGCCGCCCTGCGGAACGATCGAGACGGCGAACGACGTGGCGCCCTTGGGTGCCTGGACGGGAACCGCCTTGGTGGTCTGTGCGGGAACGGTGACGGTTTGCGGTGCGGGCGCTCCGGTGGCGCTCTCGACGGTGACGACGACCTGCGCGCTTTGCGTGCTGTTGTTGGTCAGCTGGATGACCGAACCGGAGTTGTCGTCCGCGACCACGCCCTCGCCGGCCAGCGCCGGGACCGGGCTGAGATAGGCGGTGTCGGACCCGCCCTCAGCAGTGACCTTGATCGCGGCGAGGATCGGCACGTTGTTCGCGCTGTCGATCTGCAGCGCGCCGGCCTCGCCGGCGGCCGGGACCGTGGAGATGTCGACCGTCTTGACCTGTCCGGCGGTCAGGTGCGGCGGCTGAGTGACGGGCACGATCTTGGCGCCGCCGATCCAGTGCAGCGTGACGTCGGCGTCGGCATTCGGCGAGAACAGGATCAGCTGCAGCTTCATCGCCGAGGCGGGCTTGGCACTCGGCGCGGGTACGCCGGGCAGCATGAGGTGCGCGGACGGCTTCTGCGCCTGGATGAAGTCGCGGCCGGCAGAGCCGTCGGAGGCGAGCATGGCTCCGACGACGCGTCCCGCGGTGGCCACGACGTGGACCGCGAAGGGGCCGGCACCGGTGGCGTTGAAGGTACTGAGGTCGATCGGATGGTCGTACTGGTTGTTCCCCGGCACCAACAGACCCTGGCCGGCGTCCGAAGCGCCGACGCCGAGCGGACCGGTCGAGGTGTACACGGAGACGTTGGCCTGCGCGGCGATCTGGTCGGTGTTGAACAGGTTGACCTGCGAGGTGCCCTTGCTCGGGTCGGCGCCGAGGTACCAGAAATCGGTGTCGGGCGCCGTGCACGGGGTGGACGCGATGCCGTGGGTGCCCTGGGTCCCGCCGTTGGGAAGCGTCTCGGTGAGCGTGAAGCCCGGGGCGTACCCGCCGGTGGCCTGTCCGATGACCGGAGTGGACGGTTGAGTCAGGCTGGTTCCGTTGCCTGAAATACCGGTGTTGGTCGAGAGCGCGCCGCTCTTGGTAAGGCTGGCGATCGGCGACTTACCGCCGAGCAGGGTGACCGTGGCCTTGTCGCCGGTCGTCGGGCTTAGACCGCCTGCCGCGTCGGACGGCGTGATCGCGTTGACGGTGATGTTGTTGCCGACGACCTCAGGGCAGGCGAGCGTCGCGGTACGCACAGCGGTCGACTTGGCAGCCGCGAGGGTCTGCGGCTTGGCGGCGGAGGGCTTGACGCCGTAGCCGTATGCGACGCCGACGCCGATAGCCACGAAGACCGCGATGGCGACCTGGAGGCGCCGCCCGGTGCCGACACCTGCCTGCGCGGCGCGGCCGAGGGCCGCGCGATTGAGGTTAGGCCGGGCGAGGTGCGCCTTACCCAGCGCGTCACGGGCGGCCGAGGCGGGGCGATTGGCGGCGGAGCGCTCGGCGGCGGAGCGGGGCTCCCGGGTCGGGTTGTCGTCGCTCGTGCTCACCGGGTCCATCCGTCCTGCTCGCCGTGGCCGTAGCCATCGGGGTCGTACTCGTTCCCGTACTGGTGCTGGGTGGTCTGGTGTTGGGCCTGGGCGGACTCATCTGCCTGCCGAGGCTCGGGCACGCCGTATTGGTACGGCGCGGGGTCCGCGTACTGGTCGCCGTATTGGCCGTACGCGCCTTGTTCGTACGGAGCTTGTTCGTACGGAGCCTGCTCGTACTCTGCCTGGCCGTATTGGGCCTGGCCCGCGTGGCCGTACTCTGGCTGGCCGTATTGGGCCTGATCGTACTGAGCTTGCTGGTATTGACCGCTGTCGTACTCGCCTTGCTTGTACTCGCTTTGGCCGTATTCGCTTCGGTTGTAGTCGCCTTGGCTGTACTGGCCTTGCGCGTGCTGGCCGCTGTCGTATCCGTAGCCCTCTTGATAGGGCTGCTGCTCGTAAGAACCCTGCTGCTGCTGGTAGGTGTAGGGCTCCTCGGCGTACGGATCCGCGTTGTTCATCGGGTACTGCTCGTACGAGGGCTCGGCGGCGACCGGGTACTGTCCGCTCTGGTACTCGGCTTCCTGGTACCCGGCCTCTCGGTAACCGGTCTCCTGGTAACCGGCCTCTTGATAGCCAGACTGCTGATAAGCGGCTTCCTGGTACCCGGTGTCCTGATATTCGGCAGCCTGGTATTGACCGACCGGCGCGGGAACGGGCTCTGGTTCCTGATACGGCTCGGGCTCTCGGTACGGTTCCGGCTCCCGGTAAGGCGCGGGTTCCTGGTACGGTTCCGGCTCCTCGCGCCAGGTCCGCTGGGGCTCAGGTTCCGGCTCGGCCTCAGGTTCAAGCGGATCGGCGGGCTGGGAAGCAGCGTCGAGCTCGGCGGCCTCCTCACCCTCGATCTCCTCATCGGGCCGGCGACCGAACGGCAGGGCCATGATGGTCGCCGCGATCGCGGTGAATCCGCCGACGATCAGCCAGACGGTGTGCTTCATCGAGTGGTAGCCGATGGTGATCGTGCCGCCGCTCGCCGGCAGTTGCCACGCCTGGAGGCCGCCGACAGGTTGCGCGGTACCAAGCGTCTGATTGCCCATTGACGCTGACCAGCCGGGCAGCGCATCCTCAGCGAGCACAAGCACGCGGCCGGATGTACCGGGCGGAATGGTCACGGTCGCGCCGGTGTCCTGTGCACACACCATCGCGCTGCCTGTAGGAACCGGCGGCGTGTTACCGCACTGATAAGCCACCGGCAGAGCGACGCCGCTCTGGTCCCGGAGCATGACGCGGCCGATGTTGCCGTTTACCGACCAAAGTCCGTATCCCTTGCCGCCGCCCTGAGCCGTCGAACGCTGCGTGAGACCGGCGACGCCGCTCAACGCCTGGGTAACAGACGTCGGGGCGCTGGGAGTGACCATGATGTAGCCGACATCCATGACGGCGAGTTGCAGCGCCGCGTCGCCGCCGTTGCCGGAGAGCAGCTGACCGACGACGCCGTCCAGCTTGCTCGTCTGGGTGGCTGACATGCGGATGTCCGCCGCTCCGAGGGTCGGCCCCCCGTCGCGCACGATGCTGTAGCCGACTACGCCGGAGGAGCCGCCGGTGAGCATCAGGGTGCGTGGACGCGCGGCGGTCTGCCCTTCCGCGGCGACGTAAGGCGGCAGGATCTGCGCCGAGACCCGCGCCACTGGGTTGTCCGCGCCGCGCACCAGCCACCAAGCTCCGGCGGCGGCGGGGGCGAGCACGGCGGCGCTGGTGATCAGCACGGTGAGCGGCTGGCGCCAGCCGAACGCGGCGGTGGCGATGCGCTCCTTCGCGCCCTCGGCGCCGACCACGGTCGCGGTGATCAGGCCGAGGCCGAGCAGCGCGGTGGACATGCCGGGCCACGGGATGACGCTTTGGTTCGAACCGGGCGGGGTGACCTTGAGTCCCGCGATGACGACCGCGGAGCCGAAACCGACCAGTGCTAGCGCCCACGCGGAGATCACGACGCGCCGCCGGGTACCGCGCAGCAGTGCGGCGAGCGCGGCGAGCAGCAACCCGACGCCGAACCAGGACGGATACGTTCCGGGGCCGCCCGGGTTGCCGAGCAGCAGGCCGAGCGGTGTAGGCGCGGGACGCTCCAGGTTCGCTCCCGGCAGCCCGGCCTCCAGGAAGAAGGAGGTGGGGTACCGCAGCAGGGAGAGCGACCAGGGCACGAGCACGACCAGCGGCGTGCCGAGCACGATGCCCATCCGGATGATGGTCACCGCGATGTTGGAGCGGGTGCGCCAGGCGACGGTAAGTACCGCGAGCCCGCCGAAGATCAGTGCCAGCACCCAGGTGACCGGGGCGAAGGCGGTGCCGATGGTCAGCAGGAAGGCGCAGGTCCAGGCGGAGCGGGTGGAGCCGGCGCGGCCGGGGCCGCCGATCGCCTGAGTCGCGGTGGTAGCCACCAGCGGCAGCACGGCGACGGCTACCGCGGTGCCCAGCCGTCCGGTCGCGATCGCGCCGGTGGCGACGGCCAGCAGCGCGTACGCGTATCCGGCCCAGATCCGCAGTGGCGCCGAGGAGGTTATCCGGCGGAAGGCGTACGAGGCGCTGAGGCCGGCGAGCGGGACTGACCCGATCAACAGCACCGCGACAGCCCATGACGCCTTGCCGAACAGCAGGGTGGCGAGGACTGCCAGCAGTCCGAGGTAAGGCGGCGAGTACGCGGTGGTGCCGAGGCCGACGCCGTGCCAGCCGGACAGATAAGCGGTCCACAGGTCGGTCGCGCCGGCCGGGGTCGGCAGCAGCGCGCCTCCGGAGAGGGTGCCGCCGACCAGGATGGCGCGCGCGGCGATCAACGCGATCAGCGTCAGGCCACCGCCCACCGCGATGATCGGGTTGCGCAGCAGCCGCTTGATCAGCGCGGCGGAGTCGGTCTCCAGCGCCTCGGCTTCCTCGGAGACCGGCCCGGTCTCCACCGAGCGGTGCCGGGAACTGTCCTGGACCGAGTCGGCGCGCTCGCCGCGCAACTGGGTCCAGATGTTGTCGAAGGCGGTGCGGGCCAACGCCCCGCGCGGCGGGAAGAACTGCTCGATCTGGTAGCCGCCCACGGTGCGCAGCTTGCGCCGCGCGGAGCGGCCGCGCAGGATCCGGTCGGGCCGGGCGGCGAAGGTGAGCAGGGCGAGCAGTTCGTCGGAGGCGGTGCCGGGCTGCTTGGCGATCACGAAGCCGAGGGCGCGGAAGAAGGATCCGGCCATCAGCCGCAGCCAGAGCGCGGGCCAGAACCGGCTGTCCCGGTTGACCGCGACCGTGTACAGCGCGTGGCTGCGGTCGAGCAGGTGCGGGCGGTTGGGCCCGGCGCTGATCTTGCGGCGCTCGCGGGCGGCGGCCTCGGCGTGGTGGATGACCGCGTCGGGGGCGACCACGACCTTGTATCCGGCGCTGTTGACCCGCCAGCAGAAGTCGAGGTCGTCGCGGAAGACGGAGATGCCGCGGTCGAAGCCGCGCAGCCGGTCCCATACCTCGCGCTTGACCAGCATGCCAGCCGAGCTGACCGAGAGGACCGGGCGGATTTCGTCGTGCTGGCCCTGGTCGTGCTCGTTGCGCTCAAGGCCGGTCCAGCGGCGGCCGTTGGCCGCGACCGTCGCGCCGACCTCGAGCAGCTGCTTCTTGTCGTACCAGCCGCGGATCTTGGGGCCGAGCACGGCGGCATCCGGTTCGTCCTCGGCGGTCAGCAGCAGCTGGCCGAGGGCGTCGGGGGCCGGGGCCGAGTCGTCGTGCAGCAGCCAGATCCACTCGACCGGCGGGTGCGGGCTGTCGTAGCCGAACTCGTCGTAGCCGACCGGCGGCGAGGACTTCAGGCCAAAGGCGACCGCCGCGCCGTAACCGGTGGAGCGCTTGCGTTGGAGCACCTGGTCGGCGCCGAGGGCGTCTTCGAGCAGCTCGACGGAGTTGTCTCGGGAGCCGGTGTCCACCGCGATGATCCGCTGGACCGGACGGCGCTGGTTTAGCAGCGCGTCGAGGACGGGGCCGAGCCAGCGCGCGCCGTCGTGGCTGACGAGCACGGCGGTGACGACGTGGTGGCGCAAGGCCTCCAGCGGATTGGCGCCCGCCGCGCGCGGATCGGCGGCTCGCGGATCGGATCCGTGAGCCGAGGGACGCGCGGGTGGTGCGTACATTGTCATGCGAAACGACGACCCGGATCTCGACGGCAGGGGCGGTGTTGGTGCTGGGCCGTGCCGTACCGCCGCGCGGGTCTGTCGGACGGCGCGCGGGCAGCGGCGCGGTTGACCCACCCTACGCGACGCGGAAGAGCGCCGGGGAGGTTGCCGGGAAGTCGTCCGGCTTTGTCCGGTTTTGAACCGGCGTAAGCGAATCCGGATCGTCGGGATCTCGACCCGCGGCGGGCAGCGCCGTGCTGATTTAGAGGGTGCGCAGATGTTACGAACGACGGGACCGCGGGCGTGAAGAGCCGTCAGAGATTGATCTGCGAGCCGTTAGATCAGGCACTCTTGCGCTTGAGCTTGCGCCGCTCGCGCTCGGACAGGCCGCCCCAGATGCCGAAGCGTTCGTCGTGGGCCAGGGCGTACTCGAGGCATTCGGCCTTGACCTCGCAGACCAGGCAGACCCGTTTGGCCTCGCGGGTCGAGCCGCCCTTCTCCGGGAAGAAGGATTCGGGATCGGTCTGCGCGCACAGCGCCCGCTCCTGCCAGGTCAGCTCCTCCTCGAAGCCACCGAGCAGCGGGAAGACCTCGTCCATCGGTACGTCTCCCGTCTCTTGTTCCCGGCACGTGCGCGATCGACTTGAGATCACTGACCTCTCGTCAGGAACCCTGGGCGACCTGCTTGAAATTACACGCGCGTCATTCCCGGCCCGTCAAGCCGCGATCTGCTAGCGGCGGGTTGATTCACTCGTAGAGAGCAGTGTTCGATGATGCTCTCCGCCAGCATCGCGACCCACCCGACGTGCATCGCCTTCGATGGCCCGGAGCTGCGGATCCAGCCTTGCCTGGAAGAGACTTCGCCCTTTCGGGCAGTCGTAATCACACGCGAGGGTGAATAGCCTCTCTTCGAACTTAGCGGCGCGCACTTCCCAACACCCCGTCGATGTGCGGTAGCCTTTCCGCATCATGTCAGCGCGTGCCGGTATTTTCGCCAAGCGGGCGATTTCGGTCGGATTCTCCGCCGAGTCGCACCGTGTCGGCGGCGCGCTCTGTTGTTGTCGCTGTTGCTGTAGCTGACCCTTTGCCGCCCGGCCTGATCCGGGCAGCCCGCAGGCAGCATTCGCCGAGCCCGGCCCTTCTCCGCCCGGGTCTCCCCTTCCGTGATCACGGTCCGTGTCACCGCGGTTTTTCCCAACCGGTGTCCACAGCGAAGACAGCACACAGGACAGGATTTCGCCCGCCATGCCTCTCACGGCCCTCCAGCCACAGGCCGCACAGATCCCGCCGGACGTCGCGGCCGTGCTCAGCGATGCGCAGATCCATCCCGAACTGCTGCTGCGCGTGTCGAGCCGGCCGGTGCCGCCGACTGCCGCGACGTTGACCAGGGCCGCGTTGGCGTTCGCGAGTCTCGCGGCCGCTGATGTCCGTGAGCACATCGACTCGCTGCCTTTGGGCGCCCGGGGCATCATCCACTCTGTCGATAAGGGCGGCGTTCTGCACCTGACGCCGTCGAGCACGCCACGGGCAGTCAGCCTCGTGCGGGGCTCGCTTGCGCAGCGCGGCTCAGAGCGGCCGCCGCTGCAGCCGGGTGCGGTACGGCTGGTACCAGCCGGTCACGCGTTGACGCTCGCCGATCTCGCTGGGGATGGTGCGTTGGCCGTCGAGGTGCTCGTCTAGGACTCAGGAGACTCGCGCCTGCGGCGTTTGCCGCTGATCCAGGCGAAACGTGCACAAGGGCCGGTCCGGATAGGCTCCCTTTGTGACAAGCACAGACGTGACTAGCACAGGTATGAAGATCACCGCTCTGGCCGGTGGGGTCGGCGGCGCGCGCTTCCTGCGCGGGCTGCTCGCGGCGGCGCCGGACGCGAACGTCACCGTGATCGGGAACGTCGGGGACGACATCACCCTGCATGGGCTGCGGGTATGCCCGGACCTTGACACAGTGATGTACACCCTTGGCGGCGGGATCCACGAGGGCCAGGGCTGGGGGCGCGCTGGCGAGACGTTCTCGGTCGCGGACGAGCTGGCCGAGTACGGGGTCGGGCCGGATTGGTTCACGCTCGGCGACCGTGACATCGCGACGCATCTGGTGCGCACTCAGATGCTCGACGCCGGATATCCGCTTTCTGCGGTAACCGAGGCGCTGTGCGCGCGCTGGAAGCCTGGCGTTCGGTTACTGCCTGCCACGGACGATCGCGCCGAGACGCATGTCGTGCTGCGCGACGAGGAAGGCAAGCGGCAGGCCGTGCACTTCCAGGAGTACTGGGTACGGATGCACGCTCCGGACGCGGAGTCGATTGTCTTCGTAGGCGCGGAGAAGGCGCAGCCGGCCCCGGGGGTGCTGGAGGCGGTCGCGGAAGCGGACGTGGTGCTGTTCCCGCCGTCGAATCCGGTGGTGTCGATCGGGGCGGTGCTTGCGGTGCCGGGCATCCGCGAGGCGCTGGCCGCGACTGCTGCTCCCGTGGTCGGCCTTTCTCCGATCATCGGATCGGCTCCGGTGCGCGGAATGGCGGACAAGGTGCTCGCGGCGGTGGGCGTCGCGGAGACCAGCGCGGCAGCAGTCGCCGAGTACTACGGTCCGGATCTGCTGGACGGCTGGCTGATCGACGAGAGTGACGCGAAGCAGGCGGAGCGGATCGAGGCGGCCGGGATCAGCTGCCGGGCGGTGCCGCTGCTGATGCGGGATGTCGACGCGACGGCGGCCATGGCGCAGGCCGCGCTGGATCTGGCAGCGGAGTCGCGATCATGACGGAGCGTCAGGTACCGGCCGGCTTCTCGGTTTTCGGGCTCGCCGGGCTGCCCGAGGTTGAGCCGGGGACCGACCTGGCCGCCTTGATCGCGACGGCGGCGGCCGAGGCCGGCGGCCTGCAAGAAGGCGACATCCTTGTGGTGACCTCGAAGATCGTCTCCAAGGCAGAGGGGCGCATCGTCGCGGCGGCCGACCGTGAGGCGGCGATCGACGCGGAGACGGTGCGCGTTGTCGCGAGACGCGGGCCGCTGCGGATTGTCGAGAACCGGCAAGGGCTGGTGATGGCGGCCGCTGGCGTTGACGCGTCGAACACGGCGAAAGGCACGGTGCTCCTCCTGCCGGAGGATCCGGATCGTTCGGCGCGTGAGATCGCGGATGGAGTGCGTACGCAGCTGGGCGTGTCCGTGGGCGTCATCGTCTCGGACACGTTCGGGCGAGTGTGGCGCAACGGTCTTGTGGATCAGGCGATCGGCGCTGCCTACGTCGAGCCGATCGAGGACCTTAGAGGTCGCCAGGACAGTCACGGCAATCCGCTCGCGGTAACAGTTACCGCACTCGCCGACGAGTTGGCCTCGGCTGGCGAGTTGGTCAAAGGCAAACTCGGCGCAGTGCCGGTCGCGGTCGTGCGCGGCTTCGGAGATCTGGTCAGCGACGAGCCCGGATCTGGCGCCCGCGTGCTGCTGCGTCCGGCCGAAGAGGACCTTTTCTCGCTCGGGACGGCGGAGGCGCGGGCGTCTGCGGTAGCGCATCGGCGCACGATCCGGGCCTTCACCGACGCCGATGTGTCCCCTGACGCGATCCGGCGAGCAGTCGCGGCTGCGATCACCGCACCGGCGCCGCATCACACGACACCGTGGCGTTTCGTCGAGGTGCGCTCAGAGGGCGCGCGCAAGGCGCTGCTCGATGCGATGCTCGCGGCCTGGGTGCAGGATCTGCGCGGCGATGGCTTCAGCGAGCAGTCGATCGCGAAGCGGGTGCGGCGCGGCGATGTGCTGCGGGCTGCGCCGGTGCTGGTTGTGCCGTGTCTGGAGATGGAGGGTTCGCATACCTACCCGGACACGCGGCGCAATGCGGCTGAGCGCGAGATGTTCCTGGTCGCGACCGGGGCGGGCGTGGAGAATCTGCTGATCGCACTCGCGGCGGAGGGGCTGGGCTCAGCCTGGGTGTCCTCGACCATGTTCTGCCGCGAGGTGGTGCGGTCCGTGCTCGACCTGCCGGAAACCTGGGATCCGATGGGCGCCGTCGCGGTCGGGCATCCTGCCGAACCGCCGCGCGATCGGCCACCGCGCTCTGCGGATGATTTTTTGGTTACTAGGTGACGGCTGTCTGACCGATCGTCAGGTGAGACAGCCGCGCTCAGGGCTCGCCGTCAGTGCCAGCGGTGGTCTTGAATGGCGGCGCGCGGCGTGCGGCGCGGCTGGCCGGGGCCGGTGAGCAGGATCAGCCGCGCGGCACGGTAACGATGTGGCCGGAAGGGTTCGAGCAGCTCGATCATGCGCGCGTCGTCGGCGTCGCGTTCGCCGGTCAGCGCGTAGCCGATGTGCTTCGAGAGGTGCAGGTCGCCGACTGACAGCGCGTCAGAGTGCCCGTGCGAACGCTGGGTCGTCTCAGCCGCGGTCCAGATCCCGATGCCCGGAATCGTGCAGAGGCGTCGTACCGCTTCGTCGCCACTCATCGCGCCGGTGCGTTCAAGTCCACTCGCGACGCGCACGGCGCGCATGATCGTCGACGATCGTTGTCCGTCGACACCGTGCCTATGCCACTCCCAGGACGGGATACGTGCCCAGACTTCGGGCGGCGGCGGGACGCGCAGTTCCTGCGGCGCTGGGCCCGGGGCCGGCGTACCGTGTCGTTCCACGATGCGGCGCCAGGCCCGGAACGCCTCCTTGGTGGTCACCCGCTGCTCCAAGATGGCCGGAATCAACGACTGCACGACCAGCCCGGTGCGGATCAGGCGCAGCCGCGCCAGCCGTCGGTGGGCCTCGGCAAGCAGCGGATGGCCGGCGACCAAACCCGCGAACTCGCCGAGGTCGTCACCGGCGCCGATCATCCCAGGGCCCTGATCCACCAGCCAGTGCGCACCCTCGCCCCAGGCCGCGATCTCCACTTGGTCGCCGGTGCGCCGGACGCGGACCGAGCCAGGGCCGTGCGGCGTTAGACAGGCGCGCCAGATCGCTCCGTCAGCTGCCATGTGGTACGTCGGGTCCCCAGGTCCCCGGCGCAGCACGCCAAGGGAGAGCGGAAGATCGACGTCGCAGAGCACTGTGGTCACGGCGTCCGGCATCGCCCGCGGATCCGGCGTCTCCTGCCTTGGCTGCGGGACCGCGAGCGAGGGCTTTGTTTCCTGGTCGGGCTCAGGACTCATCGGCGGAGAAGCGTACTGCTCCATCGCCGATGACCGCATCGCACCAGACTCGAGCGCCGCCGCGCAGTTCGTTGCGGGCACCCAACTGCGCGCCGTCGCCGATCACGACCCCGTCGAGCACGGTACCCGCACCGACCCGCGCCCCGCGCCCGACAATCGAGTCACGCACCACGGCCCCGGCCTCGATGTTCGCACCCTCGCCGACGACCGAGCCGGTGACCTCGGCGCCGGAGGCGATGCGGGCCTGAGCGCCGATGGTGCTACCGCCGCCGACCTTCGCGTCGGCGTCGAGGCGCGCGCCCGGAAGCACGAGCGCGTCGGCCAGATCGGCGCGCGTCGTGGCCGGGATCGCGGCGGAGTCGATCGCGCCGAGCACCAGGTCGGCCGAGCCGTGCACGAACGCCTCCGGCGTGCCGAGGTCCCGCCAGTAGGACTGCTCGACTACGCCGAGCACCTTCGCGTCCGCCGCGAGCAGACCGGGGAAGGTCTCGCGCTCGACCGAGACGGGGCGGTCGGCCGGGATCGCGTCGATGATCGAGCGGCGGAAGACGTAGCAGCCGGCGTTGATCTGATCGGTGACGATGTCCTCGGCGCGCTGCGGCTTCTCCCGGAACGCGGTCACCCAGCCGTCCGAGTCCGTCGGCACCAGGCCGAACGCGCTCAGCTTCTCGCGGGCGACGCACGTCAGATGCAGCGTCACATCGGCCTGCCGGGCGCGGTGCGCGTCGACGAGCGCGACGAGGTCGACGCCGGAGAGGATGTCGCCGTTGAAGATGAGCACCGGGTCTTCGGGCGCGCTGCGCAGCCGGTCGGCGACGTTGCGGATCGCGCCGCCGGTGCCCATCGGCTCGGTCTCGGTGACGTAGTCGAGTTCGAGCCCGAAGGCGGAGCCGTCGCCGAAGTACGCCTCGAACACCTCGGGCCGGTACGCGGTGGCGAACACGATCCGGTCGATCCCGGCGGCCTTGGCCCGGACCAGTTGGTGGCTGAGGAACGGCACCCCGGCTACCTCAAGCATCGGCTTGGGTGTGTTCACGGTCAGCGGCCGTAGCCGGGTCCCCTTGCCACCAACGAGGAGGATCGCTTCAGCCACTGTTCCCGTTCTCCTGTCCGAGCTTTTCGATAGACGCAGCCGTGCCGTGACTCTGGGTGATAGACGCAGGCCCTTGGTGATACACATAGACCTTCGCCTGGTCGAACACAAGCTGATAGCCGTTCTCGCGCAGCCAATCGCCACGCCTGACCGCCGACAGGATGTCATTGAGCGGATATGACGGCTCGGCCGTCTGCAACACCACCCACGGACAGCCGCGCGGCACTTGATCGAGCAGAATCACCTGATCCCGGCTGCTCAAATGCGTGGCGATGTCGTCGTCAGCTTCAACGCAGACGCCGCTCGGGATCACCGCGGTTGCCGCGGCTTCGGCCGTCGTGAGGCTGTCCGCGGTCCATTGATCCGCGTTGACCACGCTACGGATCGGGAACGTGTGCGTAATCACTACCGCGAATAGCAGGATGAGTGCGGGCCAGGCGACAGCCGCCCATGGGCGCGCGCCGACAAGAAGCCCGAAGCGGGGCATGCTGCCCAGACGGCGCAGCGGCCGGACGCGCGATAGCCCGCGCACGACCCGGATCAATCCGTCGACCGCCGCCATGATCAGGATCGCGGCGAGGAAAGCGTTGTAGTGCTGGTCGAGGGTCCAGTGCTCGGGTTTGTCGGAGAACAGCCGCTCGGCGAGCAGCGGCACCGCGAGCAGGCAGAGCGGCGAGGCGAGGCTGAGGTAAAGGTACGGCCAGAACAAGAAGTACAGAGTGTTGATCTTCACCTCGGGCTGGGTCGCCACCTGATAGGCGGTCCCGGGGTCGGTGACCACGGTCTTGAGCGCGCCGAGCATGTCCGGGCCGAGCTGACCGTAATACCAATAGAAGCCAACGCGGCCGCCGAAGGCCGGGATCCACAGGTGAAGCACGGCCATCGCGAAGGCGACGCCGCCAGCGCCGAGGCAGGCGCCGATGATCCGGTAGCGGCGGCGTTCGGCACGGTCCAACGGATCGCCGTTAATGCGCCGGGTGACGAGCAGCAGCAGCCCGAACGCGGCCACCACGTAGCCCATGTCCTCCTTGACGAAGAGCAACGCCACGGCGCACGCGACCGCGTGGCCGAGCTTCCTGGCCTGATACCGCTCGATCATCAGCGCACTGAGCGGCACGAAGAACGCGACCTCGTGAAAACCGGCCTGGGTCGCCTCCTGCAGCGGCCAGCAGAGCCCGAAGGCCGCGGAGACGAGGTACGCGCCGACGGCGGCCGACCGCGGCGGCGCGATACGCAGCAGCGCGCGGCGGCTGAAGGCCCACACGCTCGGCACCGCGAGCGCGAACAGCACGGCCTGCGCGAGCAGCAGCACCTGCGGGTTGTTCCAGATCCAGTACAGCGGGGCCAGCAGCGCCAGGATCGGCGAGAAGTGGTCGCCGAGGATGGAGAACGGCTGGGTGTAGTCCGGGGCGACCTGCGCGGCGTCGTGCACGTTCTTGAACATGGAGACCGGCGGGTGGCCGTGCGCGTAGTTGCGGATGGCCTGGTCGAAGATGACCAGGTCGTAGGCGCCGAGCCGGAACCGGTGGTACTGCTGCACCTCGAAGGCGCCTTGCAAAAGCGCGGTGGCCGCGGTGACTGCGGCGACGCCCCACAGATGCCCCCTGGCCACGAATGTGTGCAGCGCGGCGCCCGCCCGGGCGAGCCGCGGTATCGGCCGGCGGATCGCAGCGGGCAGGGCGGAGGAGGCTCGCGCTGCTGACTGGGTCACGGGCTTACAGCCTAGAGGGAGGGGCAGCGAAGCTTCGGCGGGGCGGGGCCGGCGGCACGTCGCCGGACGATTCGGGCGAGCGCCAGGGTGCGTAGGCTCACTCCGTGACTATTCCCTCTTCCGGTGGCGACCAGCGCGGACTCGCGGGTGCACGAGACGTTGCGTCGGTGTGGCAACGCCTTATCGCGGCGAAGGCCGCGCAGCCGTTCCTGACTTATCACGATGACACGACCGGTGAACGCGTCGAACTGTCGTACGCAACGTTCGGCAACTGGTTGTCCAAGACGGCGAACCTGGTGCAGGACGATCTGCTGGCCGGGCCGGGCGACCGGATCGTGGTGAGCGCTCGGCCGCACTGGCTGACCGCGGTGTGGCTGGTGGCCCCGCTGTTCGCGGGAGCGGTGGTCGATCCGTGGGGCGAGGCGAAGTCGGCACACACGGTGGTCGCCGGGCCGGATGAGTCAGCGCTGGCGGCGGCGCGCGAGTGCTCCGGCGAGCGATTGGCTCTCTCGCTGCTGCCGCTCGGACGGCCGTTCGACGTCGTACCGGACGGCTTCCGCGACTATTCGGCGGAGGTACGCGCGTTCGCCGACCGCTTCGTCTCGTTCAATCCGCCGCGGCCGGACATGGACGCGCTGGTCTTGAACGGCGAGATGGT